>Ga0209917_1000016_pt1 | contig 71214 bp, 64 predicted proteins | sample SalPon2_C_H2O_MG_FD_185710 | JGI IMG/M metagenome (GOLD analysis project Ga0209917, IMG submission 185710) | Salt pond water microbial communities from South San Francisco under conditions of wetland restoration - Salt Pond MetaG R2_C_H2O_MG... | ecosystem: Environmental > Aquatic > Non-marine... | reverse complement strand
GCACCATTCCGGACGGTGAGTCCTTTGACGGTCACCTCGTCGGACTTGATGTCGATTCGGCCGTCAACGATAGTATCCTGCTCACCGGTAACTGTGATGTCCGCTGTCTCTATCCTTACACTCTCCTCGAAAGTTCCGCTGTACACTTCTACTGTGTCGCCTTCAGCGGCGTGATCGACAGCGGTCTGTATCGGTCCATCAACAACGACGATTCGACCTATCGGTGTTTGCTGCGTGTCCGGGTTGGGAAGGATGCCGTATGCTAGGTTCTTGAATGAGTTCCCACTGATCGAAACGGTGTCAGCGTCTCCGTTGAATCCGAAGAAGATGGCCGCTTCGTCACGGTAAGCGTCTGTGTCTGAAGTGTCCCCTTTCGTCGCACTGAAGTCTTGAATGTCGTTTGAGTAAACCTCTGCGTTTGGCGTGTTCGCTTCAAGTCCGATACCGTGAGCCCATAGTCCGGACAAATCACTAATATTGTTACCCGTGACGGTCAGGTTGTCTGTGAGATCACCATTGACAAGGATTCCGTATGCTCCCACACCGCCTGAATCGAAATCAGACTGATTGACGGAAATGCCAGAGATACGGTTATCAGTGATCGTGATTTCGCCACTGATTGTTTCGTCTGAGTCACCGACGAATATACCCTTACTTGAGTTAGAATTACCGTCAGCAACGTTGGTGATTGTATTGTTGTCGATGACCCCACTTGAGTTTTCAAAGTAGATCGCTTGGGCACTGGTGTCAACTTCTGTTCCGATGTTCCTCAGAGTGCTGTCCTCTACTGTGAGCCCAGAAACATCGTTTCCAACGATCCCGTAGCCAGTATCGCTATTGTTGATTGTTACTTGGGAGATCCTCACTTGATCTGCTGTGACAGTTATTTTCCCTTCAATAATTGTCGACGACCCATTTCCTCGCAGTGTGAGGTTCTTTTCATCGATCGTGATATCTTCCTCATAATCACCCGATTGGATTTCTACAATTCCGTCGTTACCTGCTTCGTCAACTGCTTCCTGAATTGTTTGGTCGTCACCATCGTCGCCAACCGTCACAAGATGATTATCCGCCGCCGCACTACCCGCAAACCCAACGCCCACCGCGACCATGGAAACCATCATGATCGCGGCGAGCGAGATCGCGCGGACCCGGTCGCGCGTCATGTCTCGACCACCGTTCGGTTCGTCTGCGTCTGTGAAGCGTCGGTTAGCATGTGCATAATCGCAACACTCCACCGTGGAGATGTGTCAACCGTATTGGTTGCACCCACCTAGTATCACGCCGCCAGAATCGTCGTTTCCGTCTGTTGAAACATCTTCAGGCTGTCCCTGAAACGGCGCTTCAGGCGCTCTTCGCCGGATACAGAATTCACTCCTCAGACGCTGGTCCGTGCGAAGAAATCGTCGGGGTTCGAGGCGACGCCGACACCGACCGCGTCAGTCGTCGGCGGTCGGTCGCGGCTCGGCCGGTGGCTCGGGATCGTCCACGGCTTCCGCGTCGGCTATCTCGTCGGGTTCGTCGGTCGCCTCCTCGGGCCGGTGACGCTCTCGGAGTTCCTCGACCGAGCGCGCCTCGATGGTGTGATGGCACATGGCAACACGTGACAAGGACTACGAAAATAAAAGTCTCACGCCGCAACGAGCGGAGACGCGTCGCAACGAAGGGAAGTCGACAGTTTCGAGGGGAAATCACGGTGAGTCCGGCTGCGCTGCCGAACTCGCGGCCGCTCCGCCTCAGATCCCGGCGGCCATCGCGAACAGCGCGACCGAGATGATCGCGAACAGCCCACCAACACCCATTTTGATCGTCTCCGTGTTCAGCGCCGTCGAGACGTACGGCGCGATCTGTCCGCCGAGCGTGGTCGCCGGAACGGTCCAGACGACCATGTTCCACGGCGTCGTCGCCAGGTCGATCGAGTGACCGCCCACCAGTCCGCCGCCGAACACGTGGACGACGGACGCCAACACGGCCGTCGTCGCGACGACGATGTGGTTCGTGCCGATCGCCACGCGAACCGGGACTTCGGTGCGGAGCATCGAGATGATCCCGAGTTCGCCGATGCCGAAGCCGGCGAGCCCCTGAAACACGCCGCCGACGCTGTAGTTGGCGAACCGTTCGAGGTAGCCGCCCCGCGAGTAGACGTAGTCGTCGCCGTCGCGGTCGACGCGGGTGACCGTGCCGGAGTCGTCCGTCTCGACGCCGGCCGGCCCCAGTTTGTTCTCGTCGTCGGGGAGGTCGCCCGACGAGCCGCCGTCCGTCGCGACCTCGTCTCCGTCGCTGCTGGTCGGTTCACCGTGGCCCAGGTCCGCGCGCAAGAGCAGGTACGACGCCGCGATCAGCGCGATCCCTAACAACGCGTGGAACAGGGGCTCGGGGATGACGAAGGAGAGCAGCGCCCCGCCGACGACGAAGGGGACGCCGCCCAACACGAGCGACAGCGAGAGCCGGCGATCGACGAGCCCGTACTGGATGAAGGCGAGCGACGAACTCGACAGCCCGAACGACTCGCTGATGAGGCCGATCTTCACGAGCGTCGTCGGTTCGAGCGGGTACGCGACGAGCGGGAAAACGAAGATGAGGAAGGGGACGAAAAGCGCCGACCCGCTGATGCCGACGGTGTTGACGATGATCGCTCCGAGCGCGAACGCGAGGAACAACCACCAGTACTCGGTCCAGTAGTCGATTCCGGCGTCGGTCGGTGTCGGTGCGAAGCCGTACACCCCTGCCACGAACGCGAGCGGCGCGAGGAAGACGATGACGTGCTGGTACCGCAGAAAGGTACGCTGCACGCCACCGGACAGTGAACTGCTCATTGAGTGGTGAAACGCGAATTACGGAGATCGATATAAATAGGTTCTTATCCGTGCTAATCCGCGTGAACGATTGTTTGGGTTCTCCGCGGTTGCCCGGCTCTCTGCCCGCTCCGCGGTGCCGGTCGCTTTCGACTCGCTCCGCGGTGCCGGTCGCTTTCGGCTCACTCCGCGGGGCGCTCACGCTCGGTCCGGTCACACACGGTCACGTCGTACAGCGCGGTCCATCGGTACCGCCGGCCGGTCCACTCGAACTCGTCGTGTGCGAGCCCGTAACACAGACACGCGAGCGAGAGCGCGTACCCCGGCACCGCGAGGAGGAACGTCCACCGCCGGTGACCGAGCGCCGCGTACGCCGCCGCGGTGACGCCGGTCACCAGCGGCACGGTGACGAACGGCGCGAGAAGCGCCCCGAGGAGGACCGCGAGCGCCGTCAGCATCCGCGACGCGACGCCGGCCGGATCGAGGTACAGCCCCATCCGCGTCCAGCGCACCCGCCGAGAGAGCGTCTCGCGGAGGGTCCCGTCGACGGGCATCTCGCGCACGAGCGAGCGCGCCGTCTCGATTCCCTCCGCCCGCTCCGCCAGCAGGGCGTCGTCGCCGACCGTTCGTCGGAGGTCGCCGACGAACCCGTCCACGTCGATGTCGCCGCGACGGAACGCCATCGTCCCGCCCCAGACGCCCGTGTTGAAGCGGACGCTGCTCGCGACGCCCACGGCGCTTAGCGGCTCCAACAGTTTCCCGAGCGCCCCCTCGCTCACCAGGATCGGTGCGGTCGAGAGGACGTGTCCCTCGGGGAGGGCGGCGAGCCGTCGACGGACGGTGGCGAGCCACTCGTCGCCGTGGCGGAAGTCGGCGTCGGTACACACCACCCGGTCGTGCGTCGCGCGCTCGATGCCCGCCGCGAGCGCGTTGCACTTCGCCGAACAGCCCGCCGGCTCGCCGGCCACGACGACCGTCGCGGCCGTCTCCGCGGCCGCCTCGACGACCGGATCGTGTGAGTCGTCACAGGCGATAACGAACTCGTCGTCCGGCGCCGTCTGCGCCGCCACCTCCGCGCAGGCGTCGGTCCACTCGCGGGTCGGTAACACGACACTCACCGGCGCGGTCGGGCGCTCCTGCATCACCTCGACGGTCGGCGACGGGAGTAATATATCCGGGGGTGGCTTCCGGCGACCCTCCAGACCCGCCATCGGCACGGCCGGCGTCGTTTCGCCGACCTGAAATTTCCTCGCTTATACACTCTGAAATAACGTGTAGTGGCGAGAAGAAAACGCTTAACACACTCACTCGGCGACCCGCGAACGACGACCATGAGGCGACGCGGGCGAGCGATTCGTGGCGCTGTGTCGCTTATGAACCGAGTGCCGGCCGTCGGCGGCCGACCGCCGCGGGGAGCCGAGCCGTGACCGACGGACCCACCCTCCGGATCGTCGACGACGCGGAGGACGATCCGGGCGGTGCGGTCCCCGCGCCGGTGCCCCCCGACGACCCCGAGGCGTGGTACGCGCCGGCGGTCCGCGCCCAGTACGAGTCCGAACCGGGCGTCGTCGCGACGGTCCGCGAGCGCGACGGCGGCCGCTTCGGGTACGACGTGCGCGAGCCGCCGCTGTCGACGGCCGACGAGCGCGCGCTCGACCGCGTTCGCGACCACTTCTCCGACGTCCGCCACCGACGACCGCTCACGCGCGTCGGCGTCGTCGAGCGGGCCGAGTCGGGGTTCGAGCCGAAGTACGAGCGGGCGCTCACCCGGCTGATCGACGCAAGCGCGGCGGCGCGGCGCCGGATCGACTACCACGCGCTGCGGGACCTCCGACTGCTCGGCGACGTGACGCCGCTCGCCTTGGACGACCGGATCGAGGTGGCCGACGTCGGCGACGAGCGCGAACTGGTCGTCCACACCGAGACGTTCGCGCCCTTAGAGACCGGTATCGACGCCGACGCCGAGCACGTCGAGCGCGTCGCCGCAGAGCGGCTCGCCCGGTACGCGGTCGACTTCGCGGGCCTGTCCGTCGACGTGGTCGTCGCTCGCGAGCGGCTCCTCGGCTCGGACGCGTTCGAGACGAAGTACGCCGTCCGAGAGCCGGACCTCCTCCCCGGCGACGAGGCGCTGATAGCGGAGTGTAAAGAGCGGATCTGGGAGACGACGGTCAACGGCGTCGTCGACGACCGCGAGGCGTTCGTCGCCGAACACGCCCGCCGGTTCCTCTCTCGACGGCTCACGGCGCGTAACACCCGCGCGTGGCTCGGCGCGGCGGCCCACCGCGTCCGCTCCGCGCTGGCCGACCGGGGGCTCGCCGTCCCGCCGGTCGACTCGCGGTACGCCCGCGACCGGCTCGACGACCTGGCGTACTACGTTCTCCGCGACTTCGTCGGCGAGGGCATCCTGACGGTTCCGATTCGCGACCCGAACTTAGAGGACGTCGAGGCCAACCGCGTCGGCGAGCGCGTGAAGGTCGTCCCTCGGCCGTCCATCGTGGCGCACGGCGACGGCGACGCGCCGACTCCGGACGCGGGCACCCGCGTCCCGACGAACCTCGCGTTCGAGGACGAGACCGCGTTCGTCAACGTCGTCACCGGGCTGGCGGCCCGCGACGGCACCGAACTCAACGCGTCGACGCCGTCGGCGAAGGTGAACCTCGACGTCGACGGCGTCGACGAGACGATCCGGTGTGCGGTCGCGCTGCCGGTCATCTCGGAGGGCGGCCCCCACGTCTCCATCCGCAAGCAGAGTGCGGACGCGCTGACGCCCGTGGACCTGATCGACCGCGGGACGCTCGGTCCCGACCTGGTCACGCTCCTGTGGCTGCTGTACGAACACCGGGGCGTCGTCCTCTTCGCCGGGCCGACCGGCGTGGGGAAGACGACCCTGCTCAACGCCCACACCCCGTTTATTCCGTTCGACGACCGCCCCGTCTCGATCGACGAGGGGTCCCGCGAGGTCCGGCTCCCGCACGAGACCGGGGTGTCGCTCACGACGCGCGACCACGAGGACGCGTACAAGGCCGTGAGCATGTCCGAACTGATGGCCGAGGCGAACTATTTGAACCCCGACGTGGAGGTGATAGCCGAGATCAACACGCCCGCGAGCTTCGAGACCTTCGCGGAGACGCTCAACACGGGCCACGGCGTGATCGGGACCACTCACGCCGAAGACGTGGAGGCGCTCGTCAACCGGGTCATCGAGCGCGGGGTCCCCGCGTACCTCTTGCGAGAGGTCGACGTGGTCGTCTTCCCCCAGCAGGTCGACGGCGAGCGCTACGTCTCGCGGGCGGTCGAACTGCTCTCCGAGGCGGAGTACGACGCCCTCGACCCCGAGGCGAAGCGCAGTCCGACGGGGAACCCCAGACACGGCGGCGCCGGCGTCATCGAAAAGGGAGCGGAGCCCGTCTACTACAACACAATCGCGTGGCGCGACCCCGACGGCGCGTTCCGGTTTCCGGGTGCGCCGGGTCGGTCCGACGCCGGCGGCGCCGGGTCCACCTCCCGCGGCGCTTCGAGCGCTTCGCGCGACGACCGCCGCCTCCACGCGCTCGCCCGTATCGCCGATCACACCGACCGCGACCGCGCCGCCGTCGAGGCCGAGTTCGCCTCCAAGCGCCGGTACGTCGAGTACCTCGCGCGCGAGGGGGTCGACGACTTCGACGCGCTGTTCGAGTTCCTCGCGGACCTCCGGACCGACGAGGCCGCCACGGTCGAGCGCGCCGCCCGCACGATGGGCGACGGGGGCGCTGACGGTCCGACGGAGGGAGAGCCGACGCCCGAAACCGAGCCCGCGACCGGGGAGGACCGCCCGTGACCGACTCGTCGCTCGGGCGCGCGGACGCCGGCGAGTCGCCGGGACGCGGCCGCGCGCTCGACGCCGCCGAGACCGACGGGTTCACCCGCGCCGCCGACGCCTCGGTGGTCGACCGCGTGCTGTACGCCCTGTTCGCGCGGCACGCGAGCGACCGCCGGCACGACGCCGACCGGAAGCGCTACCGCGGCACCGCCCTCGACACGGGGTTCGAGACCTACCTGTCGCGCGTGTACGGGCTCTCGTGGCTCGTCTGTCTCGTCGTCATCCTCCCGACGCTCCTCGTCGCCGCGTCGAGCGCCCCGAGCCTGCTCGCGGCGGCCGACGCCCGCCTCGGCGCGCGCGTGCCGGTCCCGTTCGGGTCGCTGTCGGCCGACCGCGTGGCGGTCGTCGTCGCCGGCGTCGCCGGGTTCCTCGCGAAGCGCGCGACGGTGCGGCTCGGCGGGCTCCACCTCCGGTGGCTCACCGTGACGCGCCGGACCGACATCGAGCGGACGCTCCCGCCCGCGGTCCGGTACCTCGAACTGCTCGCGGCCGGGAGCGACGGCCCCCGAGAGATGGTCGCGAAGGCGGCCGCCGCCGACGCGTACGGCGCGACCGCCACCTCGCTCCGGAAGGCGCTCAACGCCGCGCGGCTCGCCGGGAGCCTCGACGAGGGGTTGCGTCGGGTCGCCCGCGACACGCCCTCGCGGGAGCTGCTCGCGCCGTTCCTGCTCAAGTTCCGCAAGCACGCGGCGACCGGCGACGCGGCGCTCGCGGAGTACCTCCGGACGGAGCGGCGGATGCTGGCTCACCGGCAGGACCGCGCTCGCAAGCGCGCCCGCCGCTTCCTCGAACTCCTCACCGAACTGTTCGTCGTCGTGTTGGTGTTGCCGGCGCTGCTCGTCATCGCCGCCACCGCGCTCACCGTCGTCGTCCCCGAACTGCTCCCGCCGGTCGACACGCCGGTCGGGGTGGTGCCGACGCGGGCGGTCGTCCTCTACGGGGCCGTCTGCTTCCTCGTCGTCATCGGGCTCCTCGGCGCGGTCGCGGTGGGCACGCTCCGCCCGCCGAACCAGCGCGCGAGCTACGACCTGCCGGCGACGCCCCGCGCTGTCGTCGCCTCCGCGGGGCGGAACCCCGCGAGCGCCGCCGTCGTCTGCGCTCCGCCCGCAGCGCTGCTCGCCGTCGCGCTCGCGTTCGCCGGCTACACGCTCGTCAACGTGGGGCTCTTATCGTACGCCGCCTTCGCGGTCCCCGTCGGTGCGGTCGCCGGGAGACGCACCCGGATCGACGACGCGAAGGACCGCGAACTGGCGGACTTCGTCCACGCCGTCTCGGGTCACGTCGCGCAGGGGCGCCCGTTCCCGGCCGCCGTCGAAGCGGTCGCGCGCGACGCGGACCTCGGCGTGCTCGACGACGACGTGGCGGATCTGGCGTTCGCGCTCCGGTCGACGACCGCGACGGGAGACGCGACGCGAGCGGAGCAGGCCGCCGCGACGACGGGCTCGGTCGACGTTCGCGCGGCCGCCATCGACCGGTTCGTCGAGCGCGTCGGCACCCCGCTCGCCGAGGGGACGCTCGGCCTCGTCACCGACGCGTTAGACGCCGGCAGCGACGCGGACGCGGTGTTCGAGACGCTCCGGATCGAGGTCGGGCGACTCTACAGCGAGCAGCGCGCGCTCCGCTCGTCGATGCACCCGTACGTCGCGGTCGGCTGGGCGGCGGCCGCGCTGGTCGCGGGGGTCGTCGCCGTCGTCAACACGCAGGTGATAGACACCGCGCGGCTCGCCGCGCTCGCCGGCGCGACGGACCTCGTGGCCGAACCGGAGACGGTGCTGCCGGAGTTAGAGCGGTTCCGCCTGTACGTGGTCACGCAGGCCACGATGCTCGCGTCCGGGTGGTTCGCCGGCACCGCCTCTCGCGGGCGGTACCAGGCGCTCTTCCACTCCGGCCTGCTCGTCGCGCTCTGTTACGCCGTCTTCACGGCCGGCGGGCTGCTCTGATCGGCTTCGCAAACGATCGTCGGGCCCCTCCGAGCCGCGACCGGCCTCCCTACCCCCTCGCGACCGACCTCTCTACCCTCTCGCGACCGGTCACCCGCGCATCAGCCGGCGCACCTCGTCGACGACCTCCGGTTCGACGGCCACGACGTACCGGCTTCCCGGCGTCAACACCGTGTCCGGCTTCGCGATCCGGTTGCCGTCCTCGCCTCCGATGCCGATCGATTAAAGTGAACTTGTGCTAACCAACCGCTAGTGGTTATCATCGACGCGGGCGCCGACGGACGGGTTCGACGGACGCCGCGGTCCGGGGGCGTCGCGTGACCGACGCGACGCTCGCGGTCGTCGCCGGCGCGACCGAGACGGCCGCCATCGAGGGGATAAGCGCCGCGGGCGCCGATCCGACGCTCCGCCGACACACGCCGAGCGCGGACCTCGAAATCGTCGCCGACGGCCGGCCCGGCGCGGACTCGCCCGTCCCGGTCAGCCCGTCCGGCTGTCCGACGCCGGCGGTCGTCACCCGCGCGGTCCGGGAACTCTCCGAGATACGCTTCGTCGGCGTCGCCGCCGGACTCGCCGTCCCGACCGCACCGGCCTCGGCGCCGACGCTCGACGCGGACGCGACCCCCGGCGGCGACGTCCGGACGGCGGAGCCGGTCCCCGACGCGGAAGCCGTCTTCGAGCGCGGCCGCGAACTGGCCGAGCGAATCGGAGCCGACTCGGCGGACGGCGACGCCCCCGGCGAACTCCTCGTCGGCGAGACGATTCCGGGCGGGACGACGACCGCGCTCGGCGTCCTGACCGCGCTCGGCGAGCGCCCGGTCGTCTCCTCGTCGCTGGCGGCGAACCCCCTCGCGCGGAAGCGGGCGGTCGTCGAGGAGGGGCTGGCCGCGAGCGGGCTCGCGCCTGGCGACGCGGCGGGCGACCCGGTCGAGGCGGTCCGGCTGATGGGCGACCCCGTGCTCGCCGCGGCCGCCGGCCTCGTCGTCGGCGCCGTCGACCGCGGCGTCGACGTGACCCTCGCCGGGGGCACCCAGCTGGCGACGGTCGCCGCGCTGGCGCGCCACGCGGGCGTCGACCGGCGGCTCCCGCTGGCGACGACGACGTTCGTCGCCGACGATCCGACCGCCGACGTCGCGCGCCTCGCCGACGACCTGGACCTGGCGCTGACCGCGACCGATCCCGCCTTCGACGCGAGCGACCACCCGGCGATGCGGGCGTACGCCCGCGGCGAGGCGAAGGAGGGCGTCGGGATGGGCGGCGCGCTGGCGCTCGCCGACCGCGCGGGGGTCTCGAACGCCGCCCTGCGCGAGCGCGTCGCTGCGATCACCGACCGGCTGCTCGCCGAACGCGGCGACGAGGGGAGCGCGCCGGACGCGGCGAGGGGTGACGCCCCGTGAAGGGGGTCGTCCTCGGCGGGGTGAGCTCCGGGGTCGGCAAGACCGTCGCGACGCTCGCGGCGATCCGAGCCTTCGAGGCCGCGGGACACACGGTTCAGCCCGCGAAGGCCGGGCCCGACTTCATCGACCCGAGTCACCACGAACGCACCGCGGGGCGCCCCTCGCGAACGCTCGACCTGTGGCTGCAGGGGGCGGACGGGCTCCGCCGGAACTACGCCCGCGGCGAGGGCGACGTCTGCGTCGTCGAGGGCGTGATGGGGCTGTACGACGGCGACGGGTCGAGCACGGCGGCGGTCGCCGAGGCGCTCGATCTGCCGGTCGTGCTCGTCGTCGACGCGAGCGCGGGCATGGAGAGCGTCGCCGCCACGGCCCTGGGGTTCCGGGCGTACGCGGAGCGCGCCGGCCGCGATGTCGACGTCGCCGGCGTGATCGCTCAGCGCGCGCACGGCGGCCGCCACGAGGAGGGGATCCGCGACGCGCTCCCGGACGAACTGACCTACGTCGGTCGGATCCCGCCGAGCGACGACCTCTCCGTCCCCGAGCGCCACCTCGGGCTACACATGGGCGCGGAGTCGCCGGTGCCCGAGGACGCCCTCGACGCGGCCGCCGAGGGGCTCCGAACCGAGCGCCTGCTCGGTATCGCGCGCGAGCCGACCGGCGTCCCCGAGCCGACCGAGCGGGTGGAGCCGACCGACGCCGACCGCCCCCGCGTCGCGGTCGCCCGCGACGACGCCTTCCGGTTCCTGTATCCCGCGACCGTCGAGCGCCTGCGCGAGCGCGCGGTCGTCGAGCCGTTCGCGCCGACCGCGGGCGACCCGCTCCCGCCCTGTGACGGCGTCTATCTCCCCGGCGGCTATCCGGAACTCCACGCCGCCGACCTCGCCCGGAGCCCGGCGCTCGACGACCTCGCGACCGCGGCCGCCGAGGGCGTCCCGGTCCTCGGCGAGTGCGGCGGGCTGATGGCGCTCGCCGAGTCGCTGACGACCGCCGAGGGCGAGACGCACGCGATGGCGGGCGTCCTGCCGGCCGACGTGCGCATGCGCGACCGGTACCAGGCGCTCGATCACGTCGAACTGCGGGCGCGGCGGGACGCCCCGACTGCTGTGACGGGCGAGACCCTGCGGGGTCACGAGTTCCACTACTCGACCACGGATGTCGCCAGCGACGCGCGGTTCGCCTTCGACGTGGAGCGGGGGACCGGGATCGACGGCCACCGCGAGGGGCTGATAGCACACCGAACGCTCGGAACGTACTGTCACGTCCACCCGGAGAGCGGGGCGTTCGACGCGTTCCTCGACGGGCTGTGACGACGATGGCGACCGGACCCCTGCTCGTCGCGCTGGCGCTCGCCGTCGCCCTCGATACCGCGTTCGCGGAGCCGCCGACGCGGGTCCACCCCGTCGCGCTGTTCGGGTCGGTCGTCGGGCGCTTCGACCGGCCCTGGGCGCACCCGCGAGCCGTCGGCGTCGCGGTCGCGGTCGGACTCCCGCTCGCCGCCGCGGCGCTCGCGGGCGGGGTCGTCGCGGCCGCCGCGCTGCTCTCCACCGCGCTCGCCGCCCTCGTCGCGGGCGCGATCCTCTTTATATCCGTCAGCCTCCGACTGCTCCTCTCGACGACGGCCGAGGTCGTCGAACTGAGCGAGACCGACCTCGCCGCCGCCCGAGAGGCGCTGCGCGCGCTCGCCGGCCGAGACGCGACCGACCTCTCACCGGGGCAAGTCCGGAGCGCGGCGGTCGAGAGCGCGGCCGAGAACCTCGCCGACGGCTTCGTCGCGCCGCTCGCCGGGTTCGTCCTCGGCGCGACGCTCGGCGTCGCTCTCGGCGGCTCCGGAGAGCCTCTTCCGCTCGCGGCCGGGGTCGCCGGCGCGGCGTGGGTCAAGGCCGTGAACACGCTCGACTCGATGCTCGGCTATCGCTCCACGCCGACCGGGTGGGCGAGCGCCCGGCTCGACGACGCCGCGATGCTCCTTCCGGCCCGCGCGACCGCCGGCTGTCTCGCGGTCGCTGCCGGGTCGTTCGGGACTCCTCGCCGGGCCGCGGCGTGGGCGCGGGCGCCGTCGTCCCCGAACTCCGGGTGGCCCATGGCGACCGCGGCCGCCGCGCTCGACGTGCGGCTGGCCAAGCCCGGCCACTACGTCCTCAACCCGGCCGCGAACTTCCCGGAGGTCGCCGACGGGGAGCGAGCGGTCCGGCTCGTGGGCGTCGGCGGCGGGGTCGCGGTCGTCGTCGCGGTCGGGTGGCTGGTCGCGGTCGGGTCGCCGGTCGCGGTCGGGTCGCCGGTCGCGGTCGGGTGGCTCCCCCCGACCGGCCGGGCGCTCGCGACCGACGTACTAACGGGGGTGGCCGGATGGTCCTGACCGCGCTCCGCGGCGCGCTCGGCTTCCTCACCCGGCTCCCGGTCGGCCGCGACGAGGCGGCGTGGGCGGCGTTCGCTCGGTCGCCGTGGACGTTCCCCGTCGTCGGCTACCTCACCGGTGCCGTGGCCGCGGCGCCGCTGCTCTTGGCCGGGGCGCCCGCCTCGGTTCCCGCCCCGACGGTCGCGCTGGCGCTCGTCGTCGCGGTGTACGCGATCACCGGCATCGGCCACCTCGACGGCGTCGCGGACCTCGGAGACGCGGCGGTCGTCCACGGTGACCGCGAGGCGCGCCGCGCGGTGTTGAAAGACTCCGCGCTCGGCGTCGGGGGGACGGTCGCGCTGGCGCTCGTCGTCCTCGGGCTGGCGACCGGCGCGCTCGGGCTGCTCGAACGCGGACTCGCCGCCGACGCCGGGCGCGTCCCCCTCGCCGCCCTCGGGCTGGTCGTCACCGCGTCGGTCGGCGCGAAGGCGGCGACCGCGACGCTCGTCTGCGTCGGAGACGCGCCGCACGAGGGGCTCGGCTCCGCGCTGACCGACGCGTCTGAGTTAAAGGCGCTACCGGCGGTCGTCGGCTTCGCGGCGCCCGCCGTCCTCCTCCCGTGGCCGCGGGTCCTGCCGGGGGTCGCGGCGCTCGGGGCCGCGCTGGCGACGGCGGCGGTCGTCGCCGCCTGGTCCCGTCGGCGGCTCGGGGGCGTCTCCGGCGACGTGCTGGGCGCGACGACGGAGCTGGCCCGCGTCGCCGCGCTCCACGCGGGGGTGATCGCATGGACGTGCTGCTGATGTGCGGCGGTCGCGGCACTCGCCTCGACGGAACGACCGAAAAACCCCTCCGGACCGTCGCGGGGCGCCCGATGGTCGATCGGGTCCTCGACGCGCTCGCGGCGAGCCGGGCCGAGACGACCCACGCCGTCGTCTCGCCGCACGCGACGCGGACCCGAGCGCACCTCGCGGAGCGGGCCGAGGGCGCCGCGTCGCTCTCGGTCGTCGACGCGCCCGGAAACGGGTACGTCGCCGACCTGCGGTACGCGCTGGATGCGATCGACGCGACCGACGCGGCCGGCGCGCCCGTCCTCACCGTCGCCGCCGACCTCCCGCTGTTGGACGGCGCGGCGGTGAACGCGGTCCTCGCTGCCGCCCGCGCCGCCGCCGGCGACTCGCTGACGGTGTGCGTGCCGGCCGCGAGAAAGCGCGAACTCGGCGTCAGCGCGGACGCGACGACCGAGATGGGCGGCCGCGAGGTCGTTCCCGCCGGCATAAACGTCGTCGGTGGAAGCGCGGCAGACGGCGACGAGGGCGACGGCGAGCAAGACGCCGGCGGCGCCGTCCACCTCACCGACGACGCGCGCGTCGCCGTCAACGTCAACTACCCGTCGGACGTGCGTACCGCAGAGCGACTCCTGAGGGCCGACACGGCAGGAGGCGACACCGACACATGAACCTCGACACCGCGCTCGGCGTCGACCGCGAACCGCACGGCAGCAGCGACGACCCCGACCTGCTGGACTTCTCGGCGAACACCAACCCCGCGGTCCCGCCCGGCGTCGAGACCGTCTACCGCGAGGCGTTCGCGGACGCCCGGTCGTACCCGGCCGAACCGCCCGAGGCGTTCCGGGAGGCCGCGGCCGCGTACGTCGACTGCGACCCGGAGGCGGTCGTGCCGACGCCGGGCGGGCTCGCCGCCATCAGAGCCGCCGTCGGGCTGGCCGTCGGGCCGGGCGACACCGCGCTGCTCCCGGCGCCGAGCTTCGGGGAGTACGCCCGCGAGGTCAGGCTGGAGGGCGGCGAGCCGGCGTTCGTCGACGCGGACGCGATACTCGACGCCGACCCGTCAGCCCACGCCCTCGCGGTCGTCTGCGCGCCGAACAACCCGACCGGGACCGACTACGCGCGGGCGGATTTGGAGCGATTCGCGGCCCGGTGTCGCGCGGCCGACACCGTCCTGCTCGTCGACGAGGCGTTCCGCGGGTTCACCGACCGCCCCTCGCTCGCGGGGGCCGACGGCGTCGTCGTCGCGCGGTCGCTGACGAAGCTGTTCGGGCTCCCCGGCGTTCGGGCCGGGTTCGCCGTCGCGACGGGCGAACTCGGTGCGGGGCTGCGCGCCGTCCGGCGCCCCTGGAACGTGAGCGGGCCGGCGCTGGCGACCGGCGCGCACTGTATGCGCCAGACCGGGTTTATAAACGACACGCGCGAGCGGATCGAGGCGGAGCGCGCTCGGCTCCGTGCGCGACTCGGCGAGCGGTACGACGTGGCCCCCTCCGAGGCGCCGTTTCTCCTGCTCGACGTTGGCCCCGACGGCCGCCCGGTCGAGCGGGTCGTCGCCGACGCCCGCGACCGGGGCGTGGCGGTCCGAGACGCCACCACCTTCCGCGGCCTCGACGCCCACGTTCGGGTCGCGGTCCGCCGCTCCGACGAGAACGACCAACTGCTCGCGGCGCTCGGCGTCGGCGACGACTCCACGACCGACGCCGACGCGGAGGCCGGCTCCGATGTTTGACGCGACCGTCCGCGACGGCGTCCTCAGAGTGTCCCGGCCGGCGACCCGCTGGCTCTCGACCGGCTGGAACGGGGGTCGCTCGCGGGCCGACGCCGCCGACAACGTCTCGGTCCCGGAGGGGTTCGACCGCACCGACCTCGGGGCGTACCGAGCCGAGCGGCTGGCGCGCGCCGGGTTCGACGCGCCGCCGGACGCTCCGGCCCTCTTCACCGGCGTCGCGATGGACCACGCCCGAGGCGCCCGATACGGGCCGGTCGTCGCCTACGCCACGGTCGGCCTGTCGAACCCGGCGATGCTTCCGGTAGCGACCGAGGGCGCGAGCGACCCACCGAGCGACCCGACGGGCGACCCGGCGGGCGCCGCGGCCCCGGACGAACGGCCCCCAGACGGCGGCTCCCCTCGACCCGGCACGGTCAACCTGATCGTCGGGACGAGCCGGTGTCTCGCACCCGGCGCCGCCGAGAACCTCGTCGCGGTCGCGGCCGAGGCGAAGGCGGCGACGCTGCTGGCGACGGCGGGCGTGCCGGGGACCACGAGCGACGCGGTCGTCGTCGGCGACGACCCGGAGGGGGAGCCGGCGGCGTTCTCGGGCAGCGCCACCGCCGTCGGCGCGGCGGCCCGCGTCTGCGTCCGCGACGCGCTCCGTGCGAGCCTGCGGTCGCGGTACCCGGACGGCGAGACGCCCGGTCCGGCGGCCGACGCCGACCACGGCGTCGTCGCCGACGAACGAGCAGCGGTATTTAAGCCATGACACACGACACCACAGACTCCGACGAGACGGACGCATCGACCACCGAGACGGACGAACCGACCGACGACCAGACCTCCGCGGCGCGGACCCCCGGCGGCGGGGCCGCCCCCGAACCGGCGCCGATCGAACCGGCCGCGCCCGAGGCGTTCGGGCTCGTGCAGGCCTGGTGGGGCGACGGCAAGGGGAAGACCACGGCGGCGATGGGGATGGGCTTCCGGGCCGCGGGCCACGGCTACCGCGTCCACATGCTCCAGTTTATGAAAGGCGGCGCGGACAGCGTCGAGGGCGTCAGAGGCGAGTACAACGCCATCGCCGCGATGCCGGGATTCAGCTACGAAAACGCGGGTCACTACGGCTGGCACGGGCTGCTCGACGGCTCCGCGGACGACGAACACGAGGCGAAGGCGGGCGCGGCGTTCGAGCGCGCGACCGAACTCGTCGCGGGGGCCGGCGAGGCGGACCTACGCGAGCCGCTCCCGCTCGACGGCGACCCCGACGACGGGGTCCACATGCTCATCTTAGACGAGGTGCTGTACGCCGCCGACCGGGGGCTCGTCGACCCCGCCGACGTGGTCGCACTCGCCGAGTCGAAGCCCGACGACCTCGAACTCGTCCTCACCGGGAGCCACGCCGAGCCGGCGTACCTGGAGGGCGTCGCCGACCTGATAACGAACGTCCGGAAGGTGGCGCACCCGTTCGACGCGGGTCACCGCGCCCGGCGCGGGACGGAGTACTGACGCCCGTGTCCCGCCGGAGGCGCCGATGACGGAGACGGTCCTGATCGCCGGCACCGCGAGCCACGCCGGGAAGAGCACGCTCGCGGCGGGCCTCTGTCGGCTCCTCGCCCAGCGAGGCGTCTCGGTCGCCCCGTACAAGGCGCAGAACATGAGCAACAACGCGCAGGTCGCGCTCACGCCCGAGGGCGAGTGGGGCGAGATCGGCGTCTCGCAGTACGCCCAGGCGCGGGCCGCCCGCGTCCCGGCGACGACCGACATGAACCCCGTCCTGCTCAAGCCCCGCGGCGACGGCGAGAGCCAACTGGTGATAGATGGAGCCGCTGTCGGCCACTTCGCGGCGGGCGCGTACTACGACGACCACTGGGACGCGGCGCGGGACGCGGCGGTTGCGGCGCACCGCCGGCTGGCGGCCGATCACGACGTGATCGTCGCGGAGGGCGCGGGGAGCATCGCCGAGATCAACCTCCACGACCGCGACCTCGCCAACGTGGAGTGCGCGCGCTTCGCCGACGCCGCCGTCCTGATCGCGGTCGACATCGAGCGCGGCGGCGCCTTCGCGAGCCTCTACGGCACCCTCGAACTCCTCCCGGACGACGTGCGCGAGCGGGTCGCCGGCGCGGTCATCACCAAGTTCCGCGGGGATCCGTCGCTGCTCGACTCCGGCATCGACGAGATAGAAGCCCGGACGGGCGTCCCCATCGTCGGCGTCGTGCCCCACGACGATCCGGGGCTCCCGGCCGAGGACAGCCTCTCGCTCCCGGACGAGGCGGACGGCGACCGCGGGGTTCTCGGCGAGGACGACGGGGTCCCCGAGGAGTCGTCGGTCCGGATCACTGTGCCGCGGCTCGACCGCCTCTCGAACGCCACGGACCTGGCGCCGCTCGCGCGCGAACCCGGCGTCCGGGTGGCGTTCGTCCCGGCCGACCCGGCGATCGACGACCCGTTCGGCGACGCCGACGCGGTCGTGCTCCCCGGATCGAAGAACACGGTCGACGACCTGCTCGCGCTGCGCGAGGCGGGGGTCGACGAGGCGCTCGCCCGGTTCGAGGGGCCGATCCTCGGGATCTGCGGCGGCTACCAGCTGCTCGGCGAGCGGCTCACGGGCGCCGACGCGGAGGGGACCGGGTCGCGCTCGGCGGTCGACGGTATCGGCCTGCTCCCCGTCGAAACGCACTTCTCGCCGGACAAGCGCGTCGAGCGCGTGACCCGCTCCGTCGACGGCGTCGGGCCGCTGTCCGGCGCGTCCGGGACCGTGACCGGCTACGAGATCCACATGGGCCGGTCGTCGGCCACGGCGCCGGTCGCCCGCCCGTTGGGGCCGGAGAGCGCGGCCACCGACCGCGTCCTCGGGACGTACCTCCACGGGCTCTTCGAGGACGAGGCCGTTCGCGAGGCGTTCCTGGCGACCGTCTTCGAGGCGGCCGGCAGGCCTCGGCCGACCCGCCGGTCCGAGTCGGACGCGAGCGCAGCCGACGACGGGCGGTCGCCGTACGACCGCGCCGCCGACCTGTTCGCCGAGAACGTCGACCTCGCGGCCGCCGGGCTGGACACTCTCACGTAACTCCGCCTGAGGGATTTAAAAGTACGAGCGCGGTGCGGCTCGCTCTCCGCGCCGACGACTACCGACCCGCACACGACCGCCGGATCGGTGCCGGAAGGTATATTGTTTTGAATTCCCAATACTGACGCATGAGCGATAGTGCAGACGCGGCCGACGGCGGCGACGCGGGCAAAAGCGAGCGCGAACGCATCCGCGAGCGCAAGCTCCGGGCGCTTCGCGAGGAGTTAGAACGCGACGGGGAGATCGGCGGTGGCGACGCGTCCGACGCGCCCGCCGAGACGCCGGCAGCGACGCCGAGCGAACCGATCGAGGTCGACGGCCCCGAGGCGTTCCAGCGCGTCGTCGACGAGCACGACGTGGTGGTGGTCGACTGCTACGCCGACTGGTGTGGGCCCTGTCAGATGATGGAGCCGACGATCGAGGCGCTCGCGAGCGACACCGACGCCGCCGTGGCGAAGGTCGACGTCGACGCCAACCCCGGCATCGCCCAGCAGCTCGGCGCGCGAAGCATCCCCACCCTCCTCGTCTACGCCGACGGCGAGGCGGTGGACCGATTCACGGGCGCACAGGACCGCGCGACGCTCGAATCGGCCATCGAACGCGCCGCCTGACCGACGCGGATCCCCGTCTCGACCCGGCCCCCACGCACGCCGCCCGGTACCTATTTTTCCCGCGGAGGCGTGTCGCCGGCTATGGTCTCCCGCGAGAACGCCGTCATCGGGACGTGTATCGCCCTCACGATCGCGATCGCGCTCGTCGTCGAGTCGCTGCGCGTCTCGTATCCGGGCTGGGCGCCGCTCGCGCTGTTTCTCGGCGGCGGCGTCGTGGTTCCGACGATCATAAACGAGACGCTAGATCACCGGTAACATATTTAAACGACCCCGCAGCCTACGCGGCGACCCGTCCGTGTCGCGTCCGGGACACGCTCGTCGCGTGTGGGTCAACGACTCGGCGCGTCCGGGACACGCTCGGCGCGTCCGGGGCGTCGACGACCGCGAATAGCCTCCGAGCGGGCGCACAGGCCAATATCACGCGTGAGATATTGGTGCTATCGCTTTTATATGATAGCCGGTGAGCCCCCAGCATGGCTACATCGGGAGAGTACGGGCACGAGGACTTCGGGAAGGGCGGGCTGAACGACCAGCTCGACGTCGACGGACTGGTCGACGATATCGGACTCGACGCCGAGGAGATCCAGTGGCGAAAGGAGTTCATCGGCTTCGACGAGGAAGACGAGCGGCGACTGGCTCGGTACGAAGACGCGTTCGCGGAGAACGCAGAGCAGATCGCGGACGACTTCTACGAGAACCTGACCGCCCACCAGCAGACCGTCGACGTGATAAGCCGGTCGGAGAAGGGGCTCGAACAGCTCAAACGGACGCAGTCGGCGTACCTCGTGACGCTCGCCGACGGCGACTACGGGTCGGCGTACTTCGAGGACCGGGCGCGGATCGGGAAGATCCACGACATGCTGGAGATGCCGATGAAACACTACCTCGGCCAGTACGGCGTCTACTACGACCTCATCCTCCCGATCATCGGCGACAGACTCACCGACTCGCTCACGGATCGGCTGGCCGACGAGGGCGTCGGCGAGGGAGTCGACGACGCGGTCGAGGCGGCGGTCGAAGCGGAGGTCGACGACGCGGTCGAGGACCTGCTCTCTATCCTCCGGATCATCAACCTCGACATGCAGGTCGTCACGGACACGTACATCAACTCGTACAGCGAGAAGCTCTCCGCGGAAGTCGAGCGGAACAACCGCCTGATGGCCGAGGTGGAAGACGAGGTCCGCGAGCCGATCGCCGACCTGCGAGAGTCGGCCACTCACGTCGCCGACAGCGCCGGCGAGGTCGGCGAGGCGTCCGAAGACCAGTCACAGCGCGTCGAGGAGATATCCTCGGAGGTGGCGAACCTCTCCGCGACCGTCGAGGAGGTGGCGTCGACCGCGGACGAGGTGGAGCGCACGAGCAGTCGGGCGGAGTCGATGGCCGACGACGGCCGCGAGGCGGCCGACGACGCCGCGGCCGCCATGGACGACATCGGCGACGCCGTCGACGAGGTGGCGGAGGACGTGGAGGCGCTCCAGGACCGCGTCGAGGAGATAGACGAGTTCGTCGACGCGATCAACGGGATCGCCGACCAGACGAACCTGCTCGCGTTGAACGCGTCGATCGAGGCCGCGCGGGCGGGCGACGCCGGCGCCGGCTTCGGGGTCGTCGCCGACGAGATCAAATCCCTCGCGGAGGAGTCTCAACAGCACGCGAGCGACATCGAGGAGATGGTCGGCGGGATCCGCACCGACACCGACGACACCGTCGAGAGCCTCTCGGAGACGACCCAGCGGGTCGACGAGGGGAGCGAGCGCGTCGAAGACGCCACGGAGAGCCTGTCCGCCATCGCCGAGGCGGTGACGGAGACGGCGAACGGCATCGACGAGGTGTCGGACGTGACCGACGAGCAGGCCGCCGCGGCCGAAGAGATCGCCGCCACGATCGACGACGTGGTCGCGCAGTCGAACCGCATCACCGACGAGATGCAGGCGCTCGCGGCCGCGAGCGATCGACAGTCAGATGCGGTCGAATCGGTCGAACGGACCGTGCGCCGGCTGACGACGACCGATCGGAACGAGGCCGACTCGACCGCGGTGTCCCGCACCGACGGCGGGCGGGTCTCGACCCCCCGACGCGGCGATCGGTCGGTTCCGGCGGGGCTTCCGGACGGAATGCCGCAGTTCGTCATCGACCAACTCTCCGACGAGCAGCTGCGCGCCGTCGCCGACGGGGAGCTGACGATGGACGACCTGCGGTGAGCCGATCGGTCCGTACGCTCCCGTAGGCGGTTGCCCCTCCCTCCGGTGTCTCTCTCGACGAGCCGTCCTTTTTAAGACGTGAAGTACGCGTCCGGTCCGTGGATCCCTCGAATCTCTCGGAGCGCGGCGGCGCCACACCGACCGCAGGCGTCCGCATCTCCGGGGGCGTCGGGGAGCGCGAACACCGTCTCGCAGGCGTCGCAGGCGACGTACCGGAGCGCGAGCGACGGGGCGTCTGTCATGGGTTCGGTAGGCGACCGACGCATATGAATCCGACCCGCACAGCGGCGAGGGACGAACCCAGCCCGCACAGCGGCGAGGACGGCCGGTCACGCAACCCCTAAGACGCGAGCGACCGGACTGAACGTATGAAGATAGCGATACTCGGCGGCACCGGCGACATCGGCGAGGGGCTGGCCCTCCGGCTGGCGGCCGACACGCCCCACCACGTCTCGATCGGGTCACGCGACGCGGAGAAGGCCGAGAACAAAGCGGAAGAGTACACCACGGAACTGGAGAGCCGCGGCCTCGACGCCGAGGTGATCGGCGCCGCGAACGACGCTGCCGCCGCCGAGGCCCGGATCGTCGTGTTAGCGGTCCCGCCGTATCACGTCGGTGACACGGTCGAGGCGGTCGCCGACGCGCTCGACCCCGGCGACGTGCTCGTCTCGCCGGCGACCGGGATGAAACGCGACGAGGAGGGGTTCCACTACCACAAGCCCGGCGCGGGCTCCGTGACGCGGATCGTCGCGGACGCCGCGCCGGAGGGCGTCGCCGTCGTCGGCGCGTTCCACAACCTCGCGGCGGCCCGGCTCGCGAACCTCGACGCCGACCTCGGGATCGACACGCTCGTGATCGGCGACGACGCGGACGCGAAGCGGACCGTCGTCGACGTGGCCGAGGGGATAGAGGGGTTACGCGCCCTCGACGCCGGCGGCCTCGCCAACGCGCCCGAGATCGAGGGGCTGACGCCGCTCCTGATAAACGTCGCCCAGAACAACGACGGGCTCCACGACCTCGGCATCCAGTTCCGCTGAGTCGTCCCCGGCGTTCCGTTAGGCCTTTGCGCGACCGGCCCCTCCGGACGATAGATGGAGTACCTGGAGCGCCGGGTCGCACTGGTCGAAGGACGGCTGGAGTCCGTTATCGACGAGATCGAGCCCGACGAGCTGTCCGATGAGGTCGGCCACGTCGTTCTCGCCGGCGGCAAGCGCGTCCGCCCCGCCGTGACGATCCTCGCCTGCGAGGCGTTCGACGGCGACCCCGATTCGGCCGTCGACTTCGCGGCCGGGATCGAGTTCGTCCACAACGCGTCGCTCGTGATCGACGATATCATCGACCGCTCCGAGGTGCGACGCGGCACGCCCTCTGCGTGGTCCGAGTACGGCTACGGCCCGGCTATCATCGCCAGCGACGGCCTCCTCGGCGAGGCGTTCGCGCTCTTTTCGACCGAGCCGCGCGCGATGCGGACCGTCGCCGAGGCGATGGTCGAACTCGGCGAGGGCGAGGCCACGGAGCTCGCCGCCCGCCCGACGACCGAAGCCGAGTACATGGAACTCGCGCGGCGGAAGACCGGCGCCCTGTTCCGGGCCGCCGCCGAACTCGGCGCGATCGCCGGCGGCGCCGACCCGCACGCCGTCGACGCCTTCGGGGAGTACGCCGAGCGCGTCGGCGTCGCCTTCCAGATGCGCGACGACGTCTTGGACGCGACCGCCGACGCCGACGACCTCGGGAAGCCGACCGGCCAGGACGCGGAGATGGATCGCCCCTCGGTGGTGCAGGTCACCTCGCTCACGCCCGACGAGATAGACGAGCGCGCCCGCGAGCAGTCAGACCTCGCCTTAGCCGCGCTGGAGGAGGCCGACCCCCCGGAGACGGAGGCGATCGAGTACCTCCGCGACCTCGCCGAGTTCGTCGTCGTGCGCGAGCGGTGACCGCGAGAGCGCGGTAAAAGCGGCGCAGTTAGGCGTCGCCGGTGTCCTGCGGGGGGAACAGCGGAACCGGGTCTTCGTGGTCGAACTCGATCCGCTCGTCCCCGGACAGCGGGTGGACGTACGTCGTCATCACGTCGCCGGCCCGAACGCGGCTGAGCATCCGGTCCGCCTCGGTGACCCGGTAGTACAGCGGGAGACAGAGCGCGGTGTCGGTCGCCGTCGACCGGAACACCAGCGTGAGATAGACGATCCCGTTTTCGTGCGCCCGAAACGCCTCGAACTCGTCGAACCCGTCTGCTTCGACCAGCTCCGTGAGCCGCTCGAACTCCTCGCCCGACACCAACACGTCGAGGCCGACCTCCTCGTCGGTCGAGTCGCCGGGCGCGGGGACGGGAACCACGTCGCCGGGGACCGGCGCGAACGCCGTCCATCCGCGCTCGCGGTACTCCGCTGCGGTCGCGCGACACTCTTCGATAACGGTCGTCCACGCGTCGTCGTCGTCGGCGAGTGGATGCTCTTCGACGTCCATGCACGCCGTAGGCGGCCGGCGGCGGGTAAACCTTCGCTCCCCTTTGCTCGACCCGGCCGCCCTCGCAAGCCAAAGGTATATGGATAGACGGTCGGAATGACGGCCCATGCCGCCTCTACTTTCGCTCTCTGACCTCAGAACACAGTTCTCGACGGAGCGGGGACAGGTGAAGGCCGTCGACGGCGTTGACCTGGAGATCCGCGAAGGCGAGACCGTCGGGCTCGTCGGCGAGTCCGGCTCCGGGAAAAGCGTCACCGCCCTGTCGACGATGGGGCTCGTCGACGACCCCGGCGAAATTGCGGGTGGGTCCGTCGAACTCACGGACGCCCGCCTCGCCGACGAACTCCGCGAGCGCTACGACACGTCCCGCTTCGTCGACGGCGACACGATCGACCTCACCGCCGCGCCGGAGGAGGCGCTCCGGTTCGTTCGGGGCCGCGAAGTGAGCATGATCTTCCAGGACCCGATGACCTCGCTCAACCCCTCGGTGACCGTCGGCGATCAGGTCGCCGAGAGCCTCAGACTCCACCAGTACGGCGGGCGTCGCAAGGACTCGTGGTTCAACGCCGTCCGCGAGATCCTCCCGAAGATCAGCCGCGACATGGACGAGGAGGTCCGACAGGAGACCATCGACGTGCTTGAGGAAGTCGGGATTCCGGAGCCCGGCTCGCGGGTCGACGAGTACCCGCACGAGTTCTCCGGCGGCATGCGCCAGCGGGTGCTCATCGCGATCGCGTTGGCCTGTCAGCCGGGGCTGCTCGTCGCCGACGAGCCGACGACGGCGCTGGACGTGACGATCCAGGCGCAGATCCTCGACCTGATCGACGACCTCCAGAGCGACCTGGGGATGTCGGTGCTGATGATCACCCACGACCTCGGCGTGGTGGCCGAGACGTGCGACCGCGTCGCGGTGATGTACGCCGGCGAGATCGTCGAGGAGGGGCCGGTCGAGGAGATATTCGGGAACCCGTCGCACCCGTACACGTACACGCTCTTGGAGTCGCTCCCGAGCGAGGAGAAGGACCGCCTCACTCCGATCGAGGGGAACGTCCCCGACCTCATCGATATGCCCGCCGGCTGCCACTTCGCGGCGCGGTGTCCGTGGGCGACCGACGAGTGTACGAGCGGCGAGATCCCGTACCTCCAACACGGCCCCCAAGACGTCGACCACCGCTCGAAATGCATCATGGAGTCGTTCGACAAAGACGAGTACGGCGACGACACCGTCGCGCCCGGCCGCGACCGGTCCATCGGCGATCCGCTCGTCGAGATCGACGGCTTACAGAAGTACTACGACCAGACCGACGGCGTCCTCGACCGCGTCCTCGGGGCCGACGACCGCAGCGTGAAGGCCGTCGACGGCATCGACTTCACGATCAACCGCGGCGAGACGCTGGGGCTCGTCGGCGAGTCCGGGTGTGGCAAGTCGACCGCCGGTCGAGCGCTGTTGCACCTCACCGAGCCGACGGACGGCCGGGTCGTCTTCGCCGGGACCGACCTCACCGACCTCGACGGGTCGGCGCTGCGCGAACAGCGGAAGAACCTCCAGATGATCTTCCAGGACCCGCTCTCGTCGCTCGACCCCCGGCAGACGGTCGGCCAGACGATCCGGGAGCCGCTGTCGATCCACGACCTGCCCGAGAGCGACCCGGCGGTGACGACCGAGGCAGAGGTCACCGTCTCGGGGATCGACCGCAGTCGCGTCGACGTGACCGTCGGCGACGAGATCGACGCGGTCGTCGGGTCCGGAAGCGGCGTGGCGACCGCCCACGTCGACGTGACGGTCGCTGACGGCGAGGTCGACGTGGACGTGCGCGAACACCTCGGCGTCGAGGGGACCGTCGAACGCACCGACGCGGGCGACGTGGAGCGGGTCTCCGTGACGGTCTCCGCGGGCGACACCGACCGGCTCAGGCGCCGGCGCCGCGTCCGCCAACTGCTGGAGGCGGTCGGCCTCGAAGTCGGTCAGTACGACCGCTATCCACACGAGATGTCCGGCGGCCAGCGCCAACGCGTCGGCATCGCGCGGGCGCTCGCGGTCGATCCGGAGTTCATCGTCGCCGACGAGCCGGTCTCCGCGCTCGACGTGAGCGTACAGGCGCAGATCCTCAACCTGATGGAGGACCTGCAAGACCGGTTCGACCTGACGTACCTGTTCATCGCGCACGACCTCTCCGTGGTCCGGCACATCTCCGACCGCGTCGCCGTCATGTACCTCGGCGAAATCGTCGAGGTGGCGACCACGGACGAACTCTTCGCCGACCCGCGACACCCGTACACGCAGGCGTTGCTCTCGGCGATTCCCGAACCGGACCCGACCGCGAGCACCGACGACCGAATCATCCTCGAAGGCGATGTCCCCTCGCCGATCGACCCGCCCTCGGGGTGTCACTTCCGCACCAGGTGCCCCTCGGTCATCCCGCCGGACGACCTCGACATCGAACAGGAGACGTACCGGGAGGTCATGGACTTCCGCCAGCGCGTCGAGCGCGAGGGGATCGACGTCGAGACCATCCTCGACGGGACGGACGCCGGGCAGGTCGCGGCCGACGGTGGCACGGCGACCGCTGCGACTGGCGACGGGGCCTCCCGCGCCGCGGTTGAGGCCGTCCGTGACGCGCAGTTCGACCGAAACCCGGACGGACGCGCCGGCGAGGTCGTCGACCGCGCCATCCGACTCGTCCTCGACGACGAGTGGGAGGAGGCCGCGAGCGTCCTCGCCGAGACGTTCACGAGCGTCTGCGAGCGCGAAGAGCCCACGCTGCCCGACGACGACCACCCGGCCGCGTGTCACCTCGTGGACTAAGTTCCGACGCTCTGATATTTGGGGGCTCACGGGTGCCGCGAGAACGTGTCACAATCCCGTATGAATCCGATCGGCAGGGTCCTTTTGATCACTCCTCGTCCGGCGCACAGGGCATAAAAAGCGGCACCCGAAGCGACTTCGTGGCCCGGCCGTAACCGACATCCGCAGATCGAGTTCGCGTTATTCGACATTACAGTTATCAGAGCAGTTTCGACTGTCCGTTCGGTAGGTTTATACTATATACTCTATAGGATACACCCATGTCATCCCGAGACACAAACGTTTCGCGGAGAAAATTCCTTGGCGCTGCCGGTGGCGCCGCAGTGACGGTCGGCCTCGCCGGCTGTTCCGGCAACGGCGGCGACGGTTCGGACGGGTCTGACGGTTCGGACGGGTCCGATGGCTCGGACGGTTCGGACGGGTCTGACGGCTCCGACGGCAGCGAGACCACCCTGCTCCGGTACGGCCGGGGGAGCCACTCGCCGACGCTGGACTTCCAGAACAGTACGAGCGGTGAGGTCGCGAAGGTGACCGAGCAGATCTACGACACGCTGATCAACTTCGAGCCGGGCGCGTCGACGCTCACGGACGGGCTCGCCTCCGACTACTCGCTCGACGGCCAGACGGCGACGCTCACGCTGAAGGAGGGCGTCACCTTCCACAACGGCGAGGAGTTCACCGCGCAGGACTTCGTGGCGACGTACCGCCGCTTCGTCGACTCGGAGTACGAGTACTACGGCGGCGACGACTACGTCTCCGCGTACGGTCCGTTCACGCTCGGCAGCTGGATCGACGAGATCCAGACGGAGGGCGACTACGAACTGACGATCCAGCTCACGCAGACGTACGCGCCGTTCCTGCGCAACCTGGCGATGTTCGCGGCCGCGGTCCACTCCGAGGCCGCCATCGAGGAGTACGGCACTGACCTCTCCGAGAATGCGATCGGAACCGGACCGTTCCAGCTCGACACGCTCGACGACACCAACGAGCAGGTCCGTCTCTCCGCGTACGACGACTACTGGGGCGAGGGCCCGGAGATCGACGAGGCCGTGTTCGTCACGGTCGGCGAGAACTCCACGCGGGCGCAGTCGCTCGCGAGCGGCGAACTCGACATCATCGACGGGATCGGCGCGCAGTCGTCCCAGCAGGTCGATGGCGCCGACGGCGTCGAGCTCGTCCGCACCGAGGGGATCAACATCGGCTACATGGCGTTCAACATCGCGGCGGTCGAGCCGTTCCAGGACCGTCGCGTCCGCCAGGCCGTCAGCCACGCGATCAACACGGAAGCGATCGTCAACCAGATCTACTCCGGATTCGCGACGCAGGCCAGCCAGCCGCTCCCGCCGAACGTGCTGGGCCACAACGACGACATCGACCCGTACCCGTACGATCTTGAGAAGGCACAGAGCCTGCTTGAGGAGGCGGGCTACGGGGACGGCTTCTCCTTCGAGCTGGCGACGTTCCAGAACCCCCGCGGCTACAACCCCTCGCCGATCCAGACGGCCGAGACGGTCGCGTCCAACCTCGGCGAGGTCGGCATCGAAGTCGAAATCAACCAGCAGTCGTTCTCGCCGTTCCTCGAGTACACCGCGCAGGGTCGTCACGACGCGTGTTTCCTCGGCTGGTACACCGACAACGCCGACCCGGACAACTTCGCGTACGTGCTGCTTCACCCGCAGGTCGACGACAGCGAGCTCACCGAGGGACAGGACTGGGTCAGCTTCGACACCGAGGGGTACAACACGAGTAACCGCTCGGCGTGGGCGAACCAGGAGTACATGGACCTCGTCGAAGAGGGCCAGCAGACGACCGCGGAGAGCGAGCGCGCGGAGCTGTACAACGAAGCGATGCAGGTCGCTCACGACGAGGCGCCGTGGGTGTACCTGGACTACGCCGAAGAGCTTCGGGGTGTCGCTAGCCGGGTCAACGGGTTCCAGGTCTCCGCCATCAGCGGTCCGTACCTGAACCTGGTCTCGCTGGAGTAGTCGGTCACTTCAGTCACCCTCGATGTTTCCAAAGCGATTCGTCCTCAAACGGCTGTTGTTGCTCGTCCCGGTCCTGATCGGAGTGGCGACGCTGGTGTTCTCCGTGCTCCACCTCTCGCCGGGAGACCCGGCGCTCACCATCGCCGGGGAGCGCGCGAGCCAGGAGTTCGTCGAGCGCATCCGGTCCGACCTCGGACTCAACGACCCGATATGGGTCCAGTACGTCGACTTCCTCGGGAACGTCGTTCGATTCGACTTCGGGGAGTCGTACATCATCAACCGGAACACGACCGTCCGGGAAGTGCTCTCGAACACGCTCCCCGTCACGCTCGAACTGGCGCTGTACGGGCAGCTGTTCGGTATCCTGTTCGGCATCCCGCTCGGCGTTCTGAGCGCGGTCAAACAGGACACCTTCACCGACCACGCCACCCGCGTCGGCGCGCTCGCCGGCATCAGCGTCCCGATCTTCTGGAGCGGGCCGCTGCTGATCCTGCTCTTCGCGCAGGTCCTCGGCGTCCTTCCGACCAGCGGCCGGATCTCGTCGGTGTACAACGTCGCCGAGATCAGCGTGACCGGGATGGTGACTATCGACACGCTGATCGCCGGCAACTGGGAGATGTTTCGGTCGGCGGTCAGACACATGTTCCTGCCGTCGATCGTCATCGGCGTCTACTCGATGGCGCTCATCTCGCGGATGATGCGCTCGTCGATGCTGGAGGTCGTCAGGCAAGACTACATGCGAACCGCCCGCGCGAAGGGGCAAGGGGCGAAAATCACCGTCCTGAAACACGGGTTCCGCAACGCGTTGATCCCCGTCGTTACGATCATCGGGATCCAGTTCGGCGGGCTGCTCGGCGGCGCCGTGCTGACCGAGACCGTGTTCGCGATCGGCGGGATCGGGACGCTCCTCGTCGAGGCGATCGAGGTCGGTGACTACCCGATCGTGCAGGGGACCGTCCTCACGTTCGCGTTCCTGTTTACCCTCGTGAACCTCGTCGTCGACATCACCTACTCGTACCTCGATCCGAGGATCCAACAATGAGCACGGAAACACTCAGAGACGGCGAGGGAGAGACGACGAGTCGCGGGATCGTCGACCGCGTTCGCGCCTCGCCGTTCCTCTCTCAGCTACTGTCGAATCGCCTCGCGCTGACCGGGATCGCGATCATCGTCGCGATGATCGTGATCGCGGTGTACGCCCGCCTGACGCTCGATCTCGAGGTCATCTCTCGGTCGCAGCTCGGGACGAACCCGAACCGCGCCGCACCGACCCTGGAGTACCCGTTCGGGACCGACGGGCAGGCCCGTGACCTGCTCCCGCGCGTCGGATACGGCGCGTGGTACGCGATGCTGTTCGGAACGGTGACCGTCGGCGCCTCGACCGTGTTAGGGGTCGGTCTCGGCATTATCGCCGCCTACTACGGCGACATCACCGACAACGTGATCATGCGGACGATGGACGTGCTGTTGGCGTTCCCCTCGCTGCTCTTGGCGCTCGCGCTCGTGTCCATCTTCCCGGACGAACTCGGCCTGTGGCGTGCGGTCGCGGCGCTGACGCTCGTGTACACGCCCCGGTTCGCCCGCGTCGTCCGCGGAGCGGCGCTCACGGTGTTAGAAAACGAATACATCGACGCGACGGTCGCGCTCGGCGCCACCGACCCGCGAGTGCTGGTTCGGCACGTGCTGCCGAACTGTCTCGCGCCGATCACCGTCCAATCGACGCTGAACTTCGGGCTCGCGATCATCGACCTGGCGGCGCTGTCGTTCCTCGGATTCGGCGCGTCGGCCGGGACGCCCTCGTGGGGGCTCATGCTCTCGAACGGCGTGAATCAGGGCCTCCTCACCGGCGTCTGGTGGTGGTCGTTCTTCCCCGGCCTGTTCCTCGCGTTGACCGTCCTCGGGTTCAACCTGCTCGGGGACGGGATGCGAGACGCGCTCGACCCCCGGATGCGGGAAGCGGTCGACTAACCCGTGTCGCTGGCGCTGGCCGTCCGTGAGCGCGGGCGCCTCGTCGTCGGCGGCGCCGTCGTCGGCGCGCTCGCAACGCCGCTCCTCGTCGGCGGGCTCGTCGCCGGCGCGGGGTACGCCCCGCTCGCGGCCGCGGAGCTGGCGTTCGCGTTCGGCGGCTTCTGGTTCGGCTTCGCGCTCCTCGGGTGGGCCGGGTCCGTCGCGTCCGGGGAAGCGATCGAGGCCGCACAGGAACATCTCGACGTCGGGTCCGGCTGGACCGAACGCCGCTCTCGGCGCGCGATGGCGCGCGTCGGCGGCTTCGGTGCCGGGATGATGGTCGTTGCGCCGGTCGTCGGGACCGTCGTCTAACGCGTCGGGGCCGACGCTTCGCTTATAAATCCACGCCCGGCGCGTCGCGGTCGGCTTCCCATTCTTCGCGCGCCGCGTCCACGTCGTCCGGCTGTTCGCCCAGCAGGCACGCCGCGGGGTGGTCGCCCGCCGGCAACGCGGGCTCGACCGCCTCGCACGGCGACTGGTAGCGCTCCCGCAGCGTCGCCGCCGCGGGCTCGCGCTCTCCCTCGGCGAGCGCCCGAATCGCTTCGCGGACCGTCGCCTCGTCTGCGTCGGGCAGCGCCGTGTCGAACGCTTCCGTATAAATCGAGTCGGCGAACGCCGCCCGGTCCTCGCGGGTCGGGTCGCCGACCTGTTCCCACCGAAGGGCGACGTCGATGTCGCCGTTCTCGATCCGCGTGCGCAGTTCGCCGATTTCGCGGAACGTCTCCTGCGGTATCGAAAGCCCCGGCGGCTGGATCAGTTCCGGGCACCGCGTCCGGAACGAACACCCGGAGGGCGGGTTCCGCGGCGAGGGCACGTCGCCGCGTATCGTCTCGATAGTGCGGTCCTGCTCGCCGGTCTCCGCCCGCGGCACGGAGTCTAAGAGCGCCTTCGTGTACGGGTGATCCGGGTCCTCGAATATCTCTTCCGTGGGTCCGACCTCGACGACCTTCCCGAGGTACATGACAGCGACGCGGTCGGAGATGTGCCGGACCACGGAGAGGTCGTGTGCGATGAACAGGTACGTCAGGTCGCGTTCCGCCTGCATGTCCGCGAGCAGGTTCAACACCTGTGCCTGCACGCTCACGTCGAGCGCGGAGACCGGCTCGTCGAGGACGATGAACTCCGGATCGATGGCGAGCGCGCGGGCGAAGCCGATACGCTGGCGCTGCCCGCCGGAGAACTCGTGGGGGTACCGATCGATCTGGTCCGCGGAGAGGCCGACCTCTTCGAGCAGCGACTCGGCGCGCCGCCGGCGCTCGTCCCCGGTCCCCACGCCGTGGATCGCGAGCGGCTCCGTGATTATCTCGCCGGCGGTCATCCGCGGGTCGAGACTGGAGAACGGGTCCTGGAACATCACCTGCGCCCGTCGCCTGAACGCGTCCATGTCGGCGCCGGAGAGGTCGAACACGGGGTCGCCGTCGAACGTCACCGACCCGCCCGTCGGCTCGCGGAGCCGCATCAGCGTCTCCGCGAGCGTCGACTTCCCGCACCCGGACTCGCCGACGACGCCGAGCGTCTCGCCTTCGCGGACCTCGAAGGAGACGCCGTCGACCGCCCGCACCGCCTCCGGCTCCGCGCCGGTCAGCCGGTCTAACAGCGTGTCGTTCTCGTAGTAGTACTTCTCGAGACCGTCGACGGTGACGAGCGGGTCAGTCATCGCTTTCCTCCGTGGTCGGGGTGGGGTCGTCGCTCGCGCCTCTCGCGGCGTCTGCCGGCCTCGCGAGACGCCCCTCGGGGACCGCGTCGGCCTCGCTGTAGTCGCGCTCGGCGAGGACACACCGGGCTCGGTGGCCGTCGCCGACCTCGTACTCCGGCGGTCGTGTGAGACAGTCGGTCATGGCCTTCGGACAGCGGTCGGCGAAGTAACAGCGGTCGGGCATGTTCGCGTCGACGAGGTCCGGGACGTTGCCCGCGATGGGTTCGAGTCGGTCGCCCGGCCGGTCGATATCCGGCACCGACCCCAGCAACCCCTTCGTGTACGGGTGGACCGGGTCGTCGAACACGTCTTCGAGCGTCCCGCGTTCGACCACCTCGCCGGCGTACATCACGCTCACTCGGTCGGCGACGCGGGCGATGACGCCCAAGTTGTGGGTGATGAGGACGACGCTCATATCCAGCGTCTCTTGGAGGTCGGCCAGCAGGTCGAGGATCTGCGCCTGGATGGTCACGTCCAGCGCCGTCGTCGGCTCGTCGGCGACGAGCAGGTCCGGATCGCCCGCGAGCGCCTGTGCGATCATCGCCCGCTGTAACATCCCGCCGGAGAATTGGTGTGGGTACTCCTCCGCGCGCTCGGCGGGGTCCGGGATGCCGACGCGTTCGAGCAGTTCGACCGCGCGGTCCCAGCTCTCCTCGGTGGTGTACGAGCGGTCGGGGAGGACGCTGTCGAGGAGCAGGCGTCCCAGCCCGTACCCTTGGGTCCGCGCTCGCGTCGAGCGCGGGTTCGCGCTCGCTCGCCGCTGCACCTCCGCCGCCTCGGCGATCTGCTCGCCGACCGTGAGCGCGGGGTTGAAACTGCTCATCGGGTCTTGGAAGATCATGCTGAAGGCGGACCCTCGGAGCGACCGCCGCTCCGCCTCGGAGAGCCGCCGGAGGTCGACGAAGTCGCCGTCGACTGCCGCCGGCTGGTCGGCCGCGACCCGCTCTGCGAGGTCGGGGTTGTTGTACCAGATCTCGCCGCCCGTGATCGCCCCCGGCGACTCGACCAGATCGATGAGCGAGAGCCCGGTGACGGACTTCCCACTGCCGGACTCGCCGACGACGCCGAGGACGGAGCCGGCCTCGACGGTGAACGAGACGCCCTCGACCGCGTTTATCTGTCCCTCCTCGGTGAAAAAGCGCGTCGAGAGGTCGCGGACGCGAAGCAGGTCGGTCACGGCGCACCCCCCTGCCCCTCGATGTCCGGATCGAGGGCGTCGCGCAGCCAGTCGCCGATCAGGTTGATGCCGACGACGGCGGCGACGATTGCGAGGCCGGGCACGGTCGCGATCCACCACGACGAGGAGAGGTACTGCCGCCCCTGCGCGATGTCGAAGCCCCACGAGAGCTGTGCCCCGGAGAAGCCGAGGAACGACAGCGCCGACTCGAGGAGGATGATCGCGGCGATCTGTATCGTCGCGAGCACTAAGATCGGCGTCAGGCTGTTCGGCAACACGTGTCTGAGGATGATGTGGAGGTCGCTGCCGCCCATCGAGCGCGCGGCCTTGACGTACTCCTGATCGCGGACCGACAGCGCCTCGCCCCGCGCGACGCGGGCGAACCACACCCAGTTGACGAGCGCGACGACGACGATCACGGTCCCCGGCAACACGATGTCCCCCGGCATCGTCTCGGGCGCGATACCGGTGGCGACCAGCGGGTCGGGGATCCGCAGCGACGCCTGCCCCCACAGCCCGATGAGCGCGATCGCGAGGACGAGCGACGGGAACGCCAACATGACGTCGGCAAACCGCATCAGCGCGTCGTCGATCCGCCCGCCGTAGTAGCCGGCCGTGATCCCGACGGTGACGCCGAGGACGACGGCGATCGCGGTGCCGAACAGCCCGACCAGCAGGGACGTGCGCGCCCCGAACATCGTTCGCGAGAGCACGTCGCGGCCGAGCGAATCGGTCCCGAGCGGATGTTCCGCCGTGGTGTTGACGACGACCTCTTCTTCGACGATCTGCACCTCACCGTCGACCATCTCGGTACTCGTTTGGTTCTCCGTCGCCGTGAACCCGATCGGCGGGATGTTCGCGTTATCGAGGTTCTGGTCTTCCGGGTCGTGTGGCGCCAACAGGGGCGCGAAGAGCGCGGTCACGATGATGACGACGACGATTGCGATGCCGAGTTTGGCGAGCAGGCTTCGAGAGAGTTCGCTCCGGAGGTTCCGGCGCGTTCGGGGGGCGATCACCGGTGGATCACCTCGGCTGTCCACACCGCGCCGGGCAGCCCCTGTGTCTCACGGCGCGAGCGACGGCGGTCCGTCATCAGCGCGCCACCCGCGGGTTGAGATACGCGTACAGCGCGTCGACGAAGATGTTGATCAACACGAACCCCGTCCCGATCACGATCAGCGACCCCTGTATCAGCGGCCAGTCGCGGACGTTGATCGAGTTGATGACGAGCGTCCCGAGCCCCGGCCACGAGAACACGGACTCGGTGATCACCGCGCCGCCGATCAGCGTCCCCAACTGGAGTCCCAGAACCGTCACGATCGGGATGAGCGTGTTCTGTAGCGCGTGTTTGTACTGGATCAGCGACTCCGGCAGCCCCTTCGCTCGCGCCGCCCGGACGTACGGCTGTCCGAGTTCCTCTATCATCCCGCTCCGAGTGAGTCGGGTGATGAGGGCGGTGAAATACGTCCCGAGCGTCACCGCCGGCAGCGCGATGTGCCACAGCCACGTTCGGAGGCCGTCGAGGAAGGCGCCGACGTCCATCGGGACCGAGATTCCGTTCTCGAAGGTCACGAGGAACGCGAACGTCTCGACGAAGCCGATCGGTCGGCGGCTCGTCGGGAACAGGTCGAACTGCACCGACAACACCAGGATGAGCATGATCCCGAGCCAGAAGTTCGGCGTCGAGATGCCGACCAGCGAGAACAGCGTCGCCCCGTAGTCGGCCGGCTCGCGCCGGCGCGTCGCGCTGATGACGCCGAGCGGAATCGCGATGACGACGGCGACGACGGTCGCCGCGACCGCCAGTTCGACCGTGGCCGGCACCCGAGCAAAGACGACGGTACTCGCCTCCGTCCCCCGGAGGTACGAGAATCCCATGTTCCCTTGGAGGAGACCGAGGATGTACTCGGCGTACTGGACGTACAGCGGCTGATCGAGGCCCAACTCCGCGGCTATCTGTGCGCGGAGCTCGGCGCTCGCGTCCAGCGGGGCGACGAACGTCACCGGGTTCCCCGGCGTGATGAACCGCAGCAGGAACACCGCGGTCACGACGCCCCACACGACGAGCACGCCTTGGATCCCGCGTTTCAGGAGGAACCGTCCCAGCGCCATCGGGCCTTAGCTTCCGCCCGGCAGGTTCTGTGACTCGGCCATGAGTTCGTCGACCTCCTCGTCTTCCCGGTAGCTGGAGAGCGCCCCGTCGGACGTGAGGAGGGGAATGATCGTCTGGCTGGCGTCGAAGGTCGTGTTCCCCCAGCCGAGCAGGTAGAAGTGCGGGAAGTTCTCCAGTTCGCCGCTCGTCACCTCGCCCGCGAGCGAGGCGAAGTCGCGCTGCTCGACGTCACAGGAGACGTTCGAGAGCTCGTTGATCTGGCTGGCGACCGCCTGGGCGATCTGTACGTCGCGCAGGTAGCGCCCGACGGGCGTTTCGAGGGTTATCTCGGCGCCCGCGTGGCCGGACTCCTCGACCAGCCGTTCCGCCTCCTCGACGTCTTGCGGGTACGGGCTGACGTCTTCGTTGTCGCCGACGAACCCTTCGAGGGTCGGCTGGCCGGTCGCGTCGGCGAACCCCTGTAGGATGTTCTCGATGATGCTGTCTAAGTCGATGGCGTAGTTCATCGCCTGTCGGAACTCGGGACTGGAGAACGGCTCCACGTCGTACCGCATGGCGTTGAACACGACCCTGGTACTCGGCACCGCCGTGACCGCCGTGGTGTCCTCGTCGCGGACGCGGCTCACCTCCTGTGGCGGAACGTTGACGATGAGGTCGGTCTCGCCGGCGAGAAGTTCCGAGACGCGCGTACTCGACTCGCTCGCCGCCTGGATCGTCAGATCTTCGACCTCCGGCGTGCCGTCCCAGTAGTCCTCGTACGCCTCGTACACCACCTGCACGTCCTGTTCGTACTCGACGACTCGGAACGGGCCGGTCCCGTTCATGTCGGAGTTGATCGCCGAGGACTCCCGCGACTCGATCCAGTCTTCCTGAACGACCTTACAGTACGAGGCGAACTGCGAGAAGACGGTCGGATTGATCCCGTCCGAGATCACTTCGACGCCGCCGTCGACGACCTCGGCGCCCGTCACGCCGGCGAGTTGGTCCCGCTGCGGGCTCGCTATCCCGCCGACGTTCTCGTCGACGACTCGGTTGATGCTGTACGCGACGTCCGAGGGCTGGAGGGCGTCGCCGTTGTGGAAGGTGACGCCGTCGCGGATCTCGAACCGGACGCGGCCCTCCTCCAGTCGCTCGTAGTCGGTCGCGAGCGCGTCGATGACGTCACCGTCGGCGTTGCGGCCGAGGACGCCGTCGTACGCTTGGATCACGATGTTGTCGGTCGGCGTCTCGCGGTGGTCGTGGGGGTCGAGCCCGGAGTCCATCGACGACTGCGTGATCGTGACGGACGGGTCGCCCTCCGCCACCGAGATGGCCTGCGCCTCGATCCGCTCGTCACGGCGGGCGTCCCATTCGAGGCGGCTCGCGATGCCGTACACGCTGTACTGGCGGTTGAGGTAGACCCACGGGGCGCGCTGGTTGAGCCGGAGGTTCGCCCGCTGGAGGTGTTCCTCGCGCGTCTCCGGCTCGGGGAGTTCCTCTCCGTCGCTGCCGTCGCTCCCGTCGCTGCCACTATCGCTCCCGTCGCTGCCATCGCCGCCGTCGCCGCCGTCGCTTCCGTCGCCGCCGTTTCCGGTGCAGCCGGCTACGCCGACGGCGGCCGCGGTGCCGCCGACGTACGTGAGGTACGTTCGTCGGTTCATATTTTCGTCGTCCTGTGACATATCCTCACAGATACCACCACGAGACATAAGAACTGTGGTGGCTCCCCGATGGGTGACACGAATCGCCGCCCCTCCCGTCCGCGCCGAGGAAGGTTTAATCCCGCGCGGCGTCGCTGTCTCCGTATGAGCAGGTCCGGTCTCGGCGAGCAGTGGCAGCGCGTGTTCGACGACACCGAAGCGACCGCGGCGGCGTACCGCGACCGCGGCTGGGACGCGATCGCGCTCCACCCCGGTGACGTGAACCCGGTCTCCGACGCGGCGCGGCTCCACGTCTTGCTCCCCGGCGCGGAGTTCGACGAGGCGAACGGTCTCCTCGACGGGGTGACGGTCGACTCGGTCCAGGTGTACGCGGCGTCGGGCGAAACCGCCAGTTACCGACTCGTCGTCGCGGAGTGTACCGCGACCGAACTCGCCGTCTGCATTCCAACGTTCGTGCGCAACGCGGACCGCGAGGCGATAGAGACGGCCGCGACCGACGCGGGGGAACTGGTCGTTCGCCTCCGTCCCCTCGACGACCGCGACCACGTCGACGTCGCCGTCGACGACCCGGAACTCTTCTTCGCGGCGCCGAGCGAGTAGGGGAGCCGCACGCAGCGCGACCGCCGGCTCGCGGCCGCCGTCGGCGCTCGCGCCCCAGTCACGTTCGTGGGTATCGATCTCGCCGGCGACTTCGACGTATTCATACTTGTGCGATCACGATCATCGGCATGAACCGAGCAGAGAAGGCGGCCCTCCAACTGCAGGCGGTCGCCGTGCTGCGGATGTTAAAGGAGACGCGCACCTACGAGGAGCTGTCCGACGTGACCGGACTCCCCGCTGGCGACTTAAACCGATACGTCAACGGGCACGTCCTCCCCGGCACCGACCGCGCCAGCGAGGTCGTCGAGGCGGTCGGCCGCGACGCGCTCGCCGACGAACTCCTCGCCCGCGTCGAGTTCGACGACGAGGGGTACGTCGACAACTCCGGGGTCGTCTTCGACCAGTCGTTCCTCGATTTGGTCGCGCCCGTCGCGGCCGAGACGTTCGCGTTCGAGTCGCCGGACGTGGTGCTCACGGCCGCCACGGACGGGATCACCGTCGGCGCGGCGATGGCCTCCTTCTTCGACGCGCGGCTCGCGTACGCCAAGAAGTCGAAGGAGACCGCGGTCGAGGAGTTCATCGAGTCGCGCCAGCGGCTCGCCTCCGGTATCGAACTCACCTACTACCTCCCCGCGAGCGCGGTCGACGCCGGCGACACCGTCCTGGTCGTCGACGACCTGATCCGGTCGGGCGAGACCCAAGAACTCCTCCTGGACATCGCCCTCCAAGCCGACGCCGACGTCACCGGCGTGTTCACGCTCATCGCCGTCGGCGACGAGGGAATGGAGCGTGCGCGCGAGATAACCGACGCTCCCGTGGGCGCGCTGACGACCTTCGAGTAGGCGCTGCCGCGCCATGTATTGGGGGGTCGAGCCGCTCAAGTACGCACGTTCACGCATTTATTTCTCTCTACTAACGTTTTAAATCGAATTTATATACACAAATTTGCATACATCTCGGCCGCGTTCAGCAACGCTTATTACCCGATCACGGGGTAGCCACACCTGTTCAATGGGGCTCACAGACACGCTGTCGGCGCAGTTCGACGTAGACGAGCACGGCTCCGACGTTCGTACGGAACTGGTCGCGGGGCTCACCACGTTCCTCGCGATGAGTTACATCATCGTGGTGAATCCCGCGATCCTCTCGGCCGCGATCCAGATCGAGGGGTACGGACAGGGCGAGGTGTTCCAGATGATCGCCATCGCGACCATCCTCTCCGCGGCCATCGGGACGGCCGTGATGGCGCTGTACGCCAACCGGCCGTTCGGGCTCGCGCCCGGACTGGGGCTCAACGCCTTCTTCGCGTTCACCGTCGTCCTCGGGCTCGGCATCCCGTGGCAGACGGCCCTCGCCGCGGTGTTCGTCGAGGGGGTCCTGTTCATGCTCCTGACCGCGGTCGGCGCGCGCGAGTACGTCATCCAGCTGTTCCCCGAGCCGGTGAAGCGCTCGGTCGGCGCCGGTATCGGCCTGTTCCTGCTTTTCATCGGCCTCCAAGAGCTCCAGATCGTCGTCCCCGACGACGCGACGCTCGTCACGCTCGGCGGGGTCTTCGCGAACCCGTGGGCGATCCTCGGCCTGCTCGGTCTCGTGTTCACGTTCGCGCTGTGGGCCCGCGGGATCACGGGCTCGATCGTCATCGGCATCCTGACGACCGCGGCGGTCGGGTGGGGACTGACGCTCGCCGGCGTCTTCGGACGCGGCGTCATCACGCCCGAGACGCTCCCGAGCGCGCAGTACGACATCACCCCGCTCGCGGGGGCGTTCGTCGACGGACTGGGACAGATCGAGCCGACCACGTTCGTCTTAGTCGTGTTCACGTTCTTCTTCGTCGACTTCTTCGACACCGCCGGCACGCTCATCGGCGTCTCGCAGTTCGGTGACTTCCTCGACGAGGACGGCGACCTCCCCGACATGGACAAGCCGCTGATGGCCGACGCGGTGGGGACGACCGCCGGCGCGGTGCTCGGCACCTCCACGGTGACGACGTACATCGAGTCGTCGACCGGCGTCGAGGAGGGCGGGCGCACGGGCCTGACCGCGCTCGTCGTCGCGCTGCTGTTCGTCGCGTCGCTCGCGGTGATCCCCGTCGTCGCCGCCATCCCCGAGTACGCCTCCTTCATCGCGCTGATCGTCGTCGGCGTGATGATGCTGCAGGGCCTCGTCGAGGTCGACTGGTCGAACCCGGCGTGGGCGGTCTCCGCGGGGCTCACGGTCACCGTGATGCCGTTCGCCTACTCCATCGCCGACGGGTTGGCCGCCGGTATCATCGCGTACCCCCTCATCAAATTCGCCGTCGGCGAGTACGACGATGTCGCGCTCGGTCAGTACGTCATCGCGGCGCTGCTCGTCGTCTACTACGTCCTGCAGACGCGCGGCGTCATCCTCTGACCGAGGGCGACGCCGGAACGCCGTTTAAACCGGGGCGGAACGTCATTGAAATCAGAGCAGACCGACTTTTAAACCAAGACGGAACGCGCTTATAAACCAGACACGACGCCCGTGCGCGACGCGCGCATGGCCCACCGCACTTCTTTACCCGTCTGTCCCGTACTTCACACCGATGACGGATCTGACGCTCTACGAACTGGAAGGCTGTCCGTACTGCGCGAAGGTCAAGACCGTGCTCGGCGACTTGGACCTCGACTACGAGTCGGTGCTGGTCCCGCGCTCGCACGGCGAGCGCACCGAGGTCGAAGCGATCAGCGGGCAGACGGGCGTCCCCGTCCTCGTCGACGAGGCGAACGGGATCGAGGGGATGGCCGAGAGCGACGACATCGTCGAGTACCTCGAAGAGACGTACGGCGACGCGAGTTAACTCGGCTCGCGCGCAACGCGGCAACGCGGCAACGAAGCAACACAGCAACGCGACGACCCGATCCCGCGGCCGACTCGCCGCCGGCCGATCGGGAGAGTATTTATCCGACGGCTGCCACGCTCCCAGCGTGCGACTCATCCACCGACGCGCTCCGTCCGCCGACGAACCGGCCGACGGCGCGTCGTCAGCCCGCGAGCCAGCCGTCACGTCGACGACGCTCGCCAGCGACGTCGACGTGGCGCGGTCGACGCTCGAACAGGGCCGCGGCCTGATGTTCCGGCGGTCGATCCCCGACGACTACGCGCTGGTGTTCCCCTTCGACGCCCCGGACACCCAGTGGCTCCACATGCTGTTCGTCCCGTTCGCGATCGACGCGCTGTGGCTCGTCGACGGCGAGGTGACACGGACGAAGCGGCTCGCCCCGTTCGTCGGCCTGGGCCGCGGCCGCGCCGACACGGTGGTCGAACTCCCCGCCGGCGCCGCCGACGCGGTCGCCGTCGGCGACGAGATTCGCCTCGTCGACTGACGCGGGGCGGCGGGCCGCCTCACCCGTCGTCCGGGGTGCGAAACTCCATCTCGATCCGCGTCCCGCCGGTCGGTGCGGAGCTGATGTCGAACGAGCCGCCGCCCGCCGTGACGATCCAGTTGACGTACCAGAGGCCGAGCCCGCTCGCGTGTTCCAACGGGGTCTCCTCGCCGGTGAGGACCGACCGCTCGGCCGGCGGAATTCCCGGCCCGTCGTCGGTGACGACCAGCGACGTCCACGACTCGCTCGGCAGCTCGGCGGCCGTGATCTCGACGTGCGGGGTCTCCGTCTCGCTGTGCCGGATCGCGTTCTCGACGAGCTCTGCGATCGCCTCGGCGAGGTACCCGATTGCCGACACCGTGATCCCGTCGGGCACGTCGACCTCGATTTCGGCCTCGTCGTACAGGTCCTCCGGGAGCGAGAAGAGCGCCTCCTCGACCGCCTCGGCGAGGTCGACGCGGCCGGGAGTCGGTCGGTCGGCGAGCAGTCGCTCGACGCGCCGCGAGGTCTCGCCGACGCGGAGCAGGCGCTCGGCGGTGCGGACGACGCGCTCTAACTCGGCCGCAAGCTCCGGGTCGTCGACGGCCTCTCTCGCCCGCTCCGTGAACCCGGTCACCACGTTGAGATCGTTCCGGAAGTTGTGGCGCAACACCCGCGTCAGCACGGCGAGCCGCTCCTCGCGGATCGACGCCTCCGTGAGGTCCTCGCCGACACCGATCGCGCCCACGACCTCGCCGCCGTCGACGATCGGTCCGACGACGAGGCGGTACGGGGTGCGCTCGCCGGACCGGGTGACCAGCGTCGCCTCGCACTCGGCGGGCACCTGATCGCGGTACACGCGGGTGAGCGCCTCCGAGACGGCGTCGCGCGTCTCGTCGTCGAAGAGCGCCGTCACGTCGGTCCCCGACAGCGACTCGCCGTCGCGGCCGGTGTCGTCGGCGAGGCGGGCGTTCCAGCGCGCGACCGTTCCGTCCGCGCGACACTGGAACAGCGCGGCCGGCACCGTCGAGGCCATCGTGTCGACGACGCGCCGCTGCGACCGGAGCCGTTCTTCGGCGGTCGCCCGGTCGGTCACGTCGGTCAGCCCGACGAGCAGCCACTGCTCGTCCGCGATCGTCGTCCGCGTGACGGAAAGCGACAGGCGGCGTCGCTGGCGGGGCCCGCCCGTCTCCCACTCGAACTCGGTGACGCCCGCGTCCGCCTCGTCGACGACGGCGGCGACGGGCCGGCCGTCGACCGTCTCGCCGGACTCGGCGAGGTCGGTGAGCCCCATCAGGGTGAGCGTCCCGCGGTCCTGGCCGAGCAACTCGGCCGCCGGCGCGTTCACGGCTCGGATCGCGTGTCCCGCCGGATCGCAGGCTAGCGTCGGGGTCGGGACCGCGTCTACGAACGCCTGCACCACGTCTGGTGTCGTCTCGCCGTCACGATCCATCTTGTACCCCGGCCGACGGACTCGGGATATATAAACAGCGAGGACTGTTCGCCACGAGACGGATCAGTCGGCGTTCGCCTGCCAGTCGCGAACCGTGTCCGGGCCGACGCCGTCGATGTCGGCGGCCAGGTCGTCGGGGTCCACCGATTTGAGCGTGTCGACGCCGTCGACGCCGGCGTCTTTCAGCTTCTCCGCGGTCTTCTCGCCGATGCCGTCGACGGTCTCTAACTCCGACCCCGCCTGCCGGGCGCTGAACTCGCGGTAGTTGCAGATCGGGCAGCCGAGCTCCCACGGCTCGTCGCCGGAGTGGACCCGGAGGTGCGGGAGGGCGTGCTCCTCGCAGGCCTCGTCGGTGACTTCGATTTCGCCGCGCCGGGGAAGCGGGAGCGAGTAGTCACAGTCGGGGTAGCGCGTACAGCCGACGAGCCGAGAGCCGGAGCGGAGGCGTTTGATAGCCAACTCTCCTCCGTGCTCTTCTCCGCAGTCGGGACACGTACCGATCACCTCGTCTTCCTTCTCGTCGGCCTCGTCGGCCTTACACTGCGGGCACCCGTGGACGAACGTCTTCCGGCCCGCGAGCATCTTCACGTGGCCGAGGTCGTGGTCCTCGCAGGTCTCGTCTAAGATGAGCGGCTTCCCCGTCGAGGGGAGCGGGAGGGTGTACTCGCAGTCGGGGTAGCCGTCACAGCCCACGAAGTACGACCCCTGTCGCGACTTCCGCACGAGGAGGTCCTCGCCGCACTCGGGGCAGGGGCCGAGCGTCTTGTCCGCCTTCATCGACTTCTGGAGGTGGTCGCCGACTGCCTCGCGGGACTCGGTGAGGTCCTCGAACACGCGGTCGAGGAGGTCGCGAGAGGCCGCCGTCACCTCCTCGTACCCCTTCTCGCCGGCCGCGATCGACTGCATGTCGCGTTCGAGCTGGGCGGTCATCTCCTCGCTGACGATGTGCTCGGCGAACTCCTCTGCGGCCTCGACGACCGCCTCCGCGAGCCGTGTCGGCTGCGGCGGGTCGCTCTCGATGTAGTTGCGGTCGTACAGCTTTTCGAGGGTGCGGTGGCGGGTCGCCTTCGTGCCGACCCCGCGCTTTTCCATCTCCTCGATGAGCCGGGACTGGCCGTACCTGCGCGGCGGTTGCGTCTCCTTGGCGTCCGTCTGCCGGTCGGTGAGCGCGAGCGTCTCGCCGACCTCCACGTCCGGAACGATCCGCTCGTCGCTGGAGCGGTACGGATACACGTCGTGGTACCCCGCCTCCAGGAGGCGCTTCCCGTTGGCCTTCAGCCGGAGCCCGCCGTCGGCGGCGAGGTCCCCGGCACCGCTCGCCTCGTCCGGATTGCGAAGGGCGGCGACCCCGTCCGCGCGTCGGGCGATCTCGGTCGCCTCGCCGTTGGCGAGCGCGACGACGCGGAGCCGTTCCCACGTCGCGGGCTCGGCGCAGGTCGCGAAAAAGCGGCGGACGATAAGCTCGTACACCTCCCACTCGTCCTCGGAGAGGTCGGACGCGGAGGGGAGCTCTCCCGTCGGGTGGATCGGCGGGTGGTCGGTCGTCTGCTTGTCGCCTTCGGTGGGTTCTATCTCGTCTTGATCGAGCAGCTGCTTCGCGTCGTCGCCGAACGCCGAGGCGGCAGACAGCTCCTCGATCAGCTCGCGGGGCTCCAGGTCCTCGGGGTACACCGTGTTGTCCGTCCGGGGGTAGGTGACGTAGCCGGCGGTGTACAGGTCCTCCGCGAGCGACATCGCGCGCTGGGCGGAGTAGCCGAGCGACCCCGCCGCCCGGATGAACGCCGTGGTGTTGAACGGCGTCGGCGGCTCGTCGGTGCGGGTGCGGCGGCGCACGTCGTCGACGATTGCCTCGTCGGCCGCCCCGAGCGCCTCCGTGAGGACCTCGCTGACCTCGCCGTCCCAGACGCGTTGGGCCTCGTTGCCCTCGTCGTTCAAGTAGAAGTACTGCGCTTCGAACGGGTCGCCGCCGGTCTTGGTCAGGCTCCCCGACAGCTCCCAGTAGGCCTCGGGGTCGAACGCCTGTATCTCGCGTTCGCGGTCGACGATCAGCTTGAGCGTCGGGCCCTGGACCCGCCCCACCGAGATGAAGTCGTCGCCGAGCTGGCGAGCCGAAAGCGAGAGGAAGCGGGTGAGCGCCGCGCCCCACGTCAGGTCGATCACCTGCCGCGCCTCCCCGGCGGCGGCCAGATCGAAGTCGAGTTCGTCGGGGTTCGCGAACGCCTCCGTCACCTCGTTTTCGGTGATCGAGGAGAAGCGGACCCGGTCGACCGGGGCGTCCTCGTTGACCTCGCGGACCAGTTCGTACGCCTCCTTCCCGATCAGTTCGCCCTCGCGGTCGTAGTCGGTCGCGATGACGACGCGCGAGGCGTTGCGCGCGAGCTTTCGGAGCGCGCGGACGATCCCCTCCTGCGTCGGCGATTTCGTGACCGGCGCGTCGATGAGTTCCACCGGCTCGACGTCGCGCCAGTCGTTGTACTCGGCGGGGAAGTCGACGCCGACGACGTGACCGGAGAGGCCGATACACCGCTTGCCGCCCCACTTGTACACGTTCACGTCGTTCTCCCGCTCGGCGGTTGCGGACTCGCCGCTCAGGATGTCGGCGATGCGACGCGCCGCGTTGTCCTTCTCCGTGATTATCAGTTCGGGGCCGCGACTCATTGCCACGAGATACGCCGTTCCCCCGTCTAAAGGTTTCGTGATACAGTATAAGATCGCCCGCACGCGCGGTTGTGCGCGCCAGTCAGCGACTCACTCCTCGGCGTCTTCGTCCGGCTCGGTCGGCACGCCGGCGAGGTTCCCGTCGTCGAACAGCTTCGCGCGGAGGAAGCGCGTCCGGTAGCGGTTCGCGCCCTCCTTCGTGTCCGCCTCGCGGATCTCGTCGATCCGGCCGTCGGCGACCGCGTCGATAATGGCCTCGACCTGTTCTTTCTCGCTCGGGGTGAGGTCGAACTCGTAGGTCCGGGGCTGTTCGCTCTCCAGCCGCGTCCACTTGCGCGCGGCCGAGACGACGACCGAACAGGGCTCGCGGCAGGGGAAGGCGCCGTCCCCGCCGTCGACGTCGAGGTCGGTCTCGTCGTCGTACTGCCACTCGCGGCGTTTCAGACACTGCGAGTCGTCACAGCAGGCCTCCGCGACCCAGTTGACGTGTTCGTACCCCTCGCCGCGGTCCCACGTCTTCACGACGCCGTAGATGCCGGACTGCCGCTCCATCGTCTCGCGCCAGTGGGTCACGTCGAGCTCGCCCTCGCGCTCGCGGTGCCAGTTGGCGACCGTCGCGGGGTAGATGGTCTCGATCACCTCGTAGGCGTCGCGCGGGCCGAGGTCGGGGAACACCCAGCCACCGGCCAGCGTCGGCGCGGTCTTGAGCGGTCGGTACCGCCCCCGCTCGTCGAGCGTCACCAGGTCGCGGGCGTCGAGCGGGTCGTCGTAGGCGTCGAGGTCGCCGACGGGCGTCCCGGCGTCCGCCTCGTGGCGCACGTCGTACCGGCGCTCGCCGCGGTCGGTGATCGTGGCCGTAATCTTCAGTTCGCCCCACGCGCGTTCGATCCCCTCGGCGAGGGCGGCGTACCGGCTCGCCACCGTCTCGCCGTCGGCGTCCTCGATCCACCGGAGGAACGCGCGACGCGGGCCGAACTCGCCGACGACGCGCTCGAAGGCGTACCAGTCCGTCACCGCGGGAGCGCGTTCGACGAGCGCGGCGTGGAGGTCGCGCTCGCTCAGCCCGGTTCGCGCGTCGCCGCCGGCGGGGTCGAGGGTGTAGCCGTCGTCGTCGACGCCGACCGCGAACCCCTCGAACCGGAGCCGGTCGCCGGGGTCGCGATCCGCGAGCGCGCTGCGGACCGCGTCGAAGGCGTCGCTCGGGAGGTCGATGTCGGGGACCGCGAACTCGTCGTCTCGCCCGGCGTCCGGAGCGGTTTCGGACACGATCAGTCCCCCGCGGCGACGCGGGTGGTCTCGCGCACGTCGTCGAGTGCGGTGCCGATGTCCGCGCCGGCGTCGGCGGCGCGCTCCAGTATCACGTCGGCCATCAGGGGCTCGGTGCCGACCGCGCCCGCGTACCAGATCCGGGTGCCGTCGACCTCGGTGGGTACGTCGTACCCCTGCGTGTGGTCCTCACAGAGCCCCACGTCCTCCGGGATGTCCTCCTGGGTGTGGTAGCCGTCGGCGATGAAGAGGGGGACCAAGACGACGTCGTCGCTCTCGAAGAACTCGGGGAGGTCGTCGACTTCGGGGTCTTCGTCCATGTAGAGCGCCCGCACCTCGTCGAAGCGGTCGCGCCCGGCGATCCGGTCCGCGTGGTACTCGATCGCTTTCGCGGAGTTCTCGTTGCGCTCGGTGCCGTGGCCGACGACGGCGAGGCCGAAGTCGTCGCCCACGTCGGGGTCGCCCGTGACCGACTCGGCCCGCCGGACGATCACGTCGGTCATCGCGCGGTGGGTCCCCACGGGTCCGCAGTAGTGGACCTCGCGGTCGATGTCCTCGGCGACGAGGGTCGCTTGGTCGGCGGAGAGGCCGTCGGAGTCCCACTCCGCCACGTCCCAGCCGTCGAGCCGAAGTTCGCGGGGGATCACCTGTTCGGTGAAGTACCCCTCGGAGATGAAAAGCGGGACCACGTACACCTCGTCGCCTTCGACGGTGCGGAGGACCTCGCGGAAATGCGGCTCCTCCTTCCAGAAGCCGGTCTTCACCTCGTCGAACGCGCCGGTTTCGCGGATGGTGTCCGCGTGGTCGTACGTCGGCGCGCTCGACTCAGGATTGAGGTGCGAGCCGTGTGCGACGATGACGAGCGACTGCATATCTTTGCTGGGGGCGCGCCGCTCTTATGGACTTCGGAGCGTGCGGGGACGCGGGAATTCACTCGCCTTATCCGTCTCATCTGTCTCACTCGCCCCACTCGTCTCTCCCCTTCGACGCTCCCGCCGCGACGCCGGACACCCGTCCCGACCGAAATCGCCATGACGACCCGGCCCGCAGGTCCGGCCATGTCTCTCGCAGCCGACACCCGCGACGCGGTCCGGGCCCGGCCGTTCGTCCTCGACGCGCTCCGCGCCGGGGTGTTGAACCACAGCGCCGCCGCCGCGTGGCTCGCCGACGCGGCCGACCTCGGCGGCGACGGCGACGCCGACACCGAGGCCATCGCGACCGCGCTCCGCCGGTTCCGCGAGGAGCTGCCCGCCTACGCGACCGCCGAACGCACGGCCAGCGTGTCGATGCGCAGCGGGGTCGGCGTCGTCGACGCCGACGGACCCGGCGACGCCGCCCCCCTCCTCCGCGTCGGCGGCGCCGCGGTCGTCTCGGAAGGGGGCGACACGGCCATCCTCGCCACCGGCGACGTCGACGCCGGAGCCCTCGCGACCGTTCTCCGCCGCCTCGGCGCCGTCGACGTCGCCGTCGCGGCCGCGGGGGTCGCCGGCGACGCGCTCGTCGTCGTCGTGGGACGGCGCGACGGCGCGACCGCGGTCCGAGTCGTCGAGGACGCGCTGGCCGCGGCGCCGAACGAGTGAGGGTCCTGCGGACGCGATCAGTCCCGTGAACCACGTTCCCGACGACGCGCTCGCGGCGCTCGACGCGTTCGGCGAGGGACACCTCCGCGGCGACCCCCCGCCGGTCCGAGAGCGGCTTCGCTCGGACCTCCGCCTTCGGATCGATCGGGTCGACGAGGGGACCGCGCGCTGCCGGTTCGAGACGGAACACACGCGAACGCCGCCGACCCTCCGGGACCGCGGCTCGTTCCTCACGACGTACGTCGACGGCGTGGACGACCGGCTCCGCGCGTGGGGGATCGAACCGCCCGACGCGTACGAGTACGTCGAGACGGTCGGCGGGTGGCACCGATACGCCGGGACGCTGCGGCTGCCGTGAGCGTCGGAATCCGGGAACGCCGTCGGGACTGCTTTTCCGCGCGCCTCCGGCCAACCCCCTGTTCCTCGCGACCGCCCGACCCCGCACGCTTTTTTAATGCGGTCTGATACGTACAGTCGATGAACGCCGTCACGCTCGGTCCCGCCGGCACGTACTCACACCGTGCGGCGCGGGCCGTCGCCGCAGAGGTGTCGTTCCGCGAGTCGGTCACCGCCATCGTCGACGCCGTCGCGGCCGGCGAGTACGAGCGGGGAGTCGTCCCCATCGAGAACAGCATCGAGGGCTCCGTCACGGAGAGCCTCGACGCGCTGGCTAATCACGACGTGGCGGTCACCCGCGAGGTCGTCACCCCCATCCGCCACGCCCTCCTCGCGCAGGGGCCGGAGTTCGAGGTCGTCGCCAGCCACTCGCAGGCGCTCGCGCAGTGTCGCAACTGGCTGGAAGCCACCTACCCCGACGCGGGGCTCGAAGCGGTCGCGTCCACCGCCCGCGGCGTCGAGCGCGCCCGCGACGACGCCCGCGTCGCCGGCATCGGCCACCCGGACAACGCCGGCGACGACCTCTCTATCCTCGCCGAGGACATCCAGGACCGCACCTCGAACGCGACCCGGTTCCTCGTCGTCGCGCCCGAGTCCGCCCGCTCGGACGCGGGCGGGAAGACCACCCTCATCGTCTATCCCAACGCGAACTACCCCGGCCTCCTCCTCGAACTGCTGGAGGCCTTTGCCGACCGCAACCTCAACCTCTCGCGGATCGAGTCGCGGCCGAGCGGGGAGCGGCTCGGCGACTACCTGTTCCACTTCGACGTCGACGCCGGCCTCTACGAGGCCCACATGGCGAAGGCGGTCGACGACATCGAGGCCATCGCCGACAAGGGGTGGGTGCGCGTGCTGGGGTCGTACGACACCGAACATGTGCTTGAGTGACCGGCGACCGCGACCCGGCTCTCAGTTATAAGTAACCGCAGGGAACTGCGGCCGGCGCTCCCCGCGCCGGTCGGTCATCTTAAAAGCCGGACACCGAGAGCGACGCGGGCCGCGAGGCGGACGGACTTATATTTGCGCCGCTCACACCTCGATCCATGACCGAGAACGGGGACGCGCTCGACGCCGACCTCAGAGTGCCGTCCTGCGAGCGCTGTCCGGCGCTCGTCGAGTCGCGGAGCCGGATCGTCGACGGCGTCGGCCCGACCGACGCCGACCTGCTGTTCGTCGGCGAGGGACCGGGCGCAACCGAAGACGAGCGGGGCGAACCGTTCGTCGGGCGCTCCGGCGACGTGCTCGACGACGCGCTCCGCGACGCCGGCCTCGCGCGCGCCGACGTGCGGATCACCAACTGCGTGCGGTGCCGCCCGCCGGACAACCGCGACCCCACGACGGAGGAGTTGGCGAACTGCCGCGGGCACCTCGAAGGCGAGATCGACCGGCTCGACCCCGAACTGATCGTGACGCTCGGCAAGGTCCCGAGCGAACACCTCCTCGGTCGATCGGTGGCGATCACCTCGGCGTCGGGCGACGTGGTCGACGCCCGGATCGGAGGCGCGTCGCGCCGCGTCCTCCTCTCCGTCCATCCGGCCGCGACGCTGTACGACCGGAGCCAACGCGACGGGTTCTTCGAGACCATCGCGAGCGCGAGCGAGCTGAGCGGCGCGGGCGGAGTGACCGACGGCGACGGCCAGTCGCGACTCGGGGACTATTGAGCGCCGGGGCGATCGCGGATCGGCCGCAGCGGCCCGCTCTGTGAGCCGAGACGCCTCGCCACGTCGCTGATCAATAATGATATATATAGCACACATAGAAAACGATTAGTCGCGTCGCTCACAGTACCACCCGTATGTCCGACAACAGGTGGTCGGCGGACCGGCGAAGTTTCGTTAAAACGGCGGGCGCGGGCGGTGTGGTCGCGTTGGCGGGTTGTTCTGGCGGTGGCGGCGACGGGTCCGACGGGAGCGACGGCTCTGACGGGAGCGGTGGCTCTGACGGGAGCGACGGCGCTTCCGCGGGCGAGACGGACAACGTCCCCTCCGCGCAGTTCATCCTGAACCCGGCCGAGGCCGACGTGGAGATCGAACAGCAGTACCAGCCGATGTTCGAGTACCTCGAGTCCGAGGTCGAAGTCGAGATCCAGTCCGACCGCGCGGCGAGCTACACCGCGACGCTGCAGGCGATGCGGAACGACCAAGGGGAGATCGCGGACATCTCGCCGTCGGCCGTCATCGCCGGCGAGGACATCCTCGACATCGTCGGCGTCCGGATCGCGTACGGCGCGGCGCGGTACTTCTCGACGACCACGACGACGCCCGACAGCGGGATCGAGTCGCTCGCCGACCTCGAAGGCGAACTGGTCTACATGGGGGACATCCTCTCCGTCTCCGGGACGCTCGTCCCCCTCACGATGCTACAGAACGCGGGGCTCGACATCGGGAACGCCCCGGACGGCGACGCGGTCGACTTCGACGCGGAGTACTCCGATCACACCACGGCGCGCGAGCAGATGGTCCAGCGCGACGACGTGATGGCGGCGACGACCGGCGCGTTCTCGTCGGCCCCGTACATCCCGCAGGAGCAGTTCGAGGAGATGTCACAGGACTTCGTCGATATCTCGGCGGAGTACGAGGGCGCCGGCGACGAAATCGAGTCGTCCGGGACGGAGCTCCAGCTGCTCGCGGTGTCCGACCCGATCCCCCGCGCACCGCTGGCGACGCGGGCCAGCTGGGACGACCCGGTCAAGGCCGACATCGAGGAGGCCATCCTGAACGTGACCGAGGACGACCTCAGCCACGGCGACGACTACGACGGCGAGCCGCTCTGGTTCACCGGCGTCCAAGAGGGGAGCATCGATGACTACGAGCCGATTCGGGACGTGCTCGACCAGCTCGGCCTCGAATTCGAAGACCTTTCGTAAACACCTCACTACCCCTCTTTACATCTAATGAGTCGCATCACAGTCGACGGGCTCACGAAGCGGTTCGGCGACACCGTGGCGCTCGACGACGTCTCGTTCGAGGTCCCACAGGGCGAGTTCGTCATCGTCCTCGGCGTCTCCGGCTCCGGGAAGTCGACGCTGCTCCGGTGTATGAACGCGCTCGAAACCCCCACCGAGGGGGAGATCCGCGTCGGCGACGAGCCCGTGACCAGTCCCCGCGACGACATCGCGATGATCTTCCAGCAACACAACATCATCGACCAGATGACCGCGTACTCCAACGCGCTCACCGGGTCGCTCAACCGGAACACGTTCATCGACTCGCTGTTCCAGCGTCAGGACGAAGCGGACAAACTCCAGGCGCTGGAGGCGCTTCACACCGTGGGACTGCTCGACCAGGCCCAACAGAGCGCAAAGCGCATGTCCGGCGGGCAACAGCAGCGCGTCGGCATCGCCCGTGCGCTGGTGCAAGACCCCACGATCCTGCTGGCCGACGAGCCGGTCGCGAGCCTCGATCCGGGCTCCTCACAGCAGGTCATGGGGTACCTCCGGACCGCCGCGCGAAAGCGCGACCTGACCGCCGTCATCAGCCTTCACCAGGTGAACCTCGCCCGGAAGTTCGGTGAGCGGTTCATCGGCCTCCGCGACGGCGAGAAGGTGTTCGACGGCTACCGCGACGAGTTCGACATGGACGTGATAGACGAGATATACGGCGACATCGACACGGAGGGGATGTTCGCGCCCGAGGCCGACCGAACTGTCGACGACGCCTCGTCGACGGTCGTCTCCGACGGGGGGACCGAACAATGAGTTTCGACGACGCCGTTCGCGAGCGCTACGAGGCCATCGTCCTCGCTCGCCGCGTCAAGGCGCTCGTGATGGGAGTCGGGCTGCTCGTGCTCGGTGCCGTGTTCTACTACGCGCTCACTTCGGTCGGCTTCTTCGCCGCCAACATCCCCGAGTACTTCCCGAACTTCCTCAACGCGCTCCGCGACTTCTTCCCCTTCTTAGCGCCCTCGTTCCCCTTCGTCGACCCGACCGGGTTCCTCGACTACTGGGCGTTCATCGAGGAGCGGAACCTCATCTGGGGCGGGTTCGGCGGCGACACGCCGCTGCTCGGCGAGGCGGGGATCACCCTCGCGATGGGCTTTGCCGGCACCGTCATGGGGTTCCCGCTCGCGCTCCTGTTCGGTATCCTGGGCTCGGGCCGCGTGACGCCGTTCCCCTTTAACTTCATCTTCCGCGGGCTCATGTCGTCGATCCGCGCCATCCCCGCGCTCGTGTGGGGGCTCATCTACATCCCGCTCGGCGGGATCGGTCCCGTCACCGCGACGCTCGCTATCGCGACCGACACCATCGGCAACCTCGGTCGCCTCTTCACCGACGAGCTAGAGGAGATCGAAGACGGCCCCATCGAGGCGATGGAGACGACCGGCGCGAACAAGCCGCAGACGATCACCTTCGGAATGTTATCGCAGGTGACGACGCCGTACATCGCCTGGACGCTGTACATCTTCGAGATCAACGTCCGGATCGCCGTCTCGCTCGGTATCATCGGCGGCGGCGGACTCGGCAACGTGCTCTCCGTCCAGCAGGGGCTGTTCGCGTTCACCAACATGATGGCGACGATCCTCGTCATCCTCGTTTTGATCATCTCCGTGGAGGTCTTCTCACAGCGGATCCGCTCCGCGCTCCGCGAGGGCGACGAGGCGCAGGGGCTCGTGGCGCTGCTTTTGGGCTTCCCGCAGCGCATGGCCGAGGCGGCGCTGAAGTGACGCGGCCGCCGCACTGAACGCGGGCGCTCCGCGTCCGCGGTGGTGCGTCGCTCGCACGCCCGGCACCGCCCCGCGACCGGCGCCCGACCGTTACAAGGGAAACCGCTTTTTCCGTCCCCCTCACAGGGGAGGTATGAGCACCTTCGAACCGCCCGCGGAGACGCTGGCGGACGTCGTCTTGGTCGACTACGGCCTCGGCAACCTGCGGTCCGCGACCCGCGGGCTCGAACGCGCCGGCGCCGCGGTCGAGATAACCGACGACCCCGAGGCGTTCGCGGCCGCCGACGGCGTCGTCCTGCCGGGCGTCGGCGCGTTCCGCGAGGGGATGGAAAACGCCGGTCCGCTCCGCGAGGCGCTGACGGACCACGCCGAGGCGGGCCGCCCGCTCTTCGGGATCTGTCTCGGGATGCAGATGCTCCTCACCTCCAGCGAGGAGGCCGACCACGAGGGCGAAGGCGAGGTGACGGGACTCGATCTGGTCTCCGGCACCAACGTCCGGTTCGAGGTCGACAGGAAGGTACCCCACATGGGCTGGAACGAGCTGTCGGTCGAGCGGGACCACCCGATAGTCGAGGGCGTCGACGGAGAGTACGCCTACTTCGTCCACTCCTACTACGCCGAGCCAGACGACCCGGACGCCGTGGTCGCCACCGCGGACTACGGCGTCGACTTCCCCGCCGTCGTCGCCAACGACGCCGGCAACGTGTTCGGCACCCAGTTCCACCCGGAAAAGAGCGGAGAGACGGGGCTCCGGATCCTCCGGAACTTCGTCGAGTACTGCGCGGAGCAGTAGGCGGCGGCGCCTACGGGCGGAGACTGTCGTCGAGAGTTACAGCCCGTCGTACGGGCCGGGCTTCGCGGCGGTGAGTCGGTCGACCTGCTCGTCTGCGAGGTCGATTTCGGCGGCCGCGAGGTTCTCCGCGAGCTGGTCGGTCGTGCGCGCGCCGACGATGGGCGCGGTGACGCCGTCGCGGTGGGCGAGCCACGCGAGCGCGGTCTGGGCGGGCGAGGCGTCGACCTCGTCGGCGACGGCGTCGAGTTCGTCGTGGAGGTCGAAGTTCGCCTCGGTGAGGTACGCCTCCTGGAAGCGGCTCGACTCGACGGCCTTCGACTCCTCGGGAAGGTCCGCGTCGCGGTCGTACTTTCCGGTCAAGAACCCCTGTCCGAGCGGGCTCCACGGCGAGACGGCCAGATTCTGGTGGCGCGCGAACTCAAGGTAGTCGCCCTCGACCTCGCGGTCGACGAGGTTGTAGCGCGGCTGGAGCACGGTGAACGGCTCCCACCCCTCGCTCCGGGCGATTTCGTTGGCGCGGGCGACCTTCCACGCGTTCGGGCGGAGCGTGGAGGCGCCGAGGTAGTGGACTTTACCGGACTCGACGAGCCCGTTGAGCGTCTTCATCAGCTCGCGGGCCGGCGTCTCGTCGTCCCAGCGGTGGATGTAGAGGACGTCGAGGTAGTCGGTGTCGAGCCTATCGAGGAGCGCGTCGACGCGGTGCCGGATATTCTTCCGATTCGTGCCGCGGCTGTTCGGGTCGCCGTCGCGGATCTGCCAGTACACCTTCGAGGCGATCGTGTAGCGCTCGCGGTCGCGCTCGGCGAGCCAGTCGCCGATCCAGCGCTCGCAGTCGCCGCCGCCGTACACGTCGGCGGTGTCGATGTAGCGCCCGCCGGCGGCCTCGTACCCGTCGAGCAGTTCGTGTGCGCGGGCCTCGTCTATCTCCACGTTGCCCGCCTCGGTCACGCGGCCGAACCGCCACGTGCCGAGTTGCAGCTCGCTGGTCCGGAGGCCGGTCCGACCGAGCGGGACCGTATCGAGGTCGATCTCGTCGAGTGCTGGCGTCATCTCTCGGTCGGTAGTGGCCGTCGCCGCAAAAACCCACAGCTAGCGGACGCGATGTGTGACCGTTCGGCGCGGGCGGCGCGGGCGGGCGGCTACCACGGCTCGTTCTTTAAGCCGACCGCGTAGGCGCCGACGTTCGTGACGACGTGGAGGACCGGGGTCATCACTACCACGACGACGAGGACGGCCGGGGTGAACACCGCGAGCGCCCAGTCGGTGTCGACGACGAAGACGGCGACGAGCGCGACGACGACGAAGTCGAGCTGGTCGAGTCCGGGGAACGCGGCGCCGCGTTCTCGCCCCGACCGACGCTTGAGGAAGGAGGCGCCGATGTCGCCGCACATCGCGCCGAACGCGAGCGCGACGGCGGCCGGGAGCGCGAACGTCGGGAGGTCGACGCCGAGCGCGGCGCTCGCGGGCGCGGCGAGGCGGTTGAGCGCGAGCGCGACGGCGACGCCGACCGCGGTCCCGACCGCGGTGCCGCGCCACGTCTTGCCGTCGCCGAGCAGGCGGGCGCCGCGCCACTCGCGGCCGCCGTCGATTGGGCGGCCGCCGCCCGCGAGCACGGCGGCGTTGTTCGGCACGTACGCGGGCAACATCGCCCAGAACGCGGTCGCGACGAGCGAACCGATCATACCCGCACCTGCGCCCGTGGCGGGTTTATAAATCCCGGATCGCGGCGTAGAAGCCCATTTAAGCGTCGCCGACAGATGACGACTCGATAGATGTCCACGTGGAAACGCGACTTCGCCAGCGGCCTCATCGTGTTGGCGCCCCTCCTCGTCCTCCTCCTCGTCCTCCAGTGGATCTACCGGTACATCGCGTCGATCCCGCTGATCGAAGCGCTCCAGCCGACGGTCATCCCCGCGTGGCTCGAACCCGCCTCGCGAGTGGTCATCGCGATGGCCGTGTTCGTGACGGTCGTCCTCGCGGTCGGCTACTTCATGCGGACGACGCTCGGGCGGCTGGCGGAGTCCGCCGTCGACGGCGCGATAAACCGGATCCCGGCGCTCCGCGTGGTGTACAACGCGTCGAAGCTGGCGATCGAAACGGCCGTCTCCGGCACCGACGAACTGCAGAGCCCGGTCTACATCGAGACGTGGCCGGGGATCCGCATGACGGCGTTCCGGACCGGCAAGAAGACGCGCGACGGGAAGATTGTCCTCTTTATGCCGACCGCACCCAACATCACCACCGGGTTCGTCATCGAGGTCGAACCGGATCGCGTCGAAGAGACGGGCGAGACCGTCGAAGAGGGGATGACGCGGGTCCTCTCGGCGGGCTTCGCCGAGTCGGCCCACCAGGTTCCCGTCGAAGAGGAGGGGCCGTCCGATGGCGCCTCTCGGCGACCGGGCGGCATCGGCGACATCCACACCGACGGGGCGCCGGGAGAAACGGAGCGCCCGTCGGCGGACGGCGGCGACGACGGGACCGGGTCACGCCCGTAGCCGGCGGCGACGTGTTTAAACGTAGGTGAACCAGTCGTCGTGGTCGTCCGTCTCCCGTTCCACCAGATCGAAGAAGGCGTCCTGTAACTCCTCCGTGACCGGACCGCGCGTGCCCGCGCCGATCTCCGTGTCGTCGACCGACCGGATCGGCGTGACCTCGGCGGCGGAGCCGGTGAAGAACAGCTCGTCGGCGGTGTACAGCTGCCCCCGCGAGATGATGGCCTCGTCGTGGACGGTGTAGCCGCGCTCTTCCGCCAGCTGGATGACGGTGTCGCGAGTGATCCCCTCGAGGATCGATTGTGCGAGACCGGTCGTGTATATCTCGCCGTCGTTGACCATGAAGATGTTCTCGCCCGGCCCCTCGGCGACGTTGCCCTCCTTATTTAAGACGATGGCCTCGACGTAGCCGTTCCGGCGGGCCTCCTCGCCCGCGAGCATGGAGTTGACGTACAGGCCCGTGGTCTTCACGTTCGTCGGCACCTGCGAGGAGGCGTGTTTCCGCCACGAGGAGACCATCACGTCGACGCCGTCGTTGAGCGCCTCCTCGCCGAGGTACGCGCCCCACGGCCACGCCGCGATCACGAGATCCGTCGGGCAGTCTTTCGGCGAGACGCCCAGCGAGTCGTACCCGTAGTAGGCGATCGGCCGGATATACCCCGACTCGAGGTCCTGACGGTCGAGCAGTTCGAGGACCGCCTCGGTGATCTCCTCGCGGGAGTGTTCGATCTCCATGTCGTACATCTTCGCGGAGTCGAACAGTCGGTCGAGGTGCTCCTCCCAGCGGAAGATCGCCGGTCCCTCCTCGGTCTCGTAACAGCGGACGCCTTCGAACACGCCGCTCCCGTAGTGGAGCGCGTGGGTCAGAACGTGGGTCGTCGCGTCCTCCCAGTCGAGGAACTCCCCGTTCTTCCAGATCGTGTCGACGTCCATCTCGTCAAATCCCATGATTCGAGGTTGCGGCGGTCGGGCTTAAATCTGTGACATGCGGAGAACGCGGTCGGCTACGGATCCGTCGCCGGCAACGGTTCTGTCGGTCGGTTATAAATGGTTGCTACCGGTGCGACGAGGAAACCCTACAAAAGCCCCAGCCGCTCGCTTACACTCTGTTGCTACCGGTGCGACGAGGAAACCCTACAAAAGCCCCAGCCGCGAGCGACGCGGACGCTTGCTGCGCTCCTCAGTCAGTCGCTACGCTCCTTCCTTGCGGTGCTTGTGTCGCCTCCGCGCCGCTCGCGGCTGCCCCTTTGAGTCCTCCCCGACGGCGACTGCACGACACCTCGCGCCTCCCCAGCCTCGTCGCTCCCTTCGGTCGCGACTCCCTCGCACGCGCTCCTCGCGGTCGCCGGGGGCGACCGCTCACAGGCGCGCGCCGACGGCCGGTGTTCCGCTCGTTTATGTAAGCGCTTCGACGAGCGCGGCGCCCTCGACGTACGGGATGCCCCGCCGGTGCGCGTACGCCTCTGCGTCGGCGGGCGCCAGCGCGTCGCCCGTCTCGTCGTCGAGCATCTCACAGACCACGGCGGCGGGGGCGGCGTCGACCGCCTCGGCCATCGCGAGCCCGAGCTCCGTGTGGCCGGTCCGGCCCGCGAGCCCGTCGCGGTCGCCTCGCAGGACGTGTACGTGGCCGGGTGCGCGGAACTCCGACGCGAAGGCCTCCGGGCCGTACCCCGCGGGGTCGTCGTCGACGGCCGCGGCCGCGCCCGCGAGTTCCACGATGGTCCGCGCGCGGTCAGCGTCGGTGATCCCCGTGAACGTCTCGCGGTGGTTCACGGGCAGCGAGAACGAGGAGCGGTCGTCGTAGTCGGGGTCGTCGTCGACCGCGGGGTGATCGAGCGCGTCCGCGAGGAACGGCAGGTCGAACGCGTCGCCGACCGCGTCGCTCACCGCCACGCAGATCAGCCCGCCCGCGTCGTTGCGCATGTGCGCGACCGCCGCCTCGTCGACGGCGCCGGCCGGGTACACGATGTCGGTCTCGCCCTCGCGGTCGGCGAAGTCGTGGACGCAGACCGGGTCGCCGGCGCGGAACGCCTCCAGCGCTCGCGTGACCGAGTCGGCGTCCGCGCTCGCCCCGGCGTCGCCGTCGGTGTCGGCGCGCATCAGGCGACCTCCGTCTCCGGCTCCCCCTGCTCGTCGGGGGCGTCCGCGCGGCTCGTGGCGGTCACTCTGACCTCCACCGCGTCGCCGTCGTCGAGGTCGAGCACGTCGCGGAGCCGCTCCGGGGCGATCAGTTCGAGCTGGTCGTCGTCGTGGTGGGTCCGGTCCGGGACGATGGCGTGGACCGTCTCGTAGCGCTGCTCGCCCGCGACGAGCGTGACGCCGTAACAGGACGCCGCGCCGTAGGTGCGGTCGTCGCCTTCCCACGCGTCGATGGGCACCGCGTCGATGCCGGCCATCTCGCCGCGCCGGCGGACGCTCTCCGCGGCGAGGTCCACGTTGAGCGTCCCGGCGAACGGCTCGTAGCCGAGTCGCACCCGGAACTGCTCGGCGTAGCCGGGGAGGGTGATGTAGTGGCGGCCCTCGCCCATGCCGCCGGTGACCGCGCCGCGGAGGACGAGTTCCACGTCGCGCTCGAACAGCCGGCGGTAGTCGGCGTACTCGCCGCGGAGGGCGGCCTCGCCCGCGTCGGTGACGCGGACCCACTGGCCGTCGCTCACCACGTCGCGCTCGATGAACCCCGCCGCTTCGAGCGTCTGGAGCCGCCGCGAGGCGGTTTGGGTCGAGGCGTCGAGCCGGTCGCCGAGCGCCGCACACGACACCTTCGTTTCGGTCAGGCCGCCGACGAGCCCGACGTGTTTCAGGGCCGCGATGGCGGCCGGGTCGGGATCCGTCGCTGCCGTCGCTTCTGCCATACTCAAAACTGGGTCGTCCGCACGCAAAAGGGTAACGGATGTGAGATGCGTTCCAGAAACGTTACTCGGGTTTGCAGTGGAACGATCGCTCGACGAGCCCGCAGTCGATCAACCGTTGTTCGCCCCGCTACCTAACGCCGTCGGTCCCGGCGGTCGGGAGTCGCGTCGGCGGCTCACCGAGTGCGAAGGACCCGCGTGCGCCTCGCCGAAAGGTAAGGTACAAATACGAACGGCGATTGCTTCCGGATGCGGGCTCGTAGATCAGCGGCAGATCGCTTCCTTCGCAAGGAAGAGGCCCGGGGTTCAAATCCCCGCGAGTCCATACGCGCTACGCGCGTTCAGTAATCGCAACACGGCGTTGCTTCTTTAAATACTTACCTCCCCCAGAAACCCGTGTGTTCGTACCGTCGTCCGGCACCCCTTGCCGGTAGTGTGTTGACGATTTACGCTCACTACCCCGACGGCGTACCGCGGTTTTCTGTACTGACGACACCGACGCTCGCCCGTGGGAAGCGGTTAAATACTCTGAGTGAGTCGATTCCGGTATGAGCGTCTCTGAGATCCTCGAAGGAGAGAACCTCTCGCACCGGCAGATGGGCGTGATAATGGTCGGGTGGATACTGCTGGTCTCCGTCGTCGCCGTCGGGCTGCTGTGGTACACGGCCGTCAACTTCGTCTGATCGGTGCGTCGCGGTCCGCGACCGACTCCCTGGTCGTCGCCGCGGTCGAAGCGCCTGCTGCGACGGGGAGCGCCATCGGCCCCCGCTGCGCGTCGGTCGCTCAGACGGTGTGTTTCGCTTCTTCGGGGTCGTCGACGACCTCGACGCCGCGGTTGTTGACGGCGTGGGGGTCGAGTCCGACCTCCTGGAGGAACTGCTTGTAGAGCCGTTCCGCCGTCTCGCCGTCCTTCTGCTTGTCACTGGCGTGGTCACAGAGTTCGACGAGCGTCTCCGGCACGTCGTTTTCGTGGACGATCCAGTGGTTGATCGTGTCCGAGAGCCGCCGGATGGGCGACGTGAAGTGCCCGTAGATGTCGAAGTTGAGCGCGTGGTGGCCCCCGAACGGGTCGTTCATGTACTTCGCGCGGGGCATGACCTTCAGGACGGCGCGCTGGATCTTGTTCAGCTGGCGACCGGGCGACTCCTCTAAGGCGGCGTTGACGGCCTTCCGCGGGTCGTCGCCCCACGCGTCGCCGGGGATGGACACCGAGTCGAGCTCCTGGATCTCTTTTAAGGCCTCGTTCCACTGGTCCGGGGTCGGCTGCGGGTGGACGCGGTACATCGCCTCGACGCCGCGGTCCCACATCAGGGTATGCGTGACCGCCTTGTTCGCCTTCAGCATCGACTCCTCGATGATGGTGTGCGCGCGGTCCCGGCGGGGGTTCAACACGAGCGACCCGTCTTCCTTGCGCTGTTCGTGCATCCGGTCGGCGAGCTCGAAGGCGAGTTCGTTCTCCTCGCCGAGCGGGAGCGAGGGGTCTTCGAGCCGCTCTTCGCACTGCTTGTAGGTGAGCCGCTCGTCGGAGTTGATGACGGATTTATAAATATCGATGTTCTCGAACGAGAGCGTCTCGTCGTCGATCTCCATCTCGACGGTGTGTGCGAGCCGGTCCTCGTTCGGGACGAGCGAGCAGACGGTCTCCGCGAGCACCGGCGGGAGCATGTGGATGGTGTAGTCGGGGAGGTAGACGGTGTTGGACCGCTGGACCGCCTCTTCCCACATCGCGGTGTCGGGCGTGACGTAGTGGGTCACGTCGGCGATGTGGACCCACAGCCGGTAGGCGCCCTCCTCGCGTTCGATCGAGATGGCGTCGTCGAAGTCCTGCGCGTCGACCGGGTCCGTGGTCCACGTCGTCAGGTCACGGAGGTCCGCGCGCTCGTCGATCTCGGACTCGATCTCGTCGTACACGCCCTCGGTCCGGGCCTCGGCCTCGCGGAGCACCTCGCTCGGGAACTCGTCGCGGATCTCGAACTCCTCGAACAGCTCCGTCCGCTTTTCGGCGAGGCGGTCGGCCAACTCCGGCGTGATCGTCACGGGACCTTGGTCCTCCGCGGACCCCGGTTTCGGCTCGTCGTCTGACATACTGCGATTAACGCGGGTCCGTTAGAAAGGCCTGTCGGGGAGGCGAGGCGACGGCGTCGGCTGCGGCGGGTCCAGCGGTCGGGGTTGCGCTACCGATCGCGTTCCGAGCGCTCGGGCGACTCGCTGGCGTCGCCGACGGCGTCGGCGTAGCGGTCGAGGAACTCCTCGCGAGAGAGCCCGTCCGACTCGATAGAGAGGATCAGCGACTCGAGCCCGTCCCGCGGCTGGTGACAGATGTCGTCGTCACAGTCGGTACAGAGGTGCTCGAACTCCTTGTCGCGCCGGTTCCAGCGGTCCCCTTCCTTGTCGTACTCGCGCGCGTCCTCGCGCAGCACCGAGTCGCCGCACGCGATACAGATCACGGTCCGCCGGTCCCGGTCTTTCCGGGCGCGCCACATACTCTGCACCTCGAACCGGGCGCACTTAGCGTTTGGTGCGCGGCAGACGCTCGTCGGACGGCCCGCCGCGCCCCGCTCGGGCGCCGGGCTGAACTACAGGACTAATACGGTGGCCTCGCTTCTGGGAGACATGACGATCACAGAGTCCGACCTTCCGGGCGTCGGCAAGAAGTTCGAGATCGAACTCGACGACGGCGAGATGGTCGTCGTCATCCACAACACGGGCAAACGAGAGGTGTTCCGTCGCGCCGACCCGAGCGCCGACTCCGAGCGCGTGTTCGAGTTCAGCGACGACCTCGCCCGGACGATCGGCTCGATCATCGAGGGCGCCTACTTCCAGCCGGTCGAGCCGGACACCCAGGAGACGACGCTGCCGGGCGGTATCCTCCTCGAGTGGTACGAACTCCCGCCGGGGTCGCCCCTCGTCGGCGAGACGCTGGAGGGCGCCGACATCGGGAACCGAACCGGCCTCGCCGTCGTCGCGATCCAGCGCGACGACGACGTGATCGACAGCCCCGGCGCCGAGACCACGCTCCGCGAGGGCGACACGCTGATCGGCGTGGGAACGCCGGCGGACTGCGAGGCGTTCGAAGCGATCCTCACCGAATGAGCGAGCGACTCAGCGCGCGGCGGCCGCGCGGCGCCGAGGTGAGCGTCGGTGGCTGACGCGCTCCTCGAACTCGGGGTAATGTTCGTCGCCATCGCCGGGGTCGGCGCGCTCGCGGACCGCCTCGGCCAGTCGGTGATCCCCTTCTACATCGTCGCCGGGATGCTGCTCGGCGAGTTCGTCTTGGGCCAGGTCGCGCTCCCGGTCGTCGGCACCGCCTACATCGCCGCCTCGGAGTTCATCACGGTCGGCGCCGAACTCGGCATCGTCTTTCTCCTCTTTTTCCTCGGCTTGGAGTTCAACCTCGACCGACTGCTCGCGCGGCGGACGGAGATCGGCACCGCCGGAACGATCGACCTGGCGAACTTCGGCGTCGGTTTCGTCCTCGGCTGGCTCGTCTTCGGCGCGTTCCTGCCCGCGTTCCTGATCGCGGGCATCGTGTACATCTCCTCGTCGGCGGTGATCACGAAGTCGCTCATCGACCTCGGCTGGATCGCCAACGACGAGGCGGAGCCGATGCTCGGCACGCTCGTCTACGAGGACCTGTTTATCGCGGTGTACCTCGCGGTCGCGGCCGCGCTCGCGCTCGGCGGCGGCGACGTGGGCGCGGCCCTCACCGACATCGGGATCGCCGTCGGGTTCATCCTCGGCCTCCTCGCGCTCGTCCGGTTCGGCACGCCCGCGTTCGAGCGACTCGTCAAGACCGACAACCGCGAGTTCGTCGCGCTCCGGTCTATCGCCGCCGTGGTCGTCGTCGCGGGCGGCGCCCTCGCGCTCGGCGTCAGCGAAGCGGTCGCGGCCTTCTTCGTCGGGATGGCGTTCGCCTCGACCGACCGCGCTCACGACATCGAGGCGCTGCTCGAACCCGTCCGCGACACGTTCGCGGCGGTGTTCTTCTTCTGGATCGGCTTGGTCACCGACCCGTCCCTGTTCGGGGGCGTGGCGGGACTGATCGCGCTCGCGGTGGTCGTGACGACGCCGACGAAGCTCGTCACCGGCTACCTCGCCGGCCGCGCGTTCGATCTGGACGCCCGCCGGTCGACGCGGGTGGCGCTCGGCATGACCACCCGCGGGGAGTTCTCGCTCATCATCGCGACGGTCGCGGTGACGGCGGGCGAGGCCGGCGCGTTCGACCCCGCGCTCGCGGAGACGATCAACGCGTTCGCGGTCGGCTACGTCCTCGTGATGGCCATCCTCGGGACGACGCTGATGCAGTACTCGGGCCCGTTCGAGTCGGCCGCGACCGCGTGGCTGGAGCGCTCGGCGCCGGCGGAGGGCGGCCAGACCGCGGACTGAGATCCCGCGCCGAGCGCCGGCGCTCGGGAGCGGTATATATCGGTTCGTAGCGGTACAGACGACACCGATCCGGTACCGGTGTGAGGGGAGCAGGCGGTACCGGTACGGCCCCCTATTATAAACGTGTTTAATAGAAAACCGCCTGTTCACACCTGATGTCTGGTAATTCGGGCCGTCAGGCTGGCGCGGTATCACGCCGAAAGTATCTCCTCTCGTCGGCCGCCATCGGGGCGGCCGGCCTCGCAGGATGCAGCGGTAACAGCGGCAGCGACGGCGGCGACGGCAGCGACGGCAGCGACGGCGGCGACGGCAGCGACGGCGGCGACGGCGGCGACAGCAGCAACACGATCGAATCCGAGTCGTCGGCGCCGGCGACGGTGACCGCCGAGGGGTCGTCGACGGTGTACCCCATCTCGAACAAGGGGAGCTCCTACTGGAACTCGAACTCGCCGGCGAGCGACGGCGAGTACTGGGGCTCCAACAGCGAGGGGTCGGTCGCCGGCTGGGACCAGATCGAGACCGACCAGAACATCGCCGACTACTTCGCCAGCCTGTACGGCTTCGAGGCGACCGGCGAGCGGTCGAACCCGCCCTTCGCCACCCGCGTGGCGCTGAGCCACTCGGGCACCGGCTGTGAGGCGGTCCGTGACGGCCTCGTCGACATCGGGAACTCCTCGGGACCGATCACCGCGGAGCTCGACATCAGCGAGAGCCAGCGCGACGAGAACTACGTCGACCACGTCGTCGGCCGCGACGGCCAGCCCGTCTTCGTCAGCCAGGAGATCTACGACGCCGGCGTCGACCAGCTCACCGGCGAGCAGATCCGCGGCATCTACCAGGGCGACATCGCCAACTGGAGCGACGTCGGCGGCCCCGACCGGGAGATCTACGTGGTCGGCCGCGCCGAGGGCTCCGGGACCGACACGTCGTTCCGACTGAACATGCTCGGTGACGCCGACGCGCCGATGGACGTCGACACGCGGCTGGGGCAGAACCAGCAGGTCCAACAGGTCCTCCAAGACAACGACAACGCCATCGGCTACATGGCGCTCGCGTTCGCGGGCTCGGGCATTCAGGCGGTCGCCATCGACTTCGAGGGCACCGTCTACCGTCCCGATGCCGACGCCGAGAACACCATCTTCGACTCCGAGTACCCGCTGAACCGGGACCTGCACATGTACACCCGGATCGACGAGGAGACGCCGGACGGGACGGACATGCGCGAGGCCGCGTTCCTCAACATGTTCCTGACCGAGTTCGGCCAGAAGACGTTCGTCGAGGACGTCAACTACATCACGCTGCCGACCTCCGACATCGAAGCCGAGCGCGCCAAGCTCCCCGACCAGGCGTAACCACTCTCGGCTTCGCGGACGCTCGCTTCGCGGCCCGGCCCCATTCTATGTCATTCATTACCCCCAAAACTGATTGGCGCGATAGCATCGACCGACGGCTGACGAGAACACAGGAGTTCATCGACGACACCGACCCGGCGGCGCTGGCCGTGGTCGCCGTCGCGATGGGGTCGCTTTTGGCCGCCTTCGTCGGATTCCTCCTCGCGTCGCCGTGGACCGCCGTCCCGCTCGGGGCGTTCCTCGTCGCCACCGGCTACGGCTGGGTGCGCCACCAGGCGCTCGTCGCGCGCGCCGTCACGTTCGCCATGACGACGGTGACGCTCGTGACGCTCGGCCTCATCGTCGTGTTCATCTTCGCCGAGTCCATCCCCGCGTTCCAGTACGAGTCGGCGCGGGTGTTCGGCGTCTCGGTCCCAGGGCTCGGCATGTTCGCGCAGGCCCGGTGGGACGCCGTCTCGGACCCCGTCCGCTACTCCCTGCTGCCGATGATCCACGGGACGGTGATGGTGACGGCCATCGCGACGCTCGTGGCGGCTCCGCTCGGCGTCTCCGCGGCGCTTTTCATCGCCGAGATCGCCCCGCCGCGGGTCCGCGAGCTCGTCAAGCCCGGCATCGAGGTGTTGGCGGGCATCCCCTCCATCGTCTACGGGTTCATCGGGTTCACCGTGATCAACCCGTGGGCGGGCGGCGCGTTCGCGCTCAACGGCGGGTCGACGTACCTGTTCGTGGGCATCGTGGTCGGGCTGATGGCGTTGCCGACCGTCGTTTCGGTCGCTGAAGACGCCCTGACGAGCGTTCCGGACGTGATGAAAGACGGGTCGCTCGCGCTCGGCGCGACGGACTGGCAGTCGATGACCGCGATCACGCTTCCCGCGGCCTTTTCAGGCGTCTCGGCGGCGGTCCTCCTCGGCGTGGGGCGGGCCATCGGCGAGACCATGGCCGCGACGGTCATGTTGGCCGGCGTCCCGCGGATCAGCGAGCCGCTTATAAACGTCTTCTACGGCTACGAGACGCTCACCTCGCTCATCGCGCGCGGCTACGGGAGCGCGAACGGGGTACACGAGAGCGCGCTGTTCGCCGCCGGCGTCGTCCTGTTCGTGACCGTGCTGTGTCTGAGCCTCGCGTCGCAGTACATCGAGGCGCGCATGCGGCGCCGCCTCGGAGGTGCGGAATGAGCCGTTCCACCCAGACCGCGCTCGTCCGCGACGACCGCACGGCCTACGAGGCCGTCGCGGGGCTGACCGTGGGGCTCTCTGGCGTCGCGTTCACGCTCGCGCTGGCGGCGCTGTTCGACGTCGTCGGCATCGGCGACCCCGTCGCCGGCGTCTCCCTGTCGGTGGTGTTCGGCGGACTGCTGCTCGCGCTCGGCGGGGCCGTCGTCGGCTTCGGGGTCGCGTCGCGGCTCGGCTACGTCGACACGGCTCCCCAGCCCAGCGCGGGCGTCGTCGCCGCCGGGGCGTTCACGGCCATCTGGTTCGCCATCGGCGCGGTCGCCTCCGGCGCCCTCGGGCTCGGGACGGTCGCCCGGCTCGGAGCCGGCACGGCGGTCGGCGGCGTTGCGTTCGCCGCGACGGCGTTCCCGCGCGAGGACATCGGCTCGACGGTCCCCGCCGGCCTCGTCGCCGGCCTCGCCGGGGCGCTGCTCGTCTCCGGCGCGGTCGGCCCGTCGTGGACCCAGCCGCTCTCCGGGTACAACGCGACGCTGTTCGGCGACGTCGTCGTCCCCGCGACGGTGCTCTTCGCCTCGCTGGTCGTCGGCTGGAGCGCGGCGAAGGCGTACGGCGGGTTCGGCGCCCGCGGCCGCAACGTCGGCGCGTACGTCCTCATCTACCTCGTCGTCGGCTCCATCCTGACGGTGCTCGTCGGGCTCGTCGCCTTCGTCGCCGCGAAGGGGGCTCCCGGCCTGTTCAACGGGGTCTCCGTCGGGGGGTCGACGCTCGTCAGCTGGCCGTTCCTGACCAACGGCGCCGGGCTGTTGGCCGACATCGCGGGGGTGTTCCCCGCGCTCGTCGGGACGGTCTGGCTGGTCATCGGGGCCGTCCTCTTCGCCGTGCCCACCGGCGTCGGCGCGGCCGTGTTCCTCAGCGAATACGCCGAGCAGGGCCGGTTCACGAGCGTCGTCGAGGTGGCGACGAACGGGCTCTGGAGCACCCCGAGCATCGTGTTCGGCCTGTTCGGCGCCGCGTTCCTGATCCCCCGCTTCGGCAACCAGAAGTCGCTCATAGCCGGCATGCTGACGCTCGGCTTCATGCTGCTGCCGCTGGTCCTGATCACCAGTCGGGAGGCCATCCTCGCGGTGCCGGACGAGTACCGCGACGCCAGCGCGGCGCTCGGCGTCTCGAAGTGGCAGACGATCCGGAGCGTCGTCCTCCCCGCGGCGATTCCGGGGGTCACCACCGGCGTCATCCTCGGCGTCGGCCGCATCGCGGGCGAGACGGCCCCCATCCTCCTCACCATGGGCGGGGGCGTCCTTCCGGCGAAGTCGGCCGCGCCGGACGTGTTGGGCGGCTTCCGGCTGAGCGCGTCGCCGCCGTTCGTCAGCAACCCCGCGCTGTTGGAAGCGACGAGCGCGCTGCCGTACCAGCTGTACGCGCTCATCACGGCGGGGCTGAGCGGGAACATCCAGAACCCGCAGGAGTACGCGTGGGGGCTGGCCCTGACGCTGCTCCTCGTCGTGTTGGTCTTCTACGCGGGCGGTATCGCGACGCGCTACTACTTCAGACAGAAACTCCACCAATGAGCCAGACGGACACCACAGAGACGACCGCGAACCGCACCGACGACCAAGGGATCTCCACGACCGCCGGCGAGACCGTCGAGACGACGCGCCCGGAGTGGACGAACTACGAGGCCGGCGGCGAGACGAAACTCGCGGTCGACGACCTCGACGTTCACTACGGGGACGACCACGCGCTGAAGAGCGTCTCGATGGACATCCCCGAAGAGAGCGTGACGGCCCTCATCGGGCCGTCCGGCTGCGGGAAGTCGACGTTCCTCCGGTGTCTCAACCGGATGAACGACCGCATCCGCGCCGCCCGCGTCGACGGGTCCGTCGAACTCGACGACGAGGACATCTATCAGGACGGCGTCGACCTCGTCGAGCTCCGCAAGCGGGTCGGGATGGTGTTTCAGAGCCCGAACCCGTTCCCCAAGTCGATCCGCGAGAACGTCTCGTACGGCCCGCGGAAACACGGCGACATCGAGACGGGGCTCCTCGCGCGGCTCACCGGCCGCGCGGAGCCCGAGCGCGAGGAGGACCTCGTCGAGCGGTCGCTCGAACGGGCCGCGCTCTGGGAGGAGGTGAGCGACCGGCTCGACGACAACGCGCTCGGGCTGTCCGGCGGGCAACAGCAGCGCCTGTGTATCGCTCGCTGTCTCGCCGTCGACCCGGAGGTCATCCTCATGGACGAGCCGGCGTCCGCGCTCGACCCGATCGCCACCTCGAAGATCGAGGACCTGATCGAAGACCTCGCGCAGGACTACACCGTCGTCGTCGTCACCCACAGCATGCAGCAGGCGGCCCGCGTGTCCGACCAGACCGCCGTCTTCCTGACGGGCGGCGAACTCGTCGAGTACGACGACACCGACAAGATCTTCGAGAACCCCGAGAGCCAGCGCGTCGAGGACTACATCAGCGGGAAGTTCGGGTGACCGCCCATGCCTCGTGAGGACTATCGCGACTCGCTCGACGAGCTCGAGCGCGACGTCGAGGCGATGGCCGACGACGTGGGAGACCAGCTCCGGCACGCGCTCGACGCGCTCGAACGCGGCGACCACGACCTGGCTCGCGAGGTGATAGACGGTGACGACCGCATCAACCAGCAGTACCTCGACCTCGAAAGCGACTGTATCGACCTGATCGCGCTCCAACAGCCCGTCGCCTCGGACCTCCGGTTCGTGGCCGCCTCGTTCAAGATCCTCACCGACCTCGAACGGATCGGCGACCTCGCGACGAACCTCGCCCGGTACGCCCTCGCCGGCAGCCCGCGGATCGCTCCCGAAGTCCGGGTCGAAACGATAGGCGAGTTCGCGTCCGCCCAACTCGGAGACGCCGTCGACGCGTACACGCGCGCCGACCCCGCGGCGTGTCGGGACATCGCCGACCGAGACGACGAGCTCGACGCCGCGTGTCAGCACGCGAGCGAGACCGTCGTCCGCGAACTCATCGCCAGCGAGACCGATCGCTGGGACGTCGAACAGCTGCTCGACGACGTGTCACGGCTGTTGCTCACGATCCGCGACCTGGAACGCGTCGGCGACCACGCCGTCAACATCGCCGCGCGGACGCTGTACATGAGCGACGGCGACCCGGACCTCATCTACTGACCATGGAGACCAGAAAGCTGCAGGAGGTCGGCGGCGGCACGTTCACGGTCTCGATTCCGAAGGAGTGGGCGATGGAACACAGCTTCGAGGTGGGGATGCAGCTACAGCTGTACACCCACCGCGACGGGTCGATACTCATCCGGTCGTCGGAGGCGGACGTCTCCCGGCTCGACGACGCGACCGTCGCCGTCGACGAGGGGGGTCCGGACGCGGTGGGACGGCTCGTCCGGCTCACTCACGAGCTCGGCTTCGAGACGATCACGCTGCGCCGGGACGAGCCCTTCTCGGACGCGGAGCGAAACGCCGCCAGAGCCGCGGCCAGAGACCTCGTCGGCACGAACGTCACCGCCGAGGCCGACCGAGCGATCACGGTCAGACAGCTGTTGGACACGTCGTCGGTCTCGATCTGTCAGTCTATCGTCCAGCTGCAGTACGTCGTCGTCTCGCTGCTCCGTGACGCGGTCGAGGCGTTCTCCGAGGCCGCAGACGCCGGCACGCGGATCCGCGAACGCGCCGCGGAGGCACACCGGTCGGTCGCGATGGTCACGCGACACTTCTGTCGGTCGCTGGTCTCGCACGCCGAGTTGGACGCGCTGGACGTCTCTCGGGCCGAGCTGTTCGCCTACTACGCGACCGCGAACCGGCTCGGCACCGTCGCGGACCACGCGGTCCGGATCGCGACCGCCGGCGCGCGCCTCTCCGAGCCGCCCGCGGCGGAGACGGGGACCGAACTGCGGGCCGTCTCGGACGACGCGGCGGAGGGCGTCGACGACGCCGTGACCGCGGTGCTCTCGGAGGACGCGGGACAGGCGCGGCAAGCGAGACGCCGGTGTGACGACGCGCTCGACGCGCTCGACGCGCTCGAAGACCGACTGTACGACGGCTCGCTCTCCGGGTCGGTGCCGGCGGCCGCGGCGCTGTCGGAGACGCTCTCGAACCTGCGGCGAGTGGCCGACTGCGGGCACTCCGTGGCCGACACCGCCACGCGGGCGGCCATCCGCGACGCGAACGTCGACCTGTGAGCGTCGCCGCGGCGCTCGCGGCGTCGCGCTACGTGTCTCCAGAAATCCGCGTTCCGCCGGAGTTTACCGTCCGTCCGCAGGACGGTGCTCCGCGACGACGGCCTCGACCTCGCCCCACTCGACCGGCGGCTCCATCGCGCGAAGCCGCTCGTCTAGCGACGCCAGTCGGTCGTCGAACGCCGCGGTCCACTCGGGGTCGGCACAGGCCGCGAGCCGGTCCCCGACGGCCTCGTGGGTCGACTCCACCGCGTCGAGCCGCGCGTCGACGTCGTCCGGCGGCCTCTCGGCCTCCTCCTCCCGCGCGGCCCACGTCCGAAGGGCGGCCAGCTCCGCCCGGAGGTCGGTTATCATCAGGCCGGCGACGCGGTGTTGCGTCGTCGCCGCGGCCCACGTCGACGCCGGGTCGCGGTCCGGCCCGGCTCCGTCGTCGGCGAGCGCGTCGGCGGTGTCGTCGAGTTCGTCCACCGACTCCGCGAGGGCGTCGATGTCGCCGCGGAGCTCCTCCGTGCGCTGGTCGCCGTCGGTGAGCCACCCCTCGAACGAGTCGAGTTCGAACTGCAGGTCGTCGGCGGCGCGCTGCACGTCGCTCGCCGCGTTCGTGACCCGCCTGATCCGCCGGGCGATCTCGTACAGGTCGCCGTCGGCCTTGCTATCGAGTATCTCCTGAATCGCGTCGCCGAGGGCCGCGGACCGGTCCTCGACCGCGTCGAGGCGCGCGTCGTAGTCGTCGAGCCGCGCCGACACGAGGGGCAGATCGGCCACCGGCGCGGCCGTCTCGCGCACGTCGCTCAACTGCCCTCCCGCCAGTTCCGTCCGGGTCTCGGCGGTCGTCGCGACCATCGACGCGTTCGCGACCGCGTCGTCGACGGCCGACCGGCGGACGACGCCGTCCTCCGCGACGATCGCGAGGGTCTCCCGCAGTTCGTCGGCGTCGCCAGCGCCCTCGGCGACGGCGTCGACAGCCCGATCGACGGAGAGCCCGTCGAGGTCGGTTCGAGCCTCGGCCGGCTGGTCGTCTGTCATCGGTCCGCGCCCCCGGCTCGCCGGCGTGTTCCCGTCGTCTTCGGCGCGCTCGCGTGTCGCGGGGTCGCCGCCGGCCCGCGGGCGACGGGAGCCGCGCTCGGTTGGGGACGCCCTCGACCGGCTTCGCTCGACCGGCGGCCGCCTCCGATTGCGCCCGTCATTCCGCCGCTGCGAGCGCCGACAGTTGCTCGTCGAACAGCGCGACCACGCGCTCCTCGATTTCGTCGCGGATCTCGCGCACCTCCGCGAGCGGGCGCCCGTGCGGGTCGTCGAGGTCCCAGTCGCGGTTCTCGCCGTTCCACGTCGCGGGGCAGACGTCCGACGCCGAACACCCCATCGTGATCACGAGGTCGACCGACTGCAGCTCCTCGGGGGTCACCTCGCGCGGCTCCCGGTCGCCGAGGTCGATGTCCACCTCGCGCATCGCCTCGACGACGACGCCGTG
>Ga0209917_1000014_pt1 | contig 77180 bp, 65 predicted proteins | sample SalPon2_C_H2O_MG_FD_185710 | JGI IMG/M metagenome (GOLD analysis project Ga0209917, IMG submission 185710) | Salt pond water microbial communities from South San Francisco under conditions of wetland restoration - Salt Pond MetaG R2_C_H2O_MG... | ecosystem: Environmental > Aquatic > Non-marine... | reverse complement strand
CGAGACGGAGATGCTGATCCAGCGCTCGCTCGACCGCCTCACCGCCGACCGAACGACGTTCGCCATCGCCCACCGGCTCTCCACGATCAAAGACGCCGACACCATCCTCGTGTTGGAGGGCGGCGAGGTCGTCGAGCGGGGCACCCACGAGGAGCTGTTGGCCAACGACGGGCTGTACGGCCACCTCTGGGGCGTCCAGGCCGGCGAGATAGACGAACTCCCGCAGGAGTTCATCGACCGCGCCCAACAGCGCACCGCACAGCTGATCGAAGACGCCGAGAGCGACGACGACTGACGGCGTCTCCCTGTCTCGACCGTCGGCTATACGGCACCTCCCGCCGACGGTCGGGTATGCGACTCGCGGACGCCACCTGGACCGACGTGCGTGACGCCGACATCGACCTCGCGTTCGTCCCCGTCGGCAGCACCGAACAGCACGGCCCCCACGCCCCGCTCGGGACCGACACCCTCGACGCGGTCGCGGTCGCCGAGGCGGGCGAGACGGCCTACGAGGCCTCGGACCGCGGCGCCGTCGCCGTGTCGCCGCCCATTCCCGTCGGCGTCGCCGAGGAACACCGCGCGTTCGACGGGACGATGTGGGTCTCGCCGGACACCTTCCGCGCGTACGTCCGCGAGGCGGCCGAATCGCTGTCGAGCCACGGGATACATCGGGTGGTGTTCGTCAACGGACACGGCGGCAACGTGGCGGCGCTCGCGGAGGTCGCCCGCCGGTTCTCTCGCGACGCGGCCCACGACGGCTACGCCGCGGCGTTCACGTGGTTCGACTCGGTCGGCGAGCACGCGAGCGACATGGGCCACGCCGGGCCGCTCGAGACGGCGCTGCTGCGCGCGACGCACCCGGACCTGGTGCGAGAAGACCGGATCGAAGACGCCCGCGACGGCGCCGCCGACCGGTGGGGCGAGTGGGTCGCCGGCGTGAACCTCGCGCACGACGCCGACGAGTTCAGCGACAACGGCGTGGTCGGCGACCCGAGCGCCGGCGACGCAGAGCGCGGAACGGAACTCCTCGACACGGCGAGCGACGCGCTCGTCGAGGTTGCGACGGCGGTCGTCGACCGGGATTTATAAGGGACCGTTCGGTGCGACTACTCCTCGTCGTCCGCTTCGGCGGCGTCCTGGAGCGCCCCGCGAATCGCGGGGACCGTGCCGGTGAGCGAGCCGACGTCCTCGGCGGCGGCCTCGATGTCGCCGACGAGCGACTCCAGTTCCTCGATCTCCGCTTGTAAATCCTCGGCGTCCTCGAAGGCGTCGGCGCGCTCGCCGAGCACGTACGCCTTCTTCGCCGAGCGCACGCTGTCGACCGCGTCGCCGACCGACAGCGCCGACTTCAGCCCGTTGAGCGCGCCCAACACGTTGTCCGCGTCCGTCTCCCACACCGCGTCGGCGTCGGGGAGCTCCTCGCGGGCGGCCTGGAGGTGTTCTCGAACCTCGGCGCGGGTCTCTTCTGCGGCCTCGCCGAACAGGTCGTCGTCGTCGAACGTGGACTGGCTCATACCCGACTCGTCGTGCCCACGCCTTTTAAAAACGCGCCCGAAAGCGAAAGTGAAAACCGAGACGACGCGGCGTCTGCGCTCCGGTTCGCTGTCGTCGGCCGTTCAGTTTCGCTCGGCTGACCGGCGGGCGCCGCTCGCGGTCACAGCCGGCCGACGAGTTCGAGGACGAGCAGGCCGACAAGCAGACCGAGCACGCCCGCCAGCAGCGCCAGCGTCCGGAGCCACCGCGTCACCTGCTCGGCGCTCGGGGTCGCGGCGAGGAGCGCGGGCCGGTCGGAGGGGGCGGCGTCGGCGTCGGTCACGGCTACGGATCTCTCGGCGAGCGCCCTAAAACCGACTATGAGGGCGGTATAGCGGTGGATACCGGACTAAATACCTATATAGGCGGAGACGCGCGTCCGCGACGTCGACCGACTCGTCGGCGACTTCGCGAGGCCGCGGACCCGCTCGTCGCGGCGGCCGATCAACGTTATCAGTGCTAATATTCGGGAACCACCTGTTATACCGATCCGATCACTGTTGTATGGTACATTATGCAAGAGGGGTCGACTTCCGGCATCCGATCGAGTTACGGCGCGAAGCTCGCGCTGTCGCTCATCGGGGTCATGGGGGTCTCAGTTTCATACGGGGTCATCGTCTACCTTCGCACGGCCGGCGCCGTGGGGACCGAGGTCCGATCCGGGCTCATCGGAATGACGTTGCTGACGGTGATCGGGCTCGCGCTCATCGGCGTCACGGTTGGATCGAACACGGTCATCTCGCTGCGCCAACTCACCGGTAAAGCCGAGCGGATGGCCGACGGCGACCTCGAGGTGCAACTGGAGACGGGGCGCACCGACGAGATCGGGCGGCTGTTCCGCGCGTTCGACGCCATGCGCGAGTCGCTCCGCACCACGATCAACGACGCCAAGGAAGCCCGTCAGGACGCGGAGCAGGCGCGGCGCGAGGCGACCGAACGCGCCGAGACGGTCGAGCACAAGGCCTCCGAGTACGAGTCGGCGATGCGCGCGCTCGCCGACGGCGACCTGACTCGACGGGTCGACCCCGAAAGCGACAACGACGCGATGAGCCGGGTCGGCGTCGCGTTCAACGAGATGGCCGACGAGCTGGAGGAGACGGTCGCCTCCGTCGCCACCGTCGCCGAGGACACCGCCGACGTGGCCGGGACCGTCGACGACCGCACGGACAGCCTGCGAGCGACGACGGGGACCGTGAGCGAGGCGGTCGACGAGATCGCGGAGGGCGCTCGCACCCAGCGCGACGACCTGCAGGCCGCGACCGACGAGGCCGAGAACCTCGCCTCCTCGGCCGAGGAGGTCGCCGCCACCGTCTCCGACGTGGCCGAGACCGCGGAACACGCCGCCGAAGTCGGTGACGAGGGCCGCGAGGCCGCCGAGGAGGCGCTCGCCGAGATGGACGCGGTCGAGGAGACGACCGCGGAGACGACCGAAGAGGTCGAGGCGCTCGCCGAGGAGGTCGAAGAGATCGGCGAGGTCGTCGACACTATCTCTGAGATCGCCGAGCAGACGAATCTGCTCGCGCTCAACGCCTCCATCGAGGCGGCCCGGTCCGGCGCCGAGGGCGCGGGATTCGCGGTCGTCGCGGAGGAGGTCAAGGCGCTGGCGGAGGAGACACAGGAGTCCGCAAGCGAGATCGAAGCCCGGATCCACTCCATCCAGGAGCGCGCGGAGACGGGCGCCGACGCGATGGCACGCACCGAACAGCGCATCTCGACCGGCGTCGAAACCGTCGAGACGTCGATCGACGCGCTCGAACGCCTCGCGGAGGCCTCGGAGCGGACGGACACGAGCATGACCGAGATCACGCGGGCGACGGAGACCCAGGCGGACTCCGTCGACGCGGTGGTCGGCCACGTCGAGGACGTCTCCGCGATCAGCGCTCAGACCGCGAGCGCGGCCGGCGACGTCACCGGCGCGGTCGACGAACAGGAGCAGACCCTGAGCGCGGTCGAGACCGCGGCCGGGTCGCTCTCGGAGCGCGCCGTCGCGCTGCGAAACGCGGTCGACGACTTCCGGTTCGAGGCCGACAGCGGCCTCGCTCCCGGCACGGACCTCGACGCGGACAGCCCGGCGAGCCCCGCCGGTTCCGCCGCGGCGGTCTCCGACGGGGGCACCGAGGACTCGCCGGACGGCGGCTCCTTCGACTTCTCGCACGGGAGCGACGACGCCGGGGGGCGAGGCGCGCCTCGCAGCGACCCGGCGGACGGGGAGGGGGTGAACTGAGATGCTCGTCGACACCGCCGTCTGGGCGTGGATCGGCGCGCTCGCGATGGGTGCCGGGACGATACCGCCGCTCTGGGCGTGGTTCTCCCGGTCCTCGTCGGCCGAGCAGTCACACGCCGTCTACTACGCGACGCTCGCCGGCGTCACCGGCATCGCGGCGGTCGCGTACCTCCTGATGGCGCTCGGCTACGGGACGGTCTCGACGGGGGGCGCGGAGCTCGACATCGTTCGGTACGTCGACTGGCTCCTGACGACGCCGCTTCTCATCCTGTATCTCGGGCTGCTCGTCCGGCCGCCGCGGCGCGTCCTCGCCGGCCTGATCGGGATCGACGTGGTGATAATCGCCGGGGGGATCGTCGCCGCGGCCACCACCGGAACGGTCTCGTGGGTCGCCTTCGGCGTCGCGGGCGCCGCGTTCCTCGCGCTCGTCTACGGCCTCCTCGTCTCGCTCTCGCGCTCTGCGTCGGCCGAGAGCGACCGCGTTCGGGCCGTCTTCGGCACGCTCCGGAACATCACGGTGGTGTTGTGGACGCTGTACCCCGTCGTCTGGCTGCTCGGGACCACCGGCTTCGGGCTGGTGACGCCGTCGACGGAGATGCTCGTCTTCGTCTACCTCGACATCGTCTCGAAGGTGGGCTTCGTCGTCGTCGCCGTCGCCGGCGCCGACGCGCTCGAGTACCTCGGAGCCGGCCGCGGGGCGTTCGCGGTCGACGCGGCGGACGCGGACGCCGGCGAACACACGACCGTCCTCGGCGACGACTGAACCGCCGCCGCCCTTCTCACTCCTCGGCGACGAGGCTTTCGTACTGCGCGCCGGTCTGTTTCAACGTCTCCGTCGAGTAGAGCCGGTCGTGGGGGACCGGGAGGTAGTCGGCCGCGAGTTCGTCGATCTTCGCGTCGACCGCCTCCGCCTCGCGACCGTGGATCATCGTGAACAGGTTGTACTCCCACTCCTGGTCCGGGCGCCGCGGTCGGTGGTAACACAGCGTGACGTACGGGAGGCTCCCGACCGCCGCGCCGCGCTCGTCGAGTTCGTCGTCGGGCACGTCCCAGACGACCATGCAGTTGTTCGTGAACCCGGTGACGACGTGGTTGACGATACAGCCGATCCGCTTGATACAGCCGTCAGCGAGCAGGCGCTCGACCGCCGCGAGCACGTCGTCGAGGGGCGCGTCTATCTCCGCCGCCACGTCGGCGTAGGGGGTCGGAGACAGCGGGAACCCGTCCTGGATAGCCAACAGGAGGTCGGCTTCGAGCGAGGTGAGATCGCCCCGCGCGTCCTCGGAGATGCGGGTGGCCGAGACGTCCGTGCTGTCGAGCGACTCGCGCGCGAAGCGGTCCTCGTTCACGACCGGGAACTCCAAGTCGATGTAGTAGTCGGTGAGCATCGGGAGCGCCAACACCTCACACCCGGTTTCGTCCTCGATCGCTTCGAGGATGGCATCGCGCTTCTCGCGTGACCCCGCGGTGACGACGAACCACTGGTTCCACTCGTGGTCCCGCCGGTAGTTGTGGTTCACCTGCCTGTAGCCGTTGATCACGTCGGCAACCTCGTCGAACCGGTCCTCGGGCGCGCGCACCGCCGCGAGCGTCGACGACCCGATGACTGGGGGGTTAAGCACCGCCCCGAACCGTCGGAACACCCCCTTCTCGCGGAGGTCGCGAACCCGGTCGAGGATTTCGTCGGCGTCGACCGCGACGCCCGTCTCGGCCGCGATCTCGCGGGCGACCCGCTCGAACGGGCGCGACTCGACGGGGAACCCGCTCTGGTACTCGTCGATGAGGGCCGCGTCGACCGCATCGATATCGCTTCGCCAGTCGGCGTCCAGACTCATTGCGCACGGTAGGAGTTGCGCGTACCTACGGGTTTCGGAGCGGTCGAGGACACAGTCTACTCCGGCGAGCGCGGCCGGCCGGCGTCGGTAGCGGGGTGGCGGGGCCTCAGTCGGTAGTGGAGTGACGAGGGGTTAATCGTCAGCGGGGGTCTCACTCGGCGTCGGCGCGAACGCACGGGCGCTCGCTTCCAGTTCGTCGGTCGAGCAGCCACCGACCGTGGCGGCCTGTTCGAGCGTCAGCGTGCGAGCGCGATACAGCGTGAGTGCGGTGGCGACGGATTTGGATGTCATCGGGAACATCTGTTCACAAGATGGACGAACATATAACTCTAACGGGTTTTGCACCTTACTCCATCAACTAGAGCGCTATAGAAGTTTAGCCACAACGAAAAAATAAGATATTACTAGACGATCGACCGACTTTGCTTTGCGAACTACTACCACGGATTCGGGGGAACCCCACCCAACACCCGCCGGTTCCCGCTCGGGCGCGCCGTCGCGAGGGACTCTTCTCAGCCTCCGGGAGCCGAACGAGGGACTTTTCGTTCGAGAACCCGAACGACGCGTATGGCTCAGGCGACTCAGGAGTTCGGCGACTGGCCCCTCAAACGGTTGATGACCGAGGTCTGTGGCTCCGGCCACAAGTCGGCCGACGACCTGACGCGCGCGCAGGCGACCGAGGCGTTCGAACGCATCCTCGCGGGCGAGCCCGACCCGACGACGCTCGGCGCGTTCTGGCTCGCGAACCGCTGGAAGCGAAACACGCCCGAGGAGCTCGGCGCCTACGTCGACGTGATGTGCGAGCGCGTCGAGTACGCGGCGCCCGACGCCGACCCCGTCGACTGCGGCGCGAACTACGACGGGAAGGGCCGCTCGGCGATCCTCGGCGTCGCGGCCGGCGCGGTGGCCGCCGCCGCGGGTACGCCCGTCGTCGTCCACTCCGGCGATCGCGTCCCCACGCAAAAGCAGGACTCGTATAAACACGTGCTCGACGAACTGGGCGTCCACACCGAGTTGACGCCGTCCGACTCGGCCGACATGGTCGACGAGACCGGCTTCGGCTTCTACTACCAGCCCGCGTTTAACCCCGCCATCGACGACCTGTTCGACCGCCGCGACATGATGGGCGTCCGGACGTTCGTCAACACCATCGAGACGCTGGCGAACCCGTCCGGTGCGTCGGTCCACCTCGGCTCCTTCTACCACCTCGCGTTCGCGAAGAAGGTCGTCGACACGTTCGTGGAAAGCGAGTTCCACGACCTCGACCGCGTCCTGATGTTCCAGGGGATGGAGGGGTACGACGACGTGCGCCCCGGCTACACCAAGGTCGCCGAGTGGGACGCGTCGGGCGGAGACGCCGCCGACGGCAGCGAGGGGGCCTCCTTCGACGACTTCGAGATCGAGACCGCCGAGTACGGGATGGACCTCGAAGAGGACGACCTCGCGGTCGACGACGTCGCCGCCGAGTCCGCAGCCATCACCGAGGCGGTCCTCGCCGGCGAGCGCGACGGCCCCTTCGCCGACGCGGTCGTGGTCAACGCCGCGCTCCGGATCTACGCCCGCGGGGACGTCGACTCGATCGAAGCCGGTATCGACGCGGCTCACGCCGCCATCGACGACGGCTCCGCCTTCGACGTGCTCGAAGCGCTCCGCGACTTCTGACCGCGCCCGGCTGCGTCGCTCTCGCGTCCGTTTTTGCACCCCAAACCGAAACCCGATTAGTCGCCGTTTTCGGCACTTTCGCGCGCCGAAACGCCGATATGGGTCGAATTTGGGAGGGAATCCGGAAAGGAGTCTTGAGGCCGCGTACCCTACCGATACTGTACAGAATATGACCCACGATACCACGCTTCACCATGCCGACGTGTGAGCACTGCGAGGCGCACGTCTCGGAACGATTCGCTCGGGTGTTCTCGGACGCTCGCGGTCGGATTCACGCGTGTCCGAACTGCTCGGCGAACGCCGGGATCGCCGAAGTCGCGAAGGAACGCGCACAGAACGCCTGACCCCCGCTGACTCTCCCGGCCCTCCGCCTGCGCCGCCCGCCGGTCGCTATCGGTCGGGCGCGGGCGGCATCGCGCGCTTGTGAGCGCTGCGCTCGTGGAGATCCGCGACGCGCTCGACCGCCGCTTCCGGCACGCCGAGCTCCCGGACCGTCGCCGACCGCGAGAGCCCGCCGTCGACGTGGACCGCGAGGATGGCGTCGACGGTGTCGTAGTCGAGGCCCATCTCCTCGGCGTCGGTCTGTCCCTCCCACATGCCCGCGGTCGGCTCCTGCATCACCAAGTCGCGGGGGACGCCGACGTGGGCGGCCAACTGGCGGACCTGCTGTTTGTACAGGTTGCCGATGGGGTTGCAGTCGACCGCCTGGTCGCCGTACTTCGTGTAGTAGCCCGTCATCGCCTCCGCGCGGTTCCCGGTCCCCAACACGACCCGGTTCTCCGCGTTGGCGACGAAGTAGTTCACCACCGCGCGAGTGCGGACGTAGACGTTGCCGGCCGCCATGCGGTCGTCGGCGGCCTCGGGGACCGCGTCGAAGAACGACTCCGCTATCGGCTGGATCTCGACTACGTCGTACTCGATCCCGAGGTCCTCGGCGACGCGCTCCGCGTCGCTCATCACCTCCGGATCGTTCACTTCGGACGGCATCGTGATCCCGTGAAGCCCGTCTTTGCCGAGCGCCTCGACGGCGAGGTGGGCGGTCACGGTCGAGTCGATCCCGCCCGACAGCCCGAGGACCGCCCCCTCGGCGCCCGCGTCGTCGACGATGTCACGGATAAAGGAGACGATCCGCTCGCGGGTCGCCGCCAGTTCCGCCTCCGAGAGGCGGAGGTCGAGCGGGGGGTCGTCCGACAGCAACACCGACTGGTCCGAGGTCTGGCTCATACCCGTAGTGTAGGACCGAGGCGACTAATACCTCCCCGTCGGCGCGAAGAACTGGACGGTCATCGGGTTCTGCGGCGCGTTTCGGCGTTCTCACCGCTTTTAGGCGGTCGCCGTGGCTTATAAATACCCTTCCGCCTCGGCCAACAGCAACCCCTCCAGCGTGGCGTCGTTCGTCGGCGGCTCCCGAGCGACCGCCAGCGCCTCGTCGATTGGGACCGTCCGCGGCACGAGGAACTCGTTGCTGTCGTGGTCGACGCTGACCGGCTCTAACCCCTCGGCGAACACGTAGCCGCGCTTGTGGCGCAACACGCCCGTCGAACACCACACCTCCTGTAAGAGCACGGTCGACGCCGGGTCGAAGCCGGTCTCTTCGGCGAGCTCCCGAGCCCCGGCGGCGGTGTACGACTCGCCGGGCTCGACGATCCCCGCCGGAAGTTCCAGTTGGGTGTTGCGTACGGTCGGCCGGTACTGCTCGACGAACAGCACCTGATCGTCGGCGACCGCGATCACCACGGTCGCGGGCGACAGCTCCGCCCAGTAGTACTTCTTTTCGGTCCCGTCGGGCTGTTCGACGCGGTCGTACCCGCCGACGAACCAGCCGGCGTCGTACTCCACCGCGACCTCTAAGACCGGCCACTCCGGCTCGCCGGGCAGCGAGTGCGACCGCCCGTCGTCGAACGCCGGCAGGTCGCGGAGGTCGTCGCTCACGGCTGTACCACCTCCACGTAGTAGACCTGTCCGCCGCGGCGGACGCGCACCCCGTCGCCGGCCGCCGCTTCCGGCACCTGCTGGGTGAGGGCGTCCACCTCGTCGAACGGCGTGTGGGTGAACCACTTCTTCGCGCCGGACAGCCCGGTCTGGTACCCCTCCGAGCGTCCGTCCTCGCTCTCGATTGCCGTCGTCAGGAACGGGTACCGCCGGTCGGAGACGTTGTTCACGTCGGCGGCGGTCTCGTTCGTCTCGATCGGTTCGGCGGTGAGGTAGTAGGGGTCGCCGCTCCCGAGGTAGCTCGGCACCGCCCCCAGCGCGAGCAGGGCGACGGCGACCAAGGCGATGGCGACGAGGAGGTTCCGCGTGACCGGGCGCATGGGTATCGTTGGCCCCGCCGGGGAATACCGGTTTCGACCGCGGCCGCCGCGGGACGCCCCGGTGGTCGCGGAACCGCCGCGCTCGTCGCTCGCGGTCCCGGTCGACACCGCTCTCGCCGACGCGTTTTAACCGGCTGCGCCCCTCGCGTGCGCATGGAGTTCCGGTTCGAGTTGGCGCTGTGTGCCGCGCTCGAATCGCCGGACCGCGTCGTTTCCCGACAGCTCGGCGCCGGCATCGAGAACCCCGGCGGCCGGATCGTCGACGTCTGCGTGATGACGCCCGGCCCGGCGTTCGACCGGCGCGCGGCGATCACGGCCGACCGGATCCCCGACCCAGCCATCGAGGCCGCCGTCGGTCCCGGCGAGGCGGTCCCGCTCACGGAGGCGTTCGACCTGCCGCCGGACCGCGCCGAGGCGGTCGCCGACCACGCGGCCGCGGTCGGCTACCTCGAACGCGAGCGTCGCGACGGGCGGCCGGTCGTGCGCGCGACCGCCCGGTACCCCGACGACTGGGTCGGGTCGCTCACCGCCGTCGAGAACAAGCCCGACCTCGGCTCGCCCGGCGACCTGGCGGCGCAACTGCGGTACGACGCCGCGCTCGGCCTGTTCGACCACGTCGTCCTCGCGACGGCCTCGTACGTCACCCGCGCGCACCTCAACCGAATCCCCGACGTGGTCGGCGTCTGGCGGTTCGACCCCGACACGGGCGACCGGGAAGTCGTCCGCGAGCCGACCCGCCTCGCGCCCGACGCGCCCGGCGTCGAGATCCGCGACGAGCGCGCGCTCCGAACCGACGTGGCGCTCGTCACCGCCGACGCGAAGGCGCGCAAACGCCGCCGGATCGCCGAACGGGCCTACGGGAAGGGGTGGCGACCGGACCCGCCCGCCTGCGCGCACGCGACGACGACCGCCGACGGGCGCCCCTACTGTGGGGCGTTCGAGCGCGTCGTCAACCCCGGCCGCGACTGCGGCCAGACGTGCGAGGCGTTCGAGCCCGCGGACCCGCCGGCGACCGACCGAGAGGCGCTCCGCGCCGAGCGCACCGCGTGGGTCGCGACGCCGGACGGCGCCGGGCCGCGTCGCCAGTCGGGCCTCTCGCGGTTCCTCTGACCGGCGGCCGTGGGAATCCTTATGCTTCGAGGGATGGACAGATACGTATGGACGACATCGAAGACGTGTTCGTCGCGCGCCTGATGACGAGCGAACTGTACACGGTGACGCCGGACACGCTCGTCGAGGACGCGGCGGCCGTACTGCTCGACAACGACATCAGCTCGGCGCTCGTCGTCGAGGACGGCACGCTGGTCGGCATCCTCACGACGACCGACTTCGTCGACATCGTCGCCAAGAGCCAGCCGAAAGCCGAGACGACCGTCGAGCGATACATGACCGCGGACCCGATCACGGCGAGCGCACAGGACTCGGTGTCCGCGGTGGCCGCGACGATGGTCGAACACGGGTTCCACCACGTCCCCGTCGTCGACGGCGACGAACCGATCGGGATCATCACCACCTCCGACTTCGCGTCCTACGTCTCCTCGCCCGAAGCGCCCTCTCCGTAGCGGTATTTAAGAGCGTCAGCGAGACCGGAGCGTCGACATCTCGGACCCCCCGGCACGTTTAAGTTGATACCACCACTCTGTACAGGTGACGCTTCGCTTGGAGGGCCGAAGCGTCAGCGGGGACCTACTGAACGACACGCTCGTGCCGCTTTTTCCTGGCACGGGCGTGCCGTTCGTCCTTACATCACCGCGAGCGACGCCTCTCGCGCCCCCGAACGCCGCGCGCCGACAGCGTGAGCCCCCTTTCTCCCTACTCGCGCCCCTCGCCCTGATACGTCCCGTCGTAGGTGCCCTCGTGATCGGCCGCCGCGAGCACGAGTTGGGCGATCCGCGCGCCCGGCTCGATCGATATCTCGTGGCCCACGTCGAGACGGCCCTCGCCGACCCCCTCGTAGCCCGCGTCCCAGACGGCGGTGTCGATGGTACACGCGTTACGCAGCAGCGTCGACCGCGGGAGCACGAAACCGATCCGCGCTTCGGGGATCCGAACCGGCTCGCCGTACCGGACGACGTACGTCCCCGGCTCCAAGCGATACGCGCCGCCTTCGGGCTCGACCTCGGTACGCTCGCCGACTCGCTTCCCGTCGCGACGGATCTCGCCCGGCGCCGCCTGTTCGAAGACGGCACCGAGGGTGAGGTCGACGCCGTTCGGCTGTTGCTGTGTCTCGTCGAGGTCGGCGTCGGCTCTCTCGAGTGCCGCCGCGACCGTCGCTCCCGAATCGAACATACTCGACCGGACCCGCGGCCCAGACTAAACCGTGTCGCCCGCGCGTTCGGGCTCGGTCCCGCAAAACCCCGGATCTGCTCAAACTGCCGAAATCGCCGGATATGGCCCTTTATTGGCCTTATACACTCGTTACGATTGGTTCTCACATGGGTACTGGTATCACGCGCTTTTTTCCGCAACAATTGCGTCTCAAACCGATCTAACACGGTCGATCTTCCAGAAAACTCGCGGGTTTTATATTCACGGGAGAGCCATCTCCGCGTGATATGGGACAAACGATTACAGAGAAGATCCTCGATGACCATCTCGTCGAGGGCGAGCTGACGCCCGGCGAGGAGATCGGCATCGAGATCGACCAAGTGCTGACACAGGACACCACGGGGACGATGGTGTGGCTCCAGTTCGAGGCGCTGGAGATGGACGAGGTCCAGACGGAGCTCGCCGCGCAGTACTGCGACCACCAGACGTACCAGTTCGACTTCAAGAACACCGACGACCACCGCTTCCTCCGCTCTGCGGCCGGCACGTACGGCGCGTACTTCTCCCGGCCCGGCAACGGTATCTGCCACCAGGTTCACAAGGAGAACTTCGCGGCGCCCGGCAAGACCCTCCTCGGCTCCGACTCGCACACGCCGACCCCCGGCGGCCTCGGCGAACTCGCGATCGGCGCCGGCGGCCTCGACATCGCCGTCGCCATGGGCGGTGGCCCCTACTACGTCGAGATGCCGGAAGTCGTCAACGTCCACCTCGAAGGCGAGCTCCCCGAGTGGGCGACCGCCAAGGACGTGGCGCTCCACCTGCTCGGCGAACTGACCGTCAAGGGCGGCGTCGGGAAGATCTTCGAGTACACCGGCCCCGGCGCCGAGAAGCTCTCGATCCCCGAGCGAACCACGATCACGAACCTCGGCACCGAACTCGGCGCCACCTCCTCGATCTTCGGCACCGACGAGAAGACGAAAGACTGGCTCGCGCGCCAGGACCGCGAAGCGGAGTACGTCGACCTTCAGCCCGACGACGACGCGGAGTACGCGGAGACCATCGAGGTCGACCTCGACGAACTCGAGCCGCTCGTGGCCGCGCCGTCGATGCCCGATAACGTCGCTCCCGTCAGCGAGTTCGCGGGTACCGACGTCGAGCAGGTCATCGTCGGCTCCTGTACCAACGGCGCCTACGAGGATATCCTCCCCAGCGCGAAGATGCTGGAGGGCCGCGAGGTCGCCAAGCAGACCGAGATGATCGTCGCGCCCGGCTCGAAGCAGGCCTCCGAGATGCTGGCCCGCGAGGGCTGGACCGCGGAGATGATGGCGGCCGGCGTCAACTTCTCCGAGGCGACCTGCGGCGCGTGTATCGGTATCGGCCACGTGCCCGCCTCCGACTCCGTCTCGCTGCGTACCTTCAACCGCAACTTCGAGGGTCGCTCCGGTATCGAGGACGACTCCGTCTTCCTCTGCTCGCCCGAGGTCGCCACCGCGGCGGCCATCACCGGCGAAATCGTCGACCCACGCGACCTCGCCGACGAGCTCGGCGACCTCGAGGCGCCCGGCCTCGAGATGGGGACGAAGTACGGTCCCGGCATGGGCCAGGACGACAACGACATCATCGCGCCCGACGAGGCGATCGACGACGGTCTCGTCAAAGGCCCGAACATCGGCGACGTGCCGATCAAAGACGGGATCGACGTGGACGGCGGTGAGGCCCTCCTCAAGATGGAGGACAACATCACGACCGACCACATCATCCCGGCGACGGCGGACATCCTGAAGTTCCGCTCGAACATCGAGAAGCTCTCCGAGTTCACGCTCTCGCGCGTCGACGACACGTTCGCGCAGCGCTCGCTCGACGCCGACGGCGGCGTCCTCGTGGCCGGTGAGAACTACGGGCAGGGCTCCTCACGCGAACACGCGGCCCTCTGTCCGATGTTCCTCGGCATCGAGGCCGTCTTCGCACAGAGCTTCGCCCGCATCCACAAGGCGAACCTGTTCAACTTCGGTATCGTGCCCCTCGCGATCGACGCGGAGACGTACGAGAAGATCGAGCAGGGCGACGACCTCGAAATCGTCGACGACGTGCCCGCGGGCGTCCGCTCCGGGCAGGAGGAGTTCACCGTGAGCGTCAACGGCGACTGGGAGTTCACCGCCGACCTCGACGCCTCCGACCGCGAACGCGACATCCTCGCGGCGGGCGGCAAGCTCTCGTGGGTCAAACAGCAGCACTCGGGCGACTCCGGCGCGGCGCCGGCAGACGACTGAGCGCGCTGTCGATCGGATCGCCAGACTCACGGCCCATTTTCTCGTTTTTTAACTCGTTGCCAGCGGCGGCTCAGCGAACACCGTGACTCTGCACCCCACTTAAGAATAGACTCGCCGCGATCCGTCTCGCCAGTCGCGACAGGTGAAAGATACTGAGAGTGGAGGGTCTTCCTCGCGGCCGCGTTAGCGGGCCGCGGCGGCGACGCGTTCGCGCTCTTCCTTCTGCGAGATGGAGTAGGAGCGCTCGGGGTCGTAGTCCGCGGCCGTGACGAGCTCGTTCGCGAGCGCCTCGGCGGCGGATGTCGTCGACTTGTAGGTCGTGTTAGCGACGCCGTCGGAGATGAAAAGCAGCGCCTGATCGACGCGGCGCTGGGGCGCGACGTCGACCGCCTTCGGGACGGAGATACCACCGTACTTCAGGCGGACGGTCTCCTCGCGCGGCGCGGCGTTCTCGACGGCCGTCACGAGAATCTGAACCGGGTTCTCCTCGGTCCGCTCGTGGATGATGTCGAAGGCGTCGCGAACGATTCGCGTCGCCTGCTGTTTCTTGCCCGTGTTCTCGTCGGTCTGCATCAAGCGGTTGATCATCCGCTCGACCAGCGAGATCTCGGACTTCTTGAACTGTTTCGAGGCGTGGCGTCCCATCGTGTGCGCGATGGGCGTCACGGTCATGTATCGCTTCGTGGAGGGGTCCTCGTAGGCGATCTCGGTGACGTCCCACACGTCGAACAGCTTGGCGTTCTCGTTTGCGGCCTCGCTGGACGCAGGTGCGTCCGGGTCCGGCTCGTCAGCGGCGACGTCCTCCTCGGACGGCGCCTCGGTCTCCTCCCCGCTCATCTGACGGGCTTCTCCGCGTTGCCGCGAACCAGTTCGATCATGGAGACGCCGTTGACCTTTTCCACCTTGTAGTTGACACCGGAGAGGTCGCCCATCGCGCGACCCTTCGCCCCACCGATCCCGGCGATGGTGACCTCGTCGTGCTCGTCGATGAACGAGATGGCGCCGTCACCGGGACAGAACGCGGTGACCTGCTTCCCGTTCTTGATGAGCTGAACGCGGACACACTTTCGGATCGCCGAGTTCGGCTGCTTTGCCTCGATCCCGACCTTCTCTAAGACGATGCCGCGAGCCTGCGGGGCACCCTCGAGGGGGTCGGACTTCTTTTTGAGCCCGCGCTCTCGCCGAGCGTACTCGGAGTCGGACCAGCGGCGCTTCTGCCGGTCCTGTTTGAGCTTACGGGCCGCGTATTTGCCGTTCGCCATCGTACAACCACTTCCGAACGGAGCTACTTAAGCGTCGTCTTTCGGCTCGGCGAAACGGCCTCAGATCGCTCGAGCGGTGGCTCTCGTCCATTTTGAGCGTGTTTCTCGTCGCGCACGAGGCAGAAATAACCGACGCTCGTTCCCGATGAGCCGGTAAGCCGGCGCGAGCGCCCGCCGTTGCTCGCTGTCGTCTCTCGGGACGAGCGAGCCGGCGTCTCACTCGCTCGTCGCCTCGCGGGCGTCGGGGACCCACTCGGGCACCGCGATCTCGGCGCCAGGATTGCGGTAGTCGATGTCGACGTCGACGCGTGCCTCGCCGCCGTCGTGTTGGCCCGCCCACGACTGTTCGAGGCGGGGGACGACGCCCGCCGCGTACACGTGCACCGTCGCGGCCGCGGTCTCGACCGTCTCGGGGACGCCCCGGTTCCCGGCGAACCGATCGGCGGTGAAGCGCGCGGTCGTCTCGCCTTCGACCGATCCGCTGCCGTCGCTCGCGACGTTCCACTGGTTGAGCCCCTCGTACTGCGTCTCGCCCGACGCGGTCTCGCTCCCGACTCGGAGCCCCGTCACCGCCTCCTGACGCATCGCCGCTTCGAGGTCCACCTCGGAGCCGTCCGGCGACTGGCGGTCGTACTGCGTCTCGCCGTCACTTTGTCGCCGGAGCAGCACCTCGCCGTCGGCGACGAAAAGCTCCGTCACGGCTCCCCCAGCCGCGTCTCCCAACTCCTGTTTCAAGTACTGACGCCCGTTCTCGAGGTCGTACCCGGACTCGTAGGTCTGTGACGGGAGCCACGGCGTCGGCTCTTCGTCGCCGTCGTGACTCGTCTCCGCCGTCGAGAACAGGGTGAACCCGCCCGCGTCGACGAACCGCTGGACGTGGCTCTCGGCCAACGTCTCGAGCGCGAGCCCCTCGCCGTCGCGCCACGCCGCGTCGGCGAACGGCCGGTCGGGACCGGTCTCCCCATCGCCGCCGCCCGCCTCGTCGTCGCTGGAACAGCCGGCGATACCGACCGTGGCTCCGGCTCCGAGTCCCGCGAGGAAGCGTCTCCGATTCATACCGTAGAAAGCGGTGCGGCGACCAAAAGGACGCGGATTCTCTCGGTTTACGGAGAATCAAGGAGAAAGCCTCGCCCTTCAGCGCGGGGAGGATGTCAAGTCAGCTGGATGTCGTCGATGTCGTGGTGCCGCCGTGCCAGCGTCCGGGCCGTCTCGATGTTGGTCCCGTCGGCGCCGATGGCGACGCCTCGATCCGGCTCCGACACCTCCACGTACGCGACGCGGTCGTTCTGTTCGGACACGGTCACGGCGTTGACCGCCGCGGGCGAGAGCGCGCTCGCGACGAACGCCTCCGGCGTGTCCGCGTCTTCGACCAGTTCGACCGATTTATCCAGCCGCCGTTCCGCCTCCTTGACGGTCTCGCCGGCCTGTCCTATCGCGGCGGCCATCTCGCCGGCCGGCACGAGAAACACCAGTCGGTCGCCCTCCACGAGGCAGTCCTTCGGCGCGACCCCGGTCAGCTCGTCGAAGCGACCGATGTACCGCCGTGCCTCGTCGGAGAGCTCGACGTACATTAGTCGTCGCCCACGACGCGCGACCCCATCCGGAGGTCGACGTCGCCGGTGCCGAGCGAGATCGGTTTGCCGGCGATGACGTTCTCGATGACGCCGTCGAGTTCGTCGTACTCGCCGTGGATCGCGGCGTCGAGCAGGTGGTTGACCGTCACCTCGAACGCGGCGCGAGCGAGCACCGAGTCCTTCGAGCCCGAGATGCCGTGGCGACCGATCGACTCGATCTCGCCGTTGTTCGTCATGATGTCGGCGACCAACATCAGGTGACGGACGTTCACGTCGTCGAGCCCCTGCTCTTCGAGCGTGTTCTTCGTCTCGTCGATGATCGTCTCGCGGGCCGCCTCGACCCCGAGGTTGCGGTAGATCTCGTGGATGTTGTTACACGTCGTGCGCGAGGCGTCGACGCCCTCGATGTCGAGAGTGTCGCCGAACGCGGACCCCTCGGTGTAGAGGACGAACTCCTCGTCGCCGTCGATCTCCTCTTTCCGGATGACGACGCGCTCGATCTCCTCGATGCCTTTAAACACGATCTCGCGGAGCTTCTCGACGAGCTGGAGCAGTTCGCGGTAGCTCGGCTCGTTCGGGCCGAACTCGACGACGGTTCCCGACTGGCGGGTGTCGACGCCCAGCGAGTCCTCGATGGTCTCCGCGATGATCGCGGCGACCTCCGAGGGGTCCGAATGGGTCGGCCACCGTTCGAGCAGCGTGTCGTCGTTTAAGTCGATCCGGACGAGCATGTCGGCGACGTTCGTCGACACGTCGCCGAGCGCGAGGATGCGCGTCGCTTCGATGGACCAGACGACCTCGTGGGCCTTCTCGCGGTCCGTCGCGTACTCGCCGTCGAGGTGGACCGTCATCATCGGCGTGTCCGGCGTCTTCCGGGCGTCCACCAGCTCGATGAGCCGGGGGAGCCCCTGTGTCACGTCGATCTCCGCGACGCCGGCGTAGTGGAACGTGTTCATCGTCATCTGCGTTCCCGGCTCACCGATCGACTGCGCGGAGACGGTGCCGACGGGGTCTAACGGGTCGACCCGCGTCTCGATGTAGCGGTTCTCGACGCCCGTCGCGATGTCGGTCGCCTGTTCTGTGGTGACCTCGCCGCTCTCCTCGGCCTTCCGGTCTATCGCCTCGTACACCTCGTCTTTGAGACGCGCGGGCAGCTCAGTCGCCTCGACGATCGCTTCGATGTCGTCGGTGACGTGGTCGTACTCAGTCATCCGACTCCACCCCCGAGGCCTTGTTCAGGCCGGGTCCTGAATGCTCCGAGAGGTTCGTCGGCGGCGCGCGCTCGCCGAGGAACCGCTCCTTCTCGTCGTCCGACTCGAACTCGGAGTCGACGACGCGGTTCACGATGTCGTCGACGTCGATGCCGTCGCCCTCGCCGGACGAGACCTTCACGGGCGAGGTGCCGTCCTCGCCGAACTCGAACTGGACGATCCGGCCCGAGGTGTCTCGGACCGTGCCGTCGTACTGCGCCTCCAGCTCCGAGAGCGCGTTGATGAGTCGGCGCTGGAGGTACCCGGACTTGGAGGTCCGGACCGCCGTGTCGACCAGCCCCTCGCGGCCGCCCATCGCGTGGAAGAAGAACTCCTCGGGGGTGAGCCCGCTGCGGTAGGAGTTCTCCACGAAGCCGTGCGCCTCCGAGGACAGGTCGTTCTCGCGGTAGTGTGAGAGCGTCCGGTCCTCGTAGCCGCGGTTGATCCGCTCGCCGCGGACCGCCTGCTGGCCGACGGAGCCGGCCATCTGCGTGAGGTTCAGCATCGACCCACGCGCACCGGAGCGGGCCATCACGACCGCCGGGTTGTCGTCGCCGAAGTGCTGGTCGGCGATGTCACCGGCCGAGTCGCGGGCCTTCCCGAGCGTCTGCATGATCTTCATCTCCAGCGTCTCGTCGACGCCGCGGCCCGGCAGCGACTCCAGCTCGCCGGCCTCGTACGTCGCGATGAGTTCCTGGACGCGGTCGTAGGCGCTCTCGATTGCGTCGTCGACCTGCTCTTCGGCCTCCGGCGGGATCGACTCGTCGTCGATCCCGATCGAGAATCCGAAGTGCATGATCGCGCGCATCGCCAGCGATGCGATCTCGTTGATGAACACGCGCGAGCGCGTCTCGCCGTATTCTTTCGTGAGAGTGTCGACGACCTCGCCGCCGAACGCGCCGACGGCGTCTTCGTCTATCGTCCCTTCGACGAGCTGGCCGTTCTCGATGAGCACGTCGTCGCCCGTCGAGGAGGTGAAGTCAAGCGACAGGTCGTCGGGGAGCAGCTCCGAGAACAGCGTCCGACCGGTCCAGAACTCGCGTCCCTCGTCGTCGACGCCGTCCGATTCGGGGAGTTCGTCCACGCGGGTCGCCCGGAGCAGGTCCAGCGCCTGGGTCTCGGTGAACTCGGGGTTCGAGTGCGTGAGCAGGTAGGTCCCGGAGATGTGGTCCTGAATGGCGCCGATGATGTTCCCGCCGAACCGCGGCGAGAGGATCTGCTCTTGGACGCGCATGAGGACGCGCGCTTCCGCGCGGGCCTCCTCGTTTTGCAGCGCGTGCATGTTCATCTCGTCGCCGTCGAAGTCGGCGTTGTACGGCGGACAGACGACGGTGTTGAGCCGGAACGTCTTGTACGGCATCACCACGACCTCGTGGGCCATGATGGACATCCGGTGCAGCGAGGGCTGCCGGTTGAAGATCACGATGTCGCCGTCCACGAGGTGGCGGTTGACCTCCCAGTCGGCCTCGACCTTCTCGGCGAGCTCCTCGCAGTTCTTCTCGGTCACCTTCAGGCGACGCCCGTCAGGTCGGCGAACGTAGTTTGCGCCGGGGTGTGCTTCCGGTCCGTTTCGGACGTACTGGCGCGCCTCTTCGACGTTGCGCTCGGTGACGTTGAGCGTCTGGGTCATCTCTTTGGCGACGCGGTCCGGGACGCCGACCTCGTTCAGCGAGAGGGTCGGGTCCGGCGAGATGACGGTCCGGGCGGAGAAGTTCACGCGTTTGCCCGAAAGCGAGCCGCGGAAGCGACCCTCTTTCCCTTTCAGGCGCTGGCTAAGCGTCTTGAGGGGACGGCCGGAGCGGTGTCGCGCCGGCGGCGTCCCGCTGATCTCGTTGTCGACGAACGTGGTGACGTGGTACTGGAGCAACTCCCAGAGGTCCTCGATGATCAGCTGCGGGGCGCCCGCCTCGCGGTTCTCCATGAACCGCTGGTTGATCCGGATGATGTCGACCAGCTTGTGCGTGAGGTCGTCCTCGGAGCGCTGGCCGTTGTCGAGCGTGATGGAGGGGCGCGTGGTTACCGGCGGCACCGGAAGAACCGTCAGGATCATCCACTCCGGACGGGAGTGTTCGGAGTCGATGCCGAGGACTTCGAGGTCCTCGTCCGGGATGTCCTCGAACCAGTCGCGGATGTCCGAGGGCATCAGCTTGTTCATGTCCTCTTCCGTGAGGTCGACTTCCAGCGCCTTCTCGATGGCGCGGCGGTCCTCCTTGCGGGGACGGAACTCGCCGGCCATGATCTGGTTGACTCGATCTAAGGCGATGTCCGTCTTCTCGGCGAGCTCCTGCGGGGAGGTGCCGGGGTCGTCCTCCTCCTCGTCGGGCTGCATCGCGGCCGCGATGCGCTCGGAGTAGTCGCCCGAGAGCACGTCCTGTACCTCGTAGTACGTGGTCGGCTTCTCGTGTTTGATGTCCGCCTGCGGCTCGCCGCAGAACGGGCAGGTCGACGCCTTCCGGGCCTGTCGGACGGCGGCTTTCAAGACGTCGTGTTCGTCGTCGCCGAGCTCCTTGGCGCGCTCGTAGCGGTCGCGGAACTCGTCGCGCTGCGCGTCGTCTAAGGCGAGGCGACCGCACTCTCGACATGTCGAGCGCAGGAGCCGTCGGATGAGCTTCGTAAAGCCCACGTGGATGACGGGCGCGGCCAGTTCGATGTGGCCGAAGTGGCCGTTACAGGAGCCGGAGTGGGAGCCGCAGGTCCGACACTCCAGGCCGGGGTCGATGACGCCGAGCCGCGGGTCCATCAGCCCCATGTCGATCGGGTAGCCGTCGTCGTCGTACGTGTCGGCCGTGATCACCTTCGTCGCCGACATGTCCCGGTACGTCTCCGGGTCCATGAGGCCGAAGTCGATGCCGCCGAGCACTTTCGGTGTTTGCATTGACATTTAAATCGCGTCCTCCAGTTCGAGCTTCGGTCGGATGCCCAAGGCGATCATCTCGTCGAGCAGGAGCTTGAACGCGTAGCTCACTTCCAGCTCGTGGATGTCGTCCTCGTCGCCCGTGACCGGGTCGTACACCCGGCGCTGTTCTCGGTCCTCGACGGCGACGAGTCCGGTCTTCGCGGAGACGTGTACCGTCTCCGCGTCAGACGACTCCAAGAGCCGCTCGTTGAGCACCATCGACGCGCCGTGACCGATGATCGTGTCGCGCTCCATCTCCCCGACGCGCAGCCCACCCTCGCGGGCGCGCCCCTCGGTCGGCTGGCGCGTGAGCACCTGCACCGGCCCGCGAGAGCGGGCGTGGAGCTTGTTCGACACCATGTGGTACAGCTTGTGGTAGAAGATCGTCCCGACGAAGATCTCCGCTTCGATCTTCTCGCCGGTGACGCCGGAGTACATGACCTCCTTGCCCGAGGACTTGAAGCCGTGTTCTTCGAGTCCGCCGCGCAGTTCTTCTTCGTCTTCGCCCTGGAACGGCGTCCCGTCGACCCGCGAGCCGCGGAGCGAGCCGACCTTGCCGCCGAGCATCTCCAGCACGTGGCCGACCGTCATCCGCGACGGCAGGGCGTGCGGGTTCATCACGAGGTCGGGGACGACCCCCTCCTCGGTGAAGGGCATGTCCTCCTGTGGCGCGAGGTGGCCGACGACGCCCTTCTGGCCGTGTCGGGACGCGAACTTGTCGCCCAGTTCGGGGACGCGCTGGTCGCGCACCTTCACCTTCGAGAGCTTCGAGCCGTCCTCGCCCTCCATCAGCGTCACGGTGTCGACGACGCCGGACTCGCCGGAGCGCATCGTCACGCTCGTCTCGCGGCGCTTCTGCGGGGAGAGCCCGCCCATGTCGTCGGGCTCTTCGAGGAAGCGCGGCGGGCTGGTCTTGCCGAGGAGGACAGAGGACTCGTCGACCTTCGTCTCGGGGTTGACGAGACCGTCCTCGTCGAGGTGCGTGTACGCGTCCTCGCCGCGGGCGCCGCGCACGTCTTGGTCGGGGATCTCGAAGCGATCCTCCTGGCCGCCGGGGTACCGGCGCTCCTCGCCCTCGTAGGTCCGGAAGAAGTGCGAGCGCGTCAGGGCACGATCGACGGAGCCCTGGTTCATCACCAGCGCGTCCTCGATGTTGAACCCCTCGTAGCTCATGACGGCGACGACGAAGTTCTGCGCGGCCGGCCGCTTGTCGAAGCTGATCTGGTCGGACGTCTGCGTCTTCACCATCGCCAGCTGCGGGTAGTGCAGCAGGTGCTGGCGCGTGTCCGGCCGGATCCGGTAGTTAGCGGAGGGAAGCCCGAGCGACTGTTTCATCATCCCCGCGCCCATCGTAATCCGGGGACTCGCGTTGTGTTCGGGGTACGGGATCATCCCCGCACCGATACCGAAGACGAGCTGCGGGTCGATCTCGAGGTGCGTGTGGTCGTCGCTCACGTCCTCTTCGTCGACGGCGACGAGGATGTCTTCCTCCTCCTCGGCGTCGATGAACTCGACGTAGCCGCGCTCGACGAGGTCCTCGAACTCGACGTCGCCGCGTTCGAGCGCTTCGACTTCCTCGTCGCCCAGCAGGGGCTCGCCGTTCTCGACGACGATCAGCGGGCGGCGGGCGCGCCCCGCGTCCGCGTTGACGATTACCTCCTGGGTCCGGTCTTTGACCGAGACGTTCACCATCTCCGAGACGTCGCCGCGTCGGCGAGCCTCGCGGATCTGTTCGGCGAGGGCCTCGGGGTCCGGATGGGTCCCGACGAGGCTCCCGTTGACGTACACCTTCGCTTCGCGTTCTGCCTGAGCCATATTAATCGTCCGCCGTCTGTCGTTCGACGCCCTCGATGCCGGGGATTCCCTCGACACCCATCGACGCCAGTTCTCGTTTCAGCCCCTGTTCGTCGTCTACCGTCTGCGAGAGCTCCATCGCCTGCGCGAAGTTCTTCACGAGGCCACAGTTCGGCCCCTCCGGGGTCTCGGAGGGACAGATGCGACCCCACTGGGTCGCGTGGAGGTCTCGCGCCTTGAAGTGCGGCTGCGAGCGCGACAGCGGCGAGCGCAGGCGCCGGAGGTGCGAGAGCACACCCATGTAGTCCGTTCGGTCGACGAGCTGAGAGACGCCGGACCGACCGCCCACCCAGTTGCCCGTCGCGATCGGGTGTTCGAGCCGCTCGGTCAGCACGTCGGAGCGGACGACCGTGTTGACCGTGAGCTCACGGTTCCGCATGTTTGCCCGCTCGAGCTGGTATTTCACGTCGCGTGCCAGCTTGTTCAGCGCGGTTCGGAACAGGTCGCGCATCAGGTCGCCGGAGACCTTCAGGCGCTTGTTCGCGTAGTGGTCCTTGTCGTCGGCCTCGCGTCGGTCCAAGGCGAGTTCGAAGCACGCCTCGGCCATTCGACAGAGGTAGTACGCCTTGTTGATCCGCACGTCCTCCTCTTCGACGCCCTCCTCGTGGAGGTGCGGGAGCAGGTAGCGGTCGATGACGTAGTTCGCCCGCTTGAGCTGGTAGTTCTTCCCCTGGCCGGAGGCGACGCGCTCGCCGAGGGTCTCGATGGCCTCCTCGGTCGTCTGGACCGAGGCCTCCTCTAAGTTCTCCAGCATGAACTTCACGATCTCGGGGTCGTCCGAGACGCGGTGGACGATCTCCTCGTCCGATTCGAGTCCCAGCGCGCGGACCAGCGTCACGAAGTCGATCGAGCCCGAGACGGACGGGAACGACACTTCGAGCAGCCCCTCGCGGTTGCGCTCACAGAGCACCAGCGCGCGGTAGCCGCGGCGCTGAGAGAACGTCTTCGCGACCTGAATCTCGTCGCCGTACTTCGAGTCGTACTCCGCGAGAATCTTGTTCGGCGCCAGGTCCTCCGAGGTCATCAGCACGCGCTCGGAGCCGTTGACGATGAAGTAGCCGCCGGGGTCGACCGGGTCCTCGCCGATGTCGATGAGCTCCTCGTCGGAGAAGCCGGCCATATTACACTTGTCCGAGCCAACCATGATCGGCATCCGACCGACCTTCGTCTCGGTCGTGTCGACGACCTGTTCGGGCTCTTCCTCGCCGCCGCGCACGATGGACATCTCCATGAACACAGGCGCCGAGTAGGTGATGTTTCGCAGTCGGGCCTCCTGAGGGTACAACAGCTCTTCGGACCCGTCGGCCTCGCGAACGCGCGGCGTGACCATCCGCACGTCGCCGAGTTCGACGTAGACGGGCTCTTGCCCCTCCTTGTCGCCGATGTCGGTCTCGATCGTCTCCTTCTCGTCGACGACCTCCTGCATGCCGCGGTCCAAGAAATTGTTGAACGATCGGAAGTGGTGTTCGGCGAGCCGTTCGTCGGAGAAGTACTCGCGTGACACCACGCGTCGGTCTTGTCTGTTCATGAGACAACTAATCGGTACACGACCGCTTTCTCGGTCGTGCGGGAGTTTCGAACGATCTTCACCACGTCGCCGACCTCGGCCTCGTCGGGGATCGCGGGATCGGTGCGTTTGATCTTCGGCAGGTTCGTCCGTTTCACGTCGTACTCTGCCAGGACCTCGTCGACCTCCTCGGGCTCGAGTAGGACGTGGTCCGGGACGAGTTCGTGTTGGCTTACGTCTACCATGGGTGGTGGTTATTGAGAGAAGCTATCACGAGATACTACAGATCGCTATATGTGCCAACCTGATAAGGCTTGTTAAGCGCCGCTGCCACGCACGGCTCACGGCGGGAGGGCGTGCGATACTCTATCTCATGTGGGTATCACACAAAAGCGTACCGCCGAACTGGTTTTCGCTCGCCGAGGCCCATCGTACGACGGCGATGCCGGACCGAGCCGGCCGTCTCTCCTTTATGATCACCTTCGTCTGTGTTGGCCCACGCGTATTCCACCACGGTGCGGCCATCGCCCCTGTCATCGGTCACCATCGTCGGCGGGGATGACAAGCCTTATTTGCCAGACAGGGGTACGAATGAGTGCGACAAGCCCGGATGGTGTAGTGGCCCATCATACGACCCTGTCACGGTCGTGACGCGGGTTCAAATCCCGCTCCGGGCGTCCCCACGTTTCCGGGGTGAGTCGCTGTTTGCCCGGATGGTGTAGTGGCCCATCATACGACCCTGTCACGGTCGTGACGCGGGTTCAAATCCCGCTCCGGGCGTTTCTGTCACCGCCAATCGACGAGCGAAGCGAGTCGACACCGGCGGCGACGAACTCCTGCTCAGGGATTTGAATCTGAGGACGAGCGAACGCAGCGAGCGAAGTCCTCTGGGTTCAAATCCCGCTCCGGGCGTTTCTTTAAGTTAACTTCGGAGCGACAGGTCCGTCTCTGGTCGCTTACGTACCTCGTTGGTCAACGCACCGTCACAAACCGGCTGAACACTCCTTATAAATCGAGCAGGTCCTGCAGTTCGCCCACCAGCGTCTTCGTCTTCTCGTCGGGGTCTTCGTCGTCGCTGACCGGGGTGCGTCCGTCGAACGTCTCGTGTACCATCGAGACGCCCTCCGCCAGCGTGTCGAGGCCGTATCCACCTTCGAGCACGTAGGCGGTCGCGGCGCCGACGTCGTCGGTGACCGACCGAATCTGATCGGTCATCAGCGCGTACCCCTCCGACGAGACTCGCATCCGCGAAATCGGGTCGTGTCGGTGCGCGTCGAATCCGGCAGAGACGATCACGAGGTCGGGGTCGAACCGTTCGAGCGCCGGCGCGACAACCGCGTCGATGGCGTGGCAGTAGTCCGCGTTGCCGGCGCCGGCAGCGAGCGGGAGGTTCACCGTGGTGTTCTCGCCCTCGTCGCGCCCGGTCTCTTCTACCTCGCCGGTGTCCGGGTAGAGGCCGTCCTCGTGGATCGACGCGTAGAGTACGTCTCCGCGCTCGTAGAACACGTCTTGGGTTCCGTTTCCGTGGTGAACGTCCCAGTCGAAGATAGCGACTCGGTCGGCCTCGCCCTTATCCAGGGCCGTCTGGGCCGCGACGGCGGCGTTGTTGAAAAAGCAAAAGCCCATGGCGTCGTCGGGGACCGCGTGATGGCCCGGCGGTCGTCCGAGCGCGAACGGCGTGTTTCGCCCGTCGGCGCCGTCGAGCGCAGACCGTGCCGCCCACTGTGCGAGCCCCGCCGACGTGAGCGCGGCGTCCCAGGTCCCCTCGCTCACGACGGTGTCGGGGTCCCAGCTTCCGCCGCCGTCGGCGACGAACGCCTCGAGTTCGTCGACGTACGTCGCGTCGTGGACCGCGACGACCTCCTCCCGCGTCGCGGGGTCCGGCTCCGCGTACTCGACGCCGTGGCGCTTCGCCAGCCCACGCCGTATCGCGCGCAGTCGGTCCGGATTTTCCGGGTGTCGTTCGCCGGTGTCGTGTTCCAGACACCGCTCGCTGTAACCAAATTGCATCTACTCGAACAACGCGAAGTACGTCTCGATGTCCTCTGCCTGTACGGTCCGTCTGTCGGCGTGGTGTGCGAGGGTCGCCGCCGCGCTCGCGACGTTGTCGGCGTAATCTTCTAAGATGTCGGCCAGCGCGATCCGCGCGTCGACGCCCACCCGATAGCGGTCGTCGATCCGGAGTCGAGCGATCCGGTCGATGGGGGCGACCGGGAGCGTGAGATCCTCGCGAGGGATCACTTGCTCGACGCCGAAATCGGCCGCCATCAGGGTTTTGCGGCCGTCCGCTGTTGCCTGCTCGGCCGCGTCGATCGCCAGGTCCGCGCCGTGTGTTTGGATCCGGCGGGCCAACTCCTCGGCGGCGTCCGCGCTCACGCGGAGGTCCCCGGCGTTCCGCCGGATGATCCCGTCGACCGGCGCGAACGGCAACTCGACACTCATACACACAGTCGCGTCCGTGTACCGTATAACGCTTTCCGTTACCCACTCTCCGCGGCCGAGGGCTCACGTCGCGGCGACTCCGGGCGTCGCTGTGATGCCGGCCGATCGGCCATCGACGCGAGCTTCCCCGTCGAGAACAGCCGAGCGACGGGCTAGAACACGTCGTCGGCGTCGATCGTCCCGTCGCGTTCCGTCCCGCGGACCGTGACCTCCTCGCCGAGCCGCAGGCTCGCATCGGTCGCGACGCTTTTCGTCTGCTGGCCGTCGTCTAACACGACCGGATCTCCGGTCTGAACGACCGTGCCGGTGAACTCGACGCCCTCCGTCGCAGCCGCCGTCGCGGCTGTGGCGCCGCCTCCGGCCTCGTCGTCTCCGCTCTCGCCGGCGACGGCCTCGGCGGCCGCCTTCTGTCCGTCCTCGGCGAACGCACCCAGTCCCGTGTCGCTCGCACCGCGCTCCGCCCCGCCGTCGCCGCCCGCGCCCGACGCGCTGCTCCCCTCGTCGAGCACGGTGACGGTCGACCGCCAGTTCGCGGAGGCTTCGAGGTCGTCCTGCCAGCCGTCTTGGATCTCGACGTCGGTGAAGACGACCTGGTCGGCCAAGTCGATATCGCGGTCCGCCTTCTCGCCCCACAGCGCGACCCGGATCTCGCCGGTGTCGTCTTTGATCCGGACGTTTCGGACCTGCCCCTCCGACCCGTCGTCGCGGTCGAACGTGCGGACCGGGTCCGTCTCGATGACGCCGCCGCCGATGTCGACGATCTGGTCGATCTCCACCTCGGCGATGTCGGTCGTCTCCGGGACGTACTCGACGTCCTCGTCGACGCGTTCGACGGTGCCGCGGTCGCCGACGTGGAGTTCGAGGTCGCCGTCGCGCTCCCGGACGTAGCCGTCGCCGACCTCGACGACTTCGCCGGCTCCGAACTCCTCGGCGAGGTCGGCCTTCCCGTCCCACAGGGTCACGCGCACGCGGCCCGTCTCGTCGCCGACGGTGAGGTTGGCGACGCGCCCCTCGCTTCCGTCGTCGCGGTCGAACGTGCGGACCGCGTCCGTGTCGAGGACCTGCCCGACGAGGTCCACGTCAGACGCGCCGAGCGAGAGGTCTTCCACCTGGTACGTGTCGAGCACCTGCACGTCGACCTCGGCGTCCTCGTCCGGTTCGACCTTGTCGGCGCTCACTTCGAGGCCGCTGTACCCCTCCTTCGGGCGGCCCATGACGCGGACCACCTGGCCGACTTCCAACTCCTCGTCGGCCGCCACGGCCATGTCGTCCCAGAGCGCGACGCGGACCGAGCCGGAGGCGTCCGCCACGTCGACGTTGCAGACGCGCCCCTCCTCGGCGTCCTCGCCGTCCCGCTCGAAGGTTTTGACGTCCCCGATGGCGGTCACCTTCCCGAGGAACTTCACGTCGTTCATGCCGGGCTCGATGTCGGCGATCGTCTCGGCCTCTTCGTCGCGCAACTCGTGGGCGATCAGCATCGCGGCCGTCTCCTCGTCGGCGAGCCCGCCCATCTGCTCGACTTTGTCCTCGACGGCCGCCTCGAACTCCTCGAATTCGACGTCGGTGTCGAGATCCCCGTAGACGTCCTCTATCACTCCCATACGCGTACCTCCTCGGTTGTCGAGTCCGCGCATAAGCGTTGTCCTTGCTGCGATCTCGCGGCCGCGCTCGTGTCCGCTTTCGGCCCGCTCCGGGGCGCGTTCGCCAATCGAGTCCGCGGCGTCGCCGTCGCGGATCGGGGTTCGGTCATGTCGATCCCTCGGGCCCCCTCGATACAAAAGGTGTGCAATCTCACTCGGAGTATCACGTCCCTGCGCGTGCGGCGCTCGACGCTCTGTCAACCGTGCGGAGCCGACTCCCTTCGCGCCGCATGCGACCACCCGCCACGCGGCCTCCGTACCGTAACCGTCTTAAGTTCCACCGCGGTACGTTTGCTTGAGTCCTGGTAGGGTAGTGGACTATCCTCTTGGCTTGCGGAGCCAGGGACCGGAGTTCAAATCTCCGTCAGGACGTTTTCGGACACACTAGACGACGAGCGTAGCGAGTCGCGTGTGTCCGAAAACTCCGCGGAGATTTGCGCAGAAACGTCGCAGCCGGGAGCGAACGCAGTGAGCGACCGGATCGTCTTTTCGAGTTCAAATCTCCGTCAGGACGCTCACTTTGCGGCTCTCTCACGTCGTTCGGGAGCCGCTGCGTTCGGTCCTGACGTGCCTCGCGCTCGCTTCGCTCGCGTGAGACTCCGTCAGGACGTTTTCGGACACACTATTCGGTCGTTTTCGGACACACCGGCCACGGCCACACCGCACGGAGGTGATTCCGCGCTACGCGCTCTGTTGTCCGACAGTCATCTGCACTTAACTGTACTCCCCGCGGGGCTTCCTCCCTCGCTTCACGGGCGGGCAACCCCGTCTCGCCGCCTCAATCGTGCGGATGGAACCGCTCCATCGCGCGCTTGACCGCGGCCGAGTCACCGATGAAGGTGACGTGATCGCCGTACTCTAACACGCTGTCCGCCGACGGCACGTTATTCTCGCCGTCGCGACTGACGACGGCGACGAAGGCGCCGTCCGGAATCTTCGCGTTGAGGTCGCGGATCGTCTTCCCCGCGAGGTTCTCCGCCGTCACCTCGACCTCCTGAACGTCGTGGCTGTCGCCCAGTTCGTTCATCCAGTGTGTGATCGCCGGCCGCTCGATCTCGTCGTCGATGGCGACCGCCGTCGCCGTCGGGGAGTCGATCGCCGTCACGCCGATGCTGTCGAAGGCGTCGGTGTTCTCCGAGTCGTTCACTCGGGAGTACACCGCCTCGATGTCGAACTTCGTTATCGCGAGCTGGCACGTGAGGAGGTTGATGTCGTCGTCCGCGGTCACCGTGATCACGCGCTTTGCGTCCTCGATGCCCGCGCTCCGGAGCGTCTCCGTGTCGCTCCCGTCGCCTTCGTAGACGGTGAACCCCTCCGAGCGCGCCCGCTCGACCACTTCGTCGTCAATCTCGACGATGACGACGTACTCTCCGCGCCGCTCCAGTCGTGTGGCGAGCGCCTGGCCGACCCGGCCGCCGCCGATGATTATCGTGCGCATTGGTGACACTCCGAGAACGTTGCCGATCTGCTTTGCCAGCCCCGCTTCGATCGCGACCGTCGCGAAGATGACGGCGAACACCGTCCCGACCAACAGCTCGCCCGCCGCCACGTTCCCGGCGAGTTCGAGTTCGATGGCGAACAGCGTGGCCACGCTCGCCGGAATGATCCCTCGGGGGCCGACGCCGGCGATGAACAGCCGCTCCGGCCAGGTGAACCGCTCGACGCCGGCGGTCGCGATCAGCGCGCCGAGCGGCCGGAGGACGAGCATGATGACGAGGACGAGCGCGATCGCGCCGACCCCGAGCGCCGCGATCGCTTCGACGTCTATCAGCGCGGCCAGCGAGATGAACACGAAGGATAAGACGACGAGCGTCGTGTTCTCCGCGAACCGCTCTATCTCCTCTCTGTTGTCGATGTCGAGGTTGCCGAGCAGGATCCCGCTCGTCGCCGCAGCCGCGATACCCGCCTCGGCGGCGACGGCCTCGGCGGCCGCGAACGCCCCGACCGCCGCCGCCAACACGAGGAACTGCGAGGCCTGCACGTCGCGTTCGGGGACGAAGTTGCTGTTCAACAGGTAGTAGATGATGACGGTCGCGAGCACCCCGGCGGCCACCCCGACCCCGAGCCGCTGGAGAAACGACAGCACGGTCGCCGGGACGCCGAGGTCGTCGAGCAACAGCGTCTCGAAGATCACCACGGCGACGATCGCGGCCGTCACGTCGTTGACGATCCCCTCCGTCTCCAGTGCGGTCGCGACGTGGTCCCTGACCCGCACGACGTTGAGTATCGGCGTGATGACCGTCGGTCCGGTTGCCACCAGCAGCGCCCCGATGAGCAGCGAAATATCCCAGCTTGCTCCCTCGAAGAACCGGACCGCCGCCGCCGTTCCGAGGAACATCACGAGGGCGCTCACCGTCACCAAGCGGAGCGACGCCGTCGACGCGCCGCGGATCCGTTCGATCCGCAGCGCAAACGCCCCCTCGAAGACGATGATCGCGACGCTGAGCCCGACGATGATCTCCAGGCCGCTCCCGAACGTGTCCAGCGTTACGAGCCCCAACACCTCCGGTCCCAGCACGACGCCGATGAGGAGGTAAAAGATGACACTCGGCACCTTCAGACGGTGCGCGACCAACTGGACGACGAGTCCCGACACGAGGATCGCCGCGATGACCGGCAACAGGCTACTGGACACGACTACTGGCCGTAGGGGCCGCCCCGTCTTAGTGTATGTGCCACGACCCGTGCCCGCCGCGTCGCTCCCGATAGAAAATAATCGCTGGACATGTATATTACCCATCCAATAACGGCAATGCGTCGCACACACGGGCAATTATTAATCCGCACCCGTCTGTACGAGCAGATACGCCCGTGCGGAACCCCCCGCTGGGCGCAACCCATGACCATCCGCACCCCAATCCCCACGCTCGCCCCCCGCTGGAGCGCCGGGTATCGGGGTTGCGGTTCGGTCGCCGCTCGCTCCGCCGCCGTCCCCGCGTAACCCGCGTGGGGGCGGTCGGCCTCGCCGGTCGGAGCGAGCGCTCCCTCTCTCCCGTCCTTCCCACAGTTGGACCCGGTCGCTCGACCGACAGAGCCTCGGGTGAGGACCCGGCCCGCGTCCGACGCCGAGGCCGGCGTTCCGATCGCGGTCGTCGACTCCACGAGGCGCACACTCGCCGGCGCCGGTCGACGACGGTCCCCGACTGACGCATCGACACCGCCCGCGGCGCGGGGCTCCGCGCCACCCTCCACCCACCAATGCGACGAGACAACTCGCCTTCGAGACGCACCAGACGCATGAGACGCCCCGACCGCTACGCCGGGCCAGCGCTGCCCGACCGCCTCCCCTCGTGGCGCGCGGCCCTGACGCTCGCGGCCCTGTCGGCCCTGCCGTTCGTCCTCGGCGCGTTCCCGGTCGCGACCGCGGTCCTCGCGGCCGCGCTCGCCGGGACCGTCGTCGGCGTGGCCCTCCATCGCCGATATCCGGACGCGGTCGACCGCGCGGCGACCCGCCTCCCGGCCGGTGACGAGTCGGTCCCTGCTGACGGCTGACCGAGGTCCCCGCTGACACTCCCTCCTCCCGTCCGCTCTCCGCTCGGCCTCACCGCTTATCTGTCGGCGCCTCCGAGCCGTCGGTATGACCGACGCCGACTCCGACGAGCGACCCCCGCCCCCCGTTCCCGTCGCGCTCCGCGCCGGGGCCGCCCTCTTCAACGAAGGACACGTCCTCGCGGCCCACGACCCGTGGGAGGCGGCGTGGCTCCCCCTCACCGACGGTCGCGACGAGCGCCTGCTCCACGGGCTGATCGCGGCCGCGGCGGCGACCCACCACGCCGCCGACCACAACTGGTCCGGCGCGGTCGGCTGTGCGGGCAACGCGGTGACGTACCTCGGCGACGTGGGACCGACGCGGCGCGGCCTCGATCCGGCACCCGTCCGTGAGTGGTGCCGGCGACTGGCGGCCGACCCGGAGGCGATCGAGCGGTCGAGCCCCCCGACCATCCGCATCGACGGGACGGCGCCGCGGTTCGACGGCCTCGACCTGTCGGCGGCGCTGCTCGCGGCGCCCGTGCTGGCGGACGCGGTCGCGCCGGGCGACGCGGCCGCGTTCGAGACCGCGGCCGAACTCGCGCGCGAGGAGGAAGGAACCGCCCGGACGACGGTCACCGAACTCCTCTTCGCGTTCCTCCGCACTCCCGACGCCCGCCCGCAGGTGGCCGCGCGGCTCACCGATCACGTAGAACTGGCAACGCGGAAGCGACGCGATGTCGACGACCTCTTTTAACTGCTACCGCGTCAGGCGTTGTCGGTCGGCGTGTCGGGGTCCGCCGGGAAGTTCGGCTCGGCCGGGGGGTCGGCCGCGTCGTTTTTACGGACCGCGTCGTCGGGGTCGTCGTCGATGTCCGTGTCGGCCTTGGGTTTCCCGTCGAAGGTGTAGTTGGCGGAGTTGTCGGCCGGGTCGTAGCCGAGGGCCTCGCGGGCGCGCTCGATGGAGTAGTACCGCCGGTCGTTGTTCGAGATCCCGTAGACGACCTCGTAGCCGTACTCCGCCTGCAGACACCGGTCGAACAGGTGCGCACAGTCGCGGTGTGAGAGCCACATCGCCTGTCCCCGCTCGTACTCCCGCGGCGGGTGGTCCTTGGTGAGGTTCCCGATCCGGACGCAGACGACGCTCATGTCGAACTCGTCGTGGTAGAAGCGACCGAGCGACTCCCCGGCCGCCTTCGAGACGCCGTAGAGGTTTCCGGGGCGGGGGAGTTCGGTCCCGTCCAGCCGATAGCTGTCGTCCGACCGATAGAGGTCCGGGGTGCGCTCTTCGGTCTCGTAGCCGCCGACCGCGTGGTTCGAGGAGGCGAACGCGAACTTCTCGACGCCCGCGTCGACCGCGGCGCGCATCACGACCTGCGTCCCGTCGATGTTGTTCCGAAGCACCGAGTCCCACGGCGCCGTCTTCCGGGGGTCGCCGGCGAGGTGGATCACCGCGCCGACGCCGTCTATCGCCTCCCGAACCGCGTCGGCGTCGGTGATATCTGCGACGTACCGGTCGGCGTCGGGGACCCTGCTCGGCACCTTCGCTGCGGGCAGCGGCTCCCTGTCGAGGAGTCGCCACTCGTAGTCGTCGCCGATGCCGCGGAGGATGGCTTGCCCCACCCGTCCCCCGGCGCCCGTCAGCAGGACCGGCTCGTCCATTCGGTCGTACGTGGGCGCGAGACGGGCATATATGCCACGGTTCGGCCGCGATCGGGGCCGTCGTTGAAGCAGTCCTACAGTTTCTGCCGCGAAATGCTCACACCGGTCGGGGCGACGACGATCTGGTCGTCGCCCTTCTGGACGATGTCGCCGTCGACCTCCCGCGCGACCTGTCGCAGTTCGTCGATGATGTGTTCGATCGTCCGGTCCGAGGTGGAGTGCCGCGTGATGTCCGCGATGACGAAGTCGCCGTCGTACACCGCGTCTTTGATCGGAATCACGTCGCTCTGGCTGCCGATCTCCGCGATGTGTACCTGCATTCCGACGTCCGTGTGCGCCTCCGCGAAGTCGTCGAGGTCGAGTTCGACGTAATCGTCGACGGAGCGGTTCCCGCCGCCGCCGAGGATCTTGCTCATAATACCCATACACACCACACGAGGAGGTCAGACATTAGTTCTTACGTCAGACGCGCCCTCGTCAGCCGCTCTCGTCGAGCCGGTCCTGCCACGCTTGGACGCGCGCGAGCAGGTCCACCGGCGCGGTCGACGCCACGTCGACCTCGCGGAGCTCCTCGATCACGGCGCGGGTCTCGGGGGCCGTCTCGTCGGCCGCTTCGGCCTCGGCGGCGGCCCCGTCGTCCGGCTCAGTCGACGCCGGCGGCGTCCCGTTCCGATCGGTCTCGGGCGCGGACGCCGCTCCGTCGCTCGCCGCCGAGCCGGCGCCCCCGCCGTCGGAGAACGAGCCAGACGAGAGGTCGAAGACGACCTGTTTGGTGTCGCCGCCGGGCCCGTCGCCCCCGTCCCGGTCTCCCTCGCTGCCGCCCTTCGCCTCGATGGCCTTCTCCTCGCGGAGCCGGTCGAGCACGTCGCCCGCGCGGGAGACGACCGGCGCCGGGACGCCGGCCAGATCGGCGACGTGAACGCCGTACGACCGGTTCGTCGGCCCGTCGCGGACGGTTCGGAGGAACGTCACCTCCCCGTCCCGCTCGTCGACGGCGACGTGGACGTTCTCCACGCGCGGGAGGTGGTCGGCGAGCGTCGTCAGCTCGTGGTAGTGGGTGGCGAAGAGGGTCCGCGCGCGCACCTCGTTGTGGAGGTACTCGGTCGCGGCCCACGCGATGGAGATGCCGTCGTAGGTGGCGGTGCCGCGGCCGACCTCGTCGAGGATGACGAGCGAGTCTTCGGTCGCCGAGTGGAGGATGTTCGACAGCTCCTGCATCTCGACCATGAACGTCGAGCGCCCCTGCGCCAGCTCGTCGAGCGCGCCGACGCGCGTGTAGATGCCGTCGACGAGCCCGACCGTGGCCCCCCGCGCGGGGACGAACGAGCCGGCCTGCGCGAGCAGTTGGATCAGCGCCGCCTGCCGCATGTACGTCGACTTCCCGCTCATGTTCGGCCCGGTGACGATGAGGAAGCCGCGCTCCGCGTCGAGCCGGAGGTCGTTCGGCACGAAGTCCGTCGTCCGCTCGACGACGGGATGCCGCCCGGCGTCCACGTCGAGCCGGCGGTCGTCGGTCAGTTCGGGGCGCGTCCAGTCGTTGCCGGCGGCGTGGGTCGCCAGCGACGCGAGCGCGTCGAGCTCGGCCACCGCCCGCCCCACGTCCTGGAGGAGTTCGGCGTCGGCGGCGACGCGCTCCCGGAGCTCCTCGAACAGCTCGTACTCCAGCTCGCCGCGGGCCTCCTCCAAGCGGAGCACCTCGCGTTCCCGCTCTTCGAGCTCGTCGGTGACGAACCGCTTCGAGTTCTTCAGCGTCTTGATCTCGCGGTAGTGGTCGGGCACCCGGTCGGCGACCGACTTCCCGACCTGGATGTAGTAGCCGTCCGTCTTGTTGCGGTCGACGGTGACGTGGCTCAGCCCGTGTTGCCGCTTCTCGCGCTCGGCGAGGCCGTCGAGCCACTCGTTCGCCTCGTCGTGGCGCTGGAGTAGCTCGTCGAGCTCCTCGTCGTACCCCTCTCGGAGGAGCCCCCCCTGTGTCTTCGCCTTCGGCGGGTCGTCGGCGAGCGCGTTCGCGAGCTCGTCGTGGAGGGCCGCGGCGCGCTCGCGGTCGATCCGCTCCAGCACCGCGGCGACCGGGGAGTCGGCGAGTTCGGTCCCGGACACCGCGTCGGCGAGCGCGGGGACGGCGGCCAGCGAATCCCGCACCGAGAGGAGCTGTCTCGCCCCCGCACTCCCGCTCGTGGCGCGCGCCGCGAGCCGTTCGAGGTCGTACGCTTGATCAAGTGTTTCGCGCAGTCGGTCGCGAGCGAGCGCCGCCGCGGCGAGCGCGTCGACCGCGTCGAGCCGGCGGTCGAGTTCTGGTTGGTCTTGGCGTGGTCGCGTGAGCCACTCCCGGAGCAGCCGCCCGCCGGCGGCGGTGACGGTGTGATCGACCGTCTCGAACAGCGACCCGTCGCTCTCGCCGCGCATCGTCTCCGTCAGTTCGAGGTTGCGCTGCGTCGTAGCGTCGACGGCGACGTGGTCGTCGTCACCGTAGGCGGTGAGCCGCGTGATCGATGCTAACACGCCCGCGCCGGTCTCCCCGACGTACCCGAGGACCGCGCCGGCCGCCCGGATCGCCAACTCGGAGTCGATTCCGACGCTGTCGACGGTCTCCCGGCCGAACTGCTCGCGGACCGCGTGGGTCGCTCGCCCCGGCGCGAACGACTCCGGGTCGAAGAGGGAGACCGACCCCGACAGGTCCTCGCGGACCGCCCCGAGCACCGCGTCGTCGTTGCGGACGCGCGGCCCCGGCAACACCTCTGCGGGGTCGAACCGATACAGCTCCGCGCGGAGGTCGCCGGGGGTCTCGACCTCGGTGACGAGGAACCGGCCCGTGGTCACGTCGGCGAGCGCGAGTCCGTAGGGGCCGCCGTCGTCGCTCTCGCTCACGACCGCCGCGAGGTACCGCGCGTCGTCGTCGGCGGTCTCCAAGAGCGTGCCCGGCGTGACGACCCGCGTGATATCGCGGGCGTGGCCGTCTGCCGTCTCGTACTGGTCGGCGACGGCGACCCGGTAGCCGCGCTCGACGAGCGCTTTCACGTACGGTGTCAGCTCCGAGAGCGGGACGCCCGCCATCGGGTACGACGAGCCGTGCGACGACTTCTGTGAGACCGTCAAATCGAGCTCGTCGGCGACCAGCTCGGCGTCGTCGGCGAAGAACTCGTAGAAGTCGCCACACTGCATCGCGAGGACGTCCGCGTCCGTCTCCGCCTTGAGATCGAGGAACTCCCCGACGATCCCCGTTGCCATATGTCCGTACTCCCGCCGTGCGCGGCTAAAACCCTGCGGGTGTCGGTCGCGGCGCGGCCGCTATCCGAGCCGGTTGCGGCGCGTCATCCGCCGGTGTACCAGACTGGAGACGCCGAACGCGACCGAGGTGAGAATCGCGTAGGTGTATCCCGAGACGCTCGCGAACGGAACCGTTCCCACTGCCGCGGCCGCGCCCGCGAGCGCGCCGACGACCGCGAGCCCGAAGTAGAACTCGCTCCAGAGGATCTCGTTTTCGGAGACGATCTCCAAGTACACCTCCAGCTGTCGGCTCTCGTCGGTGAGCGAGACCAACCCCCGGTCGGACTCGTACTCGATGAACCCGCTCGCCGCCAGTTTCGGCAGGTGCGACTGGTGGAGCGCGGTGTACACGCGCTTGCGCTGTTTATACGACACCTCCGACACTTCGAGGTCGTTTTCCCACGCCGCCAACTGTTCCGCGATGTCGCGCACGCGCGCCTCCGGTTCGTTTTGTTTTAAATATTTGATCACTCGCCGCCGCCGTGCGTTGCTCAACGCGGTGAATATCTCGTCGCGCGAGGGCTCGGCCTCGCCGCTCCGCTGCTCCTGTTCGACGGCGATTTGAGATGTCATGATTGGGGTCAACGAGAATTGCTCTCTCGTCTGAGTGAACCTGTCTGCTCTCTCCAACTACTCCCCACCATATCAATTGGTGCCATGGCCTATCATACTTCCTATATAAAGACTACCCCGAGCGAACCGGAATCGACCGGAAACTCCCCCCGCTCGACCGGGCGACGCGTCGCCGCAGCCCCGCCGGCTCGGAGCGGGTCAAAGCGCCCTCGAAGTCACCAGCCCCGACCGCGGGAGCCGCGCACCCCTCCGATTTGCGACCGGTAGGTGACGCATACATACGACCGCTTGACGCCAACGTCAGCGTATGACTACGTCACACGACGCGGGGATCTCGGAGGCGCAGACAGAGGGGACCGATCGGCAACTGTTTGACCGCTTCCGAAACCCCGAGTACACCGGTGAGAACCGCTGTCTCCCGTGTACCGCGGTCAACGTCGGGATCGCGGCGGTCGGCGCGACGGCGGTGGGCGTGGTCGCCGGACCGCTCCTCGCCACGGCCGGGTTCGGCGCCGCGCTCGGGGCGATCTGGCTCCGCGGCTACCTCGTTCCGGGGACGCCCGAACTCACGAAGCGCTACCTCCCGGAGCGCGTCCTCCGCCTGTTCGGGAAGGGGACCGAGCCCGCGCCCCTGACCGACATCGACGCGGAGTCGTACCTCCTGTCGTCCGGCGTCCTCGTCGAGACCCCCGACGGAGCCGACCTCTCGTTCGCTCCCTGGTTCGCGTCCGCGTGGGACGACGCCCTGGACGAGATGCGGTTTGACGCGGTCGCTCCGACCGACGGCCCCGTGGTCTCGGACGACGACCCCGACGCCGACGTGGCGTCGCTCGCCTCGCTCACGGGCGTCCCCGAGGCGTCGCTCTCGCTCAGTTGGGGCGGCGGCGCCGCGTTCGCGTTCGCCGACGGCCAGCGTATCGGTCACTGGGAGTCTCGCTCCGCGTTCCTCTCGGACGTCGCCGCGAACCGCGCCCTCTCGGAGACGCTGGACGACTGGTCCGCGCTCTCGCTCGCGGCGCGGAGCGACGTGCTCGGTGCGATCCGCCTGTTCGTCGAGGAGTGTCCCGCCTGCGACGGTCCCGTGGCGCTCGAAGAGCGCGTCGTCGAGTCGTGTTGTAGCAGCTACGACGTGGTCGCCGGGCGCTGTACCGAGTGTAACGCGCGCCTGTTCGAGATGCAACTCCCGTCGCCGCCCGCCGCCGAGGCGGCCTGACGCCTGTTTCGCCTTCGCACCCTCACCTCTCCTTGTCGCCGCCGGTCGCTCACTGATAAACCCCTCCCGCTGTCGGTCAGGCATTTAAAAAACCGCCGTCGCCGTCGGAGTCGCGTGGCGTAGGCCGGCCGCTCGCCGCGTGGTGAGTGCGGCCGGACGCCCGCGTCTCGTCGTACCCGCCGCTCGGATCGGGTCTCGTCGCGCTCCAACTCGGATCGGGTCGACGGCGCTCCGCCGACTCGTGTTGAGCCGCTCCGTGCCGATCCGTGCGGAGCGCTGTGCTGGTCGTCTCTGCGTTCGAAAAATCCGACATCCCTCGGTTGCGACGCGTCAGTTCGCGCCGTTCGACGTGGCGCCGACGCGTCGTCGGCTATCGCCGCCGCCGGCCGAACTGCCGGATGACGGAGAAGCGGTTCACCCACAGCTGGTACGCGCCCACGGCGGCGAACGCGCCGAGCGAGAGGCTCGTCCAGAGCACCGGGTTGATGAGCGCGAACGCCGAGAATTCGAGGAGGACCGCGAGGAGGACCGTCAGCGACACGATGCCGAGCGCCCGGTACAGCTCCGACCACGTGATGCCGCCCTTGGCGACGATCTCGGTGTACAGCGACACGTCGCGCGCGTGGCGCGACAGCTCGATGGTCTGAGTCGCTTTGTCATACTCTATCACGCCGACCTCCGCGAGCTTCGGGAGGTGCGTCTGGACGAGCGAGGTGTAGACGCTCTCCCGGCACCGAGCGGGCGGGGAGGCGTCGCCCGTCTCGTGGCTGGCGACCAGCGTCGACAGCTCGTGGACGGTCACCACGCCGCCGACGCTCTCGATGTGTTCGAGCGCGCGCCGGCGGCGCTCGTTCGCGAGAATTGCGTACACCTGTTCTGCCGGGAGGATGTCTGGTCGGTATTTCATCTGTCGCTCCGACGCTCCGCTCTTCGCGAAGTCGTCAGTCGTTGGACGCTAATACGATTGTTGCTGGCATATGTATGCACTAGATACCGCGCCCGCCGAGTCATCGACGGGCCGGGGACCGCCCGAGCAAACCGATAGCCCGCGGGCCGGTACGACCGCCCTACGGCCTCGGTTTCCCGGCTCGGCTCCGCCTCGATGGTACGATACCCGTACCGCCGTTTTGACCCGAGTAGGGCGCTCATGCGGTCGTTTTCGGCTTCGGTAGGCGCGTCGGACCGCCGGTCGAACGGCTCGTTCCAGTCGGTTCTATCTCCCGTTCCATCGCGACATGGCTGCTCGTAACTACGTGGGTATCCCCCCCATGGAGGAGTAACCGACTAGCCACCCACCAAACCGGCGGCGTGTCGGACACCAACCAATCATGAAACCCGAAACCAACGATATCGGACTCTCGCGGCGCAAGATGCTTCTCGGCCTCGGCGCAGTCGGCGTGGCCTCCGCGGGTGCCGGACTCGGCACCACGGCGTACTTCAACGACACCGAAACCTTCGAGAACAACACCTTCACGGCGGGGACCCTCGACATGAGCGTCACCGCGAACGTCGTGGCGGCGGACGAGTACTGGAGCGGCCAGACCGAGCTCCCCATGTCCGTGACCGCAGACGGTCAGGGCGTCACCGCCGGCCTCGTGGTCGACGACGTGAAGCCCGGCGACTGGGCGATCATCTGCTTCGACATCGAAGTCGGTGACAACCCCGGTTACGTGCAGGTGCGCACGGAGAACTTCATGGAGGCGGGCGGCGCGAATCCCGAGCCCGAACAGGAAGTCGAGGGCGACGCGGACAACGACGCCGACCTCGGCGAGTTCATGCTCGCGTCCGTGTGGCAGGACTACGACGAGAGCGGCGACAAGGCCGGCCTCTCCAACCTCGACCCCGTCTTCAACAACGCCTCTGACGACCTCGGCATCCCCTACGCGATGCCCGACCTCGGCGGCGTCGCCGCCGGCAACGCGCACTACACGACCGCGCGTGAGGCCGACGCGATCCTCAGCGAGGGCTACATCATCCGCGACGACAGCGGCGAGATCCTCGCGATCAACGACGGCGACGGCGTCTACTCGTTCTGCCTCCTGCTCGAGGTCCCGTTCCTCGTGGGCAACGTCATCCAGGGTGACAGCCTCTCGTTCGACCTCGTCTTCGAGACCGAACAGGTCCGCCACAACGAGGACCCGTTCAACAACTCGGCGCCTGGGATCTGATCTCGCGATCGGTATGAACAGCTCGAACCGCCCTACGGCGACGCGGTAGTCGCCGCGGGAGGTCGTGACTATCCACACGGTATCCAACACACACACACATACAATGACAAACGATTCAACCAACTTCGACCTCTCGCGGCGCAAGCTGCTGGCCGGCCTCGGCGCGGTCGGCGTGGCCTCTGCGGGCGCAGGGCTCGGAACCACGGCGTACTTCAACGACACGGAAACCTTCGCGGGCAACTCGCTCACCGCGGGTGAGCTCGACCTGCTCGTCGACTGGCAACAGACCTACGACTTCGGCAACGGTCGCGAGTTCATCAGCGCGCACCCCGACCACGACGGCGACGGGGAGCAGTCTGTCGTAATCGACGACGAAGTCCTGACTTACAGCGACTTCCCGGACGACACCGACCCGGACAGCAACGGCGCGAACATCCCGAACCTCTCCTGTGAGGACATCCCGCCGCTCTCTGAGGCCAACTTCAACGTTGACCCCGTGACCGGTGAGGAGATGGAGACGCTCGTCCAGCTGTCCGACGTGAAGCCCGGCGACTCCGGCGAGATCACCTTCTCGCTGCACCTCTGTGACAACCCCGGCTACATCTGGATGCAGGCGAACAACGTCACCGAGTCCGGCGGCGCGTTCCCCGACCCGGAAGCGGTGGTCGACCCCGACAACCTCGGTGACCTCGGCGACGCCATCCACGCGACGCTCTGGTACGACGAGGACTGCGACAACGTGTACGACCCCGCGGAGCCGGTCGACATCATGCTGACGCTGGACTTCTCCGGCTCCATGCTGTACGACCAGTACGGCGGCGTGGTTAGCGACGACGACATCACGATCAACGGGACGACCTACACCGAGACGACGAAGATCGACCTCGTGGAGCTCGGCACCCGCCAGTTCATCGACTTCCTGCAGAGCTCGGGCGCGGACGTGGAAGTTGGCGTCGCGTACTTCGACGGCGAGAAGAACGTCGACACCGAGCCCCGGACGGGTATCCTCCAGCCGCTGACCAGCGACCTCTCGGTCGTCGACGGCGCGCTGGACGGTCTCCGCCAGAAGCTCGCGAACGTCGTGAGCGGCGGCTCGGGATCGACCCCCTTCGACGGCGACGGCAACCCCAACCCCAACGCCGGCGCGGGCAACATCGCGACGGGAACCTACATCGGTGAGGGCGTCGACGACGCCCAGGACGAGCTTGCGACGAACGGCCGCCCCGGCGTCGAAAAGCAGAACATCGTGCTCTCGGACGGCGAGTCGTTCAACGGCACCGGCACCACGGCGTTCTCCTCGCCCACTGACGCGGCCGACGACGCCCGTGCGGCGTCGCCGAGCCCGGCGACCAACGTCTACACGATCAACGTGAACGGCAGCGCTAGCACCCTGCTGGCGATGGCCGGTGCCGCCGGCAGCACGGGCGGCGACGAGGTGTTCTTCAACGACCTCGACGACCCGCTGAACATCCCGACGGTGTTCGGTAACCTCGCCGCGCAGGCGACGCAGGAGAAGATCATCATGGAGGACACGCTCGCGAACGTCCTCAGCGAACTCGCGGACGGGAACGGTATCCCGCTCGACGGCAACCGCGCGACGCTGTACGACGAGCTCAACGACCCCGCGAACGACCCGGACCGCGACGCGTTCCGCGGCGACGGCGTGATGCACTGCGTTGCGCTCGAATGGGAGCTGCCCTTCGAGGTCGGCAACGAGATCCAGGGCGACACCGTCGCCTTCGATCTGGGCTTCTACACCGAGCAGGAGCGCCACAACGACGGCGCGGGGGTCTCGGCCTGATCCCGGACCGTCGCTGAGACATAGACTCCGCGCAGGCCATCTGCTCGCCACTACGGCGACACGCCTGCTTCCCGACTCGGCGCTTCTAGCGGCCGACACGACGGTTCACGACCGCGATCGGGATTCCCCACTCGGGGATGATACCGTATGAATGACGACACAACCGGGCTCTCGCGGCGCAAGCTGCTGGCCGGCCTCGGCGCGGTCGGCGTGGCCTCTGCGGGTGCGGGACTCGGAACGACGGCGTATTTCAATGATACAGAATCGTTCGCAAACAACTCCTTTAGTGCGGGAACTCTCGATTTAAAACTCGACTACAAATCAACCTACCTCGGCGGCCCCGGCCGCCTGTCGGATGTCCAGCAGATGGGCTACCCGGACGCGGAGGACCTCGGCGACGGGCGGTACCTGCTCGGCGAGGCGCCCACCTCCGAGCAGATCGATGAGTGGGAGACGCTCGTGCAAAGCGATGTCTTCGACTTCTGTTCGCCCGAGGCAGACGAGTTCCTCGTCAACGGCGACGGCATTCCGATCTTCACCCTCGAAGACGTGAAGCCCGGCGACTCCGGCGAAGTGACGATCAGCGTCCACATCTGTGACAACCCGGCGTACCTCTGGATGGCCGGCGAGATCACCAGCAACGAAGAGAACGGACAGACGGAGCCCGAGATTGTAGACGAGGGTACCGACACGGACGGCATCGGCGAGCTCGCCGACGAGATTCAGGTCTGCGTCTGGTACGACGAAGACTGCGACAACGTCTTCGAGCCCACCGGCACGGGCGAGCGCAACGAACTGGAAGTCGCCCTGGTCAGCGACGTTTCCGGGTCGATGCGCGGTACCGCGCTCTCGTCGCTCCAGACGGCCGCGACGAGCTTCGTGGACAACCTCTCGTCTCCCGACGAGGCGGCGGCCATCTCGTTCAACTCCGGCGCGACGACAGACCAGGAGCTGACGACCGACTACCAGCTCGTGAAAGACGCCATCAACGCGTACTCCGCGGGCGGCGGGACGTCCATTGCGGCCGGCATCGACGAGGCCGCCGACGAACTGATAAACGGCACCAACGCCACGCCCGGTGCATCTAAGGTGATGATCCTGCTGAGCGACGGCAACTCCAGCGCGAGCGCTGCGACCGCCGCGGCGGACGCCGCCAAGAACGACGACGGCATCCGCATCTTCACCATCGCGCTCGGGAGCGCCAACACGTCGCTGCTCCAGAGCCTCGCGAGCTCGCCCGACGACGCGTTCGTCGCGCCCGATCCGGCCGACCTCGACACCGTCTACGCCGAGATCGCGGAGATCGTCTTGGAAGGCGAACAGAAGATCATCGAAGGCTCGATGTCCGAGGTCTTCGCGGCTCTCTCCGAGGGCGTGCTCTTAGACGGCAACCGCGCCGAAGAGGGGACGCAGGCGTACCCCGGTGCGACGACCCAGTGTATCGGCTTCGAGTGGAAGCTCCCGTTCGTCGAGGCCGGCAACGAGGTCCAGACCGACTCTATCTCATTCGACATCGGCCTCTACGCCGAGCAGGAGCGCCACAACGACGATCCCGCTGTGACGTTTAATGGAACGGAAGCGAACAGCACCAGCACCGGTAACTGACCGATCTGGAACCGCGGCAGCGAGCGGACGGCCCGCTCGCCTCGGGCGGAACCCCCGCCCGATTCCCGGCTCGGCGCCTTCGGGCGGCCGACGCGGCGGCTCACGACCGCCACCGGGAGTTCCCTTCGGGGATGATACACAATGAACGACGACACAATCGGACTCTCGCGGCGCAAGATGCTGGTCGGACTCGGAGCGGTGGGCGTAGCCTCCGCGGGCGCGGGACTCGGCACCACGGCGTATTTCAACGACACGGAGACCTTCCAGGGCAACTCCCTCACGGCCGGCGAGCTCGACCTGTTCGTCCACGTCGACTACTCTGAGGACCAGGGCAGCTACGCGCAGTACCAGACCCCTGACGGGACCTTCATCGACGGCAACGTCGTCGGGGGCGGCGAGGGCGAGCCCCTCAGCATTCAGGTCTCCGACCTGAAGCCCGGCGACTCCGGCGAGGGTGATTTCTGCTTCTCTATCGTCAACAATCCGGCGTACCTGTGGATGTGCGGCGATCTGACGGCGAACGACGAGAACGGGATGAACGAGCCCGAAACGGAGTCGGACGAAACCGCCGGCGGCGACCTCGCCGACGCGATGCAGGTGACCGTCTCGTACTGTACGAGCGACGGCGCGAAGGGCGCCGAGATCGTCTCCGGCTCGCTCGCGGACGTGATGGACGCGCTCGCGAACGGCGTCCCGCTCTACGGCGACGGCGTCCCCGACGCCCCGGTCGCGAACCGCGCGCCCTTCGAGGGAGTCGACTCCCCGTTCCTCGATGATGTGCCGAACGTCGCGGAGCAGTGCGTCTGCTTCGACTGGGTCGTCCCGACGACCGTCGGCAACGAGATCCAGACGGATTCCGTCGAATTCGACTTCGAGTTCTACGCCGAGCAGGCCCGACACAGCGACGGGACGAACAACCCCTGCATCGAGAGCGTCGCGGGGCAGGGATTCCCCGACCTCGACGACAGCGTCTGGCACGCCCGCGGCATCTACGGTAACGGCGGCGGTGCGGCCAACCGCGAACTCGACATCCGGCTCCCCAACGACACCCCCGTTCACAGCGGCAACGAGAACGTCGCGTGGCCCAACGGCCAGGCCGTCCCCTTCGAGCTCACCATCGACGGCGGTGACGCGAAGTGGACCGTAGACGGCTCCGAAGTGACCGTCTCCCCCGCCCCGATCCCGACCAGCGACACGGTCGTCGTCATGGCGAAGGCGTCCAGCGCCGACTCCACCATCGAGGTGGCCGACATCGCGTTCAACGGCACCTCGCCGACCGGTCCCGACTCCGTCTCCGCGGACGGGAACGTCGGCGAGCAGCAGAACGTGAGCCTGAGCACGGTCTCGTTCGGCGAAGGCGACACGATCACCGGCATGGTCACCATGTCGTGGCCCGCGGGCTCGCCCCCGAACCGCGAGGGGCTGGGCTTCCGCATCGACGTGTAACGCCGTCACGGCGCGGTCGCGTCGGTTTCTCACGCCGGACCGGAAAGGCCGGGACGACGGTTCGACTCCGTCCGTGGGCGTTCCCTTCGGGGACACAAACCAATACACAACGGCAGATTCGGCCACCCGCAACACGGGTCGCCGGTCCGGAGACCGTCTCCGGACCCACGTCTCGGTCGCGACCGGGGCCGAATCGAGATTTCGCAGGAATCCGCCCGGATCGGTCGGGAAGGACCGCGTACCCCTCAGGTAGGACCGTCGGACCGGTTCGGTAGGTAGTCCATACATACGGACTGAGACGGCGTAAGCAGTGATATCGACGAAACGGCCGTTCCGGAGCCGACACCACCACCATGACACAGAAAGGATCACAGGGACCGACAATCACCCGCCGGGAGGCACTCGCAGGCGTCGGAGCCGTCGGCTTCGCGACGCTCGGTGCCGCCAGCGGTAGACCGACGGGAACAGACAACTGGGATAGGTACTCCGCGTACACGTACGCACAGACCGACACGCCCTGGGACTTGCTCGTCGGCTGGCGCAGCACCGAGAACGGAACGCTCGTCGATTCCAGTCCCACCGACGCGGAAGACGACGTCGAGAGCGCCGGGATCCGTCTCGTCGACCTCGACAACGCGCTCCCCCGCGACAGCGGGACCGCGAGCGTCGGCCTCCGGCTCGAAGACCCCGCCGGCGAGGCCCCGGACGGGGTCCGCGTGTGGTTCCGTCTCGCGCTCTCGGACACGTTCGACGACACCGACGCCGCCAGCGTCGCGCTCGCCGAGCGCATCCACCTCAAGGTCCGGTACGACACCGGCCTCCTCGGGATCGGCGCCTGCGACGGCGCCGAGGGGGACTTCGCGGACTACGGCCGGGAGATCGCCGCCGGGACGCTCGCCGACCTCGCGGCCGGCCCGCTGGCGGACGGGATCGAGCTCGATCCGAGCCTGCTCGGCGACGGCTGTCTCACGACCGACGAGCGACGCTGCCTGATATTCACCTGGGAGTTCGACTCCACCGGCGGCAACGCCGGACAGGGCGGGACCGTCGACTTCGACGTCGAATTCACCGCGGACGACTGCACCAGCGACGTGAATCCGTTCACGTACGAGCCGACCAGCGCCACCGCCGACGGGGGCAACTGATGAGCCGTGACATCGACGGCTCGCCTCGACCGAGCGGCGTGAGTCGCCGCCGACTGCTCGCCGGCATCGGCGGCATCGGCGCCGTCGGACTGGCCAGCGGTCTCGGTACCGGAGCGTATCTCGCGGACCGCGAGACGTTCTCGAACAACACCTTCGGCGCCGGCACGGTCGAGCTCCTCGTGAACGACGAGCCCACCAGCGGCACGTTCTCCGTCGACGTGTCGGGGATCGACCGCGGGGACTCGAGCGTCGAACTGTCACGCACCTCTTCGTACGAGATCGGCGCCCGGACGAACCCGGTGCGGGTCTGGCTCGCGACCGAGTGCGTCCGGGCCGACCCGCTCTCGCGGGAGCTCGAAGTCAACGTCCTCGTCGACGGCACGTCGATCACCGGCGGCTACGACCGCCTCGTCAACGTTCGCGACGAGCTGTACACCGGCGAGCGGATCGACACCGGCTGTCTGGACCCCGAGGACACGGTCCTCGTCGAGGTCGACTGGGAGCTCCCGGTCAACGCGGCGGATGTCGGCGGCGAGACGACCGCCCTGACCTTCCAGCTGTACGCCGAGCAGTGCCGCCACACCACCGAAGCGGACGCGGAGGCGGTGAACCCCTTCGCCGGCCGCGTCTGCGACGAGAACCGGTGTGTCCCCTGCGAGGACGGAAACGACGAGGACGGAAACGACGTCAAAATCGGCGGGCTCACGCTCAAATACCTCGGCGACGAGCCGCTCGACCCGCTCGTCGTCCGGGCCGCCGGCGGCGGCGGAGGCGGAAACGGACGGGGGAACGGCAACAACCCCCCGACGAAGATATTCGACGCGACGGTCCAGCCGAACGAGGAGTTCGACCTCGACGGAGCGGATTCCGGGACGAACACGCCAGGCTGGATCGGGCCGAACATCTACCTCGACTCCGGCGGCGGCGCGTCGCGGAACAAGCGCACCGAGACCAACATCCACACGAGCTGCTCGGAAGCGCTCGGCCCCGGCGACGTCTACGGCGACTTCGAGGTCGTCGCGGTGACGACGACCGACGGCGATCGGGTCTGTGAGAGCGGGACCGGCGGCGACGGCGGTGACGACACCCCCGACGACGAACCCGACACCGACCCCGAGTGCGCCGTCTGTGACAAGGGGACCGACGTCTCGCTTGCCACTCTCGACGTCCGCTACCTCGGCGCCGACGACGCGACCATCTCGGTCGTCTCGACGAAGGGGAACACGGGCGGCGTCCTGTTCGCCGGGACCGTCTCCTATGACGACGTCTTCACCCTCGACGGGAAAGACGTGATCCGGGGCGGTAACAACGGCAACGGGAACGGCGGCAACGGCAACGGGAGGGGCAACGGGAACGGCGGCAACGGCCGCCCGACCAACAAGCTTGGCCCGGAGGTCGAGATCAGCATCGACGGCGAGGCGAGACCCGTCTCGATCCACGTGAGCTGTTCGCAGCCGCTCGCGGTAGGGATGCGATTCGGCGACGGCGGCGAGTTTGAAATCGACGCTGGAACAACCACGGACGGCGAGTCGCTGTGCGGCTCGGAGGCGAACTGATGACAACCATACTCACTTCAGCACGGATGAAACGGGCGGCGAACATACTCGGGATCGTCCTGCTGATCGCGCTCGTCACGCCGTTCGCCGTGTACGCGGTCCCCGAGGTCGTCAGCGCAGACGAGAGCTTCGTCGTGCTCACGCCGAGTATGACGCCCGCCATCGCGCCCGGCGACGTGGTCGTCGTCGCGGAGCGTGACCCCGCCACGGTCGCCGTCGGCGACGTGATCACGTTCATGCGGGGCACGAGCGACGTGCCCGTGACACATCGGGTGATCGGCGTCGTCGAGACGGCGAACGGCCTCGCCTTCGAGACGATGGGAGACGCTAACGAGGGTCCCGATCCCGGTCTCGTGCCGGCGGCTAACCTCGTCGGCGTGGTCGCGCTGACCATCCCGTACATCGGGTTCGTCATCCAGTTCGCCGGCACGCCCGCCGGCTTCGTGACCCTGGTGTTGCTCCCCTTCGGTCTGCTCGCGGTCACCGAAATCTGGTCGCTGGTGCAGGGACGAAACGGAGCCGAAACGGTCGCCGCGGCGGACGCGACCGACGATCCGGATGCGACAGACGATCCGGACGCGAGCGATGGCTCGGCCTCGCCGACCGCGGCGGCCGCCGTCGTCGACTCGCCGGCCGACTCGCCGACCGAGTCATCGACCGACGCGACCGTCGTCGCCAACGAGGCGACCAACGGCGGCGTTTCGGTCGACGCCATCGGCGGTGCGGCGGCGATGCTCGCGCTGTTTGCCCCGTACGCGATCTACATCGCCTTCGAGCTTCGGACCGCCGCGCCCATCGCGGTCGCGATCGGTTCGACCACGCTGCTGCTCGGCGCCCTCGCGATCTGGGTCCCGGCGAGCGGCGTCCTCTCCCGGTCTACGGCAACCGACGCGTCGGCGCCTGCCGACCCCGAACCGGTCGGCGAGACCGGCGCCACCGACGGCGGTGACGTCGAGGTTCCGGCAGAGACCGACTCGTCCGCGGCCACCGGGTCGTCGGACGCAGTCGGCGAGGCAGCGCCCGTCGACGAGACCGAGTCCGTCGGCGAGGCAACGCCCGTCGACGAGACGACCGACGAGACCGCGGACGGTCACACTGACCCGTTCACGTCGCCCGACTCGCTCGACGGAGCCGACCCCACGGCGGGGTCGTCGGTGACGCCGCCTGCGCAGGCGGACCGCACCGGGGAGGGCGACTGATGCCCGTGAACCGCACGCTCGTCGGCCTCATGGCCCTCGTGGTCCTGGTCTGGGGCGTCGCGTTCGGCGGCGGTGTCACCATCGCCGTGCTGACCGCGACCGCGAACGTGACGACGACCTTCGAGACGGTCGACGAGCTCACGCCCATCGAGAACACGACCGGCTCGGACGTGACCAGAACGGCCGCCGTCGTGGGCGACACGCCCGAAACAGACGACGTCGCGCCCGCGAACGGAACAGACGCGAACGGGACGGACGCGAACGGGACGGACGACAGCCCGCCCGAAGCGCCTCCGGTGAACGGGAGCGCCCCGGACGAACCGGTGAGCGACGAGCAGACGCCGGAGACGAACGAGAGCGACTCGGACACCGACGAGGGCGCTTCACAGCCCCCGGCGGCTCCGTCGTCGCCCGCAGATGAGTCGGAATCGGAATCTGAATCGGAATCTGAATCGGAATCTGAATCGGAGTCTGAGTCGGAATCGGAATCTGAATCTGAATCTGAATCGGAGTCCGAGTCCGAGCCTGAGTCGGAGTCGACTCCTGACTCCGAGTCATCGTCGGAGTCCGAGTCGGACGCGACCGACGAATCATCGCCCGACTCGGAGTCGGAGTCTGAATCACCCACCGAGTCCGCTTCGACCCCGGACTCCGAGTCGACTGACGACTCGGCGCCGTCATCGGACGAGCAGTCCACGGAGCAGACGGACTCACCTGACGCGGAGAGTCAGCCATGATTCTCCCGAAACGTCGGATCTCGCTTTCCAACTTCGGTTTGGGGAGGCAACCACGCCGGACTCGACCTGGGAGGAAACTCGCGGTGCTGTTGATCCTCCTCGTGTTGTTCGTTCTCGCGCTCCTCTCCGATCTGGTGAGTATGGCCGGCTGAAGCGGCGACGATCCGAGACGCCCTTTTATACCTGTTCGACGCTCGTACCGTCGGCGGTGCCGTCCGTGACCGCGGGTGTGCCGCGGACGCCGACGTTATGTACCGGACTGTCGAAGGCTGAATCGACAGATGGTCGCGCTCGACTCACTCGCGTTCGTTTTTATCGCGGGACTCATTACGGCGCTCGCGACCGGTATCGGTGCGCTGCCGTTCTTCGTGTTCGATTCGATAAGCGACCGCGGCAACGTGGCGCTTTGGGGGTTCGCCTCGGGCATCATGCTCGCGGCGTCGCTGTTCGGCCTCGTCCAGGAGGGGCTCGCCGAGGGGACGCCGACCCAGATCGGCATCGGCGTCGCTGCGGGGGTCGGCCTCGTCGTCGTCGCCCACGAGGTCCTCCTCGACGCCGACATCGACCCCCGAGAGTACGAGGAGGCCGACTTCACGAAGCTCGTGTTGATCCTCGGGGTGTTGACCGTCCACAGTTTCCCCGAGGGCGTCGCCGTCGGCGTCTCCTTCGCCGACCTCGGACTGGCCAGCGGGACCCAGCTGTTCGGCTTCACCGTCCCGCTGCTCGCGGTGTTTATGACCGTCGCCATCTCGATCCACAACATCCCCGAGGGGACCGCCATCTCGATCCCCCTGCGGGCGATGGGCGTCTCGAAGTGGAAGATGGTGTGGTGGGCGGTGTTCTCCAGCCTCCCGCAGCCGATCGGCGCGGTCATCGCGTTCGCGTTCGTCCGCTCCGCCCGCGAGTTCCTCCCGTACGGCTTCGGCTTCGCCGCGGGCGCGATGATCTACCTCGTCCTCACCGAGTTCATCCCCGAAGCGCTCGAAACGGGCGCGGAGCTCCCGCGGGGCGGCAAGCCGGTCCTCCTCGGCGGCCTGGCGCTCGGCGTCGCGCTCATGATCCCGCTCAACTTCGTCTGATCCGGTTTTTAAATACGACGTGCCCGGGATCGCCGCCGCCGAACGGCCTTTTGCCCTCGCGGGCGAACCGTCGGTATGTCGAACCCCGACGCCGGAGCGTCCGACTCGCCGGACTCGATCACCGTCTACTCCGACTACGTCTGCCCGTTCTGTTACCTCGGGCGCCAGTCGCTCGAAGCGTATCAGGAGACCCGCGAGGAGCCGCTCGCGATCGACTGGCACCCGTTCGACCTCCGGGCGGGCCAGCGCGGGCCGGACGGCGAAATCGACGACAGCGCCGACACCGGCAAAGACGAGGCGTACTACGAGCAGGCCCGCGAGAACGTCCGTCGCCTCCAAGACGAGTACGACGCGGAGATGGCACAGGAGCTCCGGACCGACGTCGACTCGCTGCCCGCACAGATCGTCTCGGTCCACGTCAGAGAGACGGCCCCCGACTCGTGGCTCGCGTTCGACGAGGGGGTGTTCGCCGCGCTGTGGCAGGAGGGCCGGGACATCGGCGACCGCGAGGTCCTCGCCGACATCGCGGGAGACGTTGACGGACTCGACCCCGCCGTCGTCGACGAGGCGCTCGACGACGACGACCTGCGCGACCGCGTTACCGACCTGTTCACCGCCGCGCGAGAGCGCGGGGTCTCCGGCGTCCCCACGTTCGCGTACGACGGTCACGCCGCGCGCGGCGCGGTCCCGCCGGAACAGATCCGACGGCTCGTCGGCGACGTGTAACGCCGGCCGGGCTACCCGCTCGTCGCCTCGCCTCCCTCGGATCGGTCGGGGTCGTCGTCCGCTTCGGCCCGGTCGGCGTCTCCGTCGACGAACCGGTACGAGAGGTACACCGACCCGAGCGCGAGCGCCGTCCCGCCGACGACGTCGGTGAGCCAGTGGATCCCGAGATACATCGTCGCGACGACCACGCTCGCCGCGAGCCAGACGGCGATGGGCGTCCACAGCGGGTACTTCCGCCGGGTCAACACCGCGAACGTCGCGACGGTCACGGAAAGCGACGTGTGCAGGGAGGGGAAGACGTTCGCGGGCTCGTTCACCTCTCCGGTCAGGGCCATGAAATCCGGGTTATGGGTGAAAAGCAGCGAGGTCACCATCTCGGGAATCACGTTTCGCGGGCCGTGTGCGAACACGACGGTGTACAACGCGAGGCCGACGCCGTAGTTGAGCGCGTACGCGACGAGGAGCCGCTTTATCGTCGCGGCCCGCGGGAGCGCGAGGTACGCGATGAACGGGAACGCGACGAGGAACACGTATCCGTACACGTACACGGACGAGAAGTACATCGTCACCTGCGGAGTGGCGAACGTCGTCTGTAGCCACGCGACGAAGTTCCCCTCCAGCGCGTAGATGGCCCACGTCAGCCGGAGCCCGAACAGCTCCGAGACCGTCTGGAGCGAACTCCGGCCGACGGCGCTCGCGATCAGGACCGCCACCAGCCCGGCGAAGGGGACGCGGATCTCCCACAGCCGGCGCCGCGCGTCGTTCCAGAGGTCGTACAGTCGTCGGGGGCCGACGATGGCGACGCTCGCGACGAGCAGCGCCGAACTGACCCACAGCGCGAGCGAACTCACGACCGACAGCAGCCGGCTCATGGGTTCGGCGCGAGCAGCCGCCCCTCCTCGTCGTATCGATACCCGGCCTCGCGGAGCCGGTCTCTGGCCGCCTCGGCGTCCAGCGATCCGGACTCACCCACGAACGGCTGTACGGGGTCGGTCTCGCGGTCGTCCCACCGCAACGCCGCGGGCACCCACTCCGGCGTGGCGGCGAGCGGCGAGGCGGCGGGCTCGGCGTACCCGTCGAACGCCACGTCGACGAGGCGCTGTTTGTCGACGAGCGACGCGAGGACCGCCCGGAACCGCGGGTTCGAAAGCGGCGCCCGGCGGGCGTTGTACCCGATGTGATAGAACCCGCCGGACTGCCCCGCGACGAGCCGAGCGTCGGCCTCGCGACCGATCCGCGTCACCGAATCCGGCCCGAGGCTCGAAACGGTCGCGTCCGCGAAGCCGTCGCCGACCGCCTGTACCGCGGCGATGTCCGACCCCATCACCTCGATCGTCAGCCGGTCGAACGCCGGCTTCCGGCGGAACCGCTCCGGAATCTCCGCCAGCGGTCCCGTCCCGTCCTCGCTCGTCGCCCCGTCGTCCGCGGATCGGCGGAGGAAGTGGTCGGGGTTGCGCTCGAACGTGACCGACTCCTCGGGCGTGGCCTCGACGAAGCGCACGGGGCCGTTCCCGACCGGGTCCTCGTTGTTCGTCACGACGGCCTCGGTGGTCTCGGCGTCGAACTCGATGCCGGCGATCGACGCCGCCGCGGTCCGGTCGGCCCAGACGTGTTCCGGGAGGATCGGCACGGTGAGCGCGCGCACGGCGACCGCCTCGTTGACGTCGTCGAACGCGATCTCGACCGTCTCCTCGTCGACCGCGGTCGCCGACTCGACGGCCGACACTCGCCCGCGGAACGTCGGGGTCGGCACCGGGGTCTCGGCGGCGCCCATCGAGGTGTCCCGGAGGAACTCGTAGGTGAACGCGACGTCCGCCGCCGTCACCGGCTCCCCGTCGTGCCAGTCGGCCGACCGGAGGGACAGCTCGACGGTCGCGTCGTCGGTCCGCTCCCAGCCGGCGGCGAGCCACGGGACCACCTCCCCGTCGTCGATCAGCGCGAGCCGGTCGTACAAAAGCGACGTGAACGTCCCGTACCGCCGGTACTCGGCGGCTATCGGGTTCCAGTTCTCCGTGATGCGCTCGTCGGTCGTGACGAGCCGGAGGGTCCCGTCGTCCGCGTCCTCACCGTCGTCCGTCAGCGGCATATCGCCGAGCAGCTCCAGCCCGTCGATGGAGCGCCCGTCGCCGTCCTCGGTGTCGTTGCCGTCGGCGGTCTCGTCGCCGTCGGCGGTCCCCGTCTCCTCCGTCCCCGCAACCGAACCGGCGCGTTCGAGACCGAGCAGCCCGCCGACGGACAGCGGCTGTCGATCCGTCCAGTTCTCGAAGCGGTCCTCCCGAACCGCGGTGAGCGGGTCGGGGAACGCGACGACGGTGAACGGCTGTAGTTCGCCGAGGGTCTGCTGGAGGGCGTGTACCGCCTCGCGGCGGTCGTCGCCGGCGGACCGGCGCTGGCGCGCGAGCAGTTCGTCGACGCCGTTGACGTCGCTGAGTCCGAACGGGTTCTGCCACCCCGCCTCCGTGACGAACCGCGAGTGGGTGAACGCGTACATCGCGTCCGGGTCGAACGGCTCGGACTCCTGGAACTGCCCGACGTACGCGTCGAAGTTGTGGTTGATGAGGACCTTTCGCCGGAGGTCGGTGCGCCCGAGGGTGCTGATGCGGGCGTCGACGCCGACCGCGTTCAGATTCTCGGCGAAGTGTCTGGCGATACGGATCGCGTTCGGGTCCGTGTCGGCGGGCGGGGCGGCGATCTCCAGGACCAACTGCGAGCCCCGGTCCCGCCCCACGATGTTCCGCGTGCGACCGAGACAGCCGGCGCTCAGGGCCGCGAGTCCGACACCCGCGAGCGCCGCTCGGCGACTGACTGGTCGCGTCATCCGTCCGAGGGCTCTTCCCGCTCACGTATATCTCTTCTGTGGTGTTTCCGCCAGTCCGGACGCGCTCGGCGCGCCCCTCGACTGCCCGCCTGTCGAGGGCGCTCCGCTCAGATCACGTCGGCGAGCGGCAGCGCCAGCCCGACGGCCCACGCCGCGAGCCCCGCGGCGAGAACGGGTCTGTCGGCCGCGGCGCGTCCCATCGCGACCGTCCCGAGCGCGGCGAGCAGCGCGGCCCGATGGACGAGGAGCGCGGGCGGCACCGCCACGCCGAGGGCGACGAAGTCGATCACGAACCCCGCGCCGACCCCCGCGACGACGCCGAGAAGCGCAGCGCTCGGATCAGAACCCGGCGCTCGGGCGACGACGAGCGCCGGCATCCCCACCGCCATGAGCAGGTACAGCGGCGCGGCGATGAGTTTCGGCCCGACGCCGGGGAGGGCCGTCTCGGCCGCGACGCCGGCGACTCGCACGCCGACGACGATCGCCGCGAGCGCCGCGCCGAGGAGGGCGGCGCCGGCGTGTCGGCTCGCCTCCCGGCGGGCCCGACGCGCGAGTTCGACCGCCGCGGCCTGCGTCCGGCGGCGGAGCAGCACCCCGGCCGCGGCACCCGCCGCCGTCAGTTCGACCACCGACACCCACCCGTCGCTCCACCCGCCCTCGATGCCGCGGTACTCCCGGCTGACCTCGGCGTCGACCGCGCCGTGGATGAACTCGTCTTCGAGCCGGACCGCCGGTTCGTCGATGCCCGGCACCGTGTGCCGGAGCCGGAACCAGTCGTAGTACTCCTCGTGGGCCTGCACCGCGGTGTACGCCCCGTCGGGCGACTCGTACGCCCGGAGGTGATCGCGCACGCCGAGATACGTGCCGTCGTGGAGTTCGAACGTCTCCTCCAACCAGACCCCGCCCGACGGCCCCTCGACGTAGCTGTAGCGGTCGGAGCTGTGCGCGTCCGCCCAGTCCCGCTCGACGAGCGCCTCTACCGCGTCCGCGTCGGCGGTCGCCGCCGCCTCCGCCGCCGTCGTCGTCTCCCAGTCGGTCCCCGACCGGCGCTCGATCGCTCGCCGGGTCGTCTCCGCGTCCGCGTACACGAGGACGTTGATCGCGAGGGTCCGTCCCTCGACTGCGGTGCGGCGGCTCGTGTACGGCCAGAGCCGGTAGTCGCCCGCGACCGCGATGAGCGACGCCTCGTCCACCGGGGTCGGCGCCGGCTCGTCGACCGTCGGCGGCGGCGCCTCGTCGCCCGCCCCGGCAAAGAGGCCGGAGGCCCCGAGTCCGAGGCCCACCACGAGCAGGAGCGCGACGGCGACCGTCGTCCGCTTCATGCGTCGCCCGACGGCGCCGGGAGGAAAATCGCTTTGGGTGGTCGCTCTCGGGGGCGCGTCGAGGCCGCGAGTGGGGCTCGGTCGACGGTCACCAGGACTCGGCGACGCCGTCGCGGATGTCTTCGGCACACCCCTCGCAGTCGGGGTGGCCGTCCTCGAAACACGTCGGTCGCCCCTCGTCGTCGACCGCGACGGCTCGGCGCTCCGCGTGGCGGCGACAGACGATGCGTGCGCGTCCCTCGTCGTCGGTCGCGAGGCCGTATCGCCGCGCGTTCTCGCCGTTGCCCTCGGGGTCCGCCTTCGCCTCGGCGTACGCCCGCTTGGCCTCCTCGAACTGCTTGCCCGCCTTGCGGAGCTGCTGGCGGATCACGCGTTCGAGTCGGTCGTCCATACCCGCCGTTTCGGCGCGTCGGATATAGGTCCGTTGGCGGACGGTGAGTCGGCTGGCGGTGAGTCGGCCGGCGGTGGGTCGGCGGCCCATCGCCGTCTGTGAGCAGCTCGTGTGGTACCGTTCCACTTGAAACGGCGCCCGCGTCTGGCTGACGGGCGTCAGACGCTGTCGGGGCGAGCCGCGGCGGACCGCCGCGCCAACGACGCTCGAATCGCCGGCAGCGCCGACAACGACGCCGTTTCGTTCACTTTCACCGCGGTTACCCGATTTTTAATACCGTGAGGAGCCAACCCTCGTACGCCTCCCATTGAAACACGACCGGAGGCGGAGACACCCCATGAGCGAACTGCGACAGGAAGCGGAAGCGATAGCGGAACAGTTCTCGGACCACCTCGCCGTCGACGCCGACGAGATCGAGGAGCGCTTGGAGACGCTCGTCGACGAGTACCGCGTCCCGGTCGACGAGGCGCGTCGGAGCGTCACCAACAGCTACCTCGAAGACGCCGGGATGGAGCGCGACGAGCTCGGCCGCGGCGGCAGCGAGTCGGTCCTCGTCAACGACATCGACGAAGACGAGCAGTGGGTCGACTTACGCGTGAAGCTCGTCGACCTGTGGGAGCCGCGGAGCGACTCCATCTCACAGGTCGGGCTCGTCGGCGACGAGTCCGGCACGATCAAGTTTGTCGCCTTTAAAACGTCCGAGCTCCCCGAACTCACCGAGGGGCAGGCCTACGAGCTCTCCAACGTCGTCACCGACGAGTACGAGGGGAGCTACTCGGTGAAACTCAACCGGACCACGCAGATCACCGAGATCGACGAGGAGATCGAGGTCGGCGACAACGCCGACACCGTCGAGGGCGCGCTGGTCGACATCCAGTCCGGCTCCGGGCTCATCAAGCGGTGCCCCGAAGACGACTGCACGCGCGTCCTTCAGAACGGGCGCTGTTCCGAGCACGGCGAGGTCGAGGGCGAGTTCGATCTCAGGATCAAGGGCGTCCTCGACGACGGCGAGACCGTCACCGAGGTCATCTTCGACCGCGAGGCCACCGAGAAACTCACCGGCATGGGCTTGGAGGAGGCCAAGGACATGGCGATGGACGCGCTCGACACCACGGTCGTCGCCGAGGAGATGGGCGACGACGTGCTCGGGCGGTACTACCGCGTCACCGGCCCCACCTTCGGCCGGTACGTCTTGGTCGACGAGATGGAGGACCCCGGCACCGTCGACGTTGAAACTGCGCTGATCGAAGCGAGGTCGATTTAAATGAGCCAATCCGCACCCACCCGAGAGGTCGCCCGGCGCGTGTTCGCGAGCGAGTTCAACGACGCCGCCTTCACGTTCACCGAGTCCGACGACGAACGAGCCCCCGTCTACGCGCTGCTGCCGACGGGCGAGTCGTCGAACCGCGTGTTCTTCGTCGGCACGCTCACCGAGAAGGACGACGTCGGCGAAGACGCCGAGTACTGGCGCGGCCGCATCGTCGATCCGACGGGCACGTTCTTCGTGTACGCCGGCCAGTACCAGCCCGAAGCCGCGTCGAAGCTCCGCGACCTGGAGCCGCCGGCCTACGTCGCAGTCGTGGGGAAACCCCGGACGTACGAGACCGACGACGGCACCGTCCGGGTCTCCGTCCGCCCCGAGTCGATCACCGAAGTCGACGCCGCCACCCGCGACCGCTGGGTCGCGGAGACGGCCCGCCGAACCGTCGAGCGCGTCGCCGCGTTCGACGACGAGGGCAACGAGTACGCGCGCATGGCCCGCGAGGAGTACGACCTGGACCCCCAGACGTACAAAGACGCCGCGCTGTCGGCGTTAGCGGACCTCGACGAGAACGACGGGGACGAACTCGCCGGCGACGGCGCCGCGAGCGACGACCCCGCCTCGGACGAGAGCGACCCGGCCGGGACGCCGGAACTCTGAGGCGCCCCGGAACTCTGAGGCGCCCCGGAGCGCCTCGCGGCCGGCCGTATGGCTCTTTTGCGAGTGTCTGACAAACGCTTAAGTGGATTGCAGGAAACTAGTTCGACAATGGGCAACAAGAACAAGACGATCTCGTTCCGCGTCAACGAGGACGCGTTCGAGACCCTCCGCGACATCGCCGAGGAGCGAGACATCTCGCTGTCGGCGGTCTTCCGGGACTACGTGGAAACGCTCGTTGCCCACGACGGACAGGTCCGCGTCATCCCGGAGGCGGAGCTCGACAGCATGGGCGAGAGCGGGGAGTCGTTCCCCCCGAAAATCGAGGTCCCGAAGAGCTTCGTGCGCGAACACGAGCGACTGGAGCTCGAAGCCGATCACCTCCGGGAACAGCTCGAAGAGCACAAACGCTACGTCAACTACCTCCGCGAGCAGTTGGAGGACGGCGACGAAGACGTGATCCAGCTCGAAGATCTCGACGGCGAACCCGACGAACCCTCCTTCCGGCTCGGCTAGTTCGGCCGCGCGCCGGCTGTCGTCGCTTGCCGCTCTCGCCCGGCGCTTCTCGTGTGCCGTCTACTGACGTGTCGAGCCGGCGCCGACACCGCACGGCCGCGTCGGGCCGAATCCGACACACCCTGCCCCCGCTGGCTCGCCGATCGGCCGAGAACCTTCCCGATCGTTCGGTACTGTTCGAGGAAACGCCGACATTGGCGAAAATATTGCCGAGTGCCTCTCAATTTGTTCAAAAATGTCTGATTCTCTCCGATTCTGATGGACAGTCTCTCATCGCTTTAACCGATTTCTGCCTATACTAAACTATTTACGAAAACAATAATACCTGGGCGGTGAACCGTTCGTGTATGAAGAGGTGTCTGCGACCGTGAGCGTGTTCGACAGGGCGTACGACGATCCGGTCCGCGTACTCGACGAGGACGGGACGGTCGTCGGCGATGTGCCGGACCTCGACGACGAGGCGCTCGTCGATATCTACCGGCAGATGCGGCTGGCGCGGCACTTCGACGGGCGCGCCGTGAGCCTCCAGCGACAGGGGCGCATGGGGACGTACCCGCCGCTTTCGGGACAGGAGGGCGCGCAGGTCGGCTCCGCGGCGGCGCTCGCCGAAGACGACTGGCTGGTGCCCTCGTACCGCGAACACGGCGCCGCCCTCGTCCGCGGGCTCCCGCTGAAACAGACGCTGCTCTACTGGATGGGCCACGAGGCGGGCAACGCGACCCCCGAAGACGTGAACGTCTTCCCGGTCGCGGTCCCCATCGCCTCGCAGATCCCGCACGCCACCGGGGCGGCGTGGGCCTCGAAGTTCCGCGGCGACAACGACGCGTTCCTCTGTTACTTCGGTGACGGCGCGACCAGCGAGGGCGACTTCCACGAGGGGGTCAACTTCGCCGGCGTCTTCGACACCCCGACGGTCTTCTTCTGTAACAACAACCAGTGGGCCATCTCCGTGCCGCGCGAGCGACAGACGCGGAGCGCGACGCTGGCCCAGAAGGCGGAGGCGTACGGCATCGACGGGGTGCAGGTCGACGGGATGGACCCGCTCGCGGTGTACCGCGTCACGACGGCCGCCCTAGAGAAGGCCCGCGACCCCGAGACGGACCGCCCCCGCCCGACGCTCATCGAGGCCGTCCAGTACCGGTTCGGCGCGCACACGACCGCCGACGACCCGACGGTCTACCGCGATGCAGACGAGGTGGAACGCTGGAAGGCGAAAGACCCGATCCCGCGACTCGAGGCGTACCTCCGCTCGGAGGGAATCCTCGACGACGAGCGGGTCGCCGAAATCGAGGCCGCCGTCGAGACGCGGGTGGCCGACGCCATCGAGGCGGCGGAGTCCGAGTCCCGGCCCCGGCCGAAAGAGATGTTCGAACACGCGTACGCGGAGCGCCCGCCGGAGCTCGAACGACAGTACGAGGCGTTCGCGGCGTTCCACGAGGCGCACGGCGACGAAGCGTTCCTGGAGGAGTAAATGAGCGACACACAGAACCTCACCGTGGTACAGGCGATTCGAGACGGATTGTACACCGAGATGCGCGAGGACGACGAGGTCCTCGTGTTGGGTCAGGACGTGGGGAAAAACGGCGGCGTCTTCCGCGCGACCGAGGGGCTGTTCGACGAGTTCGGCGGCGACCGCGTCGTCGACACCCCCCTCGCCGAGTCGGGCATCGTCGGGGCCGCGGTCGGCATGGCCGCGATGGGGCTCAAACCCGTCCCCGAGATCCAGTTTTCGGGGTTCATGTACCCCGGCTTCGACCAGATCGTCTCCCACATGGCCCGGTTCCGGGCCCGGAGCCGCGGGCGGTTCTCCCTCCCGATGACGCTGCGTGCGCCCTACGGCGGCGGCATCCGCGCGCCGGAACACCACTCGGAGTCGAAGGAGGCGTTCTACGCCCACGAGGCGGGGCTGAAGGTCGCCATCCCCTCGACGCCGTCCGACGCGAAGGGGCTCCTCGCGGCGTCGATCCGGGACCCGGACCCGGTGATCTTCCTGGAGCCGAAACTCATCTACCGGGCGTTCCGCGACGAGGTTCCCGAGGAGCCGTACACCGTTCCGCTCGGCGAGGCGGCCACCCGTCGCGAGGGCGACGACGTTGCGGTGTTCACCTACGGCGCCATGACGCGCCCGACGCTGGAGGCCGCAGAGCGCCTCGCCGAGGACGGAGTCGAGTGTGAAGTCGTCGACCTGCGCACCATCTCCCCGCTCGACCGCGAGGCGATCGTCTCGGCGTTCGAGGCGACCGGGCGCGCCGTCGTCGTCCACGAGGCGCCGAAGACCGGCGGGGTCGCGGCCGAGATCACGGCGATCCTTCAGGAGGAGGCGCTGCTGTACCAGGAGGCACCGGTGAAACGCGTCACGGGCTTCGACGTGCCGTACCCGCTGTACGCGCTGGAAGACTACTACCTCCCGTCTGCGACCCGTATCGAGGAGGGTATCAGGGAGGCGGTGGAGTTCTAACTATGCACACGGAGGCCACCCGATGACAGTCGAGGAGTTCAGGCTGCCGGACGTCGGTGAGGGAGTCGCCGAAGGCGAGTTGGTCTCGTGGCTCGTCTCGCCCGGCGACCGCGTCGAGGAGGACCAGCCGGTCGCGGAGGTCGAGACGGACAAGGCGCTCGTCGAGGTCCCGTCGAGCTACGACGGGCTCGTCGAGGAGCTGTTCGTCGAGGAGGGCGACGTGGTCCCCGTCGGCGACGTGATCATCTCGTTCCGCGTCGACGAGGACGGCGCGGCCGACGGCGCGGAGGCGGAGGACGCCGACGAGGCCGACGACGCGGAGGCGCCGGAGACGGACGCGGACGCGACCGAGGCACCGGAGACGGACGCGGACGCGACCGAGGCGCCGGAGACGGACGCGGACGCGACCGACGCCGAGCCGCCGACGCCGTCCGGCCGGACGTTCGCGCCCCCTTCGGCCCGACGGCTCGCCCGCGAGTTGGGCGTCGACATCGGCGCCGTCGACGGGAGCGGTCCCGGCGGCCGCGTCAGCGAGGCGGACGTGCGGGCGCACGCCGAGGGCGACGAGACCGCCGACGGTCCCACCGTCGGCTCCGCCGACGACGGTCCGGCACCGAAGCCCGCGCCGACGCCGGCAGACGCCGGGAGCGACCGGAAGTCGGCCGTGCGCAAACGCGGCGCGAGCGAGTCGGACGCGACCGGCGACGCGGCTCCGGCCCCCCACGCGGACGCGCCGGAGCCGGCCGGCCGCGACACGACGCTCGCGACGCCCGCGACGCGGAAGGTCGCCCGCGAGTTGGGCGTCGACATCGACGACGTGCCGACCGACGAGCGCCGGGACGGCGAGGCGTTCGTCACCGGCGAGCACGTTCGGGCGTACGCCGAGGGGTCGTCGTCGGGGGGAGAGGACGGCTCCGCACCCCAGCCGAAGGCCCTCGACCTCGACGACACGACCGCGGCGACCGACGCCGCCACCGACGCTACCAACGTCGGGGCCGACGAGACAGTCCCCTATCGAGGGGTCCGGCGCACCATCGGCAAACAGATGGAGCGGTCGAAGTACACGGCGCCGCACGTCACGCACCACGACACCGTCGCGGTCGACGCCCTCGTGGAGGCTCGCGAGGAACTGAAGCCGAAGGCGGAGGCGGCGGGCGTGAGCCTCACCTACATGCCGTTCGTGATGAAGGCCATCGTCGCGGGGCTCAAGGAGTACCCCTCGCTGAACAGCGAACTGCGCGAAGACGACGAGGAGATCGTGTTGAAAGGCGACTACAACCTCGGTATCGCGGTCGCGACCGACGCCGGGCTGATGGTGCCGGTCGTCGAGGACGTCGACGAGAAGGGGCTCTTCGAGCTGGCCGACGAGATCAGCGACCTCGCCTCGCGCGCCCGTGACCGCAAGATCACCGCGGCGGAGATGCAGGGCGGCACCTTCTCTATCACCAACTTCGGCGCCATCGGCGGGGAGTACGCCACGCCGATCATCAACTACCCCGAGACCGCAATCTTAGGCCTCGGGGCCATCGAGGAGCGGCCGGTCGCCCGCGACGGCGAGGTCGTTGCGGCGCCGACGCTGCCCCTGTCGCTGTCTATCGACCACCGCGTCATCGACGGCGCGGTCGCGGCCGAGTTCGCGAACACCGTGATGGAACATCTTGAACACCCGCTGCTGCTGTTGACACAATAATGGTCGTCGGAGACATCGCAACCGGAACGGAGGTACTGGTGATCGGCGCGGGGCCGGGCGGCTACGTCGCCGCCATCCGCGCCGCACAGAAGGGACTCGACACGACGCTCGTCGAGAAGGACGCCTACGGGGGCGCCTGTTTAAACCGCGGGTGTATCCCCTCGAAGGCGCTTATCACGGGCTCGGGGCTCGCACACGAGGCCGGCAACGCCGAGCACATGGGCGTCCACGCCGACCCCGCCGTCGACATGGGGAAGATGGCCGAGTGGAAAGACGGGATCGTCGACCGGCTCACCGGCGGGGTCGAAAAGCTCTGTAAGGCGAACGGCGTCAACCTGATCGACGGGACCGCCTCGTTCGTCGACGACCACACCGTCCGCGTCGCCCACGGCGGCGAGGGGCAGGGCTCCGAGTCCATCGAGTTCGAACACGCGATCGTCGCCACCGGCTCCCGGCCGATCCAGATCCCCGGCTTCGACTTCGCCGCGGACCACGTCTGGAGTTCGGCGGACGCGCTCGACGCCGACTCGGTCCCGGATCGGCTCGGGATCGTCGGCGGCGGCTACATCGGGATGGAGCTGGCGACGACGTACGCCAAACTCGGCGCCGACGTGACCGTCGTCGAGATGCTCGACGACATCCTCGACCCCTACGAGGACGACGTGACGCGGCTCGTCCGCACGCGCGCCGAGGAGTTGGGCGTCGAGTTCAACTTCGGCGAGGGGGCAAGCGAGTGGTCGGAGGGCGCCGACGGCGGCTACCGCCTGCACACGGAGACCGAAGACGGAGTCGAGTCGACGTACGGCGTCGACAGGATCCTCGTCGCGGTCGGTCGCCAGCCGGTCACGGACGGGCTCGACCTGGCCGAGGCCGGGATCGAGACGGACGACCGCGGCTTCATCGAGACGGACGACCGGACGCGGAGCGCGGTCGACCACGTTCACGCCGTCGGCGACGTGGCGGGCGACCCGATGTTAGCGCACGCGGCGTCGACCGAGGGCATCGTCGCCGCCGAGGTCATCGCGGGCGAACCCGCCGCGCTCGACCAGCAGGCGATCCCCGCCGCCGTGTTCACCGACCCGGAGATCGGGACGGTGGGGATGACCGAGGCGGCGGCCGAAGAGGCCGGCTTCGACCCGGTCGTCGGCGAGATGCCGTTCAACTCCTCCGGCCGCGCCATGACCACCGGCCACACCGAAGGGTTCGCGCGGATCGTCGCCGACGACGAGACGGGCTTCGTCCTCGGCGCGCAGATCGTCGGGCCGGAGGCCTCGGAACTGATCGCCGAGGTCGCGCTCGCCATCGAGATGGGCGCGACGCTGGAGGACGTGTCCGGGACGGTCCACACGCACCCGACGCTCGCGGAAGCGGTGATGGAGGCCGCAGAAAACGCCCGCGGGCAGGCGATTCACACGCTGAACCGCTAAGCCGGTCTCGCCGCCGCCCGCGGTCCCACTTCGCTTTTTAAGCCGACGCGTCGTAGCCCGCCTCGGTCACCGCGCTCACGAGCGCGGCCGGGTCGGCGTCGCCCTCGACGGTCGCCGATTCGCTTTCGCGGTCCGCCGTCGCGCTCTCGACGCCCTCGACGCCTTCGAGCGCCTCCGTGACGCTCTGCTCGCAGTGTTCACACGACATTCCTTCGACGGTGATCGTCTGGCTCATGGCGTATCACCGTAGGGGTGGAGCCGGTTTGTCGTTTTCTGCTTCGCGATCGCGGCTCGAACGCCCGTCCGACTTTGGAATTCGAAGTGGTTCGCGCAACCGCCTTATATATCCCTGCCGTACCGAGCCCCATGCGCGACCTCGACGAGACCGACGTGGAGATCCTGTCGCTGCTGGCCGAGAACGCCCGGCGTCCGTACAGCGAGATCGGCGAGCGAGTGGGGCTCTCCGGCCCGGCGGTCTCCGACCGCGTCACGCGGCTGGAGGAGACGGGCGTGATCGAGGGGTTCACGGTCGACGTCGACCGGACGAAACTCAGAGCCGGCGTCCCCGTGTTGATCGACGTGGCGCTCCCGGTCGGCGACGGGCGGGCGGGCGAACCTCCCCTCGACGCGGCACGGACCCGCGTCGGCGAGGCCGACGCGGTCGAACACGTCTTCGTCACGGCCGAGGGGGATCTCCGCGTGTACGCCCGCGTCGAGGGTCGAACGGCGCGGGAGTGGGTGGCCGGGCTGTTCGAGGGGATCCCCGTCGACGACTACTCCGTCACGCTCGTGGACTCCTTCGAGTGGACGCCCTCGATCGAGGGCGTCGAGTTCGCGTTGACCTGTGCGGAGTGTTCCAACAGCGTCGACAGCGAGGGCGAAACGGCGCGGATCGACGACGAGGTGTACCACTTCTGCTGTTCCTCCTGTCTCTCGCGGTTCCAAGAGCGATACCAGCGACTGGAGGAGGGGGCGTGAGATGTTGACGTGTTCGCTTATTAATGGATCTGTCGGGTGACTATCTGCGAAAACGCAGCTATTCACTTATAAGCGATCGCTGATCGATCCACGGTGGCTACCTCCAAAGCCCCAGTCACGCCGAGCGCGCACGTTCGCTGCGCTCCTCACTCGGTCGCTCACGCTGTTCGCTCCCTCACTTCGGTGCTTGCGTCGCCTGTGCGCTCGGCGTGACTGCCCCTTTGAGTCCCCCCAACCGTACTGCTCCGCACCTCACGCCTCCCCAGCCTCGTCAGTCGCCCTTCGCGTTGCTTCGGGCGACTGACTCCCTCGCACGCGCTGCTCGGCCACGAATGTGGCCTCGCAGGCGCGCGCCACCGCCTCTGCCATCCGCTTTCGAATCCAAGTTTTCGACCCGCTCGAACCCTCGATCGCGAAGCAGAAAACCGCCTAAGGGAGGGGCCCGTAGTAGTACCCATGCCAACGAGAACAGCCCACCTGAACGTCACGGGCATGTCCTGTGCCAACTGCTCGGCGTCGATCGAGGACGCCCTCGACGACCTCGACGGGGTGGCGTCGGCGAACGCCAACTACGCCACCGACGAGGGGTCCGTGGAGTACGACCCCGAGGCCGTCTCGCTCGACGAGATATTCGACGCCATCGACTCGGCCGGCTACGGCGCGGTCAGCGAGACCGTCTCCGTCGCCATCACGGACATGTCGTGTGCGAACTGCGCCGAGGCCAACGCCGACGCCCTCGAAGCAACGCCGGGCGTCATCTCCGCCGACGTGAACTACGCGACCGACGAGGCGCAGGTTCGCTACAACCCCGCCGACGCCTCTCTGTCCGACCTCTACGACGCCGTCGAGGCCGCCGGCTACTCGCCGGTTCGCGAGGGCAGCGGGAGCGACGCGGGCGAAGACGGAGCGAGCGCCGACGCGGGCGACGCGGGACGGGACGCCCGCGACGCCGCCCGCGAGGAGGAGATCCGCAAACAGCTCCGATTGACCCTGTTCGGGGCGGTCCTCGCGGCCCCTCTGTTGGCGTTTATGACCGACCACCTGCTCTTTGGCGGCGAACTCTTCCCGGACAGCGTCTTCGGCGTCCGGATCGGCTGGGTGCAGTTCCTGCTCGCGACGCCCGTTCAGGTCGTCCTGGGCCGCCCGTTCTACAGGAACTCCTACAAGGCGCTCGTGACGAACGGCCGCGCCAACATGGACGTGTTGATCGCGCTCGGCTCCACGACCGCGTACGTGTACTCGGTCGCGTCGCTGTCGGGGGCGATCGCCGGGAGCCTCTACTTCGACACGGCCGCGTTCATCCTCGTGTTCATCACGCTCGGCAACTACCTCGAAGCCCGCTCGAAGGGGCAGGCCGGCGACGCGCTCCGAGAGCTGCTGGCGATGGAGGCCGACACCGCCACGCTCGTCGAGGCGGACGGCACGGAGCGGGAGGTCCCCGTAGACGAGGTCGAAGTCGGCGACCGGATGCGGGTCCGGCCGGGCGAACAGGTCCCGACCGACGGGGTCGTCGTCGACGGACAGAGCGCGGTCGACGAGTCGATGGTGACCGGCGAGTCGGTGCCCGTCGAGAAAGAATCCGGCGACGAAGTCGTCGGGTCCACGGTGAACGAGAACGGGGTGCTCGTCGTCGAGGCGACGAAGGTCGGCGCCGACACCGCGCTCAAACAGATCGTGCGCACGGTGAAGGAGGCCCAGTCGCGCCAGCCCGACATCCAGAACCTCGCCGACCGGATCTCGGCGTACTTCGTCCCAGCGGTCATCGCCAACGCGCTGTTGTGGGGGATCGTCTGGTTCCTCTTCCCGGAGGCGCTCGCCGGGTTCGTCGACCGGCTCCCGCTGTGGGGGCTCGTCGCCGGCGGTCCGGCGGGTGCCGGCGGCGCCATCTCGGTCTCGGAGTTCGCTATCGTCGTGTTCGCCTCCGCGGTGCTCATCGCCTGTCCCTGCGCGCTCGGGCTCGCGACGCCCGCCGCGACGATGGTCGGCACGACGATCGGCGCCAGACACGGCGTCCTATTTAAAGGCGGAGACGTGCTCGAACGCGCCAAAGACGTCGACACCGTCGTCTTCGACAAGACCGGCACCCTCACCGAGGGCGCGATGGAACTGACCGACGTGGTCGCCTTCGACCGCGACGGCGACCCGATCCCGGACGGCGGGGCGACGCAGCGACCCGCGGCCGACGACGACTCCGCCCGCGAGGCCGACCGCGACGCGAGAGACGAACTGCTCCGCCTCGCGGCGTCCGCCGAGCGCGGGAGCGAACACCCGCTGGCCCGCGCCATCGTCGAGGGCGCCGAGGCGCGCGGGCTCGACCTCGCGTCGCCGACCGCGTTCGAGAACGTCCCCGGCCACGGGGTCCGCGCGACGGTCGCGTCCGGCGACGGCGGCGATATCGAGGTGCTCGTCGGCAACCGGAAACTGCTGCGCGACAACGGGATCGACCCCTCGCCGGCCGCAGGCGTGATGGAACGCCTCGAACGCGAGGGGAAGACGGCGATGCTCGTCGCTCGCGTGCCCGCTGGCACCGACGACGGTCGTCTGGCGGGAGTCGTCGCCGACGCGGACACGGTGAAGCCGAGCGCGGCCGACGCCGTCGCCGCGCTCCGCGACCGGGCTATCGACGTGATGCTGATCACGGGCGACAACGAGCGCACGGCCCGCGCGGTCGCCGAGCAGGTGGGGATCGACCCCGAGAACGTCCGGGCCGGCGTCCTTCCCGAGGATAAATCCGACGCGGTCGAAGCGATCCAGGCCGACGGCCGCAACGCGATGATGGTCGGCGACGGCGTCAACGACGCGCCCGCCCTCGCGGTCGCGCACGTCGGGACCGCCATCGGAAGCGGCACCGACGTCGCCATCGAGGCCGCGGACGTGACGCTGATGCGCGACGACCCGCTCGACGTGGCGAAGGCGATCCGTATCTCCGACGCGACGCTCCAGAAGATCAAACAGAACCTCGTGTGGGCGCTCGGCTACAACACGCTGATGATCCCGCTCGCGTCGCTCGGCCTGCTCCAGCCCGCGCTGGCCGCCGGCGCGATGGCCTTATCGAGCGTGAGCGTGCTGACGAACAGCCTCCTCTTCCGCCGGTACGAGCCAGACCACGACTACCGGCTGCTCGGCCGACTGCGCTGAGCCGCGGCCGAGTCGTTCCTCGCCGCGCGCCGTACCGGCTCGCGTTCTGATCGCGACGCGAGACACTCTCGTCTTTGAACCGACTCGCCCCAAAGCCGCCGGTCCGATCACCGCGCTCCCTGAAGCGACGGCTGGCCGACGAGATCGGATTTGATATAGCGAAATATAATTTATGTCTGCCCGCGGGGGACGCTCTCCCGACCGCCGACGAGGCGTTGTCACCGTCGATTTTCGTCGCGTACGCGGCGATCGACCGGCTTTTTCATGGTCGTATCGTCGGATCACGTATGGCCGACGAGTTCGACCCCGAGAAGTTCGAGGACAAGTACGTACACTACTTCAACGAACTCCAGCGGGCGTACAAGAACGCCTTCAACCAGATGAACGACCGACACGACTCGGAGCTGATCCACGGCATCGACCAGACGGTGCTCAACGAGTCCGAACCGTTCTACGAGGACGGCGAGTTTCGCGTCGAACTCCCCGAGAACCCGCGCGAGCGAATCCGCGGTGCGGTCCCCGTCGACGACGAGACGTTCGAGGAGACGCTGGAGGAGTACGTCGACCGGATCGAGACGGAACTGTACCGGACGCTGCGCGTCGACCCGCCCGAGTGACGGCCCGATTCGGCCGAACGTGGGGTCTACACGCCGGTTTTCGCGCGCCGCGTCCCGTCGAACCAAAGGCATAAGCCGCCCGAACGCGAGTTTAGTGACATGAGCACGGACACTGCCGACGGCGAAAACGAACTCCGCGAGCGGATCACGAACTTCCTGCGGCGCAACTTCCCGCAGATCCAGATGCACGGCGGGAGCGCCGCCATCAGCCACCTCGACCGTGAGAACGGCGAGGTGACGGTCCAACTCGGCGGCGCCTGTTCCGGCTGCGGTATCTCGCCGATGACGATCCAGGCGATCAAATCGCGGATGGTCAAGGAGATCCCCGAAATCGAGACCGTCCACGCCGACACCGGTGCCGGCGCGGGTGCGGACGGCGACCTCGGCGGCACCAGCAGCGGCGGCATGTCTCCCTCCTTCCCCGGCGAGACGACCGACGACGGCGGCGACGACGAAGGCCCTCAGGCCCCGTTCTGATCGGGTCTCCCCTCGGCTCCGTTCTCTCTGTTTCTCCACTCGATAGCTGCCCTGCCGTTTTTCAGGGTCTAAGCCGCTCTTCGGGTTATCTCTCTGGCTGTGGTAATCGGCCACGCAGTTCTAGCATAAATCACATACCGCTATATTAATTCACACTGCCGCGGCGACTGAAGGGTTTTTGCCCCCGGCGGTCGTGGACGGTTCCTATGCACCATCGGGAAGTCGAGCCGACGGCCGAGTACGTCGCGCGGTTCGAGACGGGGGCCGACTGGCGCGGCGAGATAGAGGACCTCGCTCGCGCGGAGGACGTAGACGCGGGCTGGTTCACGGCGCTCGGCGCCGTACAGGACGCAGAGGTGTGGTTCTACGACCAGGAGGACACCGAGTACCGCTCCGTGACGTTCGACGAACCGCTCGAAGTCGCCGCCTGCGTGGGGAACGTCTCGCTGCTCGACGGCGACGTCTTCGCGCACACGCACGTCGTGCTGTCGCGGCCGAGCGGCCAGGCGCTCGCGGGCCATCTCGACTCGGCGACCGTCTGGGCCGGCGAGTGTCACCTCCGGGCGTTCGCCGAGCCGCTCGAACGTTCTCACGACGAGGCCACCGACCTCGACTTATGGCTCTGAGGCGGAGCGCGCGGCGATGAGGCCGGACGACGAGCGCTACTTCGCTCGGATCGAAGACCGCCTCGACGAGGCGTGGGACGTGGCCGAAGCCGCCAAACAGCAGGGCCACGACCCGAAACCCGAAATCGAGATCCCGATCGCCCGCGACATGGCGGACCGCGTCGAGAACATTCTCGGTATCGACGGGGTCGCAGAGCGCGTCCGCGAACTGGAAGGCGAGATGTCGCGTGAGGAAGCCGCCCTCGCGCTCGTCACCGACTTCGTCGAGGGGACCGTCGGCGACTACGACTCCCGCGCCGGGAAAGTCGAGGGCGCGGTCCGGACCGCGGTCGCGCTGCTGACGGAGGGCGTCGTCGCCGCGCCGATCGAGGGGATCGACCGCGTCGAACTGCTGGAGAACGACGACGGGACCGAGTTCGTCAACGTCTACTACGCCGGGCCGATCCGGTCGGCTGGCGGGACCGCCCAGGCGCTCTCCGTGCTCGTCGCCGACTACGCCCGGTCGCTTCTGGGCATCGACGAGTACAAGCCCCGAGACGTGGAGGTTGAGCGCTACGCCGAGGAGATCGCGCTCTACGACAAGGAGACGGGGCTCCAGTACACGCCCAAAGACAAGGAGTCGAAGTTCATCGCCAAGCACATGCCCGTCATGCTCGACGGGGAGGCGACGGGCGACGAGGAGGTCTCCGGATTCCGCGACTTAGAGCGCGTCGACACCAACTCCGCCCGCGGGGGGATGTGTCTCGTCGCCGCCGAGGGTATCGCGCTGAAGGCCCCGAAGATCCAGCGGTACACCCGCGACCTCGACGAGGTCGACTGGCCGTGGCTCCAAGACCTGATCGACGGGACGATCGGAACGGACGGCGGCGGCGCGAGCGACGGTGACGCCGACGAAGCGGAGGACGACGACGACGGCGACGACGACGACGGCGACGACGCCAGCGATGGCGAGGACGCGTCCGACGAGCCCGCCGCCGACTCGCCGGCCGAGCCGGACGGCCCGCTCCGCGCGAAGCCCTCCCAGAAGTTCCTCCGGGACCTGATCGCCGGTCGTCCCGTCTTCACGCATCCGAGCGAGGCGGGCGGATTCCGGCTCCGATACGGCCGCGCGCGGAATCACGGCTTCGCGACCGGCGGGGTCCACCCGGCGACGATGCACATCGTCGACGACTTCCTCGCGGCCGGCACCCAGATCAAGACGGAGCGTCCGGGGAAGGCTCACGGCGTCGTCCCGGTCGACTCCATCGAGGGGCCGACCGTCCGCCTCGCCAACGGCGAGGTCCGCCGCATCGACGACCCGGAGGAGGCAAAGGCGATCCAGAACGGCGTCGAGAAGGTGCTCGACTTAGGCGAGTACCTCGTCAACTACGGCGAGTTCGTCGAGAACAACCACCCGCTCGCGCCCGCGTCGTACGTCTTCGAGTGGTGGGTCCAGGAGTTCGAGGCGGCCGGCGCCGACGTGCAGGCAATGACCGACGACCCCCGAATCGACCTCGAATCCCCCACCGTCGACGAGGCGCTCGCGTGGGCGGACGAGTACGACTGCCCGCTCCACCCCGACTACACCTACCTCTGGCACGACGTGTCGGTCGACGCGTTCGAGGCGCTCGCGGAGGCCGTCGCCGCCGGCGACGTGGTCGACGGGACCCTCGCCGTCGAACGCACCGAGACGACGCAGACCGCGTTGGAGTCGCTGCTGGTCGAACACGTCTCGACGCCGGACGCGCTCCGGGTCCCGACGTGGCGGCCGTTGGCCCGGTCGCTCGGCGTCGACGACGGCCTCCGAAAGACGTGGGAGACGGAGGACCTCTCGACGGCGGCCCGCGAGTGGGACGACGGCGAGAACGCAGTGAAGGCGGTCAACGAGATCGCTCCCTTCGTGGTACGTGAACGCTCACCAACCCGGATCGGTAACCGGATGGGGCGGCCGGAGAAGTCGGAGAGCCGCGACCTCTCCCCGGCGGTCCACACGCTGTTCCCGATCAACGAGGCGGGCGGCCCGCAGCGCGACGTGGCGGAAGCCGCGAGCGTGATGGACGACTCGGGGCATCGCGGGCGGCTCGACGTGGAGGTCTCCGAACGGGTGTGCCCCGAGTGTAACGAGCACACGTACCGAGCGCGGTGTCCGGACTGTGCGGTCCACACCGACCTCCACTACGAGTGCGGGGACTGCGGCACGGTCTGCCAGCCCGACGAGGCGGGGCGCGTCGAGTGCCCGCGCTGTGAGTGGGAGGTGACCGCGGCGACCTACCAGGAAGTCGACCTCAACGACGCGTACCGCTCCGCGCTGGCGAACGTCGGCGAGCGGGAGTCTGCGTTCAAGATCTTAAAAGGCGTTCAGGGGCTCACCTCGCGGAACAAGACTCCCGAGCCGATCGAGAAGGGCGTGTTGCGCGCGAAAAACGGCGTCACGTCGTTCAAGGACGGGACGGTGCGCTACGACATGACCGACCTCCCCGTCACGTCGGTCCGGCCGGAGGAGCTCGACATCACCGCCGACCACCTCCGAGAGATCGGCTACGAGACCGACATCGACGGCGAGCCGCTGCGCCACGACGACCAACTGGTGGAGCTTCGGGTACAGGATATCGTCCTCTCCGACGGCGCCGCGGAACACATGCTGAAGACCGCGGACTTCGTCGACGACCTCCTCGAACAGTTCTACGACCTCCCCCGCTTTTACGAGGTGAACGAGCGCGACGACCTCGTCGGCGAGCTCGTCTTCGGGATGGCTCCGCACACGAGCGCCGCAACTGTCGGAAGAGTGGTCGGATTCACGTCGGCTGCCGTCGGATACGCTCATCCGTACTTTCACGCCGCGAAACGTCGGAACTGCGATGGCGACGAGGATTGTGTGATGCTCCTCATGGACGGACTTCTCAACTTCTCGAAAACTTTCTTACCCGACCAACGCGGCGGGCGCATGGACGCGCCCCTCGTGATGTCCTCGCGGATCGATCCGTCCGAAATCGACGACGAGGCGCACAACGTCGACATCGCGCGGGAGTACCCCCGCGAGTTCTACGACGCGACGCTGGAGATGGCCGACCCGGAGTCGGTCGAAGACCTGATCCAGATCGGCGAGGACACCCTCGGCACCGACGCGGAGTATCACGGGTTCGGCCACACACACGACACGACCGACATCGCGATGGGGCCGGACCTCTCGGCGTACAAGACGCTCGGCGACATGATGGAGAAGATGGACGCCCAGTTGGAGCTGGCGCGAAAGCTCCGGGCGGTCGACGAGACGGACGTGGCCGAGCGCGTGATCGAGTACCACTTCCTGCCGGACATCATCGGGAACCTCCGCGCCTTCTCGCGCCAGGAGACGCGGTGTCTCGACTGCGGAGAGAAGTACCGGCGGATGCCCCTGACCGGCGACTGCCGCGAGTGCGGCGGCCGCGTGAACCTGACCGTTCACGAGGGGTCGGTGAGCAAGTACGTCGACACCGCCATCGAGGTGGCCGACCGATTCGACTGCCGGCCCTACACGAAACAGCGGCTGAAGGTGTTAGACCAGTCGTTAGAGTCGATATTCGAAGACGACACCAACAAACAGTCGGGCATCGCGGACTTCATGTGAGCGATCGGCACAGAGACGCGCTTTCGGAACGTTTGTGATCGAGTGTCACTGCTGTCTGCCATTTATAAAAAGTTGGCTCTGTTGAAATCCTCAGAAACTGATATTTTTGTCTCTCCTGCCGTCAGTACAGATGAGTTATTTCACGAGCGCCGACTGAGTGAAACACCCCATAGCAAGAGAACGATCCCTAGGACAACATAAACGATAGCAGGGGGATTGTAGGTGAACAGGTCCATCCATCGGGCTACAGCATATATCAACAGTAGAAGACCAAGACCTATCAGCAGGACTGTCTCCGTTAGACTCACACCCTTCTCTGGCCTACTATCCGCCATACTACTGTCTTCTATGTCAGTTCGCATAAGAGTATACGCAGTCCAATCGACCGGCCGTTTCAGGTAATGATGTGTCTGAAGAATAGGAGTTCAACAATGCCAAAAGTTGACATCCGCTCTGGTGTTGCACCTCTAAACCCCCAGTCGCTCGTTTATAAGCAGTTACTGGCGGACCAACGGTGAACACCACCAAAACCCCGGTCGCGAGGACTCGCGCACCTCGTTGCGCGCTTCAGTCGCTCGCTTCGCTCGCTCCTTGCAGTGTTACGTCGGTGTGCTTCGTCCTCGCGACTGCCCCTTTGAGTCCCACCCGCCCGGCACAGCACCGCACCTCATACCTCCCCAGCCTCGTCGGACCGGCGCAACTGCGCCGGGCCGACTCCCTCGCGGGCTCCTCGCGGGCCGACTCCCTCGCGGGCCGATGACCCGCTCGGAGGCGCGCCACCGCTTCTGTTTATAAATAGGCCGCCGCTGTCGCCTCGCCTCAGTCGCCGCCGCGCGCGTCCTCGACGACCCGCGTCATCGTCCGGGCGGTCTCGGTTATCTCCTCGTAATCCCCGCGCGCGGCCGCGTCATAGTCGACGAGGGCGCCGCCGGCGCCGACAGCGAACGCACCAGCCTCGATGTAGTCGGCGGCGTTGTCGGGGCCGACGCCGCCGGTCGGCATCATCGGAATCTGCCCGAGCGGCCCCTTCATCGCGCCGAGGTGGTCCGGCCCGACGGTCTTCGCGGGGAACACCTTCACGAAGTCGGCGCCGGCCTCGTAGCCGCGGATGGCCTCGGTCGGGGTCATCACGCCGGGCGCGCTGACCGCGCCGTAGCGGTTACACGTCTCGATGACGTCCTCGTGAAGGCTCGGCGAGACGACGAACTCCGCGCCGGCCATCAACGTGGTCCGAGCAGTCTCGCTGTCGAGGACCGTCCCCGTGCCGACGACGACCTCGTCGTCGAACGACCCGGCGACCTCGCCGAGCTTTTCGGCGACGTTGGGGGTGTCGGCGGTGATCTCGACGGCTGTGACGCCGCCCTCGCGTAACGCCTCCGTGATCTCGATCAGTTGGTCGGCCTCGACTCCGCGCAACACCGCGACGACGCCGCTGTCGACGAGCCGTGAGAGCGTTTCGCTCATACGCCTCCGTCTCGGAGTGGCTACTTAAATGACCGCGGATGGGTCCGGCCGGTTACGACACCCGGTGACCGCGGATCGCGTGGCCGACCGAGACGGGAATCGCGTGGCCGACCGAGACGGGAATCGCGTGGCCGATTCGCACGGTGATCGTGAGACTCACCGACACGAAATCGGCGGCGATCCGGGGTGATCCCCGTCGAAACGGCCGAGACGAAACACTACCCTTTTGACCCTGCTGTCGGTAACGAACGGTATAATGGGCCGACGCAAGAAGATCGTTCAAGAGTGCGAGCGGCTGATGGACGCCCCGGAGAACATCCGGAACATCGCCATCGCTGCCCACGTCGACCACGGGAAGACGACCCTCTCCGACAACCTGCTGGCCGGCGCCGGCATGATCTCTCAGGACACCGCGGGCGAGCAGCTCGCGATGGACACGAAAGAGGACGAACAGGAGCGCGGTATCACCATCGACGCGGCGAACGTTTCGATGACCCACGAGTACGAGGACACCAACCACCTCATCAACCTCATCGACACGCCGGGCCACGTCGACTTCGGTGGCGACGTCACCCGCGCGATGCGCGCGGTCGACGGCGCGCTGGTCGTCGTCGACGCCGTCGAGGGCGCCATGCCCCAGACCGAGACGGTGCTCCGGCAGGCGCTCCGCGAGGGCGTGAAGCCGGCGCTGTTCATCAACAAGGTCGACCGCCTCATCTCCGAGCTCCAGGAGGGGCCCCAGGAGATGCAAGAGCGCCTGATGTCGGTTATCGCCGACGTCAACGAGCTCATCCGCGGGATGGCCGAGAACATGGAGGACATCCCCGAAGACTGGACCGTCTCCGTCGAGGACGGCACGGTCGGGTTCGGCTCCGCGCTGTACAAGTGGGGCGTCTCCATGCCGTCGATGCAGCGGACGGGCATGGACTTCGGCGACATCATGGACCTGGAGCAGAACGACAAACGGGAGGAGCTCCACGAGCGGACGCCGCTCTCGAACGTCGTGCTCGACATGGTCTGTGAGCACTTCCCGAACCCGGTCGACGCCCAGCCCCGTCGTGTCCCGCGCATCTGGCGCGGCGACGCCGACACCGAGCTGGCCGAGGGGATGCAGCTGGTCGACGAAGACGGCGAGGTCGTCTTCATGGTCACCGACATCTCGATGGACCCGCACGCGGGCGAAATCGCGACGGGCCGCGTCTTCTCCGGCACGCTGGAGAAAGGCCAGGAGCTGTACGTCTCCGGGACCGCGGGCAAAAACCGCATCCAGAGCGTCGGCCTCTTCATGGGGTCCGAGCGCGAGGAAGTGGGTCACGTCCCCGCCGGGAACATCGCGTCGGTCACCGGCCTGCGTGACGCGATCGCCGGTTCCACCGTCTCTTCCGTGGAGATGACGCCGTTCGAGTCGATCGAGCACATCTCCGAGCCGGTCATCACGAAGTCCGTCGAGGCCCAGAACATGGACGACCTGCCGAAGCTCATCGAGACGCTCCAGCAGGTCGCCAAGGAGGACCCGACGATCCAGATCGAGATCAACGAGGACACGGGCGAGCACCTCATCAGCGGGCAGGGCGAGCTCC
>Ga0209917_1000012_pt1 | contig 81038 bp, 91 predicted proteins | sample SalPon2_C_H2O_MG_FD_185710 | JGI IMG/M metagenome (GOLD analysis project Ga0209917, IMG submission 185710) | Salt pond water microbial communities from South San Francisco under conditions of wetland restoration - Salt Pond MetaG R2_C_H2O_MG... | ecosystem: Environmental > Aquatic > Non-marine... | reverse complement strand
GGCGCGACCGAACTCGATCTCGATTCAGAGTCAACGTGATACAATGCAGGGACAAGCCCAACAGCAGGCATACGACCGCGGGATAACGATCTTCTCGCCGGATGGCCGCCTCTACCAGGTCGAATACGCGCGGGAGGCCGTCAAGCGAGGAACAGCGAGCATCGGCATTCGGACCGAGGAGGGCGTGGTGCTGGCGGCGGACAAACGCTCCCGGTCGCCGCTGATGGAACCGACGAGCGTCGAGAAGATTCACAAGGCCGACGACCACGCGGGCATCGCCTCCGCGGGTCACGTCGCCGACGCGCGCCAGTTGATCGACTTCGCCCGCCGGCAGGCCCAGATCAACCGCCTCCGGTACAGCGAGCCGATCGGTATCGAGACGCTCACGAAGGAAGTCACCGATCACATCCAGCAGTACACGCAGGTCGGCGGTGCGCGCCCCTTCGGCGTCGCCCTCCTCATCGGCGGCATCGAGGACGGCGAGCCCCGCCTCTACGAGACCGACCCCTCGGGAACGCCCTACGAGTGGAAAGCAGTCTCCATCGGCGCCAACCGTGGCGAACTCCAGGAGTACCTCGAGGAGAACTACGAGGACGGTCTGGACCTCGACGGCGGGATCGCCCTCGCGCTGCGGGCCCTCGCCACGAGCAACGACGGCGACCTCGAACCCGCCGGCGTCGACGTGGCGACGATCAGCCTCGACTCCGAGGCGTTCCACGAACTCACGAACGACGAGATCGAGACCCACCTCGCCGACCTCGAACTCCTCCCCAGCGAGGACGACGAGGACGAGGACGAGGAGTAGCGACGCCGACCCTTCGGTCCCCGGTCTCGGATCTCCGTTTTCGACGTTCGACCGCGCCCGACCTGCCGGCGTGACGTAGTTCGGGCGCCTCTGCGGATCGGTGTGCGTTGGTTTCGGTCGTCACCGACGATGCTGACGACGGTCGGTGCTGACGCACGACGGGACCGTCTCGGTTACTGACGCACGACGGGACCGTCTCGGTTACTGACGCACGACGGGACCGTCTCGGTTACTGACGCACGACGGGACCGTCTCGGTTACTGACGCACGACGGGACCGTCTCGGTTACTGACGCACGACGGGACCGTCTCAGTACTCCTCGTACGCCAGGTTCATTAGCCACTGCGAGAAGGCGTCGCTCCGCGGGTCGACTTCCTCCTCGCCGATAAATGGCGAGAGCATATCGCCGGCCATCAGGAGGGCGAACTCCAGATCACCGGCGGTCGGCATCAGGAAGTAGGTGTTGTGTCCTTCGTAGACGGTCTCCTCGCGCTGGATCAGGCCCTCCTCGACGAGCGATTCGGCGAGGCGGCTCCCTTTCCGTGACGACACGTCGAGTTCCTTCCAGAGGTCGCTCTGGTGGATGCCGCGCGTCTCGAGGACGAGTTCGAGCGCCGCGCGTTCGTCGGCGGACAGGTCGACGTCGTCGGCCGCGCTCATCGACCCACCTCCGGGTCTACGGTCCGGATCATACCTCCACAAATCGGTGGCGCGGGTTTAAACTTGACCTTCGCCGGTTTGGACCGGCTCGTACGTCGTCTCGCAGGGTGGGCCGGGTGCGAACCGATACGTCGGCTCGTCACCGAGGCGGATCAGCGACGACGACCGGGTGCCGTAGCCGTTCTCGTGGATACAGACGCCGAACTCGTGGTCGGCGAGGGTCGTCGCCGCGCGGTCGAGCCACTCGGTCGCCCCTTCGCCGGGTTCGGGAGTGAGCGCCGTCCGGACCGCGCGGGCGTTCTCAGCCTGCCCGGCCGCCCGGTCCACGCGGGCGTCGCCGTCGGGAACGACGAAGGAGTCGGTCATGCTGCCCCCGCCCCCGAGCGCCGCGCCGCTGTTGACGACGACGTGGACGCCCGGGTCGAGTTGGGTCACCCGGAGGTGGCCGTCCCACTCGAACAGGAAGGCGGCGTTCCGGTCGGCGACGACGAGGTTGAACCCGTCGTAGCCGTGGGCGTCGACCGACCGCTCGACGAGTCGGGCCGCGGCGGTGGCGTCCGATTCGCGGAGCGCGTCGGCGACGATGAGGCCGCGCGAGCGCTCGGCCGTCGTCCCCTCGACCCAGCGGTTAGTGATGCCGACGAACACGCCGGCGTCGTTGTAGCCGATCCAGGTCCCGCCGGCCCGGGCGTCGCGCGGGGCGACGACGGACGGGTTCGACTCGGTTCGCCGCGGCGGCTCCGAGGGCCGGTCACGCCGCTCGTCGCGGTTGGCTGCGACGACGACCGGCGCGTCGGGGAACACCTGCCACGCGAGAGTCAGGGTACACACGGTGGTCCGTAGGCGAGCCGAGCGGTTAAACGCGGCGCGCTACGTGCGCCAGTCGTCGGGCACGCCCGCGGCGTCGTCGGTGGCCACGGCGGTGCGGACGGCGGCGACGTTCTCGGGCACGTCGTGGACCCGCACGATGTCGGCGCCGCGGTCGACGGCCAGCGCCGTCGCTGCAATCGTCGCCGGGAGGCGCTCGCCGGCCCCCTGACCGACGTGGCCGAACATCGACTTGTGGGAGTGGCCGAGGAGGAGCGGACAGCCGAGCGATCGGAACTCGGGCAGGCGGTCGAGGAGAGCGAAGTTCTCGACGTTGCTCTTGCCGAAGCCGAGGCCGGGGTCGACGATCACCTGTTCGCGGTCGAGTCCCGCACGCTCCGCGAGCGCCACCCGCTCCGCGAGTTCGTCGATCACGTCCGACACCACGTCGTCGTACGTGACGGTCTTACCGGGGACGACCGGCGCGTCGATGCTGTGCATGACGATCACCGGCACGTCGAACTCGGCGGCGAGAAAGCGCATCTCGGGGTCTTCCAGCCCCGTCACGTCGTTGAGGATGTCGGCGCCGGCCTCCAGCGCGGCCCGTCCCACCGCGGCCTTGCGGGTGTCGATCGACACCAGAACGTTGAGGTCGGCGAGCGCCTCGATCACGGGGCGGACGCGGCCGATTTCCTCCTCGACGGGGACGGGGTCGGCGCCGGGGCGCGTGCTCTCGCCGCCCACGTCGATCACGTCGGCGCCGGCCTCGATCATCGCCTCGGCCTGCTCGACCGCCGCCGACTCGTCGAAATACTCGCCGCCGTCGTGGAAGCTGTCCGGCGTGACGTTCAGGATTCCCATGACCGACGGGCGGTCGGTCCAGGGGTAGGCCCGCTCTTGCTCCCGGTTTCCCTCGCCCGCCGCGTCGATCCGGGGCCGGAGGGTGTCGGCCACGTTTCCGTGGCCCCGGTCGTCGAGTTCCGCGAGGAGCGCCCGGAGTTCGGCGGTCGTCCCCGCGACGACGGCCGCGCGGAGTTCGCGCCCGATCCGGTAGTCGGCGGTGACGGCCGTGGCGCCGGCGCGGCTGGCGGCTCGGTCGAGCGCCCGGGCCTCCCGCCGGTCGAGGTGGACCGTCAGGACCTCGCTGACGCTCTCGCTCGCCGCCCCCGCGGCGTCGACGGCGTCGGGGTGAGCGCGGTCGATGACGGCTTGCGCGTCGTCGACGGTGTCGACCTCGCGGGTGATCGCGAGACGCGACCACCGGCGGCGCGCTTCGGCGACGGCGAAGAGCGATCCGACGACGAGCACGCAGTCGTCCGTCTCGGCGGCGGCGCGGGCGTCGTCGAGGGCGGCGGCGACGGTGGGGGCCGTCGTCACCGACCCCTCGCCCGCCGCCTCGAAGGCCGCCGCGAGCACCGCGGGGTCCGCGGCGCGTTCGAGGGCTGGCGCGCAGGTCCGCACCGACGCAGCCGCGGGGAGTGCTTCGACCATCGAGCGGTGGTCCTTGTCGTGCATCGCGCCGAAGACGAGGTGGAGGTCGTCGTAGTCGTACTCGGCGAGGGTTTCCGCGACCGCTTCGCAGGCGCCGGGGTTGTGCGCGCCGTCGAGGACGACCAGCGGGTCGCGCTCGACGACTTCGAACCGGCCGGGCCAGTGGGCGTTGCGGAGGCCGCGGGTGAGGTGTGCCTCGGTCACGCGGTCGGTGCCGACCTGTCGGGCGAGGACGGCCGCGACACCGGCGTTTCGCGCCTGGTACGCGCCGGGCATCGGCACCCGCGTCTCGACGCCCCAGTCCGCGGCCGTGATGGCGACGCCGGCCTCGGTGTGGTTGACGACGCCGTCGTAGCGGACGGTTACGTCCGGCGACTCCGCGGCGACGCCGACGGCGAGGGCGTCGGGGGCGTGTCGACGGACGGCCGCAAGCGCCTCGCCGGTCGCACCCGTCACCAGCGGCGCGTCGTCGGGGGCGACGGTCACCTTCTCCGCCGCGATGTCGTCCAGCGTGTCGCCCAGAATGTCGGTGTGTTCGAGGCTCACCGCCGTCACCGCTGCGGCGACGGGGTCGACGACGCTCGTCGCGTCGAGGCGGCCACCCATGCCCACTTCGAGCACCGCCACGTCCACGTCCGAGCGCCCGAAATACCAGAGGCTCATCGCGGTAAGCGCCTCGAAGGAGGTGATCGGGTCGCCCTCGACCGCCCGTCTGACGAGGAACGGCCGCACCTCCTCGACGAACTCGACGACGGCGGATTCGGTTATCTTCCGGCCGTCGACGCGGACCCGCTCCCGGATGTCGTCGAAGTGGGGCGAGGTGTACAGTCCCGTCCGGTAGCCCGCCTCGCGGAGGATGGATTCGGTCATGCGTGCGGTGCTTCCCTTGCCGTTCGAGCCGGCTATCTGGACGAACGAAACGCCCTCGTGGGGGTCGTCGAGGTGGGCGAGGAGGTCCCGGATCGACCCCGTGCCCGGATCGAGCGCGAACCGCCGGAGGTCGGAGAGAAAGTCCGCCGCGGCGTGGTAGTTCATGTCCCACGATTCCGTGTGGCGCGGTTTTATACTATCGACTGGGAACGAATCGTGCCACAAACGCTCATACCGCGCCCCGCTCGCGTGCCCGCTCCAGCGCCGACTCGTCGACGAACACGACGATTTCGTCGCTCCAGAGCCGGAAGTCGTGGCGGTGGCGTTCGTAGCCCGACACCTGCCGGGCCACTCGGTCCTCGTCCCAGCCCGCGGCGATGACGACCGGCGGCGGATCGGCCGGGAGCGCCGCGTCGGGAGCGGTGCTCGTCACGCTCGCGCCGTAGCGTTCGAGATACCACGGGAGTGGGAGCCGGGTGTGCCACGACGGGCCGCCGGGGCGGGGTTGCTGGAGCGTCGACTCGTTCGCGACGTAGAAGCGTACGTCGCTGGGGTTGCCGGGGGTGTGCGTGCCGACGAACAGCACGTCGGTGCCGTCGGTGACGCGGGCGACGCCGCGGACGAGTGCGAGCGTGTCCTTGAGGTCGTTTTCGGGCTGTGCCCACTGGATCACCTCGCCGGCCTCGTCGTCGGACGCGCTGTTGGCGTAGGTGGCGTTGGCGCCGACGACGCCCACCGCCGCGCCGGAGAGCACGAGGGCGGCGAGGATGGCCGGTCGGGTCCACCCGGCGAGGGGGTTGCGCTCGCCGTCCGCATCCGAGCGGTCGAGCGCCTCCCGCACCCGCTTCCCGGCGGCGGCGACGCCGATGGCGGCGGGCACGGCGAGCGGAATCACGGCGTGGACGGCGGCCCACGGCGCCCGGATGTCCGTCGCGATGGGGTAGCCGAGGACGCTCACCGCCCCCCAGTAGGCCGCGAAGGCGACGATGTCACGGTAGCCCTCCTCGCCGTAGCCGTCGGCGACGAAGCCCAACAGGGCAAAGAGCAGGACGAAGGGCGCGCCGAAGAGGAGGGTTTCGAGGTAGTCGTAGAGGAAGGGGAGGTAGTCGTGGTTCTGGTGGCTACCGGCGACCCAGAGGCTGTAGAACGACTCCCACGAGCCGACGGTGGCCGCCTCGACGACGCCGGGGAGGCGGCTCGGCGTCGAGAGCGCCGCCCCGAGTTCGGGCCGGGGCGCGTAGAAGAACGTGACGACGGCGAGGAAGACGGCGACGGCGCCGAGGGTGTGGACGGCGCCGAGGCCGATCCCGCGGGGGACGGAGCCGCCCCAGCGCGTGAGGCGGTAGGCGGCCGCCGTCCGCCAGTCGTCGAGGACGAGGCGGACGACCGAGCGATCCGAGCGGGCGGCGCGAAAGAGGCGATGATCGAGCAGGAGCGCCCCCGCGCCGAGATAACAGAGCACGTAGACGACGGCGTTTTCCTTGGTCGTGAACGCGAGGCCCATCGCGGCGGCGGCGGGATAGACGAGGCGGGCGTCGCCCCGGTCGAGCGCCCGGACGAAGAAGGCGAGGGCGACGAAGGCGAAGGCGCCGACGAGCACGTCGTTGCGCATAAACCGCGAGTAGTAGACGAGCAGGGGGTTGACCGCGAGGACGACGGCCAGCGCGACCACTTCCACGTCGCGCAGGCGGTCGCGGAGCAGCCACGCCGACAGGGGAAGCAGGCCGCCGACGAGGGCGACGATCAGGCGGGCGCTGAAGTCGGTGGCGCCGAGAAATGGGACGGAGAACACCCAGTCGTTGACGACGAAGAGGAAGGGGCCGTGGACGATGGGTCGGTACGCGAACTGCCCCGACTCGTGATAGCGGAGGATCCAGTAGCCGACGCGGCCTTCGTCCCAGTGGAAGATCCGGGTTCCGAGGCCGACGAGGCGGACGGCGAGGGCGAGGGCGGTGATCGCGAGGACCGCTTGGAGGGTGCGGCGGCGATCGTCGAAACGCATCGCTACCTTCTGTCGCCTCGGCGGTAACAACTCTTTCCCTTTCGGGGGCGAGTCGTCGCTGCGGCCGCCCCGTGATGGCGACGGGCCGTCTCAGTCCGTACAGTAGTCGATGGCGTCGCGAACCGCCTCGCGCCGGCCGATGAGCGTCAGGTGGTCGCCGAGCGCGATCCGGTCGTCCGGGTGGGGGAGCTGGTTGGTTCCGTTCCGACTGATCAACGCCACGTGACAGCCCTCGGGCAGGGCGTCGCTCAGTTCGGCCACCGTCTTGCCGGCACGCTCCGGCGAGGACACCTCGACTTCCTGTACGTCGCCGTCGCGGTCGAGTTCCCGCATCCACTGAGAGATGCCGGGACGCTCGATGACGTTGTCCATCGACCACGCGATAGAGGAGGGGGAGGAAATCGCCTCGACGTCGAGGTCGTCGAACGCCGCGACGTTCCCCGGTTCGTTGACGCGGGCGACGACCGTCTCGACGCCGTACGTGGTCGCGAGCTGGGAGACGAGGAGGTTCAGGTCGTCGTCCCGGGTCGCCGCGGCGACGACTTTCGCGTTCTCGATGCCGGCACGCTCCAGTACGGCCCGGTCACTGCCGTCGCCGTCGTGGGCGGTGAACCCCGCCTCGCGCAGGCGTTCGACCACGTCGGGGTCCCGCTCGACGATGGTCACGGATTCGCCACGGTCGTCGAGTCGCTCCGCGAGTTCGGTGCCGACACGGCCGCCGCCGACGACGAGGACGCGTTTCGGAATCACGTCGAGTGCCTGGGCGATGTGACGGGCCAGTCCCCCTTCAAACACGACGGTTACGAGGATGACGAGAAAGACGGTGCCGACCAGCGTCGTCGCGGCCGTCGGATTTCGGGACTGGAGTTCGAGCGCGAACAGCGTCGCGACGCTCGCGGGGATGATTCCCCGGGGGCCGAGCGCGCTGATGAAGAGTCGTTCCCGAACGGTCAGGCGGTCCCCGACCGTACAGGCGAGGACGACCGCCGGTCGGACGAGGCCCGCAATGGCGACGACGGCGACGATTCCGCCGACGCCGAGACCGACCAGATCCTCGACCGAGAGCAGGGCGGCGAGGGTGATGAACACGAACGCGATGACGAGCAGCGACACGTCGCCCTTGAACTGCTCGACCGTGTCCCGGTATGGGATGTCGGCGTTGCCGAGGAGGAACCCGCCGGTCGCGACGGCGGCGATGCCGGCTTCGGACGCGCCCAGCCGAGCGCCGAGGACCTCGGCGATGCCGTACATCGTCAGCGACGACACGAGCACCATGAGCCGGGCGTTCCGTGGCGCGTTCCCGACCGCCTGCGTCCCGTATCGGAGGACGTACCACAGGACGGCCGCGACCGCCGCCCCGACGGCGACGCCGAGGCCGAACCGGAGCGCGAACTCCCGGACGAGCGTCGGCAGTCCCTGCGACCCGAGCAGGACGTAGTCGAACATGACGATGGCCAGAATGGCGGCCGTGACGTCGTTGACGACGCCCTCGGTCTCCAGCGTCGAGGCGACGCGTTCGCGGACGGGCACGACGGCCATGACCGGCGTGATCACTGTCGGTCCCGTCGCCACGAGGAGCGACCCGATCAGAACGGCCACGTCCCACGGCGTCCCCAGAACGTAGCGGACGACGACGGCCGTCCCGACGAGCGAGCCGAGGGCCCCGACCGTGATCAGGCGGAGCGTCTCGCGGCGGGCGCTCCGAATCCGCTCGATCCGGAGGTTGAAGGCGCCCTCGAAGACGATGATCGCGACCGAGAGGCCGACGATGGCCCGGAGCGCCGCCCTGTCGCCGCCGAGGGTGACGAGACCGAGTCCCTCCGGGCCGACGACGACGCCGGCGAGGATCAGGAAGACGACGCTCGGGACCCGCAAGCGGTCGGCGAGCACCTGGGCGCCGACCCCCAGTGCCATGATCGTGACGACGGTCCGGATAGTACCGACGGCGGCGCTCACGCGACGACACCCCCGCGTCCGCGGTCCGAATCCATCGTCGGAGACGTGCGCGGCGGGGCTACAAAGTGGCTTCCCCGGTGAACGGCGTACGGGAACGGGGGCGCCGGCCGACCCGCCGTGCGGACAGTAAGGCCTTTCTCGCGCCGCGCCGACGCGGCGAATATGGTTACACTGGGGCTGGTGGTGGCGCAGTTCAACGCGTCGGTCACCGAGCCGATGGCGGCGAAGGGCCGGTCGGCGGCGGCCGACGCGGGCGCCGAGGTGGCGGAGCTAGTCGAAGTGCCCGGGGCGTACGACTCGCCGCTCGCCGCGGATCGGCTCGCCCGCCGGGACGACATCGACGCGGTGGCGGTGCTGGGCGCTATCGTCACCGGCGACACGGACCACGACCGCGTCATCGCGGACGCGACGGCGGCGGCGCTGACGCGGGTGAGCCTCGACCGCGATACGCCCGTTACGTTCGGCGTCAGCGGGCCGGGGATGAGCGGAGCCGAGGCGCAGGAGCGCGTCGGGAAAGGAGCGGAAGCGGTAAACGCAGCGGTCGAGATGGTACGCACGTTACCATGACGGACTTCGACTTCGCGGCGCGCGTCGGGCGCGTCGAGCCGAGTGCGACCCTCGCGATCAGCAACCTCGCCAACGAACTCGAGGCGGACGGCATCGACGTCGTCGACCTCTCTGTCGGCGAACCCGACTTCGACACGCCGGAGAACATCAAGCAGGCCGCCAAGGACGCGCTCGACGCCGGGCATACGAGCTACACCTCATCGAACGGCGTCCCCGAACTCCGCGAGGCCATCGCGGAGAAACTTCGCGCGGACGGTATCGACTGCGAGGCGGGCAACGTCGTCGTCACCCCTGGGGGAAAGCAGGCGCTCTACGAACTCTTCCACACGCTGATCGACGGCGGTGACGAAGTCGTCCTGCTCGATCCGGCGTGGGTCTCCTACGAGGCGCAGGCGAAGATGGCGGGCGCCGACCTCTCGCGCGTCGACCTCTCGCCACACGGGTTCCAGCTCGAACCCGCGCTCGACGACCTCGCGGACACTGTCTCCGACGACACCGAACTCCTCGTCGTCAACTCGCCGTCGAACCCGACGGGTGCCGTCTACTCCGACGCCGCACTGGAGGGCGTCCGTGACCTCGCCGTCGAGCACGACATCACCGTCATCTCCGACGAGATGTACGACGAGATTACGTACGGCGTCGAGCAGACGAGCCTCGGGAGCTTGGAGGGGATGGGCGACCGCACCCTCACGGTCAACGGCTTTTCGAAGGCCTACGCGATGACCGGCTGGCGGCTGGGCTACTTCGCCGCGCCCGACGACTTCGTCTCGCAGGCGGGCAAAATCCAGTCCCACTCCGTCTCCTGTGCGGTCAACTTCGTCCAGCACGCGGGCGTCGAGGCCCTGCGAAACACCGAAGAGTCGGTCGTCGAGATGCGCGATGCCTTTCACGAGCGCCGCGATATGCTCGCCGACCTGCTGGCCGACCACGGCGTCGACGTCTCCGTCGGCGACGGCGCGTTCTACATGATGCTCCCCGTCGACGAGGACGATCAGGCGTGGTGCGAGGGCGCCATCGAGGAGGCCCACGTCGCGACGGTGCCCGGAAGCGCGTTCGGGACGCCCGGCTACGCCCGTCTCTCCTACGCGGCGAGTCAGGAGCGACTGCAGGAGGGCGTCGAGCGGCTGGCCGAACACGACTACATCTAAGATTTAGGTACGGGCGCGCCCCACGACTACTCGATGCGCGTCCGTGACCTCCCGTTGTCCGCCGACGTTATCGATCACTTCGAGTCCCAAGGGATCACGGAGCTCTATCCGCCACAGGCCGCGGCCGTCGAGGCCGGCGTGGCCGAGGGACGACGCCTCGTCGCCGCCGTCCCCACAGCCAGCGGCAAGACGTTCGTCGCGACGCTGGCGATGCTGACCGCCGACGGGCCGGGACTCTACATCGTCCCGCTCCGGGCGCTCGCCCGCGAGAAGTACGAGACCTTCTCCGACCTGCCCGGCGTGAGCGTCGGCATCTCGACCGGCGACTTCGACTCCAGCGCCGCCGAGTTGGGCGACAACGACATCGTCGTCGCGACGAGCGAGAAGGTCGACTCGGCCATCCGCAACGGCGCCGACTGGATCGCCGACCTGGCCTGTGTCGTCGTCGACGAGGTGCATCTCGTCGGGAGCGAGGGGCGGGGGCCGACCCTCGAAGTCACCCTGGCCACCCTCGGGCGCCGGGCGCCGGGAGTCCAGATCGTCGCGCTGTCGGCGACGGTCGCCAACCCCGACGAACTCGCCGACTGGCTCGACGCGGGCCTCGTGCAGTCGACGTGGCGGCCGGTCGACCTCCGGACGGGCGTCTACGCCGATGGCGCGGTCGGATTCGACGACGGCACCGAACGGGACGTGTCGGTGCCGGGCGACCCCGACGACGCCACGGACGCGACGGACGCCCTCGTCGCCGAGGCGGTCGACGACGGCGGGCAAGCGCTGGCGTTCGCCCGGTCGCGCCGCGAGGCGGAGACGCTGGCGGAACGCCTGTCGGGGGTCGGCGCCGCCCCCGACGTGGCCGACGAACTCCGTGACCTCGACGGCACGGAGACGGGACGGCGTCTCGCCGACTGCATCGAGGGAGGCGTCGCGTTCCACCACGCGGGCCTGCGGAGCGCCCACCGGGTCGCCGTCGAGCGCGCCTTCCGGGAGCGCCGCCTGCGCGCCATCTGCGCGACGCCGACGCTCGCCGCCGGCGTCAACGTCCCCGCTCGCCGGGTCGTCGTCCGGGACCAGCAGCGGTACACAGGGTCGGGAATGGAGTGGCTACCGACGCTCGAAGTCCACCAGATGTGCGGGCGGGCGGGGCGCCCCCACCTCGACCCGTACGGCGAGGCGGTGCTGGTGGGCGACGGGACGACGCGGGAGGACCTGTGGGAGCGGTACGTCGACGCCGAGCCGGAGCGGGTGGAGTCACAGCTTGCCGATCCGAACGCGCTCCGAACCCACGTCCTCTCCATCGTGGCTTCGGACTTCGCGGCGTCGCGCGAGGGCGTCCTCGACGTGTTGGATGCGACCTTTTTCGCCCACGGGACGCCCACGAGCGACCTCGGCGGCGTCGTCGACACCGCCGTCGCGGATCTCGTGGCGATGGGGATGATCGTCGACGATGGGGGCCTCGACGCGACCGACCTCGGTGCCCAGGTGTCGCGGCAGTACGTCACGCCGGAGACGGGTGCCCGGATCGTCGACGGCCTGCGGACGGCGGCGGACATGGAGGCGACGGGGCTCACCGCGCTAGAAATAATCTGTGACACGCCGGACATGCAGGACACGTATCTCGGCAACCGCGAGCGCGCCGATATGTATCGGTTCGCCCAAGACCATGCCGACGAGTTCACGACTCGTATGGGCGAGACGGACGACTTCGAGGGGTGGCTGACGGCGGTGAAGACGGCACGCGTCCTCCACGAGTGGACCGAGGGGGCGAGCGCCGAGGAACTGGTCGAGCGTTTCCGCATCGGGCCGGGCGATCTGGAGTCGCGCATCGAACGCGCCGAGTGGTTGCTCGGCGCCGCCGACGCCATCGCAGGGGTCGTCGACGCCGACGCCGCGGTGCCGTTCCGGGCGCGGCGGGCGCGGCTGTAGCGGTCGCGTCCGAAACCGGCCTAGACGTACCCGTCGATCAGGTCCGAGAGCTGCTCCTCGCTCTGGACGCCGACCACCCGCTCGACGGCCTCGCCGTCGGCGAACAGGAGCAGCGTCGGCACGCCGCGGACGCCGTACTGCGAGGCGAGGGCCTGATTCGCGTCGATGTCGACTTTGGCGACGGCCGCCGGCGTCGACGCCGCCAGCGACTCGACGACCGGTTCGAGCATCTGACACGGTCCACACCAGTCGGCGTAGAAGTCGACGAGCACGGCGTCGTACGTCGCCGTCAGATCGGCGAGGTGGTCCGGGCCGTCGACGTGGATCGGTTCGTCGGGCGCCGCGGCCCCACCGTCGGCGCCGTCCTGCAGGTCGCGTTCGAGCCGTTCGCGTTTCTCCGCGCGGATTCGTTCGATGTCTTCGGTGTCGCTCATCACCACACACTGGTCGCCGAACCGCCTTAACAGTTTTGTGAGAAAAGAGCAATACTACTGGTCCCGGTCGTACGCACCCTGCTTCCGGAGGCGGCCCGCCTCGTCGAGGACGGCGGGCGTCCGGCAGACGCCGGGCGCGCCCGTCACCTGCGGCACGGCGCAGTTGTTACAGGAGGCACAGACGGCGCTGGCCGTGTCGTCGGCTAGCAGTCGCGCGGGGAGTTCGGGTTCGGCGTAGAAGGGGCGGGCCATCCCCACCATGTCGCAGGCGTCGCCGAGGAGGTGGTCGATGCGCGGGCGCTCTCGAATGCCGCCTTCACAGAGCACGGGCACGTTCACCGATGCCCGAACCGTCCGACAGAGGTCGGCGTTCCACGCGGGGTCGAAGTCGTACCAGCGGGCCTGCACCCGGTTGGCGAGGGCGACGAGGCGGGCTCGAAGCGGTCCGCCGAACGCCTCGGCGTACCCCTCGCGGAAGCCGTCGTCGCGCCACGCCCGTGCCGGGAACCGCCCACGGACGATGCTCATGTCCCAGAAGACGGAGCCGGAGACGGGGACGAGGGCGTCGTAACCGACCCGGTCGAGGCGGCGACAGATTTCGACGGCGTCCGCACGGGATAGCCGGCGGCGGATCACGGCCGGGGCCGCCGTCTCCGCGGGCACCTTCGTCATCAGTGGAGCGTCGCCCGCGTGCTCGCGGACGGCGTCGTGGACGACTTCGAGAAATCGGACGCCGTCGCCGAACTCGTCGTCGCGGCGGTTGTAGAAGGGTGAGAGGAACTGGTGGACGATACCCATGTTGGCGCCGGCGAGGTGGATCAGGTCGTAGCCGGCGTCGACGGCGTGGCCCGCGGCGCGCCCGAAGTCGTCGGCCAGGTCGTACACCTCGTCGGTCGTGAGAACGTGGGCGTCGTAGTCGAGAAAGCCGAGGGCATCGAGGCCACGGAGGAGGGCGGGCGGGCGGGAGACGGCGAGTTGCCGGTGATCCGGATGCTCGCGTCGGTAGCCAGCGTGCCACGTCTCCATGCTCCGCAGGCCGCCGTGTTCGAGTTGGATGGCGACGGTCGCGCCGTGGCCGTGGAGGCGGTCGGTCAGGCGGCCGAGGCGGGACACGAAGTCGGGGTCGTGAACGCGGGTCATGCCGGGGGCGGCACAGCCGCCCTCGCCGCGGACGATAGTGGCGCCCTGACAGACGAGGCCGGCGCCCGCAGCCGCGGCGGGTTCGAGGTGGTCGATCAGACGGTCCACGGCGTCGTCGCCGTTGCCCGCACACTCCAGCAACGGGGCGCGGTAGAGCCGGTTCGGGACGGTGACGGACCCGATATCGAGCGGGGCAGAGAGCCGGGCCATAGCGGGGCTAGGCACGGCCGGCGCAAAACGCTACTCCCCGTCGTCGCCGAGGATGCGGCTACGGAAGCGGTAGAGGAGCGCGCCCACGACGGCAAAGGGCGTGAGGAAGACGAGCAGGTAGGGGGCGGCGTAGGCGAAGCCGACGACGGCCGCCCGGAGGACGACGCCGACGCCGTGGACCGAGTCGAGGAAGGCGGCGAGGACGGGGGTGTCGTACCACTGATCGGGCGCCGGGCGGTCGGGTCGGGGCTCGGTCATCTCGACCGTAATCGTGGAGTAGGCGACCCGGCGCTGGAGGTTCTGGAGACGCGCTTCGGTCCGCTCGATCTCCGTCTGCACTTCGGAGAGGCGGCGCTCGACGGCGAGGACGTCCTCGGTGTCGTTGGCGCGCTGGTACAGTTCGCGGAGTCGGTCGCGCTCGGCGCGGAGGTTGTTCAGCCGGGCCTGCAGGTCGACCACCTGATCGGTCACGTCCTGGGTCGACGTGCTGGATTCGAGCACCCGTCCCTCACCCTCGACGGTTTCCATGGTGTCGGAGAAGTTCTCGGCGGGCACCCGGAGGACGATTCGTCCGGCGGTCCACGAGGCCTCGCCGCGGTCGTTGATCCGCTTGGACGAGTCGCTGACGTACCCTCCGCGGGCCTCGACGGCCGCGGTCAGGTTCGTCCGCGCCCGCTCGTAGTCCTCGACGCGCAAGCGGACTTCGCCGGTACGGATGATCGACCGGCCGGTCGCGGCCGTGCCGTCGGTCTGAGCGGCGTCGCCGCCGTCACCGCCGGCGGCACCGCCACCGCCGGCGTCCGCGGCTCGTTCGGCCTCGACGTTCGTCTCCGCGACGGCTGCCGAGTCGCCGCCACCGCCTGCCGCACCACCGGCCGAACCGCCACAGCCGGCGAGTAGTACCAGCATTACGAGCAACACGCCGATCGGTCGTCCTCGGTTCATGGGTCGCGATACACCACGACGGTCCAAAATCCCTCCCAAGGCACAAAGAGTCGTTTGAGGAACCGTGGATACCCACGAGAACGTTCCACAATGGACCGCTCACGGCAGTCTATACAGTATATACGTTATTTTTATCTTGACACAACGAGTGGCGCGTACTATGAGACGCGAGCATGCGGCCGGTGAGGCGTGCCTGAGAGGTTGGGCCGACGCCACGAGGTGTGGTGCCGTCGCGGCTGGGCCGCCGATCGGCGAGCGGCGCCCACGAGCGAGTAGTGTCGCCGAATGACGGCCCGGATCGACGCGGCACTCGACGCCGTCGCGGACGAGCGGGCGACGCTCCGGACCGAACGCGACGCGCTAACGGCGTTCGACGGGCGCGTCGCCGAGCTCTCGACCGTGTCCGTCTCGAAGGGGCCGCCGCTCGTCGCGGACCCACAGCCCTCGGGGCAGTCGCTGTCCCGCCTTCGGGCGGCGTACGCGGAGACGGTGATGGCGACCCCACACTACGAGGCGGAGTACGGCGACACGGTCGCCGAGAGCCTCGCCGCCGAGTTCGGCGACGACCTCGCGGCGGCGATCATCGGCGGGACGGCGCTGACGCCGGAGTTGCGCGACGCGGTCCGGGCGGCGACGGACGCGGCCCGGCGCGAACGCGAGGAGTTTCTCGACGTGTTGGATCGCGAGGCCGACTCGCTCGCGACGGCAGCCGACGATATCGAGGCGCTTTCGGCCGAACTCGACGCCCTCGACGACTGCCCGCTGTCCGCCCGAAGCTTCGACGACCTGCACGATCTGTGGACGGCACTCCGGGACCTCGAAGCGCGCACCGACGGCATCGGCATCCGGCGTCAGGAGACGCTCCGAGGGCACCGAAACGACCTCCCCGGCGTCCCGACCGATCTCTGTGAGTATCTCTATCACGACCTGTCGGCGTCCTACCCCGTCCTCGCCTCGCTGGCCGACTTTGGCACCCAACTGGAGCGTGCCCGGCGACGGGTCGAACGCGCCCTCGCCACGACGCCTTAGGAACCTCGGCCGTAAGGCAGTCGAGATGGTCGCCGCTCCGGGGTGGCGACCCTCTCGAAACGGTTGCAGTCGACAGTATCAGGTTGCCTCCAGCCTCACCGTGTCCCATGGACCCGGAAGACCTCCGTGCGTCGATCCCGGTGTGTGATCGCGCCGTCTACTTCAACACCGGTGCGTCCGGCCCGGCACCCCGGCACGTCGTCGAAGCGACGACCGACTTCCTCGAACATCACGAGTACGCCGCCCCGATCGAAGAGGGGGCCTACCCCGCCGCCTTCGAGACGTTCGACGAGACGCGGGCGGCCGTCGCCGACTTCCTCGGTGCCGACCCCCTCGAAATCGCGCTGACCGACAGCACGGCCGACGGCATCGCCCGCGTCGCCGCCGCGACAGACTGGGAGCCGGGCGACGTCGTCGTCCGGACCGACCTCGAACACTCCGCCGGCGTGATCCCGTGGTGGAACCTCCGGGATCGGGGCGTCGAGGTGGAGGTACTGGAGACCGAGGCCGGCCGGATCGACCGCGATGCCCTCACCGACGCCGTCTCCGATCCCGACGCCCGCCTGCTCTGTTGCAACTCGATCACGTGGAACTACGGGACACAGCTCCCGATCTCGGAGATCGTCGATATCGCCCACGACCACGATACGCGCGTTCTCGTCGACGCGGTCCAGTCGCCGGGACAGGTGCCCGTCGACGTGGGCGAGTGGGGCGCCGACTTCGTCGCCGCCGCGGGCCACAAGTGGCTGCTGGGACCGTGGGGGGCCGGCTTCCTCTACGTCGACCGTGAGGTGGCCGACGGGCTGACTCCGGGCGTCGTGGGCTATCGGAGCGTCGCGGACACCGGCGCTGCCGACCTGGAACTCGCGCCCGGCGCCCCTCGCCTGGAGGTGGGAACCACCTCGCCGGCGCCCTACCGGGGCCTGATCGCCGCCATCGACACCGTCGAGGCGGTCGGCTACGGGGCGATCACCGGGCGGATCGAGCGCCTGACCGACCGCCTGAAAACGGGGCTTGGCGACCGCCTCCTGAGCCCCCGCGAGTACGAGTCGGGACTCGTGACGTTCACCGCGGACGACCCCGAGGGCGTCGTGAGCCGACTCGCCGACGCGGGCATCCACGTCCGGTCGCTTCCCTACCCCGACGCGGTCCGGGCGTCGGTGCACGTCTTCAACACCGCCGCAGACGTGGACGCGTTGCTCGACGCGCTGTGATACTGTGTGCCGGTGAGTCGCCGACACGTCACGGCGACTCACCGGGCTGACGTAGACCGAGTCGTCCGAGTCCCGGCACCTATTTGCCTCGCCGACCGGAAGCCGTGGGCATGTTCGACCGTCGCGGAGGTGGGTGGTGATGAACCGACTCCATCCACGGATTCGCGTCGTCTGGGCGGGCCAGGCCACGATCACGGCCACCGTCCTCGGCCTCGTCGCGTTCGCCGTGAGCCGCCTCGCCCTCTCCCTGCCAGTGTGGATCCCGCTCGCCGTGTTCCTCGTCGCCTTCGGCGGCGGCGTCGGGCTTTCCCTCCTGCGGTATCGCGTCTGGCGCTACGAGATCCGGGAGGACGCCCTCTATCTCGAACGCGGCGTCTTCACGCGGGTCCGAACCGTCGTCCCGTTCGTCCGCATCCAGCACGTCGACTCCTCGCGCGGGCCGCTGGAGCGGCTGATCGGCCTCGCGAGTACCGTCGTCTACACCGCCGGCTCCCGCGGCGCCGACGTGGCGGTTCCGGGCCTGACGCCCGACGGCGCCGACGACCTGCGCGAACGGCTGAAGCGACTCGCCATCCGCGCCGAGGGCGAGGACGCCGTATGACGGGACGCGTCGTGTGTCGTCGCCGGCGGGCCGCCGAGCCGCTTCGTCGACTCACGGGCAAACTGCTCCGACGGTCCCCATGAGCCGGACGCTCTCCCCGATTTCGGTCCCCTACCGCGTCGTCGAGCGTGGCGGGAGTATCGTCTTCACCGCGGTGATCCTCTCTTCGGGGGCGTCGAGGGCGTTCGGTCCGGTGGGTGGACTCGTCGGCGTCGCCCTCGTCGGCCTCGCGCTCCTCGCGCTGATCGGCTACGAGGTGACCTACTATCGCCGCTTCGAGTACGATCTCGGCGCCGACACCCTCGACATCCGCTCGGGTGTCATCTCGCGGCGCAACCGCGAGATTCCCATCCGGCGGATACAGAACGTCGACATCAGCCGGAACGTCGTCCAGCGGTTCCTGGATATCGCGGTCGTCGACTTCGAGACGGCCGGCGGGAGCGAGACGGAGGCCTCGCTCCGCTTCGTCGACTTCGAGGAGGCCAAACGCCTCCAGCGCGAAATCGGGCGGCTGAAACGCGGCGGCGACGAGACGGGCGACGACGAGCGCGAACCGCCCGCCACCGAGGAACTGTTCGCCCTCTCGCCGCGCGAACTCGCCCTCGTCGGCGCGCTCTCGTTCGACGTTCGGATTCCGGGTCTCCTGTTCGTCCTCGTCTCGGGGAGTCTCCCCGCGGTGTCGTCGGTCATCCCTATGGAGGGGAGTGTGATTGTCCTCGCCCTCGGTCTGGTCGGCGTCGCCCTCGCCGTCCTCCTCGTGGCGTGGCTGGCCGGCGCCGCCGCGGCCGTCCTCAACTACTACGACTTCCGGCTGACGCAGGTCGAGGACGAACTCCAGTACGAACGCGGCCTGTTACGCCGGTACGACGGGTCGATCCCGCTCGATAAGGTGCAGACGCTGACCGTCGTCGACGACCCGTTGAAACGCTACTTCGGCTACGCATCGCTCAGGATCGAAACGGCGGGGTACGCGCCCGGCAGCGGCGAGAGCGGCTCCGAGGCGGCCGTCCCCCTCGCCAGCCGCGACCGGGTGCTCGCGCTCGCCAACCGCATCGAGTCGTTCGGGACGCCCGCGTTCCAGCGGCCGCCAAAGCGCGTGCGCCGGCGGTACGCCGTCCGGTATCTCCTCGTCCTCGGCGCGCTCACCGCCGTCCTCTACGGCGTCGACGCCGTCACGGCGGACGCGCTTCCGTGGCCTCCCTACTCGCCGGTGCCGCTCGCACTCCTCGCGCCCGTCGCGGCCCACCTCAAGTGGCGCCACCGTGGCTACTGGCTCGGCGAGCACCACCTCGTCACCCGCAACGGCTTCCTCCGCCGGCGTATCAAGGTCGTCCCGTACTACCGGATACAGACCGTGATCGACTCGCGGACGGTCTTCCAGCGGCGGTGGAACGTGGCGACCGTGACCGCCGACACCGCGGGGTCGCTCTCCCTGGTCGGGAGCGACGCCGCCGCCGTCGACGTGGCCGATGCGGACGCCGACGACCTCCGCGTGACCCTCGCGACGCGACTCCGGGAGTCCCTCGCGGCGCGGCGTGGGTGGGTCGACGGGGCGGTGGACGTGAGGGGTGCCGACACGAACGACGTGGACGATGCCGACGTGGACGATGCCGACGTGGACGATGCCGACGTGGACGATGCCGACGCCTGACGCTCACACCATCGGCTGTAACCGTTTCGAGGGCCGGGGAAGCGACTCCCCTGACCGACATACAGTCGGCGGTCTCACTCCGTCCGCGGGACGGCGAGGGCGCCGACGACGAAGACGGCGAGCGACAGGGCCGCGAGGACGAGGGTGGCGACGGTGGGATCGCTGCCGGTGGCCGCCGCGCGGACGCCGCGGGAGAAGTACGTCAGCGGCGAGAACGCGGTGACCGAGCGGAACCAGGCCGGCAGCATCGACGGCGGGACGAACGTCTCCGAGAGCACCCAGACGGGGAAGGCAACGGCGTTGCTGACGGCGATGACGCCGTCCTGCGAACTCGCAACGCGTCCGATGATGGCGCCGAGGCCACAGAACAGCGCGACGCCCGCCACCACCAGGGGCACGAGGACGAGAAGCAGCGGGCCGACCACCACGTTCGCACCCGTCACGCCGAGCACGAGGACGAACAGGATCAGCGCGGCGAGGCCGATGATGGCGACGTTGACGAGCGTGTGCGCCAGCAGCCACTCCCAGCGCCGGAGCGGCGTCGTCGCCAGCTTCTCGAACCGGTTGCCGTCGCGATGGCGGGCGATGGTGCTCCCGACCCGTGAGAGCGGCGTGAATACCACGACGACGCCGAGATAGCCCGGAATGTAGTACGCCGGCTCCCGCGCGAACAGGCCGCCGGTCGGCTGCGTCCGGACCAGCGCGCCGAAGATCAGGATGATCAGGATCGGAAAGAAGAACGTGAAGAAGACGGCCGTCTTCCGTCGGATGAACGCGCGGAGGGCGGCGACGAACGTCGACCGGATGCGACGACGCCGGCTCATCGACCCGCCTCGACCTCCGCGTCGACCGTTTCGCCGGCGTCCACGTCGGCCATCGTCTCGCCCGTGAGCCGGAGGTAGACGTCTTCGAGGCTCGGCTCGGCCCACGTGAACGAGTCGAAGTCGACGCCCGCGGCCTCCAGGTCGGCGACGAGTTCGCCGACCTGCGCGAGCGAGACGTTCCGGACGACCAGCCGGCCGTCGCGTTCGCCGACTTCGGCGTCCAGCGCGGTAGCGACGGCCGCGGCGTCGACGTCCGCGCCGTCGACGAGCAGGCGACTGTCGCCACCGTGGTCCGCAATCAACTCCGCGGGCGAGCCGACGGCGACGAGCGAGCCATCACGGAGCAGGCCCACCCGGTCCGCCAGCCGTTCCACTTCGGCCATCGAGTGACTGGTGAGCAGGACGGTCGTGCCCCCCGCCGCCAGGTCGTCGACGAGCCCCCAGAGTGCCCGTCGGCCCGCTGGGTCGATGCCCGTCGTCGGTTCGTCCAGAAAGAGCACGTCGGGATCGTTGACGAGCGCCGTCCCGACACAGGCCCGGCGTCGCTGCCCGCCGGAGAGGTTCTCGTACCACGTGTCGGCGTCGTCGGCGAGGCCAACGTCATCGAGGACGGCCGCCACGGGGCGGGCCTCGTCGTAGAGCCCGGCGTAGTAGGCGATCAGTTCGCGCGCAGTGAGGCGGTCCGCCGGGTTGAACGACTGGGGGAGGAGTCCGACACGCTGGGCGTCGACGGCGTTCGGAGCCGCCCCGAGGACGCCGATCGATCCCTCACATCGGGTCGTCCCCGTCAGCGCGCGGACGAGCGTGGTCTTCCCGGCACCGTTCGGCCCGACGAGCCCGAACACCTCGCCCGCAGGGATGGACAACGACACGCCGTCGAGCGCCACGGTGTCGCCGTAGCGTTTCGACACGCCCTCGGCGACGAGCGCCGCCCCTGCCCCTGTTTCGGCCTCGGACATACCCGATCTGGCGCCGGTGCGGAGGTAAGGGTTCTGCTTTAGCTCACCCGGTCACGGACCGCCCGCACCAGGTCGTCGGCGTCGTAGTCGCCGTCCTCGTCCTTGTCGTAGATCGTCTCCCCGTCGACGCTGACCCGGAAGACGCCCTTCTCGCCCGTCACCAGCGCGACCGAGTCGAGTTCCTCGCCCAGCGACGTGAGCAGGGCGTGCTGTACGGTTTCGGCCCGGTCGAGGAATCCACACGGAACGCAGTATTCGACTTCTACGTCGGTCATAGTCGGTCGTTGTGGCGGCTCGGGCGTAAACCCTACCCTCTATCGAACCGGTTACTTTATCAACGGGCGGCGTCCGATTACGGACGACGGGGCGCTTAGCTCAGCCTGGACAGAGTGTCTGGCTTCGGACCAGATTGTCGCGGGTTCAAATCCTGCAGCGCCCATGGCCGAATTCTCGTTCGTAATCGCACGACGGCATCGGGATAAGCGTCGATGTCATCGTCTCTGGATGCACTGCCATTGATTTCGTTCAGCCACCGAACGATTCCGAACGACGGCGGTTTCGTCCCGTGGTTCGCTACATCTATACCGCGGTCAGACGAATCTAATCATTGGGCCATTGAACGTGATTCCTACCCGACCGCAGGAAGCGGGGTCTAAGCTGACCGGCTCCGACACACGGTGATCAGTCCGGTCGTTCGGTATCGTCCCTCGCGATGTTGCCCCGGTACTCCTCTGCCTGTAGCACGCTCTCGACGGCGCGCGTGTACGCCGCTTCTCGCCAGGTGCGTGTCGTCTCGGACGCTGTTTTGATCTCTCGAAGGTCGGCGAATGCTTCTCGGAGCTGTGTCGCCAACTTCTCACGCACCCGCTCTTCCGTCCAGTACTCGTTCGTCGTGTTCTGCACCCACTCGAAGTACGACGCCGTGACCCCACCGGCGTTGGCGAGAATGTCCGGGATGACCGGAATCCCCCGCTCGGAAAGGTGTTCATCCGCCCGCGACGTCGTCGGTCCGTTGGCCATCTCCAGCACTGCATCCGTCTGGATGTCCGTCATGTTGGCCTCGGTGATCTGATTCTCGATGGCGGCCGGAATCAGCACGTTGACGTCGAGTGTCAACAGGTCGGCGTTGGTGATCTCCGCCGCACCGAACTCGAATAGGTCCTCGCTCGACTCGTACGTCCCGAACAGCGCCGGCACGTCGATACCGCTCGAATCGTGGATTCCGCCGTCGACGTTGCTGACCGATACGACGTCGTACCCCCGCTCGTGAAGGAACTTCGCGAGAGAGGAGCCGACGTTTCCGAACCCCTGAACCGCGACGGTCGTTCCCTCCCGTGTCATCCCGACCTCGTTCACGAACTCGTCGAGGATCACTGCCCCGCCGAGGGAGGTAGCGTATTCGCGGCCCTCACTCCCGCCCAGTCCGACAGGCTTGCCAGTAATCACACCTGGTGCCTGCTGCCCGGTTATCGACTCGTATTCGTCCCGCATCCACGCCATGATCCGGCCGTCGGTGTTCACGTCGGGCGCGGGGATGTCCGTCTCCGGCCCGAGATGTTCGTGATACTCCGTGATGTACGCCCGCGAGAGGCGCTCCAATTCGCCCTCCGAGAGCCGCGACGGGTCGACCTGTATCCCCCCTTTGGCGCCGCCAAACGGGATGTTGGCGACGGCACACTTCAGCGACATCAGGAAGGCCAGTTCGTCGACTTCGTCGGCGTTCACCGACGGGTGGTAGCGAATCCCTCCTTTCGTCGGTCCACGGGCGGTGTTGTACTGGATCCGGAAGGAGGGAAACACCTCCACGCTCCCGTCGTCCATCCGTATCGGGATGTTCACGTTGGTTCGGCGTTTGGGCTGTTGGAGTAGATCCAGTTCTCGGTCGGCGAGCTGTCCGACTTTCGATACACGATCTAGTTCGGTCGTACACACGTCACAGAGCGTTTCCGTTCCGGTGGGTCCGAGGTCAGTATCCATCGATGGTCACCGATCGTTCGTTCACCGAAAGACGGCAAATAGTCCCGGCGAGTGTGCAACCGCGTTCAAACAGGATACATTACAGTTTCCTCGCCAAGTCAGTCGATCACGTCGTGCGCGATCGGATCTGTTCTTTGGGAGAGACCCGGTCCGTCATCGGGAGAGCGCGCGTTCCCGAGAGATCCGTCAGTAGTACTCCGTCGCAGAATCCGAACGTGTGATGACGATGCACAGGCGCTACGAGGTTAAGACGATTCCCGCCGTTCCCGGTACCAATGGCTGGTCACGCTACCGTCTCCTCGTCGCCGGAACCATCGTCGTTACGAGCACTCCCGCCGAGCGCGAAACTGGTCGTCAAGACGCTCGAGTACGAGGGCCGTCTCACACAGGCGGAACTCGTCGAATCGACGCGACTTCCGGGCCGAACCGTTCGGTACGCACTACGGAAACTCGAAGACGAGGACGTGGTGACCTCCCGGATCTCGTTCGCCGACGCCCGACAGCGCGTCTACTCGCTCACGACCGCCGAGTCGTAGGCGTGCGAGAAGGGGACCAGCCCTGTCCACCGCGCGCGATCAGTGATCGTGTCCGCCGTGAGTGAACTGCCCGGAGAACGCCCGCTGGACGACTTCGGGGAGAGCCGGGTGGATATGAATGCTCTCGCGGATGTCCTGTACGGTTCCGGAGCCAGCCGTCATCGCGACGACGACTTCCTGCACGAGCGTGGAGGCGTCGGGCCCGATGATGTGACAGCCCAGTATCTCGCCGTCGAGGTCGACGAGCACCTTCACGAATCCCTCGGCTTTCATCGCGTCGCCGCGGGCGGTCTCCTCGTATCGGTAGGTGTTGGTCGCGTAGTCCCGCCCCTCGGTTCGCAGGTCGCTCTCGCTGGCGCCGACACCCGCCACTTCGGGCGACGCGAGGACGGCGAAGGGCATCGCGCTGTAATCGACAGCCTTGAGGTCGCTCCCGAAGATGTTTCGCGCGACGGTCCGTGCTTCGTGGTTCGCGTTGTGTTTCAGCAGGTACTCGCCGACGATGTCGCCCAGTGCCCAGACGCCGTCGGCGGCCGTCCGCAGATACTCGTCGGTTTCGACGAATCCCCGCTCGCTGGTTTCGACCGCCGTCGCATCGAGGTTCAGCGTGTCGGCGTTCGACACGCGTCCGGCGGCGATCAGCAACTCGTCGCCCGTCACGGTGACGCCCGCGTCGTTGTCGACGATGCCCCCATCGTCTCCGTATTCGTACGGCCGTGCCTCGACGGACACGGTTCCGTTACTCTCGGAGACTGCGGTCGCAGTGTGGCCGGTGTGGACGGTGAATCGGTCGGCGTACCGTTCGGTGAAGGCCTCGGCGACTTCGTCGTCGGCTTCCGGCAGCAGGTTTGGGCGACGACCGATGATCGTTACGTCGCTTCCGAACGTCCCGAAGAAATGACCGAGTTCGGCCGCGATGTAGCCACCACCGACGATCACGAGGTGGTCCGGGGGCGTTTCGAGTTGGAGCGCCTCCGTGCTCGTCAAATAATCGACGTTCTCGATGCCGTCGATAGAAGGAATCGCCGGCCGTGATCCCGCCGCAATGAGGATCGTCCCGGCGCGAAGTCGAGTCCCGTCGTCTTCGCCGCCGCCGACTTCGACCGTGTGATCGTCGACGAATCGGCCCTCGCCCTCGAACAGACTGTGTTGTGACGAGGAATCAAGGCCCCGTCGGATGGACTCCGCGTCCGCCTCGACTTCCTCGTTCACTTCCCGAACGATATCGGCGAACTCGACATCATCGACGCGAGCGTCGATGTGAAACTCTCCGGCACGTTCGATCGTCTCGAGGACGTCCGCGTGATAGAGCAGTAACTTCGATGGGATACATCCGCGATTGAGACAGGTTCCTCCCAGTGGACCTTTCTCGACCACGGCGACGGATTGACCCTGATTCGCCGCAACGTTGGCGACGTCGAGACCTGACCCGGAGCCGATCACCAGAAAGTCGAACTCGTCCATACACCCGTTCACACTCCTTCGAGCATGAACGTCCGGTTGCATTCCGACATTTCGTCATAGTAACCTACTCACCAATTAGTTAGCTAATTGATTATTATTGTGGAGTACGTGGACCGGAACGGAGACAACTATGGCAACAGAAACCACAACCGCGTCGCCAGTATCGTCCGTGACGTCGGATCAATGGATCGCCGGGGCAGTCGGCGGGTTCGTCGGGAGTATCTTTTTCGGTCTGATGATGATGTTCGTCATGCCGGCCCCACTGTTGGAGGTGGTCATTCCGGCAATGTACGGCATCGAAGGCCCGGCGTTGCTTGCGGGCTGGGCGATCCACCAGTTCCACGGCATCGTCCTCGGTCTCGTGTACGTCGCTCTCGTCCAATTCGGACCGCTACGCGAACCTGCCCGTGAGTTCACCGGAGCGATCGGTCTGGGCGTCGTCTACGGCATCCTGACGACGCTCGTCCTCGCGGCGCTCGTGATGCCGCTGTGGCTCGCCGCCGTCGGCTTCCCCGCTGCGCCCCCGTTCCCGAACGTCGCGTTCCCGGCGACTATCGTCTCGACGATCGGCCACATCGTCTACGCGGTCCCCCTCACCGTCGCGTACGCGATGTCGACGTAGGTCGTTTTTCCCTCCCGTCGCCTGTGCAACGCCGTCCCAACGTCGCTTCAGGTATTAGATACCGCGTTGCGTCCGTGCATGTGCAATGCCAACAGCAACCGTACGCGGACACGAAATTCACTACCGAATGGACGGCGACGAGGGGCCACCGATCGTGATGGTTCACGGCGTGCCTACCAACAGCACCCAGTGGGAGCCGATTCAGGATCTCCTCTCGCCGTACTTCCAGACGTACGCCATCGACCTCATCGGCATGGGGAAAAGCGACAAACCCCTAGATGACTGGGAGTACACCTGGGAGAACGACTCTCACATCATCGCGGAGCTGATGGACGAATGGGGCCACGATTCGATGATCGTCGCTGGCGACGACTGGGGTGGTGGTATCGTCCTCGACTTCGCCGCTCGTTACCCCGACAAGACGGACATCTGTGTCGCCGTCGATCCGGTCGCCTACGACAACTGGCCGGTCGCGGAGATCGAATCAATCGGCCGACTGGCCTTCATCGACGACGACGAGGAGTTCCGGACGGCCGTCGCGGATTTCCCGATGAAACTCGTCCAGACGCTCCGGACGATGGTGCACGAACCGAGTAACTTCCGAGGTGGAGCCATCAAGGAAGATGTGCCGACCGCGCGAACGACCCACGACCTCCGAAAACTCCGCGAACCGTACGAGACGGTCGACTACGCCGCCGGTGGCTCACAACTCAACGGCGACGCCGGCTACGGCTCGCCGAAACTCGACGCCATTCGCGCCCTCGCGCTTCGCGGGGCGTCGCTCGATCCCGACTGGATGCTCGACATCCCCTACGAGAACATCACCGCCCCGACGATGCTCCTCTGGGGACTGCAGGACATCATGATGGACTCGGCGATCCGGTTCCGGTTCCGATACGACATCACGAACGCGCCCGTTCGCATCCAGCCGCTACAGGAGGCGGGCCACCTCGCGCTGGTGGATCAACCTCACCTCGGCGCCGACGCGATCATCGACTTCGTCACCGAACACCGGGGCACCGATATCCTCGCCGACCGGTACATGGGGTTCCCCGAAATCCAGTGATCAGTTTTAGCTTATCCGGTCGGACTGCTGACCGGGATCGGTCGTGTACCGTCGTTGCACGCCGTCGCGTGGCTTTTTATACCGGAGCACCCATCGACCGTATGGATTTCCGAGTACGAATTCATCTTCGGGGGATGCAGAGCGCATGAGTGCGAACGAGAACTGGGTCCGACGGGAGCGCTCGTTCCGCGGTATTTCGGAACGTCTCGCGATCAACTATCTCGAAAATCTCGGCGCCAAACAGGTCGACGACGACCGCGTCGAAGCCGATGACTGGACGGCGACGCTCTCCTCACAGACCGTCGGAATCGGCCCGTCCGTTTCGTTGACGCAGGTCGACCTGATCTTCGAGGGTGACCCCGACGCCCTCGATTCGCTCATCGAACGCTTCGCCCAGAAGGCGATGCGTGCCGGCGGGTAAGCGCCGCAGCAAAACGTATTTGTGATCTCGATACCTGACTGCCGGTCGATCACGTATCGAATCAGTTCGTCGTATGATGGACGACGATCCGTAATCATCGGTAGCCCGCAATCGACTGGCTGTCCTCGAATCGTCCGTCTCTACGTTCACGCGCGGTGTTAGAGACGACAGTTGTCAGAACGTAATAACTTCGCACCCGTCGGCGACGAGCGACCGAATGCTCGGGTGCCCGTCGTGGTCATCGAGCGTTACCAGTCCGGCGTCGTTCACGACGTCGTCGACGCCGAACGCGCCGGCGCAGTAGTCACAGACAGACGTGTCGTCGCGAACACTCCGGTAAAGTTCGTGGTAGTCGCCGTCCTCGTCTTCGAGTTCGGGAATCCACTGCGTGCCAGCGCCGTCGAAGATGAGTTCGACGTCGTCGCTCTCGGTCTCGGCGAACTCCTTGGCCGTTTCGAGCCCGTTCGCGAGACGGCCCTGATCGGCGTGTGAGTCGGTCCCTGCCAGGATGATAACTGCTGCTTTCGTCATTCCAGCTATCGATACGGAACCGTCTCGTATAGGGGACGCGTGGCTGTGCAATCCGTACACGCTGTCCCCGTTTATTTAAATATCTCCTGTCGGGGCGCAGATTGAGACTGGCCTTCGAGGCCCGTCGGCTAGTGATCGGGATCCACAGGAAGTGGTTCTCGAGATTCGACACAATCTCGCCCGGGAGGACTAAAGTTCGACGTCGCTGACGCTCTCGACGTCGAACCGGGTTACGTCGGGGTCACCGTCGAGCAACTCGGAGAGCGCCGCCTCGAACCTGCCGAAATGACCCGTCTCGACGTGTGCGCCGAATGCTGCTTCGCTCTCGTACTGTTCGACGAACCTGAACCGGTTCGGATCGTCAATATCCGCGTTGACCCGATAGTCGATGATTCCGTCCTCCGCCCGGGAGTGCTCGGCCAGCTCTCGGATCAGTTCGACCGCTCGGTCGCGGTGGTTCGGATCGATCGGAAACGTCGCATGGACGACGAGCATTGCACTCCTACCCGGGACGCGGGGGAGTACATACGCTCGGCAGGCGTGCGGCGTCGTTGCACGAGGCCGATCCGTTGCGGCCCTCGTTGTAGTTCGGCGGTGTGGTGACCGCCACGGGAATCGACCACGGACACACACACCTAATCGTACGTGTGGAACTCGGTGGCCTGTTCGAGGAGTTCATCTGGCATTCCGGGCACTTCGTCGCTTCGGACGGGACCCTGTTCGGTGACGAGGTCGGGATCTCGCGGGAAATCTCGCAACGTCCAGTGGATCGAAATCCCCGCTTTCGCGCCGTCTCCCAGTGCGATCGGCACCTGGTTGTGGCCGGGCGTGAGGTCGCCGACCGCGTAAACCCCGTCGACGCTCGTCCGCCCGTGGTCGTCTACCTCCACGGTCCCGTCGTCGTTCAGTTCACACCCGAGGTCGGTCGCGAGCCCGCTGTTGTAATCGGCGCCGTACAGCGCGAAGCCACCCTTGTACTCGCGGACGGCACCGTCGCCGGACTCCGTCCGGCTGCCCGTGGGACGTGGTCCCACGCTGTCCTCGAATTCCAGCGCCTTCAGCCACCCGTCGCTCCCGTTCTGGACGCCGGTCACGTCCTCGTGGATCACGTCGATCGGATGTGTTTCGAGCATCTCGTCGGTGTCGTCGCTCCACTCTGGCTCGTCACCCCGAGTCAGCAGGTCGACCTCGTCGGTGAAGTTGAGCAGGATTGCAGCGACGTGCGCCGCGCTCTCGCCGTATCCCATCACGTACACGGACTCGTCCGCGAACATGTGTGCGTCACAGTGGAGGCAGTAGTGGAGTCCGCGACCGGTCCGAGGGAGCGGCGGGTCCGGCCGCACGTCGTTCATCCCCGTCGCCAGCACGACCGCATCGGCCACGTAATCGACGTCGGTGCCACACAGGCGGAATCGATCGTCGTCGGTTCGCCCGGCCGAGCCGATTCGATCCGAGAGAAGCGTACAGCCGTACTCCTCCAGTTGCTCCTTCCCGATCTGTAGGAGCTCCATCCCGCTCGTCTCTTCGGTCGTTCCGACGAGGTTGTGAACGTCTTTCATCATCGCTGCCCGGCCCCCGCCGCGGTCGACGAGTGCTGTCTCGTGCCCGAGTCGCACGCTGTACAGTGCCGCCGAGAGCCCCGCTGGTCCGCCACCGACGGCGACGACTTCGTACTCTTGCTGGTCTACAGCCATACGACGACCGTCGGTGGGGGAGCTAAACGTACTATCCCGAGTGTGTGGCGGCGTTAAACGCCCGCGCTTCGGTTTAATACACGTCTGTCGTACCGTACACCGTCGCATGGAATCGATCATCGCTGGCTTGGCCGGTGGATTGCTCACGACGATCGTCATGACCGCCGTAATGATGATGCTCGGCGATGGCGGCTCACCGCCGAGGGCTGCTCTCGTCGAGAAATTCGCTGGTGGCGAACCGAACGACCACGCCACGCCGGGAATGATCTTTCACATGGTCTACGGCGTTGTCCTGGTCGGGTTCATGGGGGCCAGCATCCTCGGGTGAATCACTGGATAGCATTGTAACCGATCACACCACAACCACACGAAACCAATGTCACGATTACCACTACTCGAACTGGACGAGATTCCGGAAGAATACCACTACCTGTTCACGGACGACTACCTCGGCGACCGCCACATCTTCCGGGCCTGGGCGCACAATCCGGAGATTCTCGAGGCGACGCTCGAGTATCTGAACACGCTGTACGAAGAGATCGGCCAGCGCCGCAAGGAACTGGTCATCCTTACGGTGGCGCGAGCACGCGGCGCCCGATACGAATGGCACCAGCACGTCGACATCGCCCGCGACAAGGGCGTTACCATCGAGGAGATGCGAGCTATCGGGGGTGACGACCTCTCGCCGTTCGACGACGCGGAGTTCGTCCTGCTCCAGTACGCCCGCGCGGTCGAAGCTGGCGCGGTGACCGACCCCATCCACGACGCGCTGGAACGGCACTACTCGTCGGCGGAGATCGTCGCGATCGGCCTCCTCGTCGACTTCTACGTCGGCCTGTGCAACTACATCGCGTCTGTCGATCTGCCCTTCGAAGGCGGTGAGTTCGTCGGCTGGCATCCCGGTCCTGACACCGTGGCGGAGTTATTCGATGACGCGTGACTGCTCGATGAACTGCCGGTGACATACATGATGGATGATCGCGCCGTCGGTGCTGGGCACCTCGTCGCTGTACTCGGAGTGGGGGTTCCGCTCGTCGCGCTTGGAACACTCGATGTCGGGACGGCTGGATCGCTACTCACGAGTCTCCCGTTTCCCGCCGGGTTTCCCGTCGATCAGTTCCTCGCGCACTGGTGGGTGTTCCCGGCATCGATCCTCTTTTCGATGATCGCACTCTCCTCGGGTGTCTCGGGTGCCCTCTTTTTCAGTCCCTTCTTCATCCTCGTCGTCGGCCTGTCGCCGGCGCAGGCCATCGGTGCCGGGCTCATGACCGAGGTGTTCGGTATGGGGAACGGTCTCCTGAACTACGTCCGACAGCGTGTCGTCGACTACGCGACGGCGAAGTGGCTGCTCCTCGGGGCCGTCCCGTCCGTCGTCGTCGGGGCGCTCGCCGCGCACTACGTCCCGACGACGCTTCTCACGCTCGCCTTCGGCGTCGGTCTCCTCGGGCTCGGCACCTTCCTCGGCCTTCACGACCCGCCCGAAGAGTGTGTTCCCGGCGAGGAAGAAAACGAGTTCCTCGAACGAAAGAACACGGGACGGGGGAAGACGGTCATGGAGGCGACCGACGGCGAACAGTTCAGCTACGATACGTGCTGGCGACTGCCCGGCGTCGGGCTGGCCACCGTCGGCGGGTTCGTCACGGGCCTCATCAGCGCCGGGCTTCCCGAGATCACGACGACACAACTCATCGTCCGGTGTCGACTCCCCCCTCGCGTGGCGATCGCGACGAGCGTGTTCGTCCTCGCTATCGCTGCGCTGGCCGGGGCTATCGTCCACGCACTCGCGGCGACGCCGGTCTGGTACGTCGTTGCGTGGTCGATCCCCGGCGTCCTCATCGGCGGGACGGTTGGAACCCGGATCGGAAAGTACCTTCCCAGCGATTTCATGGAGCGGGCACTCGGGGTGGTGTTCGTCGGCGTCGGTCTGATCGTCCTCGCGAGCGAACTGCTCGCGTGAGCTTCGATATGGTGTTCGAGTGCTCTCGGGCTCTGTCTCTCGCACGCCGGCTCGTGTAATTAATTCACACACCCACGGTATCCTTAATGAAACTCCCAGCGCAGTTCGAGCCGTGATGAGCCGTCTGGAACTGTACGACAGGCAGGACTGTCCGTATTCGCAGAAGGTACGGGACAAACTCGAGGAACTGGGCGTTGACTACGACGAAACGGTGGTGCCAAATAAGCACACTGACCGCAATGAGGTTCACGAACGCACCGGACAGCGGGGCGTTCCGGTGCTGTTCGATCCGTCGCTCGACGACGGCTGGCTCGCCGACAGCGATGCCATCGTGACCCACCTCGAACGCACCTACGGCTGAGATGAGTTCCACGACTCGTTCCGAACTCGATCGCTCGGGGCTGTCGACGCTCGTCTCTGATGATTCGGAGCAACGGCAGGCGTTCGTCACCGAGATACTGTCCGGGGAACTACAGCGCGAGAGTCGTGTCTCCGAAGCGCTCCTCGACTCCGTCGTGACCCAGTATCTCACGTCGGTGCTCGCCGACGAGACCGACCGAACGCGACGGGAGTTCGCCCAGTACTGTGTCGAACACGACGTCCGATCCGAGACTCTCTCGACGCTACTGGTGGCGATACAGTCTCACTTGATCGAACGCGCGGAGCGACTACCGTCGGTCGACTCAGTCGAGCTTCGGCGACTAACGAGCCGCGACATCGCTGCGATCAGTGCAGCGTGTGCCGAGGCGAGCAAAGCCGGCTCGGATCGCGGAGGGGCCGCAGTGATCGACGAGGTTCACTCGCAGGTGGCGGACGTAACCGACCGATCCGCGGAGATTGCGTCCCTCACGGAACAGCAGGCGTCGAATATGGACGACCTGAGTGGAGAGGTCGGCGACATCAGCGCAGCCGTCGAGGAGATCGCCGCCTCCGTGGACGAAATCGACACCCAGAGCGACGACGCGGCCGCCCTCGCCGACGAGGGCTGTGCCAGAGCGAGCGAACTCAGCGAGCGGATCGAGGAGATTCACACACGGGCGACGAGCGTTCGCGAGGCCGTCAGGACGCTCGCCGATCACATTGAGGACATCGGCGAGTTCGTGGATACGATCGACGACATCGCCGATCAGACGAACCTGTTGGCGCTCAACGCCTCGATCGAAGCCGCACGCGTCGACGAGGGAGAGGGGTTCGCCGTCGTCGCGGACGAAGTCAAATCACTCGCCGAGGAGAGTCAGGGTGAAGCTGCCCGCATCCGATCGTTGGTCGAGACGATCGACGGAGCCGTCGATCGGGTTGTCGACGACATCGAGAGCGTCCACGACCAGACGGAAGCGGGGATTGACGAGGCGACTCGGGCCGTCGAGACGTTCGAGACGATCGACGAAATCAACGGCCGACTGTCCGAGAGTATGGCAGACGTCGCGACGGCAACGGATCAACAGGCCCGAAGCACCGAGGAACTCGCCATGATGGCCGACGAGGCCAATCGGAAGACGGAGATGATACTCGACGAGGTCGAGAGGATCGACGACAGCAATCGTGACCTGTTGGAGCTGCTCGAATCGGCAGTTGACGAACCGCTTGACAGCTGAGTCTGTCGGCTGTCACTACTGTACGTAACTCTCGAACGAGCGACGCTCGTTGTCCGTTCGTTGCACAGCCGAGGTGTGGTTATACGGCTTCGCGTAGTCGGTACGAGTGAACACATGTCTACCGACGAATTCGACCTCCGCGAACCGGAATTAACCGCTGCCGACCTTCTCGTCCTCGACGATCCCCACTTCGGCCCTGAGACGGTCGCCATCGTCACCGGCGCGGCGTCGGGCATCGGCCGCGCCACAGCGGTCGCGCTTGCGGCGAATGGCCTCACCGTCGTCGGCGCGGACGTCGACGAGGACGGCCTCAACGGCACCGTCGACCTCGCCGACGACATCGACGCCGCCGGCACCGTCCATCCCGTTCCAACCGATCTCACCGACGACGAGGCGGTCGAAGCGATGGCCGACGCCGCAGCCGACCAGGGGAAGCTACGGTACGTTGCCAACGTGGCCGGGATGCAACACATTGCCTCCATCCCCGATTTCCCGATGGAGAAGTACGACCTCCTGCTCGACATCATGCTCAGGGGGCCGTTCCTCGTCGCCAAGCACGCGATTCCGCATATCCGGGCAACGGACGATGGGGTCGGCGCCATCGGCAACATGTCCTCCGTCCACGGCCACTACGCGACACAGGACAAGGCGGCGTACATCACGGCGAAGCACGGGCTGACTGGTCTGACACGCGCCATCGCCGCAGAGGGAGAGGGAACCCTTCGGGGCTTCTCGGTCAGCGTCGGCTACGTGCTGACGCCGCTGATGGTGAACCAGATCGAGGACACGGCCGCGGAACGGGGCATCTCCGAACGGGAGGTCGTCGAGGACGTGATGCTCGGGCAGGCGCGGACGAAGGAGATGATGACGCCCGCCGAGGTGGCGAATCTCTTCGTCTTCGGCTTCTCCCGGCACGGCAAACATCTCAACGGCGGCGACATGCTCCACGACGGCGGCTACACCGCCACCTATGAGTGACGACGAATCGACGAACGTCGCCATCGCCTGTCAGGGTGGCGGGAGTCACACGGCCTTCACCGCCGGCGTCCTGAAGGAACTGCTCCGCGAGTGGAACGACGACTACGAACTGGTCGGGATCAGCGGCACGTCCGGCGGCGCGTTCAACGCGCTGGCGACGTGGTACGGCCTCGTCACTGCCGACGCGGATCGGTCAATCGAACTGCTCGATGCGATCTGGGACGACCTGTCGGCGTCTGACCTCTCGGACCAGTTCATGAACGAGTTCGTCGTCGGCCTGTCGCGACTCGCGAGCGCCGGCGTCCCGATGTTCGAGGTCAGCCCGTACGACGTTCCCGGCCCGGAGATGGGCAAAGACGCGATCCGAGAGACGCTCGAACGGCACATCGACTTCGACGAGATCCCCGACCTGTGTCGGCGTGACGTGCCCGAACTCGTCGTCGGGACGGTCAACATCAACGCGGGCACCTTCGAGACGTTCACCAACGAGGACGTGACGCCGGAGGCCGTGCTCGCCTCCGCGGCCGTCCCGAACCTGTTCGAAGCGGTCAAAATCAACGGCCACTACCACTGGGACGGCCTGTTCTCGCAGAACCCGCCCATCGACGACCTGATGGCAGTCGAGGCGTCCCGCAAACCGGACGAGTTGTGGGTGATACAGATCAATCCACAGGTGCGCGAGGGCGAACCGTCCTCCTTGGAAGAGATCGCCGACCGCCGCAACGAACTGTCGGGAAACATCTCGCTGAATCAGGAACTGCGGGTGATCGAGCGGGTGAACGACTGGATCGAGCAGGGATATCTACCCGAGAACGAGTTCAAACGGACGGCGATTCATCGGATCGAGATGGGCGAGACGTACCACTGCTCGACCAAAGTCGACCGTCGGCCGTCGTTCGTCCAGGAGTTGATGACACTGGGCGAACAGCGAGCGGCCGAGTTCAGGGACCAGCGGTGATCGACGATGGACCGGTCCGATCCCGTCCGCGTCGTGGTCTGGATGCGAGATGCGCCATCGCCGCCGGACGACCCACGTTCGGCGGTTCTCGACCGGCTTCGTGAGCTAGAAGCTGACGACATCGTTGACGACATGGCGGTACGGATCTGGAGTCGGTACGTCCTACCTCCGGACGATGTCCCTGCGGACGAGAACGCACCGGCCCAGAACCGAGTCGCCGAGTTCGAGGCGTGGGCCGAACGCGAAGGCCACTCGCTAGAGCCAGCCTTCCAACGAACCTAGCGAGGGTCGATGGTCTCGACGGAGCGACGCGAAGTGATCCGCCTCCCGCTCCAGTGTCTGGCGGTCTACGCCGGTGATCGACTCGCCGGGGTGTTTCCCTGCTCGGCGGGGAGTGGGACGAAGACGGTGTCGGATTGTGTCGAGCGTCTCGAAGCGGGGGATGTCGTCGACGCCCCGGAGATCGAACCGGCAGATCGATGAATTAACTGCACTAAAGGGACGTAATGGCCTGTACTGCGTTTCGCCGGTGACGGGCGCGGCCGGTGTGTTACGGGACCACGATGAGCGGTCCACTCACGAGCCCGACGACGGCCAGGTAGAACGTGGTCCCGAGCGCCGCGCTCGTCGCGACGACGACATCGGGGTCGCGGCGGGGGAGCGCGTGACGCACGACCGGGATGTCGGTGAGTTCGGGCCGGGTTAACACGTGGTTCGTTCCAACACCGAAGACGGCCACTGCAAGGGGGCCGAGGAGCACGCTGTTGACCAGCCGGAACAGCCACTGCGTGGTCTCTGCGTCGAGCGCGAACGTCGCGACCGGCCCGAGCGTCGCCGCTGGCGATGGCAAGGGCGACGCGGCCACAGCGCCGTAGTTCGCGTAGAGGAACAGCGCGCCACCGAGGACGAGTGCGAGGAGTTTCACTCGCCTCGCGCCACGATCGGAGAGCGGGCGGGGCACGAGAAACACGCCGACGAGGAAGACGGCGTTCATCCCGAGCCACGGGCCGAGGTTCCGGACGGCGAGCGGGAGTCCCGTTGCGAGCACGCCCAGACTGAACCAGTCGAGACTCAGCAGTTTGGCGTTTGGGCACGACCCGGAGAGAATCTGGGCTCGATGACTCGGGTGGACGAGATGGATACACATTCGCACGAGAAGGAACACCGGAACGAGGAGGAGGTAGGCGAGCAGGCGGAGTTGCAAGCCAGCGGGCGTCGCGACTGCTCCGATGGCGATGGCGGTGGAGAAGTCGACCACGCCGTTGACGAACCAGAACGTGAGCAACGAGGGGGCGAACAGACACCCGTTCAGTATCGTCGCGAGATGGCCCGTGGAGTAGGCGAACTCCTGAGAGAACAGCTCTCGGAGCGCACTCCGGAGCGCAGCCCCGTGACGAACCATCGATTCGAGTCGCTTACGGATCACGGCGAGAGCCATCCCTCCTGCACGCGAACCGGTGTGGTGTCGTCCCCCGATTCGTGGTGGCTGGCGGCGCTCACTTCGTCGCGTCTCTGAAAGCTGCTTCGACGACCTTGCTCAGCGTCGGGTGGGCGTGGATGGTGTCGGCAACGTCGTCGACGGTGAGGCCGCCCCGCATCGCGACGACGGCCTCGTGCAGCAGCGTCGATGCCTCGTAGCCGATGGCATGCGCGCCGAGGATGGTCCCGTCGGTGGCCGCGAGCACCTTCACGAACCCGTCGTCGAGCTTCTTCGCGCGGCCCATGGCCGAATCGGCGTAGCCCGCCCAGCCAACGACGTACTCCTGGTCGTCGAGTTCCGACTCGGTCGTTCCCACCCCGGCCATCTGTGGCTCGGTGAAGATAGTGTGTGGCATCGCGGAGAGGTCGAGTTCGCGCCGTTCCCCGTGGACAACGTTCGCCACCGTGTGTCGGGTCTCGTAGTCGCCCGAGTGTTTGAACAGCGCGTTCCCCGCGACGTCGCCCTGCGCCCAGACGCCCTCGGCGCTCGTCTCGAGGTAGTCGTTCGTCTCGATGAACCCACGGTCGTCGACCGTGATGCCGGCAGCATCCAGGTTCAGCGAATCGGAATTGGGGCGTCGCCCGAGCGCGACCAACACCTCGCTCCCGTCGACGGTCAGTTCGTCACCGGATTCGGTTTCGGCGTGGACGGTGTAGCCGTCGCCCGACTCCTCGACGGCCGTGACGCGGTGGCCGGTGTACACGTCGTGACGAGCGGCAGCGAGTTCCGTGAACAGTTCCGCCACGTCGCTATCCTCCCGGTGCACCAGCGTGTCGTTCATCTCGACGATGGTCACGTCAGTGCCCATCGTCTCGAACACGTAGCCAAGTTCGACGGCGATGTAGCCGCCGCCCATGATGACCAGACTGTCCGGAAGGTCGCGACGGTAGAGCGCGTCTTGGCTGGTGAGGTAGTCGATATCATCGAGACCGTCGATGGGGGGCACGACCGGTCGACTCCCGGTCGCGACGACGACCTTGTCGGCAGTGATGGATTCGCCGCCGAGTGCCACCGTCCGCTCGTCGACGAACTCGGTGTACTCGTCGAACAGAGTCAGGTTGGGTCGCTCGCGATACCGCGCCTCCATGTCCTCGGCGATGCCGCCGAGTAGGTCGTCCATTTCGTTGACGACGGACGCGTGATCGACGCCGTCGAGGGTCGCGTCGACGTGGAAGCGGTCGGCCTCTCGGACGTGGGTGACGGCGTTCGCGGCCTGAATCAACATCTTCGAGGGATTGCAGCCGCGATTGAGACAGGTGCCCCCGAGCGGTCCCGGCTCGACGAGCGCCGTTTCGAGTCCTGCATCCGCTGCCGCCGAGGCGACGTTGTTTCCGGTTCCCCCGCCGATGACGAGTACGTCGAAGTCACTCATGTGATTCGGGATACACCGGGCGGGATCAAATAACGTTCAGCGGCTCCGCAACTGTGTTGCACGACCACTGACCGTGGCGGGTGCAGCGCCCTCAATCAGTCGTCGGGGAACGACTCCCAGAACACCTCTGGCAACTCCTGATCCGGGTTCTCGGCCATGTAGTCCTGTTTCGTCACGTTGGCTTCCTCGATGAGCGCGGCCGCTTCTCCGGCCCAGATGTAGAAGCCAATCAGCGTCTCCCGGCGCATCCGCTCCAGGTCGACCGAGTGATAGACGTTGACGACGCCGCCCTCCTCGCGGTTCAGTTCGGATCGGCGAAGCAGACCGATGTCGACGAGTTTGTTGAGGTAGCGCGTCACCGTACTCCGGTCGTACCCCAGCGACTCGGCGACTTCGTTCGCCGAAAGCGGGCCTTCGCCGATAACACACAGACAGATGTCGAGGCCGGCTTTGGGAAGGCCGAACGCGTCGAGGAGGACCTGCCTGACATCGGGTGGTTTGACGGCGATGTCGCAGTCGGTCACGCGTTGCATCGGGTCCCCGTGACAGGACATCGGCGGGTCGTCGCGGCCGAGTGCGAGGACGACGTTGTCACAGTCGGGGCATTCGAAGACGTCGTACCTGCTGGATGACGGATCGTACTGAACCGCCTCGGCCGCTTCGTTCGTATCGTGTTCAGACATCGGTGGCCACTCCCAGCATTCGTACCCAGAGACGACGGGGAAATCAATAAGTCTGCCCCGTGCGCTCAGCCACCCTCCGGATCGACGACAATCATCTCGTCGAGATCGAGCGCGAGGAGTTCTTCGCCGGTTACGGTGATTCTAACCTGTCCGTCGGTATCGAGGTCGGCCAACTCGCAGGACTCCAGTCCGTCGATGTGTTTTCGGACCGTTCGCTCGTCGACGACGAGCGCGTCCGTGAGCGACTCGACCGACGTCGGCTCCCCGGCGCTGGCGTCGCTCTGTCTGTCGAGTTCCTCCAACACGTCCCTACGAGTTACTGACATTCTTCGCCCTGCTCGTTCGGGGCTCGACGACGTCGCGCGGCTCTTGGTTCGTATATCGTCCTCATCGGAGGAGAACTATAATTTCGTCGTTGACGAGGGTGTCGTCCGGCATCACTGCTCTCGACACCGCGCAGGTGTGGTCTCTCACGTGGAGGCGCTGTCCGTGGTCGACGCCGTCCGGTTGACTCGCGTCCGAACGCTGTGAATCGAGGGGGTGTGTCACGGATGGCCTCCGAACGATATCGTCGCTGTCGTCACATACCGCTTTGGCGACCGTGCAATCGGATTACAACTGCTCCGCCGAAAACGTGGCAGCCATCGCCAGTTAGTATTCTGGCAGCCAGCCTTGCAGATCCGTGAACGGCCGCCAGACGAGCACTCCGACGGATATCGCGAAAGCGGACGTTCTATCCGCGGCCACCGGCGAGTTTCGCCGCCTCGGGGAGTCTCCGGAGTCGCTGCATCGACAGCGTCCCGAGAACCGGCCCGAGGGCCAGCGGCGCGAACGCCCACCGCCAGCCGATCAGATCCACGACCATCGGGACCAGCTGGATCGAGACGGTCGTGAGGAGAAAACCGATGGCTGTCTGTAGCGTGAGGGATGTCCCGACATAGGACCCTTCGGCGAGTTCGGAGACGGCGGCCGAAAACTGCGCCGAATCGGCGACGATGACGAATCCCCACACGAGGACGAACGGAACGAGAAGGAGCAACGACGAGCCGAAAACAAAGCCCGCAGCGATACAGGCAACGCCGCTGATGGCCATGCTCGCGCTCGTGATTTGTGTCCGACCGAACCGGTCGGCCGCCGAGCCGGCGACGACGGCGCCGGCGCCGCCGATGGCGATGGTCCCGAACGCCAATAGCGAGGCGAGCCCCGACGACTTGCCACTCCCGCCATTCGCCGCGATGCTCGCGATCAGGTAGGCGGGAATCCACGTCCAGACGGCGTAGAGTTCCCACATGTGCCCGAAGTAGCCACCGTTGGCCAGCATCGTCCCTCGATCCCGAAGGATGCGACCGATTGCACTCGGATCGAACGGTGCCGCCGGCGCCTGATTCGGTCCCGGCTCGACGAGCAGGACCAATAGCCCGCCGAGAACCGAGAGGCCCGCGGCGCCGTACAGCACGACTCGTGGCTGTCCGACGCCGCCGACGGCACGGAGCAGGTGCGGAAGCGCAGACCCGACGGTCAGTGCACCGACCAGCATGCCGATTGCGAACCCGCGGCCCTCCTCGAACCAGCCGGCGAGGATCTTCATCCCCGTCGGGTAGACGCCGGCTAGGGCGACGCCCGTCAAAAACCGGAGAGCAATGGCTGGGACGGCCGACGCAACGAATCCCGCAATTGCGGCCGTGAACACTGCGCCGGCGACGGCTGACCCCGCGAACAGATAGCGCGGCCGAATCACGTCCGCGAGGGTGAGAGCCGAGGAGAGTAGTGCACCGGCGACGAACCCCAACTGCACCGCGATAGTCAGCCATGCTGTCTCGCCGTCGGTGAGTCCCCACTCCGCCGCCAACTCCGGGGCGGCGGCGGTTGCGCTGAACCACAGGGACATGGCCAGCAGTTCGGCTAGCGCGATTACCAACAACACTCGGTGTTTTCGGGATACCATAGTCGGTATCGAATGGTAACTACCTGAGCTATCAAAAGCGTCAGCTAACCCGAGGGTAACCTCCGGTCGTCGATCTCAACGGCACACAGTAATGACGTTCGAGAGTCAGAAGTCGATATGACCACTGACGCATTCGTGACGTCTTCGGGGACGCGAGTACCGGCCGTGACGGCGGAGACGATGCGCGAGGTCGATCGGATCGCCGTCGAGGACGTGGGACTGGAGTTACTCCAGATGATGGAGAACGCGGGGCGGACGTTGGCCCATCGGGTCGCTGCGACGGGTGAGGAACCGGTGGTGGTCGTAGCCGGAAACGGTGGCAACGGTGGCGGCGGACTGGCGTGTGCCCGACACCTCCACAACCACGACGTTCGGGTGGCCGTCGTGCTCGACCGCGACCCCGACGCGCTGACAGGTGCTGCGGCCCAGCAGTACCGCATACTCGATGCGACGGACGTCTCGGTGACGACCGGCGTCGAGGAATTGGCGACGTTCGATCGGATCGGCAGACTGGTCGACGCGCTCATCGGCTACGGCCTCGACGGGGCGCTCCGCGATCCGGCACGCAGCCTCGTTGAGGAGATGAATCGGCAGGCAGCGAGGATTGTTTCCCTCGATGTGCCTTCCGGTACCGACGCCACGACCGGAGAGATGCTCGGCGTCACCGCTCGACCGGAGACGACGGTCACGCTCGCGTTACCGAAGACGGGACTGGGGACGTATCCGGGAGCACTCATCTTGGCCGACATCGGCATTCCACGGGTCGTGTACAACCGTCTCGACATCGAGTACGAGGACCCGTTCGGCCAGGAGTGGTGGATAGAACTGACGACCGGCGACTGATACCCAGTTCCGAGTCGTCACTGTCGGCCAACTCGTCAATCCCAGCTCGCCTGTGGTGACCGGCACGGGCGAACATCATCGGATGAATTAGGTTTGAACAAGGTGTAAACCGTTCCCGATCCGATACCGGGCGCCGGTCAGTCGCTGGATCGGACGACTTCCAACTTCTCGAGTGCCTCCTTGACCGCCGTGAAGTCGGGTTGGGCGGAAGGGTCGTCGGTGCTCCACGCGTACTGAATGGTTCCGTCGGTATCGACGACGAAGACGGAGCGCTTCGCGATTCGCTTGTGCCCGTTGAACTCCTCGTAGAACACGTCGTAGGATTCGGCGACGCTTCCGTCGCTGTCCGAGAGCAGGGTTACAGCCAGTTCCTCCGCGTCCGCGAAGGCTTGATGGCTGAAGGAGCGGTCCGTTGAGATGCCAAACACCGTCACGCGGTCGTCGAGGTCGAACCACACCAGATCGTGGAGCGAGCACATGTGTTCGGTACACTCGGGGTGGAAATCGAAGAGATAGAAGTTGATGACCACCGGCCCATGTTGGAGCGCATCGGATAGCGAGTACTCGGATATATCGGTCGTGTCGCGGTCCATCGCGGTTCCGGGTAAGGTGAACTCCGGTGCGGCGGTGCCTTCGGGAAGCATCGCGATCAGGCCCCCTCGGGCGGCTGGTCGCTCCGGCCGGGCACACCACGGCCTTGGAAGAAGTCACCGGCCCAGTTGCCGATCCAGATGTCCTGATTCGCGGTGTAGAGTGCCCACGACGTGGTGAACGTGTCGTCGACGACCGTCCACTCGTCGGCATCGGTGTCGTACTCGACGGCGTCGTTGTACACGGCGGCCTGTCCGTACTCGCCGCCGGCGGCCGGCGGGAGGGGGAGCGTGAACTCGGCACCCTCGTCGCGGCTGTTCGGACGCTCGGCCCGTTGCAGTCGCCCGCGGTTGAACGTCCCGTTGAAGTAGCGGGCGTACACCTCCTGCACGTCGAGATCGAGGAGCGCGTCGGCGGCGTTGAGGCCGCCGGTCACGTCGCCGGCGTCACGCGACGTGATTCGGTAGGTGGACGCGTCGGGGCTAGTGGCGAAGGTGCCTGCGTCCTCGTCCCAAAGTTCGTCGAGCAGGTAGCCGAGGACAGTCTCCGCGGTGTCGCGATGGTCGACGCCGTCGATTTGAGAGGCCCAGAGGAGACCCTGTCCGACCGCGCCCTGCGTCGCCGCTCCATTGGCCGCGCCGTCGGCCACGCGTCCGTTGCCGTCGAGATGGGCGTCGACCTCGGCTGCCAAGTCGTCGGCGTAGCTCGCGGCGGCAGAGCGCAGGTCGTCGCTTCCTGCGTGGGTTCCGTACCAGCCCACAGCACCGAGCATCTGTCCGAGATCCCGCGTCGATCCCATCTCAACGACATCGGCGGGAGCGAACAGATCCATCGTCGTCTGCGCCATCCCGTCGGTCAGTTGCTGGATCTTGCCCTTCGGCACGAGGGGCTTCGGATTCACGTAGCCGAACCAATCGTTCTGGGCGAGACTCGTGAGATCCGACAGGAACCAGAGCATCGCCGAGTGGTGGTTGGGCCGGGCCGTGTCGTCGACGATCGTGCCGTCACCCGGTCGGAACTCGGAGACGAGTTCGAGCGAGTCGCCTTTCGTGAGTGCTCCGTTACCGTCCGGCCCCCCGGCGATGAGCGTCGCGTTCGTCCCGATCTGGGCGAGGGTGGTGAGCATCTGCGCGCGGAACTTCGCCGCAATTCCCGGTGGAAGCGTCTCGAAGTGTTTCTGGAAGTTCTTCGCCCACGTCACACCCTTGAGGTGCGTCCACGCGACTGAGGAAGGACTCACGACCTCCGAGGACTTCGCCATGTCCCACTGCAGGGTCGACGCGTCGGGGCGGCCGTCGCCCGAGTCGAAGACGGGCTTTTGAGTGAAGTGGGGGTCGCCCTCCGTGAACGCGGCCATGTTCAGGTTGGGATTCTTGATCGGCGGCTTGTCGACGTCCGCATGCTGGAGCATCGCCGGCACTCGCTGGTCGAACGCCTGCTGTTGCTCCTCGTTGTGCGGGAACTGGACGCCGTTGCCGCTCATGGCGATGTTGGTACTCATGTTGTACAGGGAGTACCAGTAGGAGTCCCAGGTGGCGTCCTGCCACGCGTACGCGTTCGTCCCACTGCCCTCGCTGGTGACGATGCCCGCCACGTCGAGGAGTCGGGTGAGCGACTGGGCGGCTGCGCTCAGTTCGAGGTCCTCGGCTGTCGTCGTTCCCGGACCGCCCTGCGGTTGCCCGACGACGACGAGTCCGACCATCCCGAGTCCCTCGTGTGGCCGACAGAAGTAGTTGTAGACGCCCGGCGTTTCGAAGGTGTGTTCGAAGGACTCACCAGCCGAAAGGATCCCGGAATCGAAGGGAGTCGCCCCGTCGGGAATTCGGAGTGACCGATCGAAATCGGGGTCGTAAGCCGTGATCGAATGCGAGCCCTCGGCGATGTTCCACGTCACGGTCGCACCCTGTTCGACCCAGACGATGGCCGGCGTGTTCACGTGCTGCCCTGCACCTTGATCCGAGGAGAGCATCGTGGCCTCCACCGTCGCCGAGGAGTGGAGATCGTCGGGTCCCCCGAGTTGATCCGCACCGGGGGGATTGGTTCCGGAGGCTTCCGTCGCCGTGGCCGTCGCCGTCGCGGTCGACGTGGAAATCATCGTCGCCGTCGAGGTGGCATCGGAGCCTTGCTGACTGTTACAACCCGCTAATGCGCCGATCGCTGCGGCCCCACCGAGACGGAGGAGCGTGCGTCGGTCGATGTCGTCGATTGGCATAACTATTCGAAACTTAGTTTCTCCTCGTAATGAATCTGGGACAACCACGGGCTCAGCAAGTAACGCACGTGTAACCCGGTGAGTGGCGAATCATCGTGGTTGGCCGAGTCGTGATGAGAATGCGGAAGCCGACTGTGTCAGGCACGACGCGACCATGTCCGCCTGCGTAGCTCCGGAGATTCCTATGCGACCGACGACTCGTCTTCGTCGGGTTCCGTGAGATGTTCGAGGCCCCAGTCGCGCATCGCGAAGATCACCGGTTCGAGAGAGCGACCGTGATCTGTGAGCGAGTACTGCACCCGTACGGGTTTTTCGCTGATGATCTCGCGGTCGACGAGTTGCTTCTCTTCGAGGTCGTCGAGGCTGCTCGAAAGCACTTTGCTCGAAATGCCGTCGACGTCGTCTTTGAGTTCGTTGAACCCGCTGGGGCCGTGTTCGAGCAGTCGGTGGACGATCACGGGGTGCCATTTCTTACAGATGAGCGATGCCGTCGTCGTGACTGGACACCAGTCCTCGCCGGCACACCACACTTCGAGTTGTTTGGCAGCAGCCCCTTCTTTTGTCTCGTTGCTCATGTCCACCTCATACGGACGGGGGTGGTATAATAGTTACCTATAGAAATCAAGTAACGTAACGTGATTTAGTCCCGAAATTTCTGAACAGGTAACGGACCAGTCGCCACTAGCCGAGTCGGCGACCCTCGCTGGGAAAAAATGGAGACAGGATTCGACTACAGCGACGGGGGGAACGTGAGCACGTTGCGGATGCCGCCGCCTGGCGCGCCGGTCACTCCCCGAACCTGCCCTTCGCCCCACTCGTCGTGGAACAGATCGCAGTTGAACGAGACCGGCATGTCCAGCGGTAGAATGGGGTGTTCGGACTCGTACTGGATCTCGATGGGGTCCTCGTTGTCTCCCATCTTGATGTTGTAGTTGCCGTAGGCGAGCGTTCCGCCAGCGTCGATATCGAAGCCATCGCTCCCGCCGTAGTTCCCTCCTAACGTTGTGTCTTCGGTGATCGAGACGATCCAGCCGCCATCTCTGACTTTCCCGGCCAGCATCTCGTCGCGATTGGTCGCCCCGTTGTCGTGGTTGTTCGGCATCGCCCGGCCCGACACCATGTACGCGTTGTAGCCTACGTCGGGATCCTGGTAGAACGGATTCAATACGGCCGAGCCGTCGGTGCTTTCCTCCGGTTCGAACAGTCCGACGTCGCCCTCGAAGGTCAGCCCGAAGCGCTCCTCGTAGAACGCCTCCGCTGCTCGTCGATCCGCTTCGATGGCCTCGTCGTCTCGACCCATGATGTCGCGCTGGAAGCGCTCGGCGTTCTCGACGACGCTCCAGTCCCCTTCGATGAGGGGTTCGGCGAGATAGACCAAGACGTGATCGAACCCACCGAGATTCGGTGGGGTGAGCGTCTTGGCTCCGTTGTAGTTCCCGATCCGACCGGGGTTGTTGCTACTACCGCCGTCGGCAGCGTCGGAGCGATCCGCAGCCGCGGTGCCGCTCGTCCCGAGTCCGAGCGCACCCGCGATACCGACCGTTCCGAGTGCCTTGAGTGTGTTGCGTCGATCCATTGGTCTCTCCGGGTGACCCCCGAACATCGTCGAAGTGGGCCACGATTGCAGGTCACACTCACCCGTTATATTTCAGCTGTATCACATGAGTGAGGAAGTAACCGACCGATCACTCACTCACAATGCAACCACTGAGTTACGCCTACCTTACTGCATCTCCGTTGCCCCATGTTGGACGCCCCACTCGTGAATCTGATCCACAATAGGCGCGAGATGACGGCCCCGGTCAGTCATGGTATACTCGACGCGAACCGGCTTCTCACTCACGATGCGCCGTTCTATGAGGCCGTGCTCGGTTTCAAGTCGTTCGAGGCTGTCGGATAGCACTTTCGACGAAATACGGTCGATTTTTCCTTTCAACTCGCTGAACCCCATCGCTCCCTCTGTCAGCAGCTGGTGGAGGATGATCAGGTGCCACTTGCGACCAAACACGCCGGTCATAGCGATCAGTACCTCCTGTGATCGGCGTGGCGTGACGAACGATTCCGGTTCAGTCTCACTTGATTCGGAATTCGTACTCATGGTGTTCCGGGGGGACCGCTGTCGAACTGTGGAGCTCTGGTGCCCAATACACGAGCTGTTGGTCTCAGGTGTACTATCTCACTCGGAGCCTCTTACTATTCCGGGGGCGTGGGGACGCGTCCCCGACACGGGTAACATATTTATGTCTTCACGGAGTGTTGATGCTACTCGGGGGGATGGCACGACGAGCGAACCACCGCCTGGGGTGCCTCTTGGGACGGCTTTCACGAGTGGTCGCTTCTTTCGGGTTCGAGCCAGTGCAATAGCGTTTCGGAGCGGGTTAGAGCAGGAAGTCGACCAGCTCGTCACGGTAGTCGGCTGGACGGTCCTCCATCACCCAGTGATTCGCCTCGTCAAGACCGATCAGTTCGGCCGTCCCGATATCTTCTTTCAGGCGATCCGCCCACTCGATCGACTGGAACTCGTCTTCTGCTCCCCACAGGAGGAGCGTTCGGGCCTCGATTCTCTTCGGATCGATCTCTGTTGTGTGGTTCGTGTTCGTCGATATCGCGTTCCGCACGAGGGAGGTGACTGCTTCCTCCGAATTCCACGGCGCCGTCATTCCGTCGAGGAAGCGTTCACTGTGGTCGTCCCCGAAGAGCGTACCACGGAAGAAGTCGTCGAGCATCGCTTGCAACTCCTCCACGCTGGTTTCTCGTGCCGCCTCCGGGAGTCCCAAATCGGTGATCAGCTGGATCGGCCACGAGTCGTACGCGATGGAGTTCGACAGGACGAGTTCATCGACTGTTTCGGGGTGGTGGGCCGCGTACCGAAGGAACACGCCGCCACCGAGGTCGTGACCGACCAGCGACGGAGTCTCGATGCCCAGCGCCGACAGCAGTTCCGTGATCATCTCCTCCTGTGCACGAATCGACCGGTCGAACCCATCGAACATCGACGAGTTTCCGTACCCAATCATATCCGGAACGATGACCCGGCGTTCCGCCGCAATCGGTGGGACAATGTCGCGCCATAGGAAGGAGTTCGTCGGAATCCCGTGAAGAAAGACGACGGGATCGCCCGATCCCTCGTCGTAGTAGGCGACATCGAGTTCGTGTCCGTCGACCGTGACAGTCGCCGTCTCTTGCGCTGCAGTCCACTCCGCGTAGCTTGGCATCCTGAATCACCCATCGATACATTCCCGTTCTGCCGGCATCCGCTTCTTGCCTATAGGGATAGGTATCACGGACGCCGTTCGTTCTGTCGCGAGCGGACTCAACGTTCCGATCATCCGTCGTCGACCGCGGCGTCGAAGAGAGCGGTAAACACCTTGGATTGAGCCGCTCGGAGGTGTTGACTGAACGTCGGCTGGGCAATACCCAACGCGTCGGCACACGCTTGGGCCGTACTTTCGCGCGGCCACGCGAAGTAGCCGCTCAGATACGCCGTTCGAAGTACCTCGTACTGTTTCTCGGTAAGCCGGTCGGCGAGGATAGTGTGGACACCCGCTCTCGTTCGAACGGGTGTTGACAGATCACGTTCCCGCCGGGCGAGGAATTCGGACTCCGAGTGCTGTGTCCGAAACGTCTCGACGACGGTTCGAACGGCGACGTGAGTTGGAACGGTCGCGACGACACGGCCGACGCCCCCCGTGGCCGAAACGTCGTGGGTGATCGCTCCGGTATCCGCTAGCGTCGCGGTGACACACGGTCCAGAGACGACGAACTGGAAGAGATTGCCGTCGGGGCCGTTCCTGACGAGACGGGCCTCTTCGATCGCGGGTTCGCTCGCAGCCATGTCAAGGACGTCCTCCGGAGGCGTTTCACGGATACTGAAGTATTGAAGCAGGTCGCCATCCGCGCGGTGGATCAACTCCTCGAGTCGAATGAGACAGTCGGTTTCGGCAGAGAGACGAACGAAGAAACAGTTTCTGTCCCGCACCTCCAATTCGATCTCCGTTATTGGTGTCTCGACGGGGTCCCGAACGGTCATACCCGGAGTTCAATGACCGCGTTGATAGGCATTCGTCTGTCTTGTGTCTGTTTCGAACACTCGTTCGCCGCCCATACGGAACCGACGGGAACGGATGGAACCGTCGTGGGTCCCCTTGTGCACTGCACCACCGAACGACGTAGCGAAACCGGGATCGATACACGCAGGTCGTCACTTCGATGGCAGTATTCTCCTCGTCGAACGGGGACTGTTCTACCGCGGATCCTGATAGGATTGGCTCGAAACTCGTGTCCGCGGATGAGAACTACAGGGTGAAATCGCTGTTCTTAGAAGGCTGATTTCCCCCGTCTCAGGCCCAGCAAGGGACTTCGTTCACCGGCCGAACGAGCGCCTGCAGCGCCCATGGCCGATTTTTCGTTCGTAATCGAACGACAGCAGCGGGAAGGTTATCGATTTTACCCGCTCTCGGTGCAATGGGCTTCCTTTCGTTCAGCTATCGAACGATTCCGAATTGCGGCGGTTCGATCTGTGGTTCAGTATTGTTAGCACGTGCCACAGCATTCCTAATCATTGGCCCGTTGAACATCTCCCACTCACCAGCAACTGAACCACAACGAGATCAAGGGCCGATTCTACTGGTAGCTCGCGGATATGGGCGTTCCATATCGAGAACCTACTAGTAGACACACCATTGGGGAAAATCGAACGGCTACAGCCTTCTCAAGGATTGAAATTATGGATATTTGATGAGAATTGAGGCCGCTGCTGAATACAGGGCGCGAGTCGGTCACCGGTTTTCTACTCGATACCCGACACCGACTCAGCAGCCCGCATGTTCGGTGATAAACGCGATTGATATGTGTTAATGATAAGCAAGCTTATGCTATTGTGTAGCGCTCTATACTCGAAATGAACTCACGGTGGAAAGTCAACAGGGGCGACAGCACGGGAGGTACTACGCTTAGCCGCCCTAGTATGCTCGTAGCAAGTGGGATTGTTGTTCTCGGTGGGCTCAGTGGGTGTCTGAGCTGAGTCGCATCGGCGGTGACAAACACGGAATCATCGCCCGCTGGAGCATTCGCAGGAGAGCGCACCGATCAGTTCAGACAAACCACCCAAAGGTGAACCGGTTGACGCCGACGCTCTCGGAGGAATCAAGCGCGCTTCCGGGAGAGGTCGAGTTGGAGGCTGGACGACCTCTACCGGCGTCGGGAGAGCAAACTGCAACAACACGCGAAGCAACCGGAGTACCACCGCCTCCAGACGGGTGATCAGCGTGGCATATACCCCTCAGTCTGTTTCTCAATCCTAAATTACAGGTGCTGGGTCTTGACTCACCTGTCTGTTGGTATGAACTCTGAATCTCCGGATTGTGTGCGAGGAATGATAAGTACCACAGTACTCCCTTGCGAGTCGTGTTCCTCGAATCGGACTTTCCCGCCCGCTCTGGTGGCGATGCGCTTGACAAGCCACAACCCCATCCCGCTGCTGTGTAACATCGGCCCTATCTCTGCGTCTTCGGTGATCACGCGACGTTCAGTATCCGGGAGGCCGGAGCCGTTGTCTATGACCCTGATTTCGATGGTGTCGTCCTGTTCCACGACATCTATCAGGACTTCTGGGGGCGCTCGATCGGTGTGGATTATGGCGTTTTCGATCAGCTCTTCGATAGCTCGTTCGAGTTCGGGAATCGTCGTGAGCGAGAGCGTTTCGGGTGCGTCCACGGTAATCGTGACCTCGGGATGGGTGGTCTCTATGCGACCAATCACTGCGTCGATTCTCTCCCGGAGATCGAGTACGGTTCCCGTGGACGGTTCGGACAGGAACTCGATGATCTCGCGTTCTTTGTCGGCTTGCTTGAGGAGACGCTCGCTGACGCGTTGAATGACCGTGGCCCACTTCGCGACATCGCCGGATGCCTGCTCGGCTATTAGTTCTCCTCGCCCCATGATGACGTTTAATTCGTTGTGGAGGGTGTGGCGAAGCATGCGGTCGAGTGATTTGAGTTGGTTCTCGCGTTCTCGCTGTTTGGTTACATCACGCATTACCGCCATCGAAGCCGTGGTCTCGTCTTCGACCCGTTCGAGTGGATAATACCGGATGCCAAACGTTCGATTCGGTTGAGCGGGCTGTGAACGCGTCATCTCGTAGTGGACGTGGTCACCACCGAATTTCTGCTCGATCTGCGGTTGAATGGTTTCCCACGTCTCGGCACCGAGAACCTCGGGGAGCGTCTTCTCTGTCACGTCGTCCTCGTCGATGCCGTAGAACTCTCGGTACGCCTGATTTGCGAACAGGAACCGATAGTCGTCGTCGATGGCCGCAATCAAGTCGTTGGTGCTCTCGATGGCATGTTCGTACTGTCGCAGTTGTCGCTCGCGCTCTTTTTGCTCGGAAATGTCCGTCTGGATGGCGACGAACGCCTCCATGTCTCCATTCTCGTCCGCGACGGGGGCGATCGTCTGCCGGGCGTGATACACCTCGCCCGAGCGGCGTTGGTCGAGGATTTCTTTGTCCCAGACGTCCCCATTCGAGATGGTCGTCCACAACCGTTCGTAGTAGTCGTCGGACATCTCGCCGGAATTGAGAATTCGAGGTGTCTGACCGATGGCTTCGTCACTGTCGTACCCGGTGATACGCTCGAACGCGGAATTGACGTAGGTGATTGTGCCGTCGGAGTCAGCGATGTAGATGGCGTGACCCGCTGCTTCGATTGCCCGTCTGAACTGACGTAACACCCGTTCGTCTTCCTTGCGCTCGGTGATATCCCGATACACCCACAGGTTCCCGTTGCCACCGGGGAGTTCGATCGGTCGATAACTCCGCTCAAACGTCCGCCCGTCGGTCAGCACCAGTTCCTCATTGTCCACCGGGTCGCGGTTCGCCACCAGATCGTTAATCCGCTCGACGAACCCGTCAGCGTCCACGAACATCTCACTGATCTGTTCGGCCAGCTGTTCGCAATCCGTGGAGACGATATCCGTCGCCGCTCCGGGGAACTCGAACAACTCGAACAGCCGGTCGTTGATCGTGAGCACGTTTCGAGACGCGTCTTCGACGAGCACACCGGCGGGAAGCGTCTCGAACAGCGTCGAAAGCACCTCGTTCGTCTTCCTGAGTTCCCGCTGGCGTTCTTTCGCGTCGGTAACGTCTTCGTGAAATCCGACGTAGTGGGTCACTTCGTCCGACTCGTTGCGGATGGGTGCGATCGTCAATCGGTTCCAGAACTGGGTGCCATCCTTGCGATAGTTCTGCAGCTCGACCGTGACCGGCTCCTCGGCATCGATCGCCTCGTGAATCTGTGTGACCGGCCCCGAGTCGGTTTCCTCACCTTGCAGGAATCGACAGTTTTCCCCGAGTACCTCATCTGCTGAGTACCCGGTCAGCTGTTGAAAGTTCTCGTTGACGTAGACGAGTGGGTTGTCGGGCTTGTCGGCGTCGGCGATAGTGATGCCGACGGGGGCGTTGTCCATCGCTCGGGTTTTCACCTGCCGATCATGCTCGCGCTCGGTACGCTCGCTGATGTCCCGAATGATGAGGACGGTCGCCGAGGCGTTGGCCCATTCGGCAGCCGTAGCAGTAATTTCGACCGGCAGAACGTCCCCATTCGATAGTTCGATGTGTCTCTCGACATAGTCGAGTGATCGCTCGCCTCGCTGGATGGGGCCGAGTTGCGCACGCAACGAACTCTCTGTCGTCGAAATTACTGCCTCGATCGGCTGGCCGATGACCGCAGACCGCGTCTCGGCTCCGACGAGTTCGACACCAGTCTTGTTGATGTACTCGATAGATTCGTCCCGGACGACGACGATCGTATCGTGTGCTGCATCCAGCAGCGTCTTTGTCCGGTAGTCGCTGTCGACGAGATTTCCGTGATTTCGAGAGTAGGTCACGGCATCGTTGATCAGCGAGCCGAGGCGCTCCCACTGGTCACGGTGGGATTCCTTGATGAGGTATTCGGTAACGTCGGCAGAGATTGCCCGGCTGGCGACTTCCTCGCTGCCCTCGCTGGTAAAGAGGATGAACGGGAGCGTCGGGGCCTGTGCGCGGACGGCTTCAAGGAAAGCGACGCCATCCGTATCTGGTAAGTCATGATCGCTGATGAGACAGTCGAGAGTGTCCCCAGAAACGAGAACGTCGATCGCTTCTCCGACGGTGTCGGCAGTCGAGACATTGATATTTTCCAGAGTGGAGAGCTGACGTTCGCAGGCGGCGGCGAACTCCCGATCGGCCGTTACCGCGAGAACAGATACTGGCCGCTCGCCCGTGTCCATGGTGAATCGTAGAGAGACGAGAAATATACACTTTACCCCCTTGTCCGTACGGTCGGAGCGAACGACTGTAGGTGTCTGTCCCTATCGCTCACTAGCGCGTCCCCAGCCATCGCAACTGGTAGAGGGGAAGCGCGGTGAGTTCGCCACTCACTCAGACAGAGGCTTCATTATGAACGGTCGGGATTCACTGCTCTCGAAGTGGTGTATCTATCCTCTTTATTCAGCACAGGGTTTTTATCGGAATATTGAGGATCATCTCGCGGTCGCTGGAGATAGATGCCTAGTACTTTGATGCTCTGCCGCGTGACCGCACTCCAATTGATTTGATGGGGATGGAGCTGGCGAGTTACTCGTCTTCGAGGGCGTCGTAGACGTCTCGGTTCGCGTTCCGGTCTTCAGTTGCAACCCGTCGAACCAACTCCCGGCGGATGTCCTCCATCACCTCGTCGAGCGGAGAGGGCGTTTCGGTTCCTTCCTCGGTAGCCATATCCGAACGGACGTTTCGAACGAGGTTAATCGTTCGGGTCCGACGAATCGCCGGTCAGCTGTTCGATTCCTGGAAGCGACCCTTGGCGGGCTCTCCGAGATCGAAGTGACAGAACTGCACTGTCTCGCCGGAGGCGACTTGGTTGCATACGACTTCGAGATGGCCGCGACTCACTCGGGGGAGCTGCTGGGCGTCCCAGCGACGGGGAACCGCATCGAAATGACCAACGCAGCGTTGTTTCGTATCGAGGGGGGAACAGGTCACCGACGAATGGCCCCGAACGGACATGCTTGGACTGGTCGAAGGACTCGATCTCGTCGACCTCCCGTTCTGAAGACCGGTTTCTACCCTCGGTATTTCGTTGTCACACCCGATATTTTCGAGAGCTAGTCCCCTCCTCGTCACGATGGTCTTCGCGCTGCTGACTCCACCCTCTAAGTCTTGCACACGAATCCTCTCAATCGCTGAGGTTTCAACAGCGCCATATGCGCCGGTGTGTGCGTGATCCTCGGGGCCGTGTGCCTCGGCAGACGAATACCGTCGAACACGAACAGCATCAACGACGACAGGGACACCGTCTCGCTGATCCCCTGCTGATTCCAGCGGGCGTCAAGCAGTGGGACCACGGCTCGGTCCTCTGTCCCGTGCCGGGAGCGGCCGATCAGAGCACGGTGACCAAGTGACCGATTCGGGGCGTTTTCAGTAGGGCAGCGTCATTCCGCCGTCCCACGTGAGATCGGCGCCGTTCAGATGCTGCCCGTGATATGAGAGCCCAAACGTGAACAGGTTCGCCATTTCGATTGGATCCCTCATCTCCGTCGATCGTGATTTGGCGAGCATGATGTCGCTAACGACTTCGTCGGGGGTGAGTCCACGCTGTTCTGCGGTGTCCGCAATCCGATCGACTGATTCACCGAACGCCACGTCAGCCTGCGGCAGGAGGTCGTCGGGAGTTCCCGCTTCACCGGCCTGGGACTCGGCGGTTCGGTAGACCTCTGGAACGTTGTCGGTTGCCAGATCTTCCTCCGACATCGCATCTGGAACCGACGGTTCCGGTGGCTCCTCCCAGGCCGTACACCAGTCTCCCCTGCCGATGTAGCCCTCGACCGCCGCACAGGCACCGAACCCGTCACCGTTCCTGTCGGCGATATGCTCGTGACCGTTCCCACACGAGCGGCCGGGCTGGTGGGCCGGGTTTTCGACTGTCTCGTCGTACTCCGCGAACTGGACGTCTTCCTTGGTCTGTAAGTCGCGAGCGACTCGGACTTGAGGCTGGGACGAAGTTCGAATTCGTCCTTGATGACGAGTACAACGCGTTCTACTCCAGCGAGTCCGCGTTCAGCGGAGGTGGCGAGATCAAGACAGTCGTGCTGTGAGGGCCCCGTTGCCACGACCCTCGTCACGGGAGCGTCTACTCACTGTCTGAGTTCGGCGATAGCGTCGAGGGACCGAACCCACTCCGTCTCGGGCTCAGCGAACGCATCGGCATGGATGCAGCTGCCGAGAACCTCCAGCGAGTCGACCAGTCGTGGTCCGGGGCGATTGAACAGTGCGTTCCCGTCGACGGCGAAGACGTGGCCTGACTGGACAGCGTGCAGGTCGTCCCACCCAGCGTACGTCGGCAGGTCTGCGAGTGCCGCCGTCGCTCGCGGGACTGAGAAGCCACAGGGAGCGACGACCAGGCACTCGGGATCGTACGCCCGCAACTCTGCCCACGTGATCGGCTCGGAAGCCCGATCCGGTTGGAAGGTCGCGTCACCGCCGGCGAGTCGGATCAGGTCCGGGATCCAGTGTCCACCCCGGAGCAGTGGCTCCGTCCAGTCCAGGACGGCAGTTCGTGGACGACCGCACCCCGAGACGCGCGAACGAACCGTCTCTACTCGGTCACGAGCCCGTGTCAAAAACGCTTCGGCCTCGGATTCCCGTCCAGTAACGACGCCGAGTCGGCGAATATCGTCGAGGACGTCCTTGAACGAGTGTGGGTCGAGTGTGAGGAGTTCGGCCTCCACGTCATGTGCGTCCATTGCAGTGGTAACGTCCGACGTATCGACCGCGCAGACCTCACAGGTCGCCTGTGTAACGACGAGGTCCGGATCGAGGGCTGCTAGTTGCGCTCCGTCCACGTCGTACACCGCACCGTCGACGGACTGCATCTGCTCGTCGATCTCCCCGCTTGTCCGCCCCTCGTGATCGATGACGGTACTCGTCACGACTGGTCGATCCGTAATCGATGGCGGGTACTCACAACTGTGTGAGATTCCGACTGGCTCGATCCCGAGGACGTGTAATATCTCGGTCGCGGATGGCAGCAGCGAGACGACGCGCACAACATATAACCGCCGTTCCACGAGAATAAATCCGCCGGGGGGACGATATCGACGCTCATAGCCTATCTATCACGAGGCGCGCGATTCGAGAGGGCGAAGCTCCCTCGTTATCACGAAAGGCGCCCCCGGAGCCTTTCGAAAACGGCGAGTTGAGGCGGCGAGCGTACGGGGGCGTTCGGGGTGGCTACATCCGACTCACGCGGCAGTGGAGTGCCGCTGACACTGGCATATTTTGATCCCACGATCGCTATCAACCAATTGAGTGGGCTCCGAAGCCGCCACGGACGGCCAGCAGGTTGCAGCCGAGCGTGATCTCTCCTACTGCGAAGCGAACGGAAGCTTCCCTATCGTCGTCGCCGGCATCGTCACGATCGGGACGGGACAGTACCAGTAGACGTACGAGCGCAACCGCGAACTCCTCGCCGACGTGATGTGTCGTCGTGGCTCGACTCGGGCGTCCGATCCGATCACCTACCGGAACTGGGTTCGGACATCATGCTTGGGCGCCGGCGTCGACGCCGCCTTCCTCGGGGATTTCGTCACCGCCATCGGCAACCGTTACCTCAATGTCATCTATCGAGTGGTCCTTGCGGCTGAGTCGTTCAGCGATCCGCCACTTCTGAAGCCGATCGAGTTGTTCCCAGTGGAGGTGCGTCGGCGGGTCCGCAGCCAGCGCATTGAACCGCTCGACGACAACGGTATTGACGAACCGATCGAACTCGCCGCACACGGGGCAAGTTCGGGACAGATGTGACACGTCGAACTCACGCGTCACCGTCGCCTCCATGCAGCCGATGCATCGGTATTCCGAGGCGTAACTCACACTCTCAATTTGGGCGCAGTGGACTTGTATTCAGGGATCTGGCCGCGTGTGATTGGACGGGATCGACGTCTCGGCGTACCCGAACGTTCTTGAGCGCTGCGCGTTCGTGAGCCACTTAGAACGCGTCGCATTCTGGCGACGCGTCGCCTCCTAGTTGATTATGCCGCGGCTGGCATCGCGTCAGTCGCCGCTCGCAGTGTGGAAGCCCGTCCCCAGGAAAACGGATCGTAGCGAGTTGCACAATCGGCCCGGTACTGACATGACCACCGATAGGATCACAATCACCACGCCGGCAAGAGGAGCCGTCGCACGTCGAGCGGACCGGCGAGGTGTCCTTTTCACACGCACGAGCATTCCATCACGGTAGTGGCCAGTAGATCGACACGTTACGCGCCGGGAATCGCGGCTCTGAGACGACCTCAAACGTCCGGTTGTGAGCCGGGGGCGTCGCCGGGCCGGCGAGCATAAGCCGGGCCCCACCCGCGCGCGAGGTCACGCCCCAGAGCGTCGCGCCGGGCTCGGCGACCGTGACCAGATCCGTTCGGCTGCCGTTCGTCAACACACCCGGTCGCAGGATCGTATGCCGTAGCTGTGTGTCCCGAATCGCCGCTTCGGCCCCCGCCTTTGCCTCCCGAAGCGGCTCGAGGAACGTATCGAACGCCGTTGCGAGGGGGCTTGAGGGCTCCGGCCCCACGCCGATTGCCGGCTCCACGACGAACTCGTCGACATCGGCGTCCACCGCCGCAGCAACCAGCGCACGGTTCCCGGCACCGTCGACGAACGGCGGTCCGGATGGGATGGCCGTCGGGGCCGTGCCGACGGCGCTGAGCACTGCATCGACGCCCGGAGCGTGTCGACTCGGGACCGGCCGAGACGCATCACTGCACGCCCCGTTCCGCCGGTCGCACCCGCAACGAGGACCGTCTCGACGGGAGCAGAACCCCTACGTCTCTCTCGGTCGCAACGGTAAATAGCGCCGGGGCCGCCGCGACCCGTCGAAACCGTGACCGCACACGGATGCGAGGAGACGGCCCACGACTGAAGCCGTGGGCTTTCCCGAGTTTCCGTAACGGCGTAACCCCAGTCTCGGCACGTATCCCGTCCCCCTGTCCGATCGACTCCCGCCCTCTGCGCACCGGACCATCTCCAACACGCAACGAGCTAGCACCTAGGCTTAGTGTGTGCACGACTAATACGTGGTGAGATGCGACGCAGTCCAGGACAGACGGTCCGCGGACTCTACAGACGACTTAATCCCATGACGCTAACCCCTGCCCTCATACGCGATTACGACGCGCAAGCGGACGATCGAGCGACGACTGACACGGCGACGTTCGGACTTGGGTGTTTCTGGGGGCCGGATGCGCGGTTCGGTGCCGTTGACGGCGTGGTTCGCACACGCGTCGGATACGCAGGGGGAACGAAACCTGACCCATCATATCACTCGTTGGGCGATCATACGGAGGTGCTACAGGTTGATTTCGATCCGGATGTGGTGACGTACCGGGACCTACTCAAAGACATCTTCCGGCAGCACGATCCACGGACACAGCCATCGAAAACGCAGTATCAGAACGTCGTGTTCGCGTCGACGGACACTCAACGAGCGGCCATCGAAGCCGTGCTCTCGGCAATCGGCGAAACCCCCGAGAGCATCGAGACGCGTATCGAGCAACTCTCGCGGTTCTATCCGGCTGAAGACTATCATCAGAAGTACAGGCTTCGGTCGGAATCGTCGTTCTTGAGTGCCTTCGAGGAGGCAGGATACGCCGACGAGGAGATCCGTGACTCCCCCATCGCGGCAAAACTGAACGGCTACGTTGCGGGTCATGCTGTAGATATCGACACGGACCGACCAGCATCTGAGCACGCTTCGGAGTGAGCCAGCCACGAACACGGGCGCCCGTCAGGACCACCCGCGAACTCGTCGCAACGGTGAGAGCGCCGGGACTCGGTTGGAGAACCAAGGCGCTGCAACGCCGAGTTACAACCGACGCGGGACCGATCCGAACGCTGACCGGGATTCTCGACAGTCGGCTGATCGGCAGGCATCTGAACGACGAGAGTGCGGGAGTCACCGGCAGCACACTACAGTTGAGTACCAGCCTCGTCCGTGCTCACTCAGTCGTCCGAGCCCCCACAGTGTCCGACTTCGCTCGGGACACTCACCTCGGGAAGTAGCATGGTCACAATTTCGATGCGATGCGCATCGGCCGCCGACAGGTGTTCCGTCTCGATGTCGCGAAGGGCGGTGAGCGTACGACACCGTCGACCACCCGGTGTGTCGCGCAGGCCAATGTCAACGCCTCTACAACCGAACTGTGGGTGCATATCGGTCGCCCCCGATCACGCGACGACGGGAGAGCACTTACTACGTCTTGGCAGCAACCCGTCGGTTGTGACCGGGATCGTCTTCTTTCAAACGGAACAGCGATGCCGACTCGTCGAGTTCTACCGCGACCGACTCGGCCTGACGGAGTGGCTCGACCAACCGGGTGGGTGTACGATCCTGCAGTTCGAGACGTTGCTCGTCGGATTCTGTGAGGCCTCGACGACGGAGACTGAGGGGATCATCACCCTCGTTGTTGACGACCGGGACGCCGTCGACGACCGGTACGCCGCGTTGCGTGACGTTGCCGATGACCCGCCGCGGCGAAACGACGACTTCGACATTTACCAGTTCTTCCTTGAGGATCCGGATGGCCGCACGGTCGAAATCCAGACCTTCTGTCACGACCATCCTGCGGATCGATGACGTTTCCCCCGGACCCCTTCCCGTTCGATGAGTGCCGTCGCCACGGCCGTCGACGGCGCACCGGTGAACGCTGCTGGATCCGTCCGGGACGGACCACCTGCTCTACCGGCGCAGTGGCCACGCCGACGACTGCCCCCCACATCACATTCATCCCCCAGCGGTCCCAGATGCTGACATGGCTGTGCCGTCAATATCCATGCCCCAACTCGAAGCAGCCCTCCCGGCGCCCCCCGGCGCGTGGGAGCGCTACGACGAGAGCAGTGCCGTCCAGTACCGTCTGCCCGGCGACGATGGTCCCTGTGTCGCGGCGAAGCTGACCGTCCGCCCGGACCATCTCGGTACCGCCGCTGTTCGTGTCGACCGCATCGCGGGCTGTCGGCGAACGGGGACGACACGCCACGCCGATATCGACGCGGCTGCCGACGCCGTCGGCGCCGAACTGGCCGCGGTCCTGGCTGTGACGACATAGCGCCTGCGACTTTCAGCACACGGCATGCGATCGATCCCCGTGTCCGGAAGTGAGGCGCCTCGATCGGCAAACCGCTCCAAATCGACCGACAACCGATCGTCTACGCTTGGTTTGTCGAGCCGAGGGAGCTTCTTTTCGGAAGCGCCGCGAGCACATGTTGATGAGTTGCCGCGAGAACAACGTTCGATCAGCAGATGATCCGCGACACAGGCGTCCTCCGGGCTCGCTTCGTCCAGTGGGACGTCGAACCTCGCGACGCCAAACTCAATGGCCGCTCTATCGTTCTCGAACCGGTCACGAACGGCGACCCCGCCGACACTGCTCCCGGTGGGGGAGGCCAAACCTGTCTCTCGAAACTCTCGAACGTGTCCCAGTACAACCGAAGGAACAAGCGGTGATCGGGAGTATTCACTCGTCAATACGTGGTGTCAATTTCGCCTGTACAAGCGATGCCACCGCACGCTACATCGATTACAGGAGCCACGCGAACGCGAGGGGGCCGAACCGGCGTCGCCACTTCGGAGTGGTGCCGACTACTCTCTCCGTTGGACAGTGGTAACCCGACGAGTTGGGCTTCACGTTTCGCTGTGGGCGTCGGCGTCGTCGCGTCTCGCAACGACGATGCCCGCGATGAACGAAGCCACCCCGCATCCGATGAGACCGATAGTGACAACTCTGCCGGACAACAACAGGCCCGCTCCGACCAGTACCGCAGCAGTTGCGTGGAGTATCGCTGTCGCGTTCACACCAGCACACAGGATCCCACGGCTAAAAACGAGTCGGCATTGCTGCGGAACGGGGTAGTACTCCGACGGTGCCACCACATCCGGTTTTTAAGGGGAGACACTAGCATCCCGATACCGTCCGAACCGAGTACTCCCGCCCCACCGGGAGCGCTACTATCATCCCAGTGAGACGCTCGTTGCACGCCGTTCGATGTGCTGTGCTCAGCCTGTCTCACCCCGTTGAGTCGTCTCTGACCGGCCGACGACGGCGTAGAACGGATCACCCACACCATCGTCGGCGATTCGATCCGTCACGGTCAGGCCACCGGCGCGTAGATACGATGCGACCAACTCCACTCGCTCGGACATGGACGCCGCTCGCCACGCTCTGATGGCCTTCGTCGGAAACATCCGGTTTGTGAAGCTCACGACGACCGCTCCGTCACTGTCGAGGACGCGACCGAACTCCCTGAACACCGCCTCGGGATACTGCAAGTACTGTACCGAGAGGGCACAACAGACCGCGTCGACGGCGCCGTCGTCGAGCGGCAGTGATTGGTCGGCGTTGAAATTCCGGACGAACCACTCGTCGTAGCGGTCGTTCGCAGCGAGTTCGTCCGCGTTGAGGCCATGGCCGACCACATGGCCGAGGTCCGTCCTCGGGAAGTGGGACACCCAACTGCCCATCGCGTCGAAGACGCGATCGCCAGGGTCCAGTATCTCGCCGTACAGTGCCGTCAACCGCTGGCAGAACGCATCGTCGGCGTGCGTCACGTATCGAGGCGTGTCGTAGAAGCTACCGTCGTCGGTGTCGTCCCGTTTTCGACGCCCCGCTACCGAGAGCACATCCATCGAATCGGAATACGGACCACAGCCACATCAAGGCCGTGCGCGTGGGGTGTGGCTTCGACTGTGGTGCCACTCCACGGTCGGCTCGGCCGCCATGCCTCTCACACGACGAGGACGCGATCGGTCAGCCAGCAGCCGTCCAGCGGCCCGCCGGAGTGCTTCGAGATGCCGAACCGGTAGGTGACCGTCCGCCCGTCGGTTCCGGTGAGCGTTACCTGCTGGTCCGCACGCGACCCCTGTTGTTCGAGTGGCCCCCGGACCGCATCCTCGTGGTCGATCATTGGCGCGTATTGGGCACCTTCGACCATCCGGACGAACCGATCGAGTGGTCCTGTCTGCCGCCGATTCGCGGGTGACGCGAAATTGTACGCCGTCTTGATGCCCGCGTTCGGGATCGGATCGTTGTTGTTCGCAAGCGCTTCGAGTTGGATGCCGACGACACGCTCAGGATCGTACGACGGATCCGGCGTCGGTACTCCTTCGATTGGATACGCCGAGTCTTTCACAGCTACCGTACGGACCGATCGGGCAAGCCCTTGTCGTCCGTCCGCTAAGCCCGCCGGCAGACAGTCGTCAGTGCCCCTAGGTGCGACGACTACACTGTCCGATTCCGGTAGTGCCTATTCGAGAGTGATGCCGTCTGGGAGATTGATTGCGGAGAGGTCGAAACGTTCTCGCCCCGTAGCGAGCACACTTCGTCAACTGCAACTTGGGCATAGTCGCCGCCCCAGCCACCAACGTTTGTTTCACTCGCCTGGGAAGGTTGTTTCCGTGCGAGTAATCTCTCAGTAGTGTGGTCTTATAGATCGAACTGCTCGACTTGCTAACAGCCAGAAAGGCCACGAAAGTCAGCGAACGAACATCGTTCTGACGTGGTGACGGACGAGGGACTCGGCGTGAGGGGAGCTCAGTTGACCTGTCCCGATAGCTCGGCCCCCGCCTTGAATTTCACTTCCCGGAATCTCCGCGTCGGGGAGACACACTGTGAACCGCTCGGCCACGACGGGGTCATCCGCCAGATACCGGTGAATCCGCTCCAACTCCTCGTCGGTGACGGCGTTATCGGGGGAGGCGATGGTACTCCGGTTGCTCCGCGTGTTGTTGTAGTTCTCCCTCCCGGCTCCGGTAGAGGTTGTCCACCCCTCCAACTCGATCTCACCCGAGAGTACCGTTGACTCGCCTGAGAGCGCTGGGGTCAATCGGTTCACCTTTGGAGTGGTTAATCTGAACTGATCGGTGCGCTCTCCCGCGAATACCGCTGCCGGCGACGAGTCCGTGTTTGTCGCTACTGATGCTACTCGGGTCAGACACCCACCGAGTCCACCGAAAGCAACGACACCACTTGTAGCGAGTATACTACGGCGGCTAAGTGTCGTACCACCCGTGCTGTCTGTACTGCTGACTTGCCCCCGTGTACTCATGATCAAATATAGCACGCTACACGATAGTATAAGATTTATTATAATTGAGAAATAGCGACCGCGTTCGTCTCCGAAGGGACGGGCGGCTGGGTCGGTCTCGGGTATCGAGGGGACCCGGTGAAGGATAGGGGCCCTGTATTCAGCGGACTCCGAAATGATATATTTTCATACTATCAGATATACTGACATTCGGTCCCTCGAATTCGGCCGGCTCACGCCTCGGAAGACGATTCGCTCGATGATTGAGTCGTGAGGTCGCTCGGATTTCTCGAGGGGCACGGTCAGCCAGACGGTTAGTGCGCTCGAAAAGTGGTCTGTTGTACCGCGGGCGGCTGAGATTTCTGCCTCGACCGGGAGGTCATCTTCGTAGACGGCGGAACTGAACTACGCGGCACATCTTGCTGCGACTATCGGTCAGTACACAAAAGAGCGAAGGAGGACACCGAGGCCGAAGACGAGAGCCACGGATTCAGCAATATGAACCTTCGTGAGCGTCAATCCCGTGAACTGGTAAAGAAATCCTTCGATAAGAACACCGAGCGTGATGAATCCGAATCCGATCGTAGCGTCACGGAGGTATCGAGTTTCCTCTCGGCGGTAGGCACGGAAACTGATCGCAGTCGTCGCGAGCCCCATCAGGAGCAAGAGGACACGAACGCCGACTAACGCGAGGTTCCAGTGATCGGTCATGGCCCTTCCTCCCCCTTCGCTTGCTGTGGGAGCCGACCGTACAACGAGTAGAGAATGACGAGCATGCCAACTGCGACGAGGGCTGTCTGGATGGTCCCTGCCAAGAATATCGACAACCCGACGACGTCGAACAGGACGCCCTCGATGACGGAACCGACACTGATGAACAGGAAGCCGATGGCGACGTAGCGCATCGGTTCGCTTCCGTACGTTCGGTACCCCTTGTATGCCTGGTACGTTATCAACAGCCCCAGTCCGACCGTGACGAGCTTTGCGATGACGAGTTCGATGTGCATGGTTGAGTCAACCCTCCCGGATGTCGCCCCAGATACGTGAGAACCGCTGGGCGGCATCCTCGCGAACGTGGACGCCGACGTCGATGGTTCCGTCGCCGATATCGATGTCGAGGTGGTCGACGTTCGCCTTGTAGACGCTATGATGGCTCCCATCCGGTTCGATCCGTGTCCGCTCGACGAGCAGGTCACTGGCTATCATATCCTCGACCCGGCGATAGATGGTCGAGAGGGAGACGTCACACTTCTCGCTGAGTTCCTTCGCCGACTTTGGCTCACGGCTCGTCGCGGCCAGAATCCGCCGGACTCGCTCTTGACCGAGCAGTTCTAGGAGCTCGTCAGAGCGGTCGTCGTGGGACACGGCTGTTCCTCGCACTACGACGTACGGGCTCGGTGGTAGTTAAATGAGCATCAGTTTTGCGTCGCGTGCAAAACAGGGAGCCAGTCTATTTCCCCGCTTCTCGTATCTCGAACTGTAAGGTGACCTGTGTTATGACCCATCCACGACTCACTCGACGGCGGTTGCTCGAAGGAACCGCCGGTCTAGCCGTTGCTGGACTGGCCGGCTGTGTCGGGGCTCCGACCGGTTCGGGACAACAGGCTGCAGGCGAACCTCACACCGAGGACGGGCACTCCGAGGAGGACGACCAGCCCGGACACGGGCAAGAAGCACACGGCCACGACCTGATGAGCGAGCCCAAATCGTCACCCGAGGTGGCGGTCGACACGGTTCGATCCGGGGGCTCGACCGAGTATCACTTCGACCCCCACGTCACGTGGGTCGAACCCGGCGGGACGGTCACGTGGCGACTCGAAAGCGGCACGCACACCGCGACGGCGTACCACCCCGGCAACGACCAACCGCGACTCGTTCCCGAGGGGACCGAGGCTTGGGACAGCGGCACGATGTCGGAGGAAGGCGAAACTTTCGAGCATACCTTCGAGACTGAAGGTGTCTACCACTACCTCTGTACGCCCCACGAGCAGTTCGGGATGATGGCTACCGTCATCGTCGGAGAGCCCCACCTCGAAGACCAGCGTGCGCTCCGGACGATGCCGGAGAACAAACCCGAGGAAGTCCACGGAAAACTCGAGGAACTCAACGGGATGGTCCAGGAGATGATGGGTGAGGACCACCACGGGGAGGGTACCGGGACTGAGGACGGCCACCACGAGGAAGGAACGACTACCGAAGCCGGCCACCACGAGGACGACGGTCATGGCGGAGAGGACCACCATCACGAGTAGCCGACTCACACCGAAGGTGGGTGTCGGGACCTTTCAAACGCTCCATACGAAGGACGAGTCCGAACGACGGCGTGAACAACTAGAACGTGCTGTCTGAGCCGTTCAGTACCGTCCTGCCAGGGATGACCCGTCCGTACCGGGCGCTTCGAACCCCTGCACTTAACTTTCCTAATAATGTACTATATTGTGTGAAAAGCACAATTCAAACGACCGTGTCCAGTGACTTCGACCGAGTGGTCGATGCGACGGTCGAAGCGCTCGAAGACGAGGGATTCGGCGTCCTCTGTGACATCGACGTGCAAGCAACGCTCGCGGAGAAACTCGGTGCGGAGTTCCGCCAGTACCGCATCCTCGGTGCGTGTAACCCGGCGCTGGCACACGAGGGGCTGAGCGAAGAGCTCGAACTCGGCGCACTCCTCCCGTGTAACGTCATCGTCTACGAAACCGACGACGGCGGGATCACGGTGAGCGCCGTCGACCCGCAACGCCTCGTCGGCATCGTCGACAACGAAGCGCTCGACTCGGTTGCGAACGAGGTCCACGGTCGGTTCGAACGCGTCCTCGCCAGCGTCGCTGACGAACTCGAACCACCATCCGAGGTCTAAGCCGTACTGTCGAACTAGCCCGACACCACAGCTATCCTCGCCCCCGGCCATCGTCGTTCTCCCCTTGCTCACGAGGGGGTTGGGATTCGACGGGACGATGGAATACGGACTGGGCGGGGACGGAGTGTCCCGGTGGCATCGTTCGCACGGTCGGGGAGGGTCTCGGTTGCGGGTGTGATCACAGGACCCGATCGTCTTCGATGATGTGGATGGGGGGTCCGCCCCGTGTCGGGGTCACACCGGCGGGCGACTAGTCGAGCAGCGTGTGGCCGGTGCGGCGACGCTCGACGAACGCCCAGTCGATTTCGACGCCCAGCCCCGCCCCGTCGGGAACGGGCATCCGGCCGTCGTCGCCGACGGACTCCGGCTCCCCCTCGAACCCCTGGTTCAGGATCCACGTACTCTCGGGGTTGAGCAGGCCGTGTTCGAAGAAGCTGGAGTTGCGGAGTGCGCTCATTAGATGCATGTGCGCCGGACCGCCGAGCAGGAGTTCCACGTCGGTGCCGAACGCCTCGGCGGCGTCGGCGGTCTTGAGCGCACCGGTGATCCCGCCATCCATGTGGGCGCTGGCCCGGACGAGGTCGGTCGACTCGCCCGCGAGGCTATCGACGGCGCCGTACGGCCCGGTGCGGACGTGTTCCAGTCCGAGCATCGGCGTGTCGAGTTCGGCGACGAGTTTCTTCGTCGTTCGCTCGCTCACACCCCCGTCGTGCATGGGGTCCTCGTACCAGACGAAGTCGAGGTCGTCGAGCGCGCGGCCGACCCGGAGGGCGTCGGCGTAGGTGCGATAGAGGCTGGAACTGTCGATCATGAGCGCCATCTCGTCGCCGACGCGCTCGGCGAGCGCCTCGCAGATGGCGATGTCGACGTCGGGGCGAACCGCGGGATGGCCGTGGAACTTGAAGCCGTCGTAGCCGCGGTCCAGACACGCCTCGGCGTAGTCGGCGAACGCCTCGGGGCCGTCGAGGCCGCCGTTGTCGTCCACGAACATCGTCGAGGCGTAGGTCGGGAGGGTGTCGCGATAGCCGCCGAGGAGGGCGGAGACGCTCTCGTCGTAGTGACGCCCGGCGAGGTCCCAGAGCGCCACGTCGATGGCGCCGAGACCGAAGTGGTCGGTGTGTCTGAGCGCCCGCCAGCAGTCCTGCCAGATGCCACGCCGCTCCAGCGGATCGCGACCCAGCAGGTGCTCCTCGGCGACCATCTTCACTTGTGCGATCATGGGCGGGGTGAACGCGAAGCCGCGGTAGTGGCCCTCGGTCCCGTCGGCGGTCCGAATCGTAAGCACGAATCCGGGTGGTTCGAGCGTCGAGTCCGGATCGTACACCCAGTTGCCGCCGACGGTGCCCGTCCGCGCTACCTCGTAGTCGAACTCGTGAATCTCGATCTCGGTGATTCGCATTCGAGAGGCGTCGCCGGCGAGGCGCAAAACAGTTTGGCCCCCGATCAGGCTCCCGGCTCGCCCCGTACGTCCGACGGCGCTACTCCGGCCGCGGCCGACTCAGGTTCTGCACGGGACCGCCACATCCGGGACAGGCAGTAATCGACTCCGCGCTACAGAGCCGCTTCCCACACTCCAGACACTCGTAGAGCTGTTCGTCTTGGTTACACGGGGCGGGATCGGGGGCAGTCGGCATATCGCCCGTACATAGTGGGCGACACGTGTTAACTCTTGGCAGTATCCCGCTCGAACTCGACGTTCGTGGTATCCGGCGCCCGGCCGGATCGACGCCCCGTTTTTTGTTCCGTGCCCGCGAAAGCTGTCGTATGTTCGACAAGCTTCTCTTTCCGACCGACGGCAGCGACGGCGCAGCCGCCGTCTTCGATCACGTCCTCGCGCTGGCGGACGCCCACGACGCGACGGTTCACGTCGTCAACGTGGCGGATACGACACGCGAGAGCGTCACGACGGTCCGAGGGCGGGTCGTCGACGCCCTCGAACAGGCCGGCGCCGAGACGGTCCGGGAGGCGGCGACGCGGGCGAGCGAGCGAAGTGTCCCCACCGTCACCGAGGTGTTACAGGGCGAGCCGTACCGAACCATCGTCGACTACGCCGACACCTACGACATCGACCTCGTGATCATGCCCACACACGGGCGACGCGGCCTCGAACGCTTCCTCCTCGGGAGCACGACCGAACGCGTCGTCAGGCGCGCCGAGGTCCCCGTACTGACGATCCGCCCCGACGACGACGTGAGCGTCCGGTATCCGTACCGGACGGTTCTGGTCCCGACCGACGGGAGCGACTCGGCGGCGGCCGCCCTCGACGTAGGGCTCGACGTGGCGACGGTTGCCTCGTCCGCCGTCCACCTCCTCTCTGTCGTCGACGTGACGAGCCTCGGCGTCGACGTCCGCGCCGACATCCAGGCGGCCGCGCTCGAAGAAGGCGCCCACGACGTGGTCGACGCCGCCGCGGAGCGGGCGAACGCAGCCGGGATCGACCCCACGACTGCCGTCGAATTCGGCGGCTCGATCCCGGGCGTCGTCCGGTCGTACGTCACGGACAACGACGTCGACCTCGTGGTCGTCGGAACCCACGGCCGGACGGGCTTCGATCGGTACGTCCTCGGCAGCGTCGCCGAGGCTCTCGTCCGGACGGCGCCGGTGCCGGTATTGACGGTCCGGGGGGCGACCGACTCGTAACGCGTCGGCTCCGATTATCACACGCTGGAGATTGGCGCGTAACTTTATTTCGCCGAACGGACGAGGGCGGGCATGCAAGATTTCGAGTCGGCGTTCGGTCGCGGGGGCTTGAACGACCACGTATCGGTCGACGAGCTCATGGACGAGTGCGGACTGGACGCGGCGGAAATCGAGTGGCGAAAGGAGTTCGTCGGGTTCGACGAGACGGATGCCCGCCGCCTCACGGACCTCGAGGAGGTGTTCCGAGCCCGCTCCGACGACATCGCCGACGACTTCTACGACAACCTCACGAGCTACGAGCAGACGGTCGACGTCATCGGCCGTTCCGAGAAGGGTATCGAGCAGTTGAAACGGACGCAGTCGGCCTATCTGATCTCGCTTGCCGACGGCGACTACGGACTCGATTACTTCGGGAATCGCGCACGGATCGGGAAACTTCACGACCTGCTGGAGATGCCGATGAAACACTACATCGGCCAGTACGGCGTCTACTACGACCTCCTCGTCCCTCTCCTGCTCGATCGGATGGAGGATCGGCTGGTCGACCGGGTGCTCGACGAAACGGACGCGACGGACGAGGCTGCCGTCGAACGGGCCGTCGGTGGCGCGCGCGACGTGACTCAGGAGGAACTGCTCGCGGTCTTCCGGATCATCAACCTCGACATGCAGGTGGTCGCGGACACCTACATCCACTCCTACAGCCAGAAACTGGAGGACGTCATCGACGAGCGGGAGCGCCTGATGAGCGAGGTCGAGGCGGATCTGGCCGAGCCGATGGGCGAGTTGCGCGACTCGGCGGAACAGGTGGCCGAGCGCACCACGTCCATCGACGACCGCACCGACGAGCAGGTGGACGCGATGGCCGACGTGGCGGGCGAGGTGTCGAACATGAGCGCCACGGTCGAGGAGATCGCGTCGACGGCGGACCAGGTGGCGGCGACGAGCGAGCGCGCGGCGGCTCTGGCGACGGAGGGTCAGGACGCGGCGACCGAGTCGATCGAGGTGATGGAGCGCGTGAGCGAGGCTTCGCGCGACGTGGCGGGTGACGTGGACGATCTGGAGAGACGGATCGACGAGATCGACGAGATCGTCGAGGTGATCAACGACATCGCGGACCAGACCAACCTGCTGGCGCTGAACGCCTCCATCGAGGCGGCACGGGCGGGCGAGGCCGGCGACGGGTTCGCCGTCGTCGCCGACGAAGTGAAGGGGCTCGCCGGCGAGTCACAGCGTCACGCGAGCGACATCGAAGAGATGGTTGGGGCCATCAAGGACGAGACGGCCGAGACGGTCGAGAGCCTAGAGGCGACGACCGAGGAGATCGACCGCGGGATGGCACAGATCGAGTCGGCGATGGCGAAACTGGAGGAGATTGTCGACGCGGTGCAGGACGCCTCCCGTGGCATTCGGGAGGTCTCCGAGGCGACGGACGATCAGGCGGCGTCGACCGAGGAGGTCGCGAGCATGATCGACGGCCTCGTCGACCAGGCCGAACGCGTCTCGACGGAGGTCGAGCGGGTCGCGTCGATCAACGAGACACAGACCGCCAAGATCCGCGACATCGACGAGACGGTGCAACGGCTCGGCACCAACTAGCGACTGCGGCCTCAATCTTCAATACGGGCGCCCCTGAATCGGGACCGTGTCCATGACCGAACGGGCAGAGGCGACGTGGTAGTCGACGGCTTCACGCAGTTGTTCGGCAGCGATCCGGTGGTCCACGGCCTCGTCGGCGGCGTCGTCATCGCGACGCTCAACCTGTTCGGTGCGTCGCTCGTCTTCGTCTGGCGCGACCCTTCGGAACGGGCGCTCGACGCGGCGCTCGGGTTCGCCGCCGGCGTCATGCTCGCCGCCGCCTTCACCAGCCTCATCATCCCCGGTATCGAGACGTATTCGAACGGCAACCCGATTCCCGTCCTGCTTGGCGTGGCGCTCGGCGCCCTCTTTCTGGATCGCTCCGACGTGTTGCTCCCCCACGCCCACTACCTCGTCACCGGACGGCGGCGATCCGACGCCGCGGCGTCGAGCAGGAACCTGCCCATCGACGACGAGCGACTCGAGGGCGTCCTCCTCTTCGTCCTCGCGATCACCTTACACAACATGCCGGAGGGGCTCGCCGTCGGGGTGGGCTTCGGGAGCGGTGACCTCGGGACGGCCATTCCGCTGATGCTCGCCATCGGCATCCAGAACGTTCCGGAGGGGTTGGCCGTCTCCGTGGCGGCGATCAACGCCGGGCTGGACCGCCGTACCTACGCCGTGTTCGCCGGCATCCGATCCGGCGTCGTCGAGATTCCGCTCGCGGTGCTCGGGGCGTACGCCGTCGGGACCGTCTCCACGCTCCTCCCGTACGCCATGGGCTTCGCCGCGGGCGCGATGCTGTTCGTCATCAGCGACGAAATCGTCCCGGAGACACACACGCGGGGCCACGAACGCGTCGCGACGCTGGGGACGATGCTTGGCGTGATCGTGATGCTCTACCTCGATATCTCGCTTGGCTGATCTGTTTTCGTGTTCTCAACTGGTTGGAAGAAGGGGGGTTGATATATTTCTGGTCCGCCTACATCGAGGTACGATGAGTGCCGGCGCCAACCTCACGTTTCACTGTCCGGACTGTGGCGAGGCCATGACAGTGAACGAGTCGATGCGAGACGCCCTACTCGATCACGGCTGTGTCGTCTGCGGAACGACGCTCTCGCCGAGCGCTTTCTCCCACGACGACTGTTAGTGTCTGGCCGCGCCGGGCCCTCCGTCACCCGTCGCCGGCCGCTCGCTCCGACGGATAGCGACCGTTGGGTCGCCGGCCATGTGAACAAGTATAAATTGCCACCCGGCTATTCCCAGCCAACGAGACGTATGACCGTCGAGCAACAGACCGCGATGACGGCCGACGAAACCGACGCGCTCCTCGGCCGGCACGAGACCGGCGTCCTGGCACTTGCACGTGCCGACGAACCGTACGCGGTCCCGATTTCCTACGGCTACGACGCCTCGGACCGGCGATTCTGCATGCGACTGGTGTCGACGCCGGGCAGCGAGAAGACGCGATTTCTCGACGACTCCCAACGGGTTCGGTTCGTCGTGTACGAGGAACGCGGGTCCACGTACCGGAGCGCGGTGGCGAACGGCCGACTCGAACTCGTCCCGCGGTCGGCGCTCACCCCCGACCACGTGGCACGGTTCGGGGCGGCGAAGCGCCCGCTGTTCGAGATGTGGAATCAAGGGCGGGACGAACTCGACGTTCAACTGTACGAACTCGACCCCGACGAGCTGAACGGCCGACGGGTCGACGTCGATTAGCCGTCTAGGATCGCGTCGAGGAGCTTCGTCTGTGCCGCCGCGAGGTGCTCGGTGAACGTCGACCGCGAGATGTCGAGGGCGTCGGCGACCTCGCCCGCGTTCGCTCCTTTTGGTCGCTCGAAATACCCCCGCCGATGCGCGGTTTCGAGCACTTCGCGCTGTCGCACGGTGAGTCGGCCACGGTCGACGAAGACGAGGTCGTTCCCCCCGTCTTCACCCTCCGATCGGAGGAGACGGCGGATGTCGACCTGTGGATACTCCGCCCGGAGCGTCGTGATGACGTTCTGTAGCTGCTCCATATCGGCCGCGTGAAACACCAGATACAACATCCCATCGCGGGTGTGGACGTCGACCACCGGACAGTCGAACCGTTCGACACACTCGCACGGACAGCCCGCGTCGCGGCTGCGGGTGAGCCGATAGACGGTTTTCGAGCCGTACGTGAACACCGTGTCCACGTCCTCGTCGTCGGTCAACTCCCCGTCCGCCACGCCGTCCAACATGAACTCCTCGGTCACCCGTCCCGACCCCTCCGGATCGACCGCCTTCGAGACGGAGAACGTCGGCGACGCGGCCGCCGCCGCGGCCTCGGCGACGGGACACCTCCCGTCCGCGTCGACCCGTAGTTCGGCTCGAATCCCAGAGCTCATGGCATGCCCGTACGTGGCCGGGGCTCCTAAGTATATCTGGCCTACTTATAAACCACCCGCAGTATCGTGGGTGTAGACTGGTTGGGATTCGATCCGTCTGTACGGGCGAACGATGGCCATCGCCACGCCCCCCAGCGTCGAACGCTCGCCCGAGGAAACGATCGTCGACGACGACGAAGTGCAGGCCATACTCCACGCGCTTCAGGACGACGACTGTCGCGCGGTGCTCGACGCGACCGGAGAGACGTCGCTGTCGGCCAGCGAACTCGCCGACGCCTGTGACCTCCCGCTCTCGACGACGTACCGTAAGCTCGACACGCTTACAGACGTGGGACTGCTCGCCGAACGGACCCGTCTCTGCCCCGACGGGAAACACGCCAACGAGTACGTGTGCGTGGTCGACGAGATACTCGTCGACGCCGACGCCGGCTTCGAACTCACCGTCACCCGGCGGGAGCCCCCCGAACGCGCCGCGCAACTCGGCGACAGTCGCCGGTAGGGTCCACCACGAATCGCTCCCGGCGTGTCGCTGTCGTCGCGTTCGTAACTGTCGCCACACCCGTTCGTACGTACGTATGCGACCAGATGCGTGAGGTCGTACGACGGCTATGTAGCCGCTCGGTGGCACGCCCGAGTCCAGCCACGGCAACCGCTTCTGCGCGACACGGCGGTCGCTCGATCCGGCGGCCGATGCGGTTTCCGAGCCGCACGGTTTAACATCGCACGCGCCCGACGACGTGACGATGGCAACACCGCAGCCGACCGTGCTTCTCGTCGACGACGAACGGGACGTCGTCGACGTCTACGCGCTCGCGTTCACCGGCGACGAGTACTCCGTCCGGAAGGCGTACAGCGGCGAGGAGGCACTGGAACAGGTCGACGGTGCCGACGTCGTCCTGCTCGACCGTCGGATGCCGGGGCTGTCCGGACAGGACGTCCTCGACGAAATCAGGGACCGTGGACTCGACGTGCGGGTGGCGATGGTGACGGCCGTCGATCCGGACTTCGACATCGCCGAGATGCCGTTCGACACCTACCTGACCAAGCCGGTGAGCGACGAGGAACTCCGCGACACCGTCGACGAACTGCTCGCCCTCGCGGAGTACAACGAACAGGTGCGCGAGCGGTTCGCGGTTGCGCAGAAACTCGCGGTGCTCGAAGCCGAGAAGACCGAGCGCGAACTCGCGGAGAGCGACGAGTACGCGACGTTAGAGGAGCAGGCGGTGGAACTGGACGCGCAGTCCGCGGAGACGTTCGGGTCGATGCCGGCCGAGACGTTCGAGAAGGTGGTGTCCAATATCCAAGACGACTCGTAGGCCAGTCCCCTATCTACGTCTCTCAGCCACCTGCGGCACTGGTGAACGCCGCCCGACGGAAGGGACGCTGGTCCGTGTGAGAGGGTGCCGATCCAAGGATTTCCGCGACGGAACGCTCGGCAGTCAGACGGTTTATAATAAGTCAATCCCGGTGGTTCGCCCGCCCGTCTCGGCGCACCACCGGGACACCGTTACGACGACCCGTATCAGGCGTACTTCGCGACGACGTTCAGAACCTCGTCGAGTTCGTCGCCGTCGAGCGAGTAGCGGCCGTGAGCGAACACCGACCGGAGCTCGTCCCGGTCCTGCGGGAGCAGGTCGGCGATTTTGAACGCCGCCGCCTCGTCGACCTGCTCGAGTTCGAGCAGTTCCTCGGCGAGTTCGCGCGACTCGTCCGCGTCGAGCACCGCGAACGTGTTGGCGTGCTCGATGGCCCGGGCGAGTTCGTAGCGCATCTCGCGGTCCACGTCGGCGGCCCGCTCGGCTTCGACCTCGGCGAGGAGCTCCTTGACCTCGGAGATGGTGACGAACTCCTCGTCGAGCTTTTCTTTGAATATCGTCATCGCGCGTTACTGCTGGGCCTTGAGGTGTGCCGGGCGCGCGATGAGCGTCTTGTCCTTGCCGCCGTCGTTGATCTCGATTTTGAACGCGCGGCCCTGCGTCCCGACGACGGTTCCGGTGTGCCCGTTGAATCGGGGGTGGAACCGACCTTCGGAGACGCTCGGATCGAGCGTAAGGTGAACTTTCTGACCGATGTCGTACTCCTGAATCGCGCGCTGGGGCGGGGAGGCGCCGCGCTCTCGGGGGTCGTTCGAGAGCTTACCGCGCGTCCCCTTCAGCGGTCCGTTGGAACTCGGCATTATGTGCGTGATTACTCCGGTGGTGATTATAAATGGTGCGTTGTTAGATGCGGCCGACGTTCTCGACGGAGACGCTCTCGACGCCGTCGACGCCGGAGAAGGACTCCTCGACCGCTTCGGTGCCGCCCGCGTCGTCGGGGACGATTACCGTCGGCAGGAGCGCGACCAGGCCGAACGCCACTTCGTCGCGCTCGAAACCGTTGATCTTCGCGCCCTCGGGGAGCGACGCCTCCAGTCGGTCCTGCAGGTCGTCGAGGTCGATTTCGGGGCTCTGCGGCATGACCTTCATTTTGGCGGCGACTTTCCCCATCGTTACGGCCCCCGGAACCCGCAGTCGGGGCACTCGTAGAGGTTGCTCTGCTTGCGGCACTTCGCACAGCGGTAAATCTGCTGACCGCAGTCCGGACACTTGAACGCGGCGGCGCTCATCCCGGAGATGTTGATCCCACAGGAGACACACTGGCGCTCCTGTTTTCCTTCCGTCTGGCTCATACCCGTACGAACCCGCCGGCGGGTTTTAATCGTTGTCTTTCGGGTTTCCGACGGGCGCTCACGGTGTCGTAGCGATGGTCCCCGCCTACACACCTGATCGTACGCGGTGGCTTAGGAAAGCTACGACAGGAGGATGGCCGGCGCGAGCACCGCCATGAGATGCACCCGGCGGGTGCCGAGGGCGGGCGGCAGGAGGCCGACGACGGCCGCGAGGGCGAAGATTGCGAGTCCAACCCCGCCGGCGAACAGGTACGCGACGACGACGAGGAGGCCGCCCGTCGCCAGCGAGACGCGCGTGTAGTCGAACCGGCCGACCGTCCGCAGGTACGCGTCCCCCACGGAGACGACGAGCGCGAACCCCACGGCCGCCGCGAGACAGACGGTTCCGAGCAGGACACCCGCGGACGCGACGGCGCCCACGCGGTCCATCGCGACCATCACGCCGGTCCGGGGCGTGCCGAGCGCGAGGAGGGCAAAAAGTGCGAAGACGGTGTTCGCCGTGTTGGCACCGCTGGAGGCGACGAGGAACCCACGGGCGCCCGACTCCCCGGGGACCGCGGGGAGGACGAGCACCGTTCCGACGGCGGCGGAGACGCCGGGCAGGTAGCCGACGAGCGCGCCCGCCCCGGCGCCGGCGCTCGCGGTCCCCAGAATCGTCCGCCGGTCGAGCGTCACCGTCGGGTCGGCCTGCGGGGGGACGCCCTCGCCGGACAGCGCCTCGATCAACACCGGCGCGCCGAACAGGCCGGCGAAGAGCGGCGCGAGGACGCCGCCCGCGGCGACCGGTCCCGTCGGATCGAGGTCGAGGACGAGCCATCCGACACCGGCGGCGACGCCGAGAGTCGCCACCGCGCCCGCCCGCCGTCGCCACGTCGGTTCGGTGGCGACGAGGACGACGCCCACCGCGGCGAGCAGGAGGGGGATGTGGCGCCGAAGCGTCGGATAGACGGCCTCGATGGCGCGGGTGAGGGGCACCGCAGCGACGAGGGCGACACCGACGGCGAGGCCGCTCCCGAGTGCCGACAGCCGGAGCGCTTCCCGGCCACGACCGTCGAGGACGAGTCGGTGTCCCGGCAGGGTGACCGCGGCCGTCGCCGGATCGGGCACCCCGAGCGCGAGCGCCGGCACCACGTCGAGGAAGGTGTGGACGACGCCCGCGGCGAGCATCGCGGCACCGAGGGCGACGGTCGGCCCCGGCAACGACGGGACGACGGACGCCAAGAGGAGCGCGAAGTTGTTGGCGTGGAGGCCGGGCGTCAGCCCGCTACAGGTGCCGAGGCCGACGCCGACGAGGGCGTAGCCGAGCGTCGTCAGGCCGATAGGCTGTGGAACGGCCGGCACGGGGAGCATCCCGTGGAGGTGGCGCGGGATCGTTTTTGAACGTACGCCCACGCGTCGCTACGCGGTCGGCGTCGCAAAAAACGTAGATCTGAGGGAGTGCAGCCGGATTAACCGAAGAGTTCGCCGAGGCCCTCGCCGCTGGCCTCTTCGTCCTCGTCTTCCTCTTCTTCGGCGGCTTCCTCTTCCTCGGCCTCGTCGGCGGCCTCGTCACCCTCGTCGTCGTCGTCGTCGCCACCGGCGGCACCGCCAGCGGCGCCGCCCGCGGCGGGCGCGGCGGCGGCCGTGTCGATGGCCTCCTCGATGTCGACGTCCTCGAGGGCGGCGACCAGCGCTTTGACGCGGGACTGCTCCACGTCGACGCCGGCGGCTTCGAGGACCGCGGTCACGTTGTCTTCGTTGATCTCTTCGCCGGTCTCGTTCAGGATGAGTGCTGCGTAAACGTATTCCATTGGTATGCTCCGTAGTTAGCCGAACATCGCTCCGAGGCCCTCGGCGCCGTCGCCACCGTCGTCGTCGTCGTCTTCGTCGTCGGTGTCGGCGTCCGCGTCCTCGTCGGCGGTGTCCGCCTCGTCGTCTTCGTCGCTCGATTCGTCCGTCGCTTCCTCGGTCGCTGCGGGCGCTTCCACGCCACGCAGTTCCTCCGGAAGCGCTTCGTCGTCGTCGATCAGTGCCGCGAGCGCGCGGACCTGGCCGTCGGCTTTGGCCACGAGATCCGGCATGAGCTCGGGGTCCTCGATGGCGGCGAAGAGGCCGACCGATTTGGCCTCGCCGGCCGCCTTGGCCAGCAGCGTCCCCGCGGTACGAGCCGTCGGGTAGGCCGCGTTGACCGAGAGGTTGCGCGCAGCCGCCGCGGCCGACTGCACGTCGGCGCGGTACTCGTCCACGTCGATGGCGAGTTCGTCGGGTTCGAACAGGACGCCCTCGGAGTAGACCGAGCGCAGGTCCAGACCGACTTCCTTCGGCTCGATGCCGAGTTCGCCGAGGACGTTCGCGAGGTCGTCGCTAACCTCCTCGCCGGTTTCGAGTACCGTCGAATCGGCGGTCACCCTGATCGACCCCTCCATGATGCGGGCTTCCGCGCCCACCTGCTGGAGTTCGCCCACGAACGGGCCGGGATCGATGCCGGTGTCGCCCTCCGGGATCACGATGTCGTTGGGGGCGATTTCGCCCGCGTTGATCGGGGCGGGCGTCTTCGACGCCTCGAGCTGTTGGTACAGGCCGAACGGGTTGTCGTTGGTCCCGATGAGGGCGACCTGCCCCGAGACGAAGTCGGCGAGGTCCTCGTAGCCCTCGTCGACCTCCTCCAGCGCCCGGCGGAGGAGCGTGTTGCGGCTCATCCGCACCTCGGCGCTACCGTGGAGATCACGGCGCATGTTCTGGAGCTGTCGGCTCGGAATGCCGGTGACGCCGACGATGCCGACGCTCGCGTAGGACTCGATGAAACCGACGAGTTCGTCGACCTCCTCCTGTTTCCACTGCGGGATCGTCTCGGTTCGACGGACGCTCTCGCTCTCGCTCATGCCTCTACCTCCACGGACGGCCCCATCGTCGTCTTGACGTAGATGGAGTCGATGTTGAGCGGGCCCTTCTCCAGGGCCGCCTCGAGACGGCGGACGATCACGTCGATGTTGTCCGCGATGTCCTCGGCGGACATGTCCTGTGCGCCGACGCGCGTGTGGAACGTGCGTCGGTCGCGGCTCCGAAGCTGGACCGTGTTTTTCATTCGGTTGACCGTCTCGACGACGTCGTCGTCGGGCTGGAGCGGCGTCGGCATCTTGCCGCGCGGCCCGAGGACGGTCCCGAGATAGCGACCGATGTCCTGCATCATCGACGCCTCGGCGACGAAGAAGTCGGTCTCGTCGGCGAGGTCCTTCGCGGCGTCGTCGTCGTCCCCGAGGTCTTCGAGTTCGTCGGGGCTGAGGACGTCGTCCGCCACCTCCTCGGCTCGGAGTGCGGTCTCACCGGTTGCAAAGACGACGATCTGCGTTTCCTGGCCGGTACCGGCCGGCAGGACGACGCTCTCGTCGACGCGATTCGACGGGTCGTTGAGATCTAGATCGCGCAGATTCACGGCGAGGTCGACCGTCTCGCGGAAGTTCCGCGGCGGGGCCTCGTCGAGTGCGCGAGTTACTGCTTCCTCTATTGTATCTGCCATCTTTCACCTCCGTAGTACGCTGAACGCTCCTACGGGTCAGTGAAACAGGCGGTGGCCTGTCTCATCGGATGGTGGAGGAAGTTGGACTTAAACCCGTCGAAGCATCGGCGCCGACGCCGCCGAAGACGGGCGTTTCGGCGGTGTCCCGTCGCCGTCGGATCAGGCTCTCGGCGCCGTCCGCCGACAGACGTGGATGTCGTTCTCGGAGAGCGTGAGCCACACCTCGTCGCCGACGGCGGGCGCTCGCTCGGCGAACGCCTCGACGCTCGTGCGGTCGATGGAGACGGTCACGCGGTTGGTCGCGTCCTCGCGGACGACGCGCTCGACGGTCCCGCGAACGTCGCCGTCGTCGCCGAGCGCGACCGATTCGGGTCGGATCGTCACCACGTCGTCGCCCCCCACGTCGAGCGCCGAGCGGAGCGACGGCGCGTCGTCGAGGTCGACCACGTTCGACCCGGTGAAGCGGGCGACCATCGGCGACTTCGGCCGGTGGAATATCTCCTCGGGCGTCCCGCTCTGCACGACTTGCCCGTCGTTCATGATGACGATGCGATCCGCGAGCGCACGCGCAGTCGTCCGGTTGTGCGTGACGTAGACGGCCGTCGCATCGGCCAGTACGTCCGCCAGGTCGTCGCGGAGCGACTGCCGTGTCGGCACGTCGAGGGCCGCCAGCGGCTCGTCGAGCAGTATGACCTCGGGTCGAACCGCCAGCGCTCGTGCCAGCGCGACGCGCTGTTGTTCGCCCCCGGAGAGCGTCGGCGGGTAGCGGTCAGTGAGCGCTGCCACGCCGAGTTCCGCGAGCAGTTCCTCGCCGTCGCGGGTGTCGTCGTGGTAGCGGCTCCCGAAGTCGACGTTCTCGCGGACGGTCATGTGGGGAAAGAGCGCGTAGTCCTGGAAGACGAACCCGAAGTCGCGTTTCTCGGGCGAGGTGTCGCTCACCCGCTCCCCGTCGAGGGTGACCGGACCGTCATGCGGGTGAAACCCCGCGACGGTTTCCAGCAGGAGCGTCTTCCCGCTCCCGCTGGGACCGAGGATGACGAGGCTCTCGCCCCGTTCGACCTCGATTTCGGCGTCGACGTGGAACGACTCCGCCCCGTCGGCGGTGAACGTCGCCGACACGTCGGCGTGGAGGCTCATACGACCCCTCCAGTCGTGGAACTGCCACTGGTGAGATAGCGGATGATCAGGAAGATGAGCGCTGACACGGCGAGCAGAATGAACGCGACGGCGCCGCTCTCGGCGAGGCCACCCTGCAGGTACGTCCCGTAGACGAACACGGGTGCGTGCTGGGCGGTCACCTCGCCGCCGGCCGGTGGGTAGAAAAAGGAGACGGAGTAGGCGACGACGGCGACGGCGCCGAACTCGGAGACGGCGCGTGCCCACGCGAGGACGCCCCCGGTGACCATCCCGCGCACTGCAAGCGGGGCGGTCACCCGACGGAACGTATCCCAGCGGCTCGCGCCGTGGATGCGCGAGGCGTACTCGAGGCGGTCGTCGATGGATTCGAACGCCTCCCGGGTGGCGTTGACGGCGTACGGCGCGCTCACGAAGGTCATCGCAAGCACCATCCCGATCATGCTCCCGAGTACCGAGACGTTCGGAAAGGCACCGCCCGACCCGAAGCCGAAGAGGATGATGATGCCCGCGACGCTGTGTGGAACGACCAGTGGCAGGTCGACCAGACTCTCGACTAGCTGTTGGCCCGCGAACCCTTCCGAGAACAGGTGCGCGAGCGGGATGCCGAACAGCAGGCTGACGATTGCCGCCAGCAACGGGCCGTAGATACCGAGATAGAGCATCCGGTGAACGTCGGAACTGAGCGCCTTCTCGACCACGATCGACGGCTGTTGGCGAGCGACGAACATGAACAGCGGGAGGCCGAGCGCGACCATCAGGATGCTCCCCATGGTCGCGGCGGCAACGACGAAGGAGTCGCGCCGGAGTACGTACGCCGTCACTGCCGTACTCCCGATCATGAAGAAGGCGTACCACGTCGGTCGGCCGATCGTGTACGCGGCCGCGAAGGCGAGTGCCTGTAGCGCGACGAACGCGACGGCCAGCGATACTCGTCCGACCCCATCCAGTGAGAAACGCGTCTCGGTACTCGTTGCCATCGGTATCGTTATTCCAGTTTAGAAATAAAGCTGTGTCGGAGCCAGCGGTGCCTTACAGTTCGAGCGGACCGAGGTTGCTCTTCGCGGAGGCCACGTTCATCACGCGATCCGGCACGGCGTCCTGACCGCTCTTGGGGACGACGATGGGATCGACCGGAACGAGACCCAGGTCTTCGAGCACCGACTGACCGGCGTCGCTGCCGAAGTACTCGATCCACGCGGCGCCCGCCTCGGCGTTGGGGGCCACGTCCGGGACGGTCATGCCGTACGCGATCGGTGCGCCGGTGAACGTCCCGCTGCTGGTTTCGACTTCCGCCTTCGCGTAGTGCTGGGCGTACTCGCTGGTCGCCTGCGAGAGGTCGACCTGGGGCTGGAGGTCGATGTACGGCATGTCCGCGGTGCTGGAGATAGACTGGTAGTAGAAGGCGTAATCGAGCGCGCCGGACTCGAGCTGTCCTTTGAGCTTGGTCTCGGTCCCCGTCGGCACGGTGGAGTTCTCGCGGAGCTTCTCGTAGGTGGACTGGTCGTAGAGCGAACTGCCGTCGAACTCCTCGGCGCCGAGCTGCTGGGTCATGACCGCGCGGTAGCCACCGGGGTCGACCGCGGGGTCGGAGTGACCGATGGTCACGTCGTCGCGGGACAGGACCTCCCACCAGTTGTCCTTCGTAATCTCGTCCGCACCCGGCGAGTCCTCGCGGTACTGGATCGACATCGAGTTGGTGGTGAAGATGCTGTACCAGTCGCCGTAGTCGGGCACGATCCGGTCGCGGATGAGCCGGAAGTCGGAGACGCCGAGCACGGACGCCCGCCGTCCCTGCTGGGTGATCTTCTGGGTCGAGGCGACCGATCCCTTCGGTTCGCGGTTCACGTCGACGCCGTACTCCTCCTCGAACGTCGGTTCGGCCTCGCTGAACGCCGCTGCGAGGCTGCCGGCGTGGAAGATGGTCATCGAGCCGCTGATTTCCGACTCCGGCGTGCTGGTCTCGGTCGGCGTATCCGTCGCCTCGCCCCCGGAGTCCATCGACTCCTCCGTCGCCGTCGCGGTTGCCGTCGGG
>Ga0209917_1000011_pt1 | contig 83107 bp, 74 predicted proteins | sample SalPon2_C_H2O_MG_FD_185710 | JGI IMG/M metagenome (GOLD analysis project Ga0209917, IMG submission 185710) | Salt pond water microbial communities from South San Francisco under conditions of wetland restoration - Salt Pond MetaG R2_C_H2O_MG... | ecosystem: Environmental > Aquatic > Non-marine... | reverse complement strand
TCCACGCCTGTGGAGACTGCGCTCCCTACGGACACCACTTCGGTGTCTGCAAAGCGCGTCATCGAAACAGGAAGCCCCACCCTCAACGAAGCCACAACAGTGGCTGAGTAGGGTGGGGTAGTTCACTACCGTACTTGCGTATTCGAGATGCTGTTGCCTCAACTACCGTAGTTTGAACTACGATAGTTCAGACTACGCTAACTGTACGTTTTATGTGCTGGCGAGTCGAAGGTGGAGGCATGCCCACATTCGTAAACCGGGAACAGGAACTCGACAGACTCCACGAGTTATACGAGAGTGGGTCCGCGGCGTTGGGCGTCGTCTACGGACGTCGCCGGATGGGGAAGACGGCCCTCGTCGTCAAATCCATCGAAGACCGTGACGACGCGGTGTACCATCAGGCTGCACACGGGACGACGGAGCAACAGCTCGATTCCTTCATCGGTGATGCCGCAACGGTGTTCCCGGGGGTAAACCGGATTCGAAAAGACTGGGAGAACGTTCTCACGTTCCTCGCTGAACAGAATGCGACCGTAATCATCGACGAGTTCCCGTATCTCGTAGACGAAAACGAAGCGCTCCCCTCCCTCATTCAGCGAATCTGGGATCACGAAGTCGCTGATACGTCCGCGACCTTCGTGTTGACCGGCTCGGCAATCGGGATGATACACAAAATCGCACTCGACGGGAGTTCACCGCTGTACGGTCGGATATCGAAACGCCCGAACGGGAAACTCGAAATCGGCCCGCTACCGTTTGCTGCCGCCATGGAGTTCTTCCCGAACTACGCGCCAGCCGAACAGGTTATCGCATACGGCGTGTTCGGGGGGACACCGGAGTACCTCCGGGCTGTGGACGACACGCAGTCACTCCAAGGAAACATCACGGGGACCCTGCTGCTCCGTGATGGCAGCCTCCACGAGGAGCCCGAGGACGTCCTGTACCGAGAGCTGGACGAAGTGGACCGCTATTTTGCCGTTCTGAAAGCGATGGCAGAGGGGAACCACAAGCGAAACGAGATCATCCAGGCAGCGAGCATCAACGCCAACAGCGCGAGTTACTACCTCTCTCGCCTACGGGAACTCCAGATAATCGAGCAGGAGCACCCAGTAACGGTTGACCCGTCCCGGAGTCGAAACAGTCGGTATCGAATCCGAGACCAACTGTTCGCGTTCTGGTTCCGGTTCGTCCACGGCCGTTCGTCTCGGTACGAAGTGTTCGGAGAGGACGCGTACGACGAACTGGTCGAACCGCATCTTCCGGACTTCGTGAGTTCGTCGTTCGAACGACTCTGCCAGCGAGCAGTTCTCTACGAGTACGGGGGCGTGTACACGTTCACGGAATCCCCGAGTCGGTGGTGGGACACCGACGGACGCGAGATAGATATCGTGGCCCCGACCAACGGCGACACGCTACTGGTCGGGGAAGCGAAGTTCCAGCAACAACCGATAGGGTACGACGTTCTCGCCCAGCTCGAACGGGAGGCACCCGAAATCGAGTGGTCGCCGACCGACGGCGACGTGAACTACGAGTACGCACTGTTCAGCCGAAGCGGGTTCGCATCCTCAGTGGAGGAAGCGGCTGGGGAGCGTGACGATCTCAGACTGTTCACAGTTGACGACGTCGTTGAGACCCTGTCCGGTTAGCTGGTCCCGAGAGTCGCTTCCGTTCGTGTGCAGCGACAGTGGGGGCGAACGAGAACACGAACGCAGCGTCGTCTGAGGGAGGTGGCTGAACGAAAATCATCGGAACGGGTCCGAGAGAAGGCGGGAGGTCAGCACACCGACTGACAGTATGAGGTACGTGTTATCAACACGACTATTCTGTCCCGCAAGCGATCAGAACGAAAGCGGAAAGCGCGGATTCTGAACGCAGTCGGTGCTACAAGCAAAAACGGTTCGGAGAGAGCGATTTCAGGCCGGAAACGGCTGGTCTGAACTGTCGCTACCCCTCGAAGGGGCCGCGGCTGTTTAACGAGCGTTATACGCCGTTATCTAGATGACGCGGTTCTGGAGGTAATCGAGGTGCTTCGCGTTGTAGACGATTTTGACCTCGTCGGTCGCGGGCGAGCCGATGCAGGTGAGTCGGACGTTCTTCTCTTCGACCTCCTCGTCCGAGAGGATCTGCTGCATGTCCATATCGATGTCGCCCTCGACGGCGATCGACGCGCAGTTCGCACACGCACCGGCGCGACACGAGAAGGGCCAGTCGTAGCCCTGTGCCTCGGCCGCCTCGAGGATATACTCGCCCTCGTTCACCTCAAGCTCGCCGTAGTCTTCCCCGTCGAGACCGGCGTCAGCCGCTTCCTCGAAGAGGTTGTCGTCGTTCATCGACCAGCCGTGGTCGTCGAGCACTTCGTAGTTGAGGTATTCTACAGTTGGCATCAACAGTTATATTGTACCCGGCTATTGTTAAAGCTCGCCTTTTCGCTGACCCTCAGCCCAACACGACCGGGAAGACGACCGCGAACACGACGAAGGACGCGACCGCGGCGAGCGTCGGTGTCGCCAGCCAGAGGGTGATGACCCGCCCCGTCGCCGCCGGGTCGAACAGGTCGTTCGCCGACAGCTCTTCGGTTTCCTCTTCTCCGATTGGTCGGATTTCCTCGTCGTCGGTGTTGAGCGAGTCGACGCCGGGCTGGACCGTCTCGGTGGTGTTACCGCCCATGGCCGTCGTCGCCACGTCGACGAGCCGGCTCGTCCGGGTGGCACGCCCCCACCCAAGCCCGATGATACACATCGTCGCAGAGACGGCAAGCGACGCTGGAATCCCCAGCTCGGAGAGGAAGGTGATGAGCGTCGCCGACACCGTCTCGACGATGAGTGCGGCGAGCAGCGGCAGGTCGGTCAACCCCGTCCCGACCGTATCGAGGGTTCGCCGGGCGATGGTGAACGCGCCGACCGCGATTGCACCCCCGGCGAGAAAGACACCCTGACTCGCCGTCAGTTGGCCGGTGCCGCCGGCGACGAGTGGAGCGACCGCGTTCGCGACGTTCGAGGCCCCCGCGGAGTAAGCCATGTAACAGCCGATAGCGACGACGAGAAACCGGGTGATCATCCGCTTCAGCCCGGTCGCTTCCTCCAGTGCGAACCACGAGTCCAGATACGGGTAGAAGTAGCGGCCAATCATCGTACACACCCAGAAGCCGATCAGCGGAGCGACGAGCCACCACACCATGATCTGGCCCATCACGGCCCACTGGAGCGCCCGCTCTGCCAGTCCCATCCCGGCGATTGCGCCGACGGCGGTCATCGAGGTCGAGGCGGGGACGCCGAACAGATTCGAGATGAGCAGCGCCAAGCCGACAAACAGCAGGATAGCGACACTCGCGATCAGCGTGAAGTAGCTCGCCGGGACGATTTCACCGCCCATCGTCTGGATGACGTTGCGACCGGAAAACCAGCCGCCGGCGAAGGCGAAGACCGTCATGAGCGCGGCCGCACCGCCCTTTCCGATGATGTCGCTGCCGACCGCTGGTCCGAACGCGACGCCCGTCGACGATCCACCGATGTTGAAACCGACGAACGCCGCGACGACCAAGCCGAGAATAAGCAGTGGCGATAGCATACATATCGTATCGCGAACTCGGGGTTTAATCTCCGGGGTTCGAGCGAACCGGCGGATTTACCCCCCGAGCGAGCGACCGCCGGATATGTACGATTCCTTCTCCGTCGTCCCCGCCGTTGACATGCAGGACGGCGAGGTGGTCCAGCTGGTCGGTGGCGAACGCGACACCGGCACCCGGTACGGCGACCCGGTCGAGGCGGCCGAGCGCTGGGTCGGCGCCGGCGCGGAGAGTCTCCACCTGGTCGATCTCGACGGAGCATTCGAGGGTGAGCGCGTCAACGCCGACGCGGTCGAGGCCATCGTCAAGGCAGTCGACGTACCGGTGCAGGTCGGCGGCGGGATTCGCACCGCCTTGGACGCCGGCGACTTGCTCTCACTGGGCGTCGACCGCGTCATTCTCGGCACCGCTGCCGTCGAGGACCCCGACATCGTCACGCGCATCTCCGAGATGTACGCGGACAGCGTCATCGTGAGCCTCGACGCGAAGGACGGCGAGGTCGTCGTCGACGGCTGGACCGAGGAGACGGGACTCGACCCCGCGGAGGCGGCCGGTCGCTACGAAGGGTTAGGCGCGGCGGGGATACTCTTCACCGACGTAGACGTGGAGGGGCAACTGACTGGCGTGCGCCGCGAGCCAATCGAGGCAGTCACCGAGGCGGTCGACATCCCGGTCATCGCATCCGGCGGCGTGGCGACGCTCGACGACATCCGGACGCTCCGCGAGGTGGGCGCGGCGGCGGTCGTCGTCGGGACGGCGCTTTACGAGGGAAAGTTCACGCTCGAAGACGCGATGTCGGTCTGACGCCCGCGAAGCAGGCCGTAGACGAGCCCGCTGGCCGCAGCAGCCGTCACGGGGACGACGCCAGTAGTCGGGGAGTCGTGCGCGCCGCCAGCCGCGTCACCCGAGGAACGACTGCCTGTAACATACCACCACACCGTGTCTCAATCCACTTAGCCAGCAGGGCGGTGAGAGTCGCCGACGCTGTCCACCACAACCGTCATACCGACGCCCGCGGAACGTCGCGTATGAGCGAGCGAACGGCGGCGGTCACCCGCACCACCGGCGAGACGGATATCGAGGTGACGGTCGCTATCGACGGCGACGGCGACGCCACCATCGACACCGGCATCGGCTTCTTCGACCACATGCTCCGAGCCCTCGCCACCCACGGCCTGTTCGACCTGACCGTCCGGTGTGACGGCGATTTGGATATCGACGACCACCACACCGTCGAGGACGTGGCAATCACGCTCGGCGAGGCGTTCGGCGACGCCGTCGGTGACAAGCGCGGCATCGTCCGCTACGCCGACCGCCGCGTTCCCCTCGATGAGGCCGTCGGCTCCGTTGTGCTCGACATCTCTGGTCGCCCCTACTTCGAGTGGGACGGCGAGTTCTCACAGGAACAGATCGGTGCGTTCACGAGCGACATGGCCCGCCACTTCTGGGAGTCGTTCGCCATGCACGCGAACGTCACCCTCCACGCCGGCATCGAGGGGCGAAACGCCCACCACGAGACCGAGGCGCTGTTCAAGTCCGTCGCACGCGCGCTGGACGACGCCACCCGCTACGACGAGCGCCGGACGGACACGCCGTCGACGAAGGGGACCCTCTAGGGTCGCCGGAGTTCGTCGTCTGCGACCCGGAGTCGCCCGCGTGCGTCTGCTTCCTCCAGAATCTCCTCGACCTGTGACTCGGCGAGGTCGTAGGCTCCGGCGGCCATCTCGACGGCGTCGGCGCGCGGAATCGGGAGTTCCCGCCCGTCTAAGAACCGGACCACCTTCCGGTAGCCCGACGGCACGGCCGTTCGTGTCGATTCGGCGGTCGCGTCCGACGCTCCCGACTCAGATTCTTCCCAGCTGGTCTCGGCGTCGACTGCCTCCGTTTCTGTCTCCTCGCCTTCCTCGGCGTCCGGGACCGTCGGCTCCGGGTCGCCGTCGAGTGCGGTGTCGGACGGTTCGGCGGTGCGTGTCGTCACGTCCTCGCGGCCGGGTTCCACGTCGGCGGCGGTCTTCGCGTCGAGCAGCGGGTCGAGGATGGAGGCGAGGGCGTCCCGACAGTGAGAACACAGGACCATGCGTTTCCCGTCACCGTCGGGGTCGTACTTTGCCGGGAGTACGTCGAACGTCCCGGTGGGCGGTTCACCACAGAAGTCACAGCCGGCTACCTCGCGCATGGTCGTCGTGGGTTTGGCCCTCGTATTAATTCGTTGCTGCGTGGGGTGTCGGACTGTTGTCGATATTCTGGATGTTGTAGCTACGCTTGCTTCTACAGCACCACTGGCAGATTCAGCTTCAGCACCGCGACCACGCTCGTTGCTTGGCATCGGGGAAACCGCACCGCGACCGCACCGCGCGCTCGCGTGTCGCTGCGCTCCCGCTCGCTGGCCCGCAGCCTCCGGCCGCTCTCCCAACCCTTCCCCGGACCGCACACGCGCCACGGGCGCGGTGCGGTAGGCCATCGCCTCCGTTGCCTGTGCGGTGGCGTGAGCCGGCGCGCCTCGTGCGCGCCCGTCGTCGCGAGGTCGTCGCGAGGGCACCGAGCGACGGTTTGTCAGAGCTTGCTCTGACAGTGGACGAGTGAGTGAAACGAACGAGTCGGCTGGGGAGGCGTGTGGGCGGTGTTGTCGGGTGGGGCTGGAAGGGGCGGGCGTGTCGCGTTCACCCGGTCGGTTCCGTGACCACTATCGGGAACGAGCGAAGCGAGTGACCGATATGTCACGGAGACAGCGGGAGAGCGACGCTCTCCCAGGCAGCCGGCGGTACAACCGCCGGCAAGACCGCGACACGCCCGGGGCTTTCGAATTGGTCCCGACAGACCAATCACCAGACGACACGCCCGGAGCTTTCCGAGGGTAAACACCAGAGCGTCCAGAGAAGTCAAAAAGCCACCCACAGCCAGACGAGCGGAACAGCCAAACCCCGAGGCCACAACGCCCAGGTATGTTCGACGAAATCATGGCGAAGTTCGCCGACTCGCCCGGCCAGCGGGCGGTCGTGCGACTGCTGCTCGAACGCGGCTTCTCCGTCAACGCCGACGGGCGCGTGGTCTCGGGGGGCATCGAAATCCCCAACACCGGGCTGGCGCGAGAGGTGGGCGTCGACCGCCGGGTGGTCGACGCGACGACCGACGCCATCCTCGACGACCCGGAACTCGAACGCGTCTTCCGCAACATCTCCGCGATTCCGTCGCTGATGGACCTCGCGCCGGTGCTCGGGTTGACGGTGTTGACCATCCACCCGAACACCGCCGAGGTGCCGGGCATCGTCGCGGCCGTCACCACCGCCATCGCCGACCACGACATCTCCATCCGACAGACCATCTCCGAGGACCCCGAGTTCACCGACGAACCGAAGCTCTACGTCGTCACCGACGAACCGCTCCCCGGCGAACTGGTGACCGACCTCCAGACGCTGGAGTTCGTCCGGAAGCTCGAACTCGAATGAGCGGGGACGGCGAGCGGGACAGCTACCGCACCGTCGCGGGCGCGGCACGGACCTCCTTCGAGGTCCGCGGCTCGGAGTTCATCGGTCACGTCCGGCCGGTCGACTCGGCCGAAAGCGCGGAGGCGTTCATCGCGGAGGTCCGGAGTGAGTACGACGACGCGACCCACAACGTCCCCGCCTATCGGGTCCGAGACGACCCGTTTCGCGAGTACAGCAGCGACGACGGCGAACCCTCCGGCAGCGCGGGCAAGCCGGCGCTGAACGTCTTACAGGGACAGGAGCTAGAGAACGTCGCCGTCGTCGTGACGCGCTACTACGGCGGGACGAACCTCGGGGTCGGCGGCCTGGTGAGCGCCTACGGACAGGCAGTCAAAGACGCAGTCGAGGCGGCGGGCACCACGGAGCGCGAGCCGCACGAACAGTTCGCCGCGACGGTCGCGTACGACGACTCCGGGACCGTCCAAGGCATCCTCGACTCGGCGGGCGTCGAGTACGAGGCCGACTACGGCGAGGACGTGCAGTTCGTGGTGTCGGTGCCGGTGGCCGACAACCTCGCCCTCCGTGACCGACTCCGAAGCGCGACGAGTGGCCGCGTCACTATCGAGGAGCGCTGACGACAAATCGCCAGACAGCGACGTGTCTGACGCACGGCAGACGAATCTTCCGGTGGAGGTCGGATGCGATCGCAGTCGGCGACATCTGCATTCGAAGGAGGGGGGTTCGCGCCGCTGGCGGGCGTGGACGACGCCGGACCTATCGGTACTTGGGTGGAGCATATCAACCCATCGAAGGTCGGAGAATTCAGCCGAGCCGGAACGACGGTTCGTCTTCCTGTTCGCCGTCTAGATCCTCCAGCTGGATGACCTCCTCGTCGGAGTCATCTTCCAGCTGCTGGGAGAGCTTCGTCACGTACCGCTTGTACTCGTCAAGCTGTTCGCGCAAGTGTTCGGCTTCGAGTTCCAGCCGCTCGTGTTCGCGGATGAAGCTCTTCGGCACCTCGACCTTCGGCGGGAACGACTCCTCGTCGGCGTCGGCGTCGCCGATTTCGTGTTCGGGAACGACCTCTACCTGTCCGTCGTGGGCAACGAGCGTCTCGACGTAGTCGCGAAACACCGCCGACAGCGAGATGTCGCGCTGTTCGGCGATCTCACGCAGGGTCTCGAACGCGTCCTCGTTGACCCGGAAGGAGATGGTCTTGTTCTTGTTGCCCATCGTTGTCGGTACTCCCTGTTCCACGCGTATAAACGTTCGTCAGACGTTGCCACGGGTGAAAAGACCTATTCGGCGCGCTGACCCACTCGCGGTATGAGCGAATCCGTGACGGTCGATTTCGGCGAGAACGGGCTCGTCCCCGCCGTGGCCCAATCCGCCGAGGACGGCACCGTCCTCATGCTCGCGTACGTGAACGAGGAAGCGCTTCAACGCACCCGCGAGACGGGCGACGCCCACTACTACTCCCGCTCGCGCGAGGAACTCTGGCACAAGGGCGGGAGTTCGGGCCACACCCAATCGATAGAAGAGATTCGCGTCGACTGTGACGCCGACACCCTGTTGTACGTGGTCGAACAGGAGGGTGGAGCCTGTCACACCGGCTTCGAGTCCTGTTTCCACCGTACACTCGACGGAGCGGAGGTCGGCGAGCGTGTCTTCGACCCCGACGAGGTGTACGACGACGGATGAGCGACGCCCCCGACCCCGAACGCGCGCGCGCCGCGCTCCGCCGGGCCGCAGACGAGTACGAGCGCGTGCGCGAGGCAGTCGAGGAAGCGGGCGGAGAGTCGGCCGTCCGGCAGACGACCGGCGCGTACCGGCGCTTTCGTCGGTTGCTCGCGGACAACGAGGAGTCAGCGACCGGCTCCGGCTTCCAGGAGTACATCCAGTTTCAGGAGGCCGTCGCCTCGGCGACCGAGGAGCTAGACGAGTCGATGCCGGCCTACGAGGCGTTCGAGGCGGCCGACGACGCCGTCCACGTGAACCGCCTCTCGGCGAGCGACTTCGAGAACGCCCGCGAGGCGCTCGACCCCGCCCGCGAGTACGCCGACCTGCTCGTGGAGTGGGAGGCGGCCGGGGAACTGCTGCGCGAGACGCGCCGCGAGGCCGGCGACCGGCTCGACGCGCTCGACGACGAAATCGAGACGGCCGAGCGACTGCTCGAACTCGGCGAGGCAGACCTCGGTGCGCCCGTCGAGCAGTTGCGCGACCCCATCGAACGATACAACGAGGGCGTCCTCGCCGACTTCGAACGACTCAAGCGCGAGGCGTCGGCTCGTGACCTGTTCGGCGTCATCGAGAGCGCCGACAGCTACCCGCTCGTGGAGTTTCGCGACCCGCCGACCCGGATGCGCGAGTACGTCGAATCCGACCCGGTTGGCGAGGAGCCGGTGAAGACTCTCTTGGAGTACGCCGACTACTCCGCCGAGAAGTTGGGCCACTACGTCGACAATCCGGGCGATTTGAACCGGTTCGTGGCGACGAACCAGACGTATCTCGCGAATCTGGACGCCTCGCCGCTGACCGTGGCGTACCCGCCGCCAGAGGCCGGCGAACTGGAGTACGAGTGCAAGGAGTACATCGCCGTCTGCAACCGGTTTGCCGACGAGGAGACGCTGGCCGCGTTGCGCGAGGTACGGTCGCTTCCGAGCGAGACCGAGTACGAACGGCTCCGCGAGGCGGCTGAATCCCTCGAAACGCTGACCGACGAGGAACGCGACCGCCTGCAAGCCGGCGAGGTCGAACCGCAGTTGGAGGCGTGTCGGACAGAGCGCGCGGCGCTCGAAGAGACACTCGACGCGACACCCGAGCCGTGAATCCGTCGGCGCGTCACGAACCTTCCTCGCCGGGAGCCGCCGTGTCGACTACTCGAGCGCGGCGCGCAGACGCTCGTGGACGCCACCGACCAGCGACTCTGCGCGGTCGCGGTCGCGCGCCTCGGCGTAGATTCTGACGACCGGCTCCGTTCCGGAAGGGCGCGCGAGCACCCACGCGTCGCCGTAGTCGAGCCGGTAGCCGTCGGTCGTGGTCGGCTCCGCGTCGGCCGCCTCGGCGTAGCTCTCGACGGCCGCGAGCAGGGCCTCTCGTTCGGCGTCGGAGTCGTACTCGACGTTGCGCCGGACGTTGACGTAGCCGCCGTAGTCCGCGACCGCCTCGCTGGCCGACTGGTCGGCGAGCAGTTCGAGGAAGCTGGCGGCGGTGTAGGCTCCGTCGCGCGCGAGCCGGTAGTTCGGGAATAAAATCCCGCCGTTCCCCTCGCCCGCGACGGGGACGTGTTCGCCCTCGTTCTGGAGCTCGCGGATGCGGGTGATGATGTACGTCGAGCCGATAGGCGTGAGTTCGAGGTCGGCGTCCACGCGACTGGTCACGTCGACGAGCCGCTGTGAGACGTTGACCGCGGAGACGGCGGTGTCGCCGGCGTCGAGTCGCGCCTCGGCGAGCGCGGCGAGCGTGGCATCCCCTTCGATGTAGTCGCCGTGTTCATCATAGAAGATGGCGCGGTCGGCGTCACCATCGTGGGCGATTCCGACATCGGCGTCGGTCGCCCGGACGAGCGCACCCAGGTCATCCAGGTTCTCAGCGACCGGTTCGGGGTCGCGCCCGGGGAAGTGGCCGTCCGGTTGGGCGTTGACCGTGACGACCCGGCAGCCGAGTTCGCGGAAGAAGTCGGGAGAGGTGAGCGCGCCGGCACCGTGACCGGGGTCGAGCGCGACCGTCAGGTCGGCGTCGGCTATCTGCTCGCGGTCGGCGACGGCGAGCAGTTGGTCGACGTACGCGCGGCGAGTGCTCTCGACGCGCTCGCTCTCGCCCGTCTCGTTCCACGGCTTCGTCTCGTAGCGGTCCGAGAGCAGGCGATCCTCGATGCGCTCGAGCGCGTCGCGCGACAGTTCGATGCCGTCGCCGCCGATGAGCTTGACGCCGTTGTACGCGGGTGGATTGTGACTCGCGGTAATCATCACGACGGGAACCCCCTCCCGTTCGGCGTACGCCTGCGCAGCGGGCGTGGGGGCGACGCCGAGTCGGTGTACGTCGCTGCCGACGGCGGCCAGTCCGCCGGCGGCGGCGTCGGCGAGCATCCCCCCGGTGCGGCGGGTGTCGCGTGCAACGGCGACCGTCTCGGCACCGAGCGTGGAGCCGGCGGCCTTGGCGACGCGACCGACGAACGCCGGCGTGATGGTTTCCCCGACGACGCCGCGAACCCCACTCGACCCGAAGACATTCATGGGGACTGCTTTCGCGGGCGCGACAAAGTCGGTATCGGTCCGAAGAGACACGGCTTTGTCGGCAGCGGTGACAGGTCGAGTATGAGCGCAGACGAGGACATCTCGCTGGAGGAGAAACGCGTCTACGCCGGCGGCTCCGCCCGACCCGCCTTCGTCGCCACCGATGCCGGTCTTGCCCGCGTCTCGGTCTCGGGCGACCTCGTGGGGGAGTTCGGACTGGCTGTGCGCGAGTCGGCGACGGACGTCGCGACCGCCGACGGCCGCGTCGTCGCTGCGACCGACGAGGTCCGACAGCTCACCGACGACGGGAGCCAAGCGCTCGGCTTCGCGGGGGCGAACGTGGTCGGCTTCGCCGATGGTATCGTGGCCGCCGGCGACGGCCGACTCGCGCGCTACGACGACGAGGCGTGGACCACCCTCGCAGAAATCGAGGGGGCGACCGCCATCGGCGACGGTATCGTCGCGACCGAGTCGGGCGTCGTCGGCTTCGGCGGCGAGTCTCGTGGACTGGATTCGGTGCGCGACGTGACCGGCGAGTACGCCGCGACAGCCGACGGCCTGTATCGGGGCCCCGACTGGGAGCAGATTCGCGAGGGGAGTTTCCGCGCGGTCGCGACGTACGAGAGCCGACTGCTCGCCGTCACCGATTCGGGGAGTTTGCTCGACCACGACGACGGCGAGTGGCGCGACCTCGACGCCCCAGGTGCGGTGGCCGACGCCGCACTCACCGCCGACGGTATCTACGCCATCACGACCGACGGGACCTTCCTCGCGGACGCCGGCGACGGGTGGCGCTCGCGCGTCCTCGGGCTTCCCGGCGCGCACCGGCTTGCCGTCCCGACCGCACGAACCGAGTAACGGCGGCTCAGGCAGCTTCCGAGATATTGTCACTCGCTGGACCGGTCGCAGCAAACGAACGAAACAGCGAGACACGGGAGTCGAAGAACAACACTTGTTAGCGAGCGGGCGGCACGGTCGGATATGATACTGCCGGGGTCGGCCTCACAGTCGCTCGCCGCCGCGCTCGCCGACCAACTGGACGAACCGCTCGCCGTCGTCGAGACCGAACATTTCGCCGACGGGGAGTTCAAGCTCCGGGTGCCAGCGGCGGGCGGCGACCTCGCTATCATCGTCGCCGCAACGACTTCCGCCGAGGCACACCTCGAACTGCTCCAACTGCAGGACCTCGCGCGGGAGGCTTTCGACGAGGTTGTGACCGTTCTTCCGTACATGGGGTACGCGCGACAGGACAAGTCGTTCCGGGACGGCGAGCCGGTGTCGGCGCGCGCGGTCGCGCGCGCCCTCTCGGCGAGCACGGACCGCGTCGTCGCGGTGAATCCACACGAGCCGGCTATCGGCGACTTCTTCGACGTACCCTTCGACGTTGTCGACGCCGCACCCCGACTCGCTGAGCCGCTACCCGACCTCGACGACCCGCTGTTTCTCGCCCCGGACGAGGGCGCAATCGGGCTGGCCGAAACCGTGTGTGACGCCTACGGCGACGGGAGCACTGACTACTTCGAGAAGACGCGTTCGTACGACACCGGTGACGTGACCGTCGAGCCGTCGGGGACGGAGCCGGCGGGTCGGACGGTCGTGCTCGTCGACGATATCGTCGCGACCGGCTCCACGATGTCGGCGGCCGTCGGCCAGCTCCACGAGCGCAACGTGGGCGAGGTGTACGTCACCTGTCTCCACCCGATGTTTGCCGCGAACGCGCGCTCGAAGTTGGCCGACGCCGGCGTCGCCGGCGTCTGGGGCACCGACACCATCGAGCGGCCCGCGAGTGCCGTTTCCGTCGCGCCCACGCTGGCCGACTACTTCTGACGGCGGGCGAGGAGACCAGCGCCGACGACCGCGCCGACAGCGACTGCACCACCGAATCCGGGCTGGCCCGGCGAACGCGTCGTCCCTGGCTCGGTGGCGGTCTCAGTACTCGTCGGCGTCCGTGTCCGAGTCGCTGTCTCGGTCGGCGTCTGGGTCGGCGTCGCTGTCACAGTAGCCGGCGGCGTCGGGGTCGCTGTAGCCGTCGCAGTCGGAGTCTCGACGCCCTGCTGGAACGCCGCTCGATGTTGGGATTCGGACCACGCTCGCGGCGTCGACGCCGTCTCGATGAGCCGTTCGGCGTTCGCCCGGACGGTCGCGTCGCCGGCCGATTCGATTGCGCCGTAGAGTGCCGACAGCGACACCTGCCCGTCGATGCTGTTCAGCGCCGTCGCGAGCGTGGCGGAGCCGTCGGAGGCGACCCGAATCTGTCGGTCGAGTTCGCCCGCGACGAGCCGCCCTTTCACGTACGGAACAAACAGGTCTGACCACGTGTTCGGCTCCGCAAGGACCGCCCCGTCGTATCTCGCCGCGCGGCCGAGGAACTGCTGAAACTCGGCAAAGTCGATGCGGTCCTGTCGGAGCGTCTCCAGTGCGGCGTAGTAGTCTGCGCCCCCCTCGATTGACCAGCGCATCCCCGCGGTGGTGTCCGTCGGCTGGCGGGTGTGGACGTACTCGTGGAGCTAGACGTTGTTCGCCGCGTTGACCGGGAGGTCCGCGCGCACCCAGAAGTCGGCGGAACCGCGAGCGAGCCCCGACGGTCCCCACTGCACGCTCGTCGGCGCAGCGATGGCGACGTGTGAGCCGGCAGCGTCCCCGAGTTCGAGATTATCGGCTCCAGCCCCCAGCGTGTCGAGTATCGTCTCGGGGTTCGCGAGCGTCTCGCTGGCGGCGGGCACGACGAGGCGGAATCGCGTCTCGCCGGTCGTGCGCTCGTACGTCGTGTGCTCGCCGAGATACAGCATCGTCTCGCCGACGACACCGGGACCGTCGATTGCGTAGTTGGTCTCGATGGTCGGCGCGCTCCCGCGATACTGGTAGGAGAATCCCGCGCCGGGAGTCGGCGCGATGGCCCACACGCCGGTGTCGGCGTACTCGTGCCCGCGCGTGCCCGTCCGGTTGACGGGAAGCGCGTAACGTATCGACGGTGAGTCGGTCGTGGAGCGGTAGCCGTCCGTCGTCTGCTCGAAGCCGGTCGTCCCGCGCACGGTCGTCCCGTCAGGGAGTCGGGTCGTCACCTGCGACACGTCCGGCGGGAGGTCGAACGCCATCCGTATCTCGACCTGGCCCGGCGTCTCGGGCGTCAGCGAGGCGGTGAACGTCCGCGTTATCGTGTCGTCTCGTGTTCGGTCGCCCGCGGGCGATGCACCGACTGCTGCACCGACTGCGGGGGCGACGGCGAGCAGCAACGCGAAGACGACGACGAGCCGCGAGCCTCGTGATATACGTCACGAACGCGCGCCGAACGCTTGGATGTGGGGGTCAGTTCGCTCGCGTGACGCCGAGGGTCACCTCGACGCCCTCGATGTCGTACGCCTCGTGGAAGCCTTCGTCCACGTCGGCGAGGGTGGCGCGCGTCTCCTCGGCCACGAGGTCGTGGTACTCGACCACGAGGTCGGCGATGCGGTCGTCCGCTACCGCGATGTCGAGATGGATCTCCGCGTCGATATCGAGATCCAGGTCCTTGCGGGCCTCCTGGACACGGCGGATGATCTCGCGGGCGTACCCCTCGGCCTCGATGTCGTCGGTGAGTTCGGTGTCGACGTAGACGACGCCGCCCGACTCGCCGGCGACGCGGAACTCCGTCCCCTCGATGCCTTCCGGCGTCTCGGTGACGAACTCGACCATCTCCGGTGTCAACTCGACCTCGCGCCCGAGTTCCTCGGCGACCGCGGCCTCGAGCGCGTCAAGATCTTTCCGGGCGACGGTGACGCTGTTGAGCGCGTCCATCACCTCGCCGGCGTCGCCGCCGAAGGCCGGCCCGAGCACCGACATGTCGGCGCGGGCACCGTAGGCGAGCTCGTCCCAGTCTTCGGTCGCTTCGACGAGTTCGATTTCGCGGGCGTTGAGCCGCTCGCGCAGGAGCGCGCGCTGGCGGTCCACGCTGTCGGCGACGCCGTCGGCGTCGGCCGCGACGACGACTCGCGTGGCGGGCCAGCGGAGCTTGCGGCCGGCCTGTTGGCGGGCGTTCGCGCCGGCCTCCTCCACGGCGCGCACGGTCTCGATGTCCGCCTCCAACTGCGGTTCGTACCACGCCTCGTCGAACTCGGGCCAATCTTCCATGTGGACGGTCGGGTGACCCGACTCGCCGGTGAGCGTCCCGTAGATCTGCTCGGCGACGAGCGGCGCAAACGGCGCGAACAGCGTCACCGTCTTCGTGAGCACGTGGTGGAACGTAGCGTACGCCGCGGTCTTCGAGTCGGAGTCGGCTTCCGCCCACATCCGCTCGCGGACGACCTGGATATAAAACCGGGACACGTCTTCCACGAGGAACTCCAACAGTACGTCGAGCGCCTCGTCCTGTCGGTAGCTGTCCCACGCGGCGGTCATCTCCTCGACCGTCGTCTGGAGCCGCGAGAGCAGCCACTCGTCGACTGCTTCCAGTTCGCAGTCGGCGAGTTCGACCGCCTCGGGGTCGAACTCGTCCATCCGCATGTACGGGAGCGGGAACCGGAACACGTTCCAGAGGATGTTCAGGTCCCGCTGCATGTTCTCGGTCTCGTCCCACGAGAAGCGCATATCCTCGCCCTGCGGGTTCCGCGAGAGGAGGAACAGCCGCATCGGGTCCGCGCCGTACTCCTCGATGACCTCGCCCGGCTCGACGGTGATGTTCTTCGACTTCGACATGCCGCGACCGTCGGGCATGTTCGCGTAGCCGTGCATCAACACGTCCGAGTACGGTACCTCACCGAGAGCGGCAGTACCCATTCCCAGCTGCGACCAGAACCACCCGCGCGTCTGGTCGTGGGCCTCCATGATGAGGTCGGCGGGCCACAGCCGGTCGAACGCCTCGCTGTTGCCCGGATAATCGAGCGTCCCCCACGAGGCGACCGACGAGTCGATCCACACGTCGAACACGTCTGGAACGCGCTCGTAGGTCGTCCCGTCTTCGGTGATGGTGATGTCGTCGACGGTTGGCCGGTGGAGGTCGATGTCGGCGGGGTCGACCGCCTGGTCGGCTCGCTCTGCCAGCTCCTCGCGCGTGCCGACGATGACGGCCTCGTCCATGTCGCCGTCCCAGTCTTCGGGCAGCCAGATTGGGATGGGCGTCCCCCAGTAGCGCTGACGGGAGACGTTCCAGTCGGGCGATTCCTCGACGAAGTTCTTGAACCGGTCTTCTCGCGCCTCGTGCGGGTACCAGTGACTGTCGTCGATGTTGTCGAGCAGCTCGTCTTTCACGTCGGTGACGGTGATGAACCACTGGTCGGTCGCGAGGAAGATGATGTCCGTGTCACACCGCCAACACTGTCCGTAGTCGTGGGTGTACGTCTCGCTCGCGAGCAGGTAGCCGTTCGCGTCGAGGTCGGCGATGATATCGTCGTTGGCGTCGCGGACGAACTGGCCGGCGTAGTCGCCGGCGCGCGAATCATAGACGCCGTCGGAGCCGACCGGACAGTACACGTCTAATCCGAGTTCGTCGCCGCGCTCGAAGTCTTCCTGACCGTGACCGGGCGCGGAGTGGACGAGTCCCGTGCGGTCGACCTCGACGTAGTCGGCGTGGTACACCTCGCCGCTCCCCTCGAAGTCGGGGTACTCCGCCACCTCGTCGGCGAGCGGGTGGTCGTACGTCCAGCCGAGCAGTTCCGCGCCCGGCAGCGTCTCCAGCACGTCGTACTCCTGATACCGACCCTTCTTCAGAACGTCTTCGACGACGCCCTCGGCGACGTACAGCACCTCCGTCTCGCCGTCCTTCGTCGCCTCGACGGCCGCGTAGGTCACGTCCTCGTCGACGGCGATGAAGGTGTTCGCCGGCACGGTCCACGGGGTCGTGGTCCACGCGACGAGCGACCCCTCGCGCTCCGCGAGGGGGAAGTTCACGTAGATCGAGGGGTCCTCGACCTGATGGTACTCGACCTCGTTTTTCGCGATCGCCGTCTCACACCGGGGACACTGCGTGATGGAGCGTTTGCCGCGCTCGACCAGCCCGCGCTCGTGGGCCTGCTGGAACCCCCACCACACCGCCTCCATGTACTCCGTCGAGGCGGTCTTGTACGGCGAGTCCCAGTCCATCCAGACGCCGAAGGACTTGAAGTCCTCCTGGAGTCCCTCGAGCTGCTCGTCGGCGAACTCCTGGCAGGCGTCGATGAACGCCTCCATCCCGTACTCCTCGATGTCTTTCTTGTTCTCGAAGCCGAGCTTGCTCTCGACTTTCGTCTCGATGGGAAGCCCGTGCATGTCGTAGCCGGGGCGGTCGGTGACGTTGTACCCCTGCATTCGTTTGTAGCGGATGTAGGCGTCTTTCAGCGTCTTGTTCCACGTCGTTCCCATGTGGGCAGCACCGGAGGTGTACGGCGGCCCGTCCACGAAGAAGAAGTCCTCACCGTCGCGGCGATGTTTCCGGGTTCGCTCGTAGGCGTCCGTCTCCGCCCAGTACTCGAAGGTCGACTCCTCAACCTCGTCCGGGTCGTACTGCTCGGAGACCGGGGCGAATCGTTCCATACCACCTCTGGCGGGTGCGACCACAAAGACGAATCGGTCTCGCAGGTGCCCCCGTCAGAGCGCGCGCACTCGCGGCAACAGCCGGTCGCGGCCGACGAGAACCAACCCGCCGTACAGCGTGACCCCACCCATCACCGCGAACCAGAGTGCAAGCGCCGTACTCTCTCCGAGGCTGTTGAGTCCCGACAACTCCGCCGACAGTCCGACGACGGTGAGCACGAGCGTGAGCACCGCGTCGAACGCGAGCGGGGCCGTCTCTGCGAGCGTCTCTTCCAGTGTCATACGCTCGCTGGTCGGTACGCGGTTATAGTCTTTTTGAGAGCGACAGAATACCACGTCCGCTGAGTCGGTAGCTACTTCTCGCTCTCCACACCCAAATTCCGTGTATGCCCTCCCAAGCCGAACTGCTCGCGTCGATTCGCCGCTGGCTCGTCGCCGGCGTGCTCGCGCTCGGTGTCATCGCCTTCCAACTATCCTCGATTCAACAGGGCGTCGCCCTGCATCAGGGCGGGCTCCCAGACCTGATGCGACTCGTCGGCTTCCTCATCGCCGTCGCCGCGCTGGTCGCGCTGGTGAACGACGACTGGGAGCGGTATCGGTGAGCCGGGGTCGGACACGAAACGCTGGGTCGCCGAACCGGGAACGGTTTGCGCCCTCCACACGAAACGCAGGGCGTGAAGCCGAGCGAGATGTCGTACCCCGACGGCCCGGCGAATCGACTGGCCGACGACTGCCGTCGGTGTCCGGCGCTGTGTGACTCTCGCGAGCGCATCGTCTGGGGCGTCGGCCCGACCGACGCCGAGGTCGTAGTCGTGGGTGAAGCGCCGGCGGCAGGCGACCCCGAGGCCGACCGCTGGCAGGGCGGGAATCTGACGGGAAAAGCGTACACCTCACGCGCGTCCGGGCGGGCGGTGCGAGCGCTCATTGCAGACGCGGGGGCCGACCCGGCCTACTACACGAACGCGGTCAAGTGTCACCCCGAGGGGAACCGCGACCCGACGGCCGACGAGCGCGAGCACTGTCGGTCGTGGCTGGCGCGTGAACTCCGCTCGGTCGGCCCCGACGTGATTTTGCCGACAGGCAAACACGCGACGCTGTCGGTGTTCGCGCTCGCCGACGAATCGCTCGACGGCTTCCTCGATTCGGTGTTGGAACCGCGGGAGACGGCGTACGGAACCGTGATTCCGTTGCTCCATCCGAGCTATCAGGCGGTGTGGCTGTCGCGACTCGACCATACGCGGGAGTCGTACGTCGGTATGCTTCGGGAACTGCTCTGACATCCTCCCACGACTGAAGTCGTGGGCTTTCTCCTCGAATCTCTGTAACCTACACCAGCACGAACGCCGGTTCGACCCCGTAGATGGTAGCGACGTACAAGAGTCCGAACAGTGTGGCGTTGTAGACGGAGTGAATCGCGACCGGGACGGCGAGGTTGTCGGTGTACTCGTAGAGCCCGCCGAGCACCGTCGAGACGACGATGAGCCGGCCGACCGTGGCGGCGATGCTGACGGGCGGAGAGCCGACGAAGTTCGTGGCGTGGATGAGACCGAAGATGACGGTCGCGAGCGCAATCGCAGCCTTCGGACCGAACACCTCACGGAGCCGCCCCTGCACGACGCCGCGGAAGAAGAAATCCTCACCCGGACCGATGATGAGGAAGGAGGCGACGAACAGGACGATGATGACCGTCGGATTGCCGAGCGCGATGTCTGTGACGCTGCTGTTTGGCATCGGGATGTTCGCCAGTTGCGTGGCGATACCGGTGACGATGTTCGCCGCGAGCATCCCGACCCAGCCCACGAGGACGAGTCCCCACTGATTCAGCGACGGGAACGCAATCGGGACGGTCGGCGCGCCACGCCAGTAGAGATACGCCAGCCCGCCGCCGATGAAGCCGACACCTTGGAGAGCGACCAGCGAGAGCAGCGTCGTCCGGAGCGACGTGAGCTCAATATTGGCGGCCGCCGCCGCCACGTCACCGAGTACAAATGCGAGTTCCCCGAACACGATTGCGCCGACGGTCAACGACAGGACGGCGACGGTCGCGACGACGCGCTCGTTCATACGGACCGCAGCGAGCCGAGAGGCAGACATACCGGATAATGAGTTCGCGACCGGTAAAGCGTTCGTGGCGGGCCGTCAGGCGACCCGAGGGTCGCGGCTGACTCGGTAGTGGAGGGCGACGGCGACGAGCATCGCGAGCAGCGCCGCGCCCGCGCCGACAAGGAACGCGACCCGGTAGCCGGCGACGGTGTAGGTGGGCGCGCCCCCGACCGTCTCGCCCGTCCAGTAGGCGTCCAAGATTGCGCCCATCACGGCCGGGAAGACGGCCGCGCCGAAGTAGCCGAGACTGTTGATGACGCCCGTCGCGGTCCCGCTGACGCCGGGCGCGTGTCGCTCCTTCGCGACGGTGAACGCGAGCGTCACGGAGCCGTTGGCGAACAGCGCGAGAAAGAGCGCGACCCCGACGACCGGGAGCGGCGGCACCGTCGCGAGGGTGAGATACACCACGACGCCGGCCGCGCCCCCGAGAATCATCAGCGGCGTGCGCGCACCGAGTCGGTCGGAGAGCACTCCGAAGACGGGCGAGCCGAGTATCGTCCCGACGTTCCCCACGAGGACGAACAGCGAGGCGGTCTGGACGGACACCTCGTACACGTCGGCGACGAACGGGACGCCCCACAGCCCGAGGACGGTGAAGTTCATTCCGATGGCGAGGAACAACAGCGCGCCCATCAGCCACGTCTCCACCTCGCCGAGCACCGTCCGGGTGTTCGCGAGCACCGCACTCGCCGTCGGGGGGTCGCGGTCGACCGCCTCGGAGGGTGGGCTGTCGCGTACGACCGCCCACACCGCACCCGCGAGCAGACCGCCGACGACACCCGCGGCGAGAATCGACGACCGCCAGCCCACCGCGTCGATGGTGTACGCAAGCGGCGTCGTCGCGAGCACGCCACCGATTCCAGAGGCAGCAATCGTCAGGCCGGTCATCGTCGCGTACGCGTCGGGCCGGAACCACGAGGCGAGGAAGGCGAGCGTCGCGATGTAGATGGTGCTCCCGCCGAGCCCGATGAGTCCGCGGGCCAGAAACGCCGCCGGAAAGGAGCCGGCGGTCGCGAACCAGCCGACGCCGACGGTCATCACGACGAGACTCACCGTCGCCGCCCGCCGGGAGCCGTACCGGTCCACGAGCAGGCCCGCCGGCAGCTGGAGCGCGGCGTAGATGTAGAAGAACGACGAGTGGAGGACGCCGAGTTCGGTGCCGCTGGTGTCGAACGCGACGGCGAGACTCGACGCCAACACGCCCGTCGCCGTCCGGTGGAAGTTGACGAGCAAAAACGCCGCTGCCAGCAGTGACCACATCAGGAGTCGGCGACGACGAGGCATGGGTGGGCCACACACAGGACCCGAAAGAAGCTATCGCTTGCAGTCGGCGGCAGGCTTAGTAGCGAGCCGCGACATCCGCCGGTATGAGCGACGACTGCATCTTCTGTCAGATCATCGACGGCGACATCCCCGCACGCACCGTCTACGAGACCGACGAGACGCTCGCGTTCCTCGACGCGAACCCGTTGGCCGAGGGCCACACGCTCGTCATCCCGAAGACGCACGCGAGACAGCTACAGGACCTCGACGACGAGACCGCGACTGCGGTGTACGAGACGCTCCACCGGCTCGTCCCGGTCGTCGAGGGGACCGTCGGCGCGGACGGCTCGAACGTCGCGTTCAACAACGGTCCCGCCGCCGGCCAGGAGATTCCCCACGTCCACGGCCACATCATCCCGCGATTCGAGGGCGACGGCGGACGACCGGTGCACGCTGTCGCCGGCAGCCCGCCGGAACTGAGCGAGGAGGACCTCGACACCATCGCGGGCGAGATCAAGTCGAACGCGTAACGCGGTTCCCCCGTGGCGACGGCCGCGCAGTGAGTCGTAAATATATTCAGTTTTCGAGGAGAGAAAAGAACACATGGGAGACGTGGCTGCGTTCGTCGGAACGGCAGGCGGGGCGGGAGTCACCCGACTCTGCCTCGAAAGCGCGGCGCTGCTCTCGACGGAGGGTGCAGGTGTCGTCGTGCTCGACGCCGCGTTCGCGACACAGGGACTGGCGACGCATCTGTCGGGGCGGCTTCCGACGGACGTGACGACGCTGGTGACCGAAGAGCGACCGCTCGGCGAGGCGGCGTACGAGCTGGAGACGGCCGGCGACGGCACCGTCGTCTGCGTGCCGGCACGCGCGCCGTTTGAGCGACTGGCACGGGCGAAGACGCCGGACGCGGCACGGGCGTTCGAACGGCTGGTGGACGAGGCGCGCGAGCGCGCCGAGTACGTCATCGTGGACGTGCCGCCGGTCGCGTCGAACGAGGCGATAGCCGCCGTCACCGCGGCCGACGCCGTGACGCTCGTCGCACCGGGCGACCGGACCGAGACGGTGTCGCGCATGCGCGACCGCGTGACCGACATCGGGGCGAGCGCGGACGCCGTCGTCGCGACCCGAACGGACGAATCGACCGTCGCCGACGTGACCGTGCCGACCGACGCGACGCCCGCCGGTGAGACGCCGGTCGCCGACGCTGCGGGCGGGCCGTTCACCGCTGGGGTGGCCGCGGTCGTCGAGCACAGCTTCGGTATCGCCGTCGACCAGCCGACCAACGAGGGACTGCTCTGGTAGCTACCCGAGGTCGGTCAGCCCCGAGCGCGCGTCCGAGAGCGGGTCGGCGTGCTCGACGGCGAGTAGACCGTCGAGGGCGCTTTCGGCGACCGGCAGCGTGTCGTGGGTCTCAGCGTACACCGCGAGCGCGAACGCGTCGTCGTCGGCCCGGGTGAGGGCCTTGGCGTCGGTACGCGAGAGCTTCGCGTCGAGCCAATCGCGGACGATGTCTCGCCCGGTCGGGCCGAGCGGCGAGGTGTCCTCGCCGAACAGATGGAGAGTCTTTGCCGCCGTGACGGAGGCGACGTTGGCGGCGCGTGCGGCGTCACCGACGCTCGCACCGTCGGCGTACGCCTCCACGAGCGTCGCAGCGGCTGCGGGCGTACACGGCAGATCGTCGGCGACCGACTCCAATCGCTCGACCAGCGGCGTCTCCGTCCGGTCAGTGACGGCGACCCCGCGCTCGGACTGGGTGGTCGTCACCGCCACGCCGGCGGCGATGTCTTCGAGACTCATACCCACACAATCGAGCGTTGATACTAAATTATTTCTCATTATTACCGGAAAAAAGCTATCGCACAGCGGTGGGTACGTACAGACGGCTACGGTTGCCGCCGAGCATTTGGGCATGAGACCCCTCGTCTCGATATGGACGAACGGGCGGGACTGGCGCTCACGGAAATCGAGCCGGAGCTGTTCTTGGGCAACGTCCACGCCGCGAAGGGAGGTCACGGCCGCGAGTTCAACCACGTGCTAACGGTCAGTGAGAGCACGCAGCCGTTGACGACCGACCATCAGCCGCTGCAGGATAACCAGACCATCTCGTACGAGCAGTCCGAGGCGGCCGTCGAACTCGCGCGCGAGCGCTACCGAGAGGAGGGGTCGCTGCTCATCCACTGTTCGGCTGGTCTCTCCCGGGGCGTGACCGTCATGGCGACGATGCTCACCGCAGAGGGCGTGTATCCCTCCTTCGAGTACGCAGTCGCGAAGATACAACAGTCACAGCCGGAGGCGTATCCGAACCCCGCGCTGTTGGAACAGGCTGAGCGGTATCTGGGCCGAAACATCGAGCAGTCGGTCGTTCACCACGGGCGTTGAATCGACGGGAGACGGGAGGCAGAGTCGGCCCTGGGGCGGGAAATCAGGGTCAGGTCGTCCGTACCCGCGGTCGGGACAACACGTCGGGCGTGTGCGTTGGTGGTGACACCAACCGTGATGGAGACGCGACCCAGCACGTGAAAACGGTGGGTAATCGGCTGTTTCTGGTGAACCGATAAGTGCGGAGCGTGAGAATACTCCCGGAATGAACGAGGCGGAACTACCGGGCGACGACGAGGAGACGCGTCAGTTGCTTGAACTGGTGCTCGAGACGGGACGGATGAACGGTGCCTACGTCGACACCGACCTCCGACACACATGGGTGCACAACTCGGCTCCAGAGCCGCCTGAGTCGGAGATTCTCGGGAAGACCGACGCCGAACTGTTCTCGGAGGAGATGGCCAAACCGACGATGCAGATCAAGCAGGACGCCATCGGCACGGAGTCCCGCGTCGAACGGGAGTTCACCTTCATCAAGCCGTGGGGACAAAATCGCTATCGGGCCGCGGCTGAACCACGCTACGACGACGGCGAAGTCACTGGGGCGATGTTCACCGCCATCGACATCTCAGACCGGTACCGGTTCCTCGAACGAACCACCGACGCAGTGTACACCGTCGATACCGACTGGGAGGTGACGTTCTGGAACGACCAGATGACGGCCCGGACCGGATGGGAGTCAAAAGAGGTAGTCGGAGAGAACCTCTGGGAGGTCTTCGACCACGCGATTCCCGACGACCTCGAAGCTCGGTATCGGGAGGTGATGGACACCGGCAATCCGGCCGAGTTCGAACAGTATCTCCCCGGGCCGTTCGATTACTGGGTCGAGATACGCGCCTTCGCCGACGAACACGGCCTCTCCGTGTACTCACGGGACATCTCCGAGCGGAGAGCGTACGAGGAGCGGCTCAAGCGCCAGCGTGACACCCTCGACGTGTTGAACGGCGTCCTCAGCCACGACATTCGAAACGACCTCCAGTTGGTGACCGCATACACCGAGATGGTCGCAGAGCACGTGCCCGAGGAGCACGAATCACACGTCGAAATCATCCGCGAACGAGCACAACACGCGGTCGAACTCACCAAGAGCGCGTCGGACATCTCGAACGTGTTGTTCGCTGAGACCGAAGAGCCAAAGCGGGTGGGGCTGCGGCCGCTACTAACGGCGGAAATCGACAACGTCCGGGCGTCCTACCCCGACGCTGCCGTCCTCGTTGACGGGAAAATCGACGAGATGACCGTACTGGCCGACGAGATGCTGGCGTCGGTGTTCCGGAATCTGCTCAAAAATGCCATCCAACACAACGACAAGCCGGTGCCAGAAGTGTACGTCGCCGTCGACGAACAGCCCGAGGAAGTCGTCGTCAGCATTGCAGACAACGGTCCCGGGGTCGCCGACGCACACAAGGAGACAATCTTCGGCAAAGGCGAGAAAGGGTTGGGCAGCAGCGGGACCGGCATCGGGCTGTATCTGGTCAACATGCTGGTCGAACGGTACGGCGGAGAGATTCGGGTCACCGACAACGAACCCGAGGGGGCGGTGTTCCGGCTGACGCTCCCGAAGGTCGAGCGGGACGCACAGCCGTAGTCGGTTTGCTCGTGGGTTTTCAGTTCTCTCATCGCCTGCCCGGACGGAGACCGATATCCGGCGAACTACCCACCGGTCACCGGTGGGTAGTTCCGGCGTCGTCGCCGTATTTTCATCCGTCTCGGCTTCGTTTTTAACCCCCTTCCGGCCCCATGTTCGAGTATGAGCACGACGGCGACGACGTGTCCGGAGTGTACAGGGACGGTAACCACAGACGGCACCGAGCGAATCTGCGCGGAGTGTGGATTGGTCGTGAGCGAGGACAGTCTCGACCGCGGACCGGAGTGGCGCTCCTTTGCCGACGACGACACGAATCCGAAGCGAACCGGCGCACCGCTGACCCGCTCGCGCCACGACAAGGGGCTCTCGACCGAGATCGGCCACTCGACGCGACTCAAAGGGCGCAAGCGCCGCCGCGTTGCGCGGATGCGCCGCCAGCACAAGCGCGCACAGATCGCGACGAAACGCGAGCGCAATCAGGTGTACGGGTTCACGGAGATTCGCCAGCTGGTGAGCGGGCTGTCGCTGGGCGAGGCGATGCGCGAGCAAGCGTGTACGCTGTTCGAGTCGGCCCAGTCCGAAGACCTGTTTCAGGGGCGCTCGCTCGAGGGGTTCGCCGCCGCCGCGGTGTACGCGACCTGCCGCGTGAACGGGCTTTCGCGCACGCTCGATGAGGTTGCCGAGACGGCGAAGGCTGACGCGGACGAGCTACGGGTCGCCTACGACGCCCTGAACCGCGACCTCGGTCTCCCGGTCGGGCCAGTCCACCCCCGCGAGTATCTCGCGCGCTTCGGCTCCGAACTCGGCATCGAGTCGTGCGTCGAGCGCCGCGCCCGCGAGTTGGCCGAACGCGCCCACGACGAGCAGATTTCGGTGGGGCGCAATCCGGCGGGCGTCGCCGCCGGCTGTCTCTACACCGCGACACAGGAGCAGAATGTTCACCGCACACAGACCGAAATCGCCGAAGTCGCCGGCGTGACGCCGGTGACGCTCCGTCGGACCTACACCGATTTGTGCGAGTTAGAGTGAGCTGAAACGAGCGTGTGTTTCAGCCGTCGTAGAGCGCGTTCCCGAGGTCACCGGCCACGTCGCGAATCCCGTCGCGGGCCGTGTCGACCTCCCGCATCGTCAGGAAGCCGTGGACCATGTCGTCGTAGTTCACGTGTCGCGTGTCGACGCCGTCGGCGGCCAGCTGGTCGGCGCAGCGCTTCCCGCCGTCGCGGAGCGGGTCGAAGCCGGCCGTGACGACCGTCGCCGGGGGGACGCCGGACACGTCGGCCGCGTTCGTTGGGTCGGCGTACGGATTGCGCCGGTGGATGTCGTTGCCGTAGTAGCAGTCGCCGAACCACTCGATGTCCGCGCGAGAGAGCACGATACCTTCGTTTTCCGCCACCGACCGCTGGTCCGGGTCGACGCCAACGCCCGGATACAGGAGCGTCTGATACGCGATGTCGGGACCGTCCTGTTTGGCCGTCATTAGGGAGACGACGGCGGCGAGGTTCCCGCCCGCGCTGTCGCCCGCGACGGCGACGCGGCCGGTCCCGGAGAGCGCGTCGGTGTGCTCGCTCGCCCACTCGACGGCCGCGTAAGCGTCCTCGACGGCCGCCGGGAACGGGTGTTCCGGCGCGAGTCGATACTCCACGGAGAGGACGCCACAGCCGCTGTCGTTCGCGAGGTGCCGACAGAGCCACTCGTGGGTCTCGACGGTTCCGAAGACGAACCCGCCCCCGTGGAAGAAGACGACCGTCGGGAACGGCCCGTCGCCCTCGGGGAGAGACAGTCGGGCGTCGAGGTCGCCGTCCGGACCCGGTATCGTCGCGTCGGCCGTCGCGCCGACATCGGGGAGGTTCCGATTCCGCAGTCGACTCACTCCCTGCATCAGGCCGCGAAACAGCTTCAGCGCGTAGCGGTTGTGGGGAATCGGAATCCGCGACTGGCGTTCGACCGCGGCGGCGGCCTGCGGGTCCATCTCGTCGGCTCGCATGTGCGACTGTTCGCCAACCGCGACTAAACTGTGTGGGTTCGACGCACGACCGACGCGAGGTCAGCGAGCGCGCGTGCCGGCGGGGAATCGGTGGCGTGTGTCGTCACCGGGAGTCCGTGGCGGGTCGCCTGCTCGACTACCGCGCTCTCGGGGATCGCCACCGCCGGCGCGCCGAACTGTTCGCGCACGTCGCTCGTCTCTGTCGCCCGAGTGACGGCGACGGCGACCAACCCGGCGTCGAGTCCACGCGCCAGCGTCCGAACCTGGTCGGCGTGTGCGAGCGCCCCGCCAGTTCCGCGCGCCACGAGCACTACCGAGTCGGCGGCGGCGAGCAGCTCCCCGACCACCCGACCGAGTCCAGCGGGACAGTCCACGACCACGGAGCCGTACTCCCGCTCGACCGCACGCAGGGCGTCGGCGAGTCGGTCGTGGTCACACGCCGCTGCGCCGGCGAGCGTTCGGCCGCAGGCGAGGAGCGCGACCGGCCCGGTCTCGTCGACGGCCTCGAATGGGTCGGCGCGGCCGGCCAACACGTCGTGGAGGTCCGGTCCCCGCGACTCGGGCAAATCAGCCATCGCGAGGTCGCCGTCGACACAGACCGCACCGAGGTCGTCGGCGAGCGCGAGCGCGACGGTCGAAGTGCCGACGCCACCCGCGCCACCGGCGACGGCCAGAATCACGACAGCCACTCGGGCGCGACCGAATCTGGCGGCGACTCCGGCCCGACGAGTGCTCGACGCGGTGGCCGTGACCCCCCGAGCGAGTCGAGCAGTCGCGCCGGGTCGGGCGAGTCAGGGACCGGCTCGTCGCCATCGAGCGTCGCCAACGGCTCGGCGTCCGGCGGCGCGGCGGTCGTGAAGCCGGTCCCGACCGTCGCGCGCGCTGGGACGCGCACCCGAAGCGTCCCTTCGGGGTGTTCAGAGGGCGTTACTGCGGCGTGTGGACTCGACAGCGTAGCGAGTCGCGGAGCGTCGCCGGTGTTCGTGAGCCGGCAGGTGACGACGGTCCGGTCGTGCTCGCGGGTCGCGGTCGTCGTGAGGGACAACACGGTGCGGGTGGTTCGCCATCAGTCATAAATCTCGACAGCGGACGATGCTCGCGTCCGTTACTCGGGCGAGGACGCTCGCGTCGAGGGACCCGCCGGCCACCACGGCAGGGGCCGACAGGCGGGCGGCGCGAAGGGCGGCCAGTTGCAGCGCGCGGTCGCTCTCGGGGTCGACCGGCGTCGTTTCGGCCAGCGCGTCGCGGGCACGGGCGACCCGCGGCGCGGCCCGGTCGGCGAGCGCACGTCGCACGTCGCGTTCGCGATTCGCCACCGCGTCTTCGAGTTCGAGCCGACGCTGGTGGGCGTCGTACCGCTCCGAGAGGCGCTCGCGCTCGCGGGCGAGTCGCTCGCTCGCCGCGGTCGCGGTCGTTCCGACCTCCGAGAGTCGCGCCGCCGTTTCGCGGTACTCGGTGAGCGTCTCCTCGATAGGCCCGTCGCCGCCGCGGGTGGCGTCCACGACACCCCGAAGCCGTGCGACCTCTTCGCGGAGCGCGGCGCGGTCCGCGTCGTTCGCGCTCGCCACCTCCTCGCGTTCGGGAGCGAGATTCGTCGGCTCGGTCGCGTGGCTCGCGAGTCGGTCACGAGCCGCGGCGAGAGCTTCCTGTTCGGGGACGCGAACGCCGCGCGACCGTGCGACCGCGGCCAGCGTCTGTCGGCGCGAGGGAGACGAGGCGAATCCGACAGCGCCGAGCGTCCCGTGGAGGCGAGTCGCGCGCCGACACCTGACCCCGTCGTCGGTCGGGTCACGCACCGCTGTGAGGACGCGGCTCGGGTCGATATCGGCCTCGCGACAGTCGATAGCGCGCCCGGCGCGGTCCGGGTCGGTGAGTCGAAACCTCACAGCCCAGCGTCGAGGGTGCGGTCGCGCAGGGTGTCGGGGTCGGGGTGGTCGGTTCCGCTCGCGAACCGCGCGTAGGGAGTGTACTTCGAGGCCTCGTTCTCGTAGGCGACGGCCGCCTCGTGAATTTCGGGGACGGCGAACTCGTTGAACGGTCGAGTGCGCTCGACGCGGACGGCGTCCGGGTAGCGCTCGCGCAGCCGACACGCGAGCAGTGCGCCGTGGCCGGTCGGTTCGAGCAGCGCGGCGCGGCCGAACTCCCTGACGACGGTCTCTTCGTGTTCACGCCGGAGGTTTCTGAGTGTGCGTCTGGCCGCTCGCGAGTACGCGACGACGAACAACATACCTCTGATTCGAGAGATAATATTTAGGTATTTCGTTGCGGATTTTACTACTAGTGTGCGTAATGTTGACACACAGTAGATATTGAGATGAACAGACCAGTTCAGTAACCTATTATATAACCTTTTGTGCATCTCCTCGGCCTGCTCACGTGGTGTCACGACAGACACGGCGACGGTTGCTGCAGGGGACGGGCGCGGCGCTTGCGGCCGGGCTGGCCGGCTGCTCGGAAAACACGGACGGGGGAGACGATGACGCCGGGGGAGACACTGCCACCGGCGGCATCGGTGGCGGTAGCAGTACCGAACAGGCGTACACCGTCGGCCACGACGACTACGAGACGGAAGTGACGGCGAATGCGTTCCCGGATATGCTCTACTTCTACTGCGTCCAGTCGGGGTGGATGAACTGGCCCAGTATCATGGAGAGCTTCGAGAGCAACTACGGAGTGGCGGTCAACGACAACGACCGCTCGTCGGGCGAAGCGCTCCAGCATATGCGCGCGAACGCGGCCAACATGAACCACTCGGGCTACAACGGTGGCTACACCTACGGCGTCCGGGCCCGCAACGAGGGATTCACGCAAGCGTACAAGCCGGCCGGCTGGGAGCAGGTTCCGGACTCGCTCAAGACAGACGAATGACACACGTCACACTCAATTCCGTTCGAAAACAGTACGACCAGACCACCGCCGTCGACGGGCTCTCGCTCGACATCGCGGAGGGTGAAACGCCCGGCGTCGTCGGCCCCTCCGGCTGTGGGAAGACGACCACCCTGCGAACGTTCGCTGGATTCGAGACTCCGACGGAGGGAACCGTCGCCTTCGGCGGTCGGGACGTGACCCACGTCCCGCCCGAGCAGCGCAACGTCGGGCTCGTCTTCCAGTCGTACGCCCTCTTCGACAATATGACCGTCCGTCAGAACGTGGCCTTCGGGCCCAGAATGGCCGGCGTCGGGAAGGCAAAGCGGCGAGAGCGCGCCGACGACCTGCTCGACATGCTCGGTATCGGCGAGCTTGGCGACCGCGACCCGACGACCCTCTCCGGGGGCCAACAACAGCGGGTCGGACTCGCCCGCGCGCTCGCAATCGAGCCAGAGATACTCCTGCTCGACGAGCCGATGACCGGACTGGACGCGAAGCTGAAACGCCGGCTCAGACGCGAGATATCGGCCCTGCTGGACGACCTCGACGTGACGGCGCTGTACGTCACCCACGACCAGGCCGAGGCGATGGAGATGTGCGACCGCATCGCCGTGCTCTCGGACGGAAAGCTGGAGCAGGTCGCGACGCCGACGGAGCTGTACGAAGCGCCCGCAAACGAGTTCGTCGCCGACTTCATCGGAACCTCCACGCTGCTGTCGGGACCGGTCCGGGGCGACTACATCGACGCCGGAGCCATACGGGTGTCGGCACCGACCGTGACGGACGCGACCGCGACCGCTGCGGTTCGACCGGCGGCGTTCACCTACGGCGACGACTTCGAGGCGACCGTCACTGAACGCACGTATCTCGGTGATTCGGTCCGCGGGCGGGCGACACTGGCCGACGGACAGTCAATCGAGCTTCGGCTGGACGAGCTTCCGGAACCCGGCACCACGGTGTCGCTCTCGCTCGATGAATCACGGGTCCACGTGCTCGACTCATGACTGACCGAGGCCCCGTCCTCGCCGACCTCGACCGACCGCGACTCGATGCGCCGGTTACGCTCGCCCTCATCGCCGACCCGCACCTCGCGGTCGAGGGAGACGGTACCTGGAAGCTGCGCCACCGGAGCGAGCCACGGCTCCGGACGGCAATCGAGACGGCGAACGAGGCCGACGCCGTCGCGTTCGTCGGCGACCTGACGAACGACGGCCGACCCGCGGAGTTCGACCGCGTGGACGACCTGTTTGCCGACCTGTCGGTCCCGTGGACCGCGGTACCGGGAAATCACGACGTGGCGAAGTCCTTCGATAGCCACGAAACGCCGCCCATCGCCGACTTCGCCCGACGCTATCGCGGCGATGCCACGAGACCGGACGCCGCCGCCTATCCCGTACTGCTCCGAGTCGGTGGGCTTCGCGTCGTCTGTCTCAACACCGCAGCACCGGAGAACGTGTCGACCCGCGACACGTGGAGTGGCGCTGTCGGCCCAACACAGCGGAGCCGGCTCGCAGCACTGCTCGCAGAGGAACCCGAAACGCCGACGCTCGTCGTCGCCCACCACAACCTCGGGCCGCTCCCCGAGCATCCGGGCGGCGAGCCGTGGTCGAACTTCGCCGCGAACGACGCGGCACGCGTCCGCGAGTTGCTTTCCGAAACTGGGATCCCACTGGCGATTACCGGCCACCAGCACGTCCCTGCAATCGAGCAACGTGGCGGACTGACCGAACTGCTCGCGCCGGCGACCTGCTCGTTCCCCCAAGCGATGGTGTGGCTGCGCGTCGCGTCCGACGGAACGACCGCCCGGTTGGTCCCGCTGGCCGACAGAGAAGCGACGGCGGAGGCTTACTGGCACGCGAAAACCGGGAAGCCACTCGCACAGGGCATCCTCGACACGACGATCCGCCGGCTCGACGGGTAGTTCAGACCTCGTTCACCTCGAAGTCGGGGTCCCCGGAGAGCAGGTCGGCGAGTCGCTCGCGGGCCGCACCCTCGGAGGGCGCAAGCACCACCCGTCCGTCGGCCGGCTCGTCGCCCGTCGCGCGGTAGGCTCGCTGGTCGCCCTCCAACTCGGTCGCGTAGGTGCGCAAGGCTCCACGGACCCGGCGTTCGAGGTCGGAGAGGTCACACTCGCCGTCCTCGAACTCGGCGAGGGCGTCCTCGATGTTACGCAGCGTGGAGATGCGGTCCATCAGACCGTCCGCAGGTGGTCGGTCGTCGGCTCGTAGATGTCACCCTGTCGCCGGAGCTTCTCGATCTCGTGTTCGGCCTTGTCGCGTTCCATCCCGACGGCGTCGGCCCGCTCGTACACCTCCTCGATGGGTGCGCCGTCCTCGTACTCCTCTTCGAGTTCGTTGATGATGCCCTTGATGTTCTTGATGCGGTCGCGCTGGCTCTTCGAGGAGCCGGCCTCGACCATGTCCACGTCGAACTCGCCCGTCTCGGGGTCGACGCCGATTGCCTCCAGCGAGTCGCGCACGATGCCGACCACCTTCTCGGCGTCCCGCTTCTCGACGGTGTCGGACAGCCGGACGCGGGCCGACGCCTCCGCCAGCCGAACGAGCGCCTCCAGCTTTCGGGCCGTCACCGGCACGGGCGCGTCCTCGTTTGCCCCCTTCGAGCGCAGGTCGACGTAGAAGTCCCGAATCTCGGCTTTCGCCTCCTCCGTCATCGTCGGGAAACAGGTCCGTTTCGCGTAGGCGATGTACTTCCGCAGTAGCTCGGCATCGATCTCCGGCTCCACGTCCTCGGTGATGCTCTCGACTTCCTCCTCGGAGATGTTCGAGGTCGGCACGCTCTCGCGGTGGGTGAACAGCTCGCCCGCGTAGTTCGTGTTGATGATGTGGTCCGCGAGGTCGCGGTCCTTCTCCGGGTTCGGCTTGTCCGTCACCGTGAAGATGAGGTCGAATCGCGAGACGAGAGCGGGTTCGAGGTCTATCTGTTCGGGAATCGGCTCGTACTCGTCGAACCGGCCGTACTTCGGGTTCGCCGCGCCGAGCAGCGAGCATCGCGACTTGAGCGTCGCGTTGATGCCGGCCTTCGAGATGGAGATGGAGTTGTGGAGCACGACACCCTGGCTCACGAACGTGTTCGTCGGCTCGACGGTCACGTCGTACACCCAGTCGGTCGCGTACTCGCCCTCGTTGGGGACGGTTTCGACCTCGGTGACGCGGTAGTAGCGGATATCGGTCCGGTCTTCGAGCACGTCAGCACGTCGTTCGGCCTCGTCCATCGTCGCCAGCACGGCGGTTCGGGCGCGTTCGGTCAGTTGCTCGCGGGTTTCGTCGTCGTAGCCGCCGTCCTCGGCGTAGTGAATCCGACTCGTCGTCTCGTCGATTCGGTCTCCAAGCTGGCGTCCAGACCAGCCAACGGCAGCACGGACGGCAGCGAGGTCGTCCGCATCACTGACAGCCGCGCGGACGGTTTCGATGCAGTCGCGCACCGCCGACAGCTGCTCGTCGACGGTCTCGATTTGAACACCGAATCCCTCGTCGAGATGCGAGCGAAACTGGCCGGTCTTCCCGAGTCCCACGAGCGTTCGAAGCTCGCGAATCTCGCGGGCGGCACTCGTCGGGAGCACGTCGTGGTGGCGGCTCGTCGCCTCGCTTCGGTCGGCGAACGCGCGGGCGTCGTCGTACCGGTCGTCCGCCGGCTCCACCACCGCGTCAACGAATCGCTCCGTCGAGTCACCTATCACGTACACTTTCCGTGCATTCTCGGCGATGTCGTGGTGGATTCTGGAAGCAACGCCGACCTTCGCCAGGGCGTCGGCGTAATCCTCGGCCAGTCCGTCGGAGGCCGTCGAGAACGACATCGCTTCGCTCTCGACGCCACCGTCACCGGCGAACGCTCCGACGAGGAACCGACGGATATGCTCCTCAGAGGCACCCAGCACGCGGGGCGGAATCCGTTTCTCGCGGGCGGTGTGCATGAACTCGGGGAAGTTCTGCTCGAACCACCGGTACAGCTTCGTGGATACCCACCGCTTCGTCACCGTTCCCGCGTCGTTCGTCGTGTCGGTGCTCGGGAAGCCGAACTCGCGGGTCATCAGGTCGTCTATGCGGGCCAACAGCCGCTCGTCCTGATTCGAGAATCCGATTTCGTGAGCTGAGCCGGCGTAGGAGTGTCCCTCTGCGGTGAGGAAGCCGAGAATCTCCGCGAGGTCGCAGTTTAGTTCGTCGGGAAGTGACACGTCGCGTTCCGTGCCGCGGTGTGGTTCCTCGTCAAGTCCGACGCTAGCAGTCGAGTTAGGGAGTTTGCGCGGGGCTGGAACGAAGGCCCCTTCCTCAATGTTGCGCGCCTCGACGGTACCAACCTCGCCGTCAACGTCAGCGAACATCGGATGCTCCGGCGTCACGAGCACGTCGCGCCCGTTCGAGAACGTCACGCGCACGAACTCGTCTGGAGCTTCGTGGCGGCTCACGCGGTCGAGCGGCTCCTTTCGGACGTCGTTCGTCTCGAAATCGACCGAGTGGACGCGCGTGTCGTCGACGGGCAGAATCTCACAGTCCACGCCGTCGATCACCTCATCCGAGCGAGCCGCCATCTCCGAATCGACGAACTCGCCGATTTCGACACGGCGACCGTCGGCGAGCAGCACTTCGGTACTCGGGTGGTACGACTGCTGTTCCAGTGCTTCGTGCATAGCTGAACGGTCTTCGGGCCGCATTTTGTCCAATTCGTCAACCGCCGCAATCCCTTGATCGGCGAGCACGAGCGCGCCGGCCTCGAGCGTCCACTGCTGGCCCTCACCGAAGTCGTCGCGCACGGCCGCCGCCGTCAACCCGGCAGAGCTGGAACCTTTCCCAGAAGTGTAGACACTTCTGGGCGCGAGTTTCTTTACGTATTGTAAAAGTTGCGATTTTCCAGTTCCAGGATCCCCTATTAGAAGCATGTGTAAATCTCCACGAATCCGGGAGCCGTCGGGGAGCGACTTCTTCACGCCCGAAAACAGTTGAAGGATGATGGCGAGCTTCTCGTCGGGGTAGCCGAAGATGGAGGGAGCCATCGAGCCGACCATCTGCTCGTAGATGTCGGGGTCGTTGGAGAGTTCGATAATCTCTTTTTTATCATCCTCGGAGATGTCCATCTCCTCGAACTGCTCGTCCTCGATGGCGACGGACATCCCCTCCATGTAGAAGTCGAAGATAGCGGATTTCTCTTGTTGGTTCCCCTGCTGTTCGAGCCGGAGAATCCCCGAGATGGTGACGTGGTCGCCAGCGGTGACGCGCCCGGTGATGTCGTCTTCGATGTTCACGTCGATGGCCTGTGGCGTCTCGCCGCCGCGCAGCCCCTCGGGAGACTCCTGGACGCGAATCTTCTGGGAGTCGATGAACTCCGACTGGTCGAAGTTAATCTGGAACGGTCCCTGTCGCTCACAGCCCTGACACTCGTGGGGTTCCTGGAAGTCGCCGTCCGACTGGGGGATGCGGGTCATCGTCCCGCATCGCTGACACTCGAAGGCGGCCTGTTGCATCTTCGGGCGCACGTCGGTCGCCTTCCGAACGATACCCTGCACGGAGACGAGGTTGCCGACGTGGTCGGCGCGAATCTCGCGGATGCCCGTCTTGTCGGAGAGGTTCTGGACCCGGACGTGTGCGGAGCCGAGTTTCACGTCGACCGGGAGGTCATACAGCCGCAGCGCCTCCTCGGCGTACTCGCGCATCTGCTGTGGCTGTGCGATGAAGTCGTCGGCGATGTCCGGGTCGAAGCGGTAGAGGTCGTTCCAGTCGACGTACAGCGACTTCTGCTCGCTGGGGTATTTTTGTGCCAGTTCGCCGATCTCGTTCCGGTAGTAGCTCCGGTAGAACTCGTCGAACCGGTCGATTATCTCAGCGTTCTCTGCGCGGGCCATCAGTTGCTGACCCTTGTTCGCCTTCGCGTATGAACGTTCCTCCCGGGGCGTGTCGGAGTGGCTCGGCGACCAACGCGCGCCCGGAGTCGCGAGGAAACGCCACGCTCGACCGGCTGTTCGTGCTCGTCCGACGGACGGCGGTAGAGCGTGTGCGCATTTCCGCCACGGTAGCTTTTTGTTCTCTTCTTCCTCGAGTCGATACGTGCTCGAACAGGTGTTGGCGGAACTGCGCGCCTGCGGCCACACGGTCGAGCGGCCGGCCGACGCCGGCGAACCGACTGCACTCGCAACCGGCGGGAGCGGTCCGCTCGACTTCGCCGCGGAGCCGGTGGCCGTCGAGCCGGTCGGCTCGGACCCGACCACGCTCGTGGAACGCGCGGCCGACGCCGCCCGCAGCGACCGCGCCACCCTGTACGTTACTTCGGCCGACGAGGCGACGGCCGTCGGCGATATCCTCTCGACGCCCCGGTTCGTCGCCGACGAGCGCGGCGGCTTCCGGCAGTTCTACCCCGTCCCCGACCGCATCCAACTGGCCGACGGCAGCTACGCCGCGGTCCGTGCCACCCAGCCGACCGCCCGCTACGGCGAGTCCGCCCGCGCTCGCGCCGACCGCGTGCTCACGTGGCGTGAGGCACCCGGCGACGACGACCCCTCACTCGTGCTCGACGTGAACCGACAGTCCACGGTCACCCTCGATTCCGTCGCGTCGCTCACGAACCCCGGTCCCGCGTCCGTGTTCCCGTACCGCTACACCCGCCGTGACGGCTCCTTTCGCGTGCTCCAGGGCGACGACGAGGTCGGCCGCTTTGCGAGCATCGCCGCGATGCGCGAACGCGGCTACCAGCCCGTTCCCGTCCCCCTCGTTCCCGAACACCACCTCCGGTGGGGGACGCCGACACTCGGTCTCGCTGTCGTCGACGGCGAACAGGTCCACTACGAACGAATCATGAAGTCGGAGCAGTAGCGTCCGAGACGGTCGCCGCGAGAAGTACAGTGAGATCGCCCGGATTCCGAACCACGGTCGTTGCGCGTTGCTTCACTCCCTGATTCAAATCCGTCTCACCGCGACACAGCGGGCGCTCGAACGCGAGCGCCCGCAGAAAGTGGGATCGCCCGGATTTGAACCGGAGTCACTTCGCTCCGCTCGTGACAGGGTTACAAATCCGGTCGAACGAACGATTTGCTCGTCACGTCCGTTCCTCGCAAAATCGAATGGGATCGCCCGGATTTGAACCGGGGTCTACAGCACCCAAGGCTGTGAGTATACCAAGCTAACCCACGATCCCTGTACCCGTCTCTTCGCGAGTACCGGTGAAAGGGTTTCGTTTCACCGGCTCAGGTCACGCCGTACAGCCCGGCGATGCCGAGGGTCGTCACGACGGCGAACAGCAGCTGGAGGGGCGTTCCGACGCGCAGATAGTCGGTGAACCGGTAGCCACCCGGGCCGTAGACGAGCAGGTTCGTCTGGTAGCCGACGGGCGTCATGAACGCCGTCGAGGCCGCGAACGTGACCGCGAGGATGAACGCGAACACGTCGCCCCCGACCTCCGTCGCGACCGTCGCGGCCACGGGAATCATCAACACGACCGCGGCGTTGTTGGAGATGATGTTCGTCAGGACCGCGGTGACGAGATACAACAGACCGAGCACCGCAAGCGGCGGCAGGCCAGCGGACGCCAGCACGACGCCCTCGGCGATGAAGTCGGCCCCGCCCGTGTTCTGCATCGCAACACCGAGCGGAATCACGCCAGCGAGCAGAATAATCACGTCCCACTGGATGGCGTCGTACACCTCTCCGGGGTCGAGACAGCCGGTGAGTACCATCCCGAGCGCGCCAGCGAGCGCGGCGACGACGATGGGGATTGGCGTGAGCGCCGCGACCGCGACGACCCCGAGAACGAGCGCGACGGCGACGGGAATCTTCGACTCGCGAAAATCCGGTCGCTCCACCTCGCCCGCGACGATGAAGTCGGGGTTGTTCGCGAGCCGGTCAACCGATTCCCCGGTCGCCTGCACGAGCAGCGTGTCGCCGACGCGGAACCCGACGTTGTCGAGTCGCCTGCGGACGAGGTCACCGCCCCGTCTCACGGCGAGGACGGTCGCGTTGTACCGCGTCCGGAAGTTCGCCGAGGTGAGCGACTCGCCGACGAGAAAGGAGCCGGGCGCGACGACCACCTCGATGAGGTTCTGTGTCGACTCAGCGAGTTCGAGCTCGGCCTCGTCGACGGTCACGTCCGCGAGGTCCAACCCCTCGGCGTCGAGCAGTTCAACGAGCGTATCCCGGTCCGTCCGGAGCGCGAACACGTCGCCGGCCTGAATCGTCTTCGCGCCGAACGGCTCTAAGAACACCTCGTCGCTGCGAATCAGCTGGATGACGTCGACGTCGAACTCCGTCTCTCGCAGCGTCTCGCCGATCTGTTCGCCGACGAGCGGGGAGTCCTCCCGGACGATGGCCTCGGTCAGATAGTCTCGAAGCTCGAACTCCTCGGTCAGGTCGTTCTCGGCGGGAATACGCGCCGGCGTGAGCCACCGGCCGACCGTCAGCAGATAGACGGTGCCGGCGATGGCGACGACGACACCCAGTGCGGTGAACTCGAACATCGAGAACGGCTCGCCGAGATACGGAACCGCGAGTTCGGAGGCGAGCACGTTCGTCGAGGTGCCGATGAGCGTGAGGGTTCCGCCGAACATCGAGGCGTACGACAGCGGGAGCAGCAGCTTCGACGGCGAGTTGCCACCCTCGTGGGCGAGGTCGGTCACCATCGGGAGGAGGATAGCGACGGCCGCGGTGTTGTTGATAAGCCCCGACAGCGGCGTCACGGTGCCGATAATCGCGCCCAGCTGCTTGGATTCGGAGCCATCTGTCAGGTCGGCCAGCTTCACCCCGAGCAGCTGGACGACGCCGGTCTTCTGGACGCCCGCAGAGAGGATGAACATCGCGAGCACGGTAATCGTCGCGGAGGAGGCGAAGCCGGACAGCCCCTCCGTGGTGTCGATGACGCGCAACTGCGCGTCGAGCAGGCCGGCGTCGACGAGCCCGAGCGACACCGGCTCCGCGAGCAGGAGCGCGACGAACACCGACAGCGCCGTGATGTCGATGGGGACCGGCTCGGTCGCGAACGCGACCAGCGCAAAGAGGATGAGCGCGAAGACGAATCCCATCTCCGGCGTTATCGGTGGAAGTGCCACGACCGGTGTCTCACGACGGGGGCCGAAAAGTCGCCCGTCTACGGCGAACTCGTCGGTACAGTTTTCTCGCTCCCGACTGGTGTACGCTCATGGAAATCGCCGCCGCCACACAGCGCAGCCGTGACGTGTTGACGGAGGTCGGCTCCGCCGTCATCGCCGACGAGGAGTTCCTCGAAACCATCATGGCCGGCGTCGTCGCCGGCGGTCACGTCCTGCTGGAGGACGTTCCCGGCACTGGAAAGACCCTCACCGCCCGGAGCTTCGCGGAGGCGCTCGGACTTTCCTTCCGACGCATCCAGTTCACCCCCGACCTGCTCCCATCTGATATCACCGGCTCGACCGTGTACGACGAGTCGACCGCGGGGTTCACGTTCCAGCAGGGACCGATCTTCGCGAACGTCGTCCTCGCCGACGAGATCAATCGCGCGCCCCCGAAGACACAGGCCGCCCTGCTGGAGGCGATGGGCGAGGGACAGGTGACGGTCGACCGCGAGACGTACGACCTGCCAGACCCCTTCTTCGTCATCGCGACGCAGAACCCCGTCGAACAGGAAGGGACTTTCCGGCTGCCCGAGGCACAGCGCGACCGCTTCATGTTCAAGACCTCGGTCGGCTACCCCGACGCCGACGGCGAGCGGACCATTCTCGACATGCGGGCAGAGCGCACCGCCTCGACTCCGAGCGCCTCGACCGTCCTCGACGAGCAGGCGGTCGCCGGCCTGAAGACGGCCGTCGAGTCAATCGAGATGGAGGGTGCGCTTCGCGATTACATCGTCTCGCTGGCGCGGGCGACCCGCGAGGAGAAGCACGTCCGGGTGGGCGTCTCGCCACGCGGCATCCAGCGCGCCTTCGAGGCGGCCCGCGCGATGGCGCTGCTCGACGGCCGCGAGTACGTCGTCCCGGACGACATCAAGCGCATCGCACAGCCGACGTTCGCCCACCGGCTCGTGTTGACGACCGAGGCGAGCGTCGAGGGCGTCGAGGCGAGCGACATCGTAGCGCGCGTCCTCGACCGCGTCGAGGTCCCCCCGACCTGATTACCGCCAGAGGACGAGCACTAACGCGACACAGCAGCCGACGGCTCCCACCAGGGGGAGCGCTGCCGGCAGATTCGTCACGAAGCCGTCGAGCGCGAACCGCCGGACGGCAAGCGCCGCGGCGAGCGCGCCGACGCCCGTCACCGTCAGGAAGCCCGCCCGGACCGTCTGGACCCCCGTCGTGTCGGCGTACCGCCCGAGTTCGGTCCCCAGCGTGCGACCGTCGCGCCCGAGGTCGCTCGCGAGCAGGGCGGCGGCCACTACGACGGCGACGACGCCGAGCGAGGTGGACCGACCGGCCGCCAGCCCGGCGGCGACGAACAACCCCGCGCCCGCGAGTGCTGCACCCGGCTGTGCCCGAGTGAGGAGTCCGAGCCGGAGCAGCAGCGACAGCCCGGCGAGCAGAGTGAGGGTGACGAGTAGCGTCGCGACAAACAGCGTCGCGAGCAGCGTCCCGGGCCCGTAGAAGCTGACGATGCCTCCGGCGAGCTGTTCGAACTGCCCGCTGAACTGGCCGAGCCGACCGGCGATGCGAGCGATGAGCGACGGCACGAGCCCGGGAGCGGCAACGACGGTCGCCGCGAGCGCCCCGATACCGGCGAGCCACGGGAGCAGCGGAACGACCGTCTCGGCCGTCGACTGCCGAATGAGCCGGCGAAGCTGCGCGAGCAGGAGCGCGGTCGCGACCGCCCCGACCATCGCGCCGACGGCGAGCCACCGGAGCAGGCTGGTCGAGGCGACGTCGAAGAGGAATCGGGCGGGCGTCGGCCCGAGCGTGGAGACGACCACGGCCGGCGAGACGACGAAATCGGCGATGGCGAGCAGAGCGACCGGGATGAGCGCGAGCAGACCGACCGTCGAGAGCGTCGAGACGACGGTCGCGACGAGCTCGCTCGCACGGTCGTCGTCCACTCCGTCGGCGGTCGCGAGGAGCTCCGCGACGGGAAGCCGGGCGAGGAGACTCCGGACGCCGAACAGCCCACCGAGCGCGAGCACGGCGAACGTGGCGACGGCCACCTCGGCCGCAAGCCCCTCCACGCCGGTCGCGACGACGGCCGGGCTGGGCGGCGAAAGCAGTATCGTCGCGAGCGCGTCGACGCCGGTTCCGAGCAGCCGGACGAGATCGACCGTCGGCGGCACAGCCGGGGAGGAGAGCACGGCCACCCCGCCGACGACGAGCACGTACGCGGTCGCCGGAATCGCGAGCTTGGCGACGGTCCAGAAGCCGTGGGAGACGTTCTCGGGTTCGAGCGTTCGGCCGGTCGCGAAGCTACCGAACAGCGCGACGGTACAGGCCGCGACGACCAACAGCGCGAGCACGAGCCGAACCGCGGCGAGCGTGAGCTGTTCGAGCGTCCGCGTCGCCAGCAGGCTGCCCGTCTCCGCGAGGGCAGTCTGGAGGACGGTCGCGCCGACCGCCGCGCCGACGGGGACGAACAGGAGCGTTCCGAGCGCGACGGCAGCCGGCCGGTAGCGGTCGCGCGCGAGCAGCCACAGCCCGGCGGCCCCGCAGGCGGCTCCGACGACGGCGGTCGGCACGACCTGCCGGACGCCGAGCCGTCCGAGCAGGAAGACGACGGCCGCGAGCGTGACGACGCCGACGAGCGCGCGGGCGAGCCGCGGCGGCTCCCACACCCGGTCGGGAAGGTCGTCGGCGCTCATCGGCCGACCACCTGCTGGAGCGACTGGTCGAGACTCGCCCGGAGCGGCTGGTCGCGGCTCCAGTTCACCGTTTCGATACCCGCACGCCGGAGCGTCTGGAGCCGCGTCTCGCGTTCGAGCGCGGCGACGGTCCCGCCCGTCGTCGCCCGGCTCGCGTGTTCGGGCGTGATGACGGTCGTCTGGTGGCCGTGAGCGTTGAGCCGGCTCGCGAACTCGACGGGCCACTCGTCGGCGAGCGGCGAGCAGACGATGACGTGCGTGTTCGGCTCGATGCGCGCGAGCAGTCGCTTCTGGTGGGTCTCGGTCAGCCGGCGCGCGCTGCCCGCGTGGTCGCTCGCCTGCTCTGCCTGTTCGAAGACGGCGGTCGGGTCGCGGGGCGTCGTCTCGTCTGCCCACGAGATTCCGTCCCGCGAGTCGGCCGTGAGCACCGATTCGGGGAGTCCGAGCGCGGCCGCCCCGACCGTGTGGCCGGCATCAGTCAGCGCGTCGTACAGCAGTCGGCCGGCGTACGCGACCGTCTCGGTTCCGGTCGGGTAGCCCGGTTCCGGCACCTGTCGTGTCGGCGGGCGACAGTCGAGCAGCAGGAGGACGCGCAGCGACCGCTCCTCGCGGTACTCGACGGTCGCCAGCTCGCCGGTCTTGGCGTACTGTCGCCAGTCGATGCGGTTGACGGGGTCGCCGTGCTGGTACTCGCGGACGGAGCGAAACTCCAGTCCGTTGCCGGAGTCGTCGGTGCCGAGGGTCCCGACACGGAGCTGTGTCACGTCCGACTCCGGGGGAGCCGTCACGCCCCGACAGACGAGTTCGGTCGCGCCGGCAGCCGTCACCTGCAGCGTCTCCTCGTCGTCGCCGAGCGAACTCCGCACTCGGATGTCGACGGGGTCGTACTCGTAGCGGCCGCGCTTGGCGATGAACTCGTAGCTGATTGTGGCCGTCGAATCCGGCCGGAGCGTGACCGCACCGCGGGGAGAGCCGTCGACGACCGTCAGCGGCTCCGGCACCGGGTCGACAAAGCGGAGGTCCGCGACCGGGGAGTCCCCTTCGTTCGTGACGGAGACGGTGACCGTGGCGCGCTCACCGGGGGCGGGATTGCTCGGCTCCACGGCCCGAGTCACCCGGAGGTCGGTCCGCGGAACGGCGCTGAGTTCGGCCGCGAGGAGATACGCGAGCGGGACGACGGCGGCGAGTAGAGCGGTCGGCGCGGCGAGCAGGAGTCCGACCGCGAGCAGAAAGAGGGTCCCCCCGAGCGCGAGCGCGCGGGTCACGGTTCACCCTCCCGGAGCGCGTCGATGGCGGCGACGGTCGCTTCGACCCGCCGACGGTACTCGGTCTCGGGGTCGAGCCACCGGCGGAGTCGCTCGAACAGCGTCGGGGACACGTCGCTCCCGAGAAAGACGGCTGCGGGACGGTTGTCTGTCCACGTACCCGTCGCGACCGCCTGTTCGGGGTCGCCGTCGCTCGCCGCCCGGACGTGGTCGACCGCGACGGGGCGGAGCCGTTCACGCAGCCTGGCCGGCTCGTCGTCGAGTCTGTCGAGCGTCGTATCGAACCCCGCTCCAACGCGGTCGTGTCGCTCGACGGTCGCGATTTCTGGCGGGGCCTCGCGGTACCGGTCGAAGGTCGGGTCCTCGTCGGTCGGCGGGGACGTGAACAACAGTATCGCGGCGAGCACGAGACCGAGACCGACGCTCACGCCGACGCCCAACAGCTTCGGGTCGACGTTGGCCGCCGCGTCGATTGCCCGTCTCGCCGGGGGGAACTGAAGCGCCGCCTCCGGTGCGAGCGTCGCCGCGCCGACGGCGACGGTAAGCAGCACGAACAGCCCGCCGAACAGCTGTTGGAGCCGTGAGAGCGCCACTACGCGCCACCTCCGTCCTCAGCCGAGTCATCGGCGGCGAGGTGCGTCTCGACGGCGTCGAGCGCCTCGGTTACAGCCGCGCGCTCGGCGTCGGGGTCGAGCCGGCCGTACTCGACACCTCTGAAGGCATCACGGAGGGTTCGGACGGCGTCGGGCGGGAGACCGTCGGTGTGAATCGCGTGTTCGGCAATCTCACCCGGCGTCCGAGTGCTCGGCGTCCGGACCGAGGTGCGTGCAACGAACCGGTCCCAGTTCTCTCGGAGCGTCCGACGGGAGTCGGTGACGGTCGCCTGCGCTCCCCCACCTGCACCGACGGGAGTCTCGCGTGTCGCGACCTGCTGGAGTCGCGTCTCCTGTTGACTCACCCACGCCCGGAGGCGGGCGAGGAGTCGTCGGAACACGACCTGCGGCGGGTCCTGCCGGTCGATGAGCGCCCGGAGTTCGGTGATGACCGTCCGGACCGACGCGTACACGCGAGTCACGGCTGCGACGGCGACAGCGACGACGCCGTGGACGAAGCGGCTCGCGAGCCGGTAGCCGCGGGCGAGCACGTCACGCGCGGAGGCGTCGATGCGCCGGCGGGCGACGGCGAGTGCCCCGGCGAGCAGGGCGAGGGGAACGAGCGCGACGGCGAGATTTCGGTAGAGTCCCGCGACGGTCGTCGAGACCGACTGCCCGAACTGCCGGGCCGTGACCGTCACGCTCGCGGCGAGGGGGAGCCGCGCGGTCGCGAAGCCGTCCGGCCCGGTCGTGACCGTCCGGTCGCCGACGGTGACCGGGACGCCACCGACGCCCGACCCGGCGAGCGTCACGTTGGCCGTCGCCGTCGAGAACGGGAGCGCAAGCGGGAGCGACGGCGACACGTCGACGCGCAGCGGCGCGAGATCGAGGGTCGCGTTACTCGAGAACTCACCGCGAGAGACGGTGTAGGTGACGTTTCCGGGAGTCGTCGGGAGTCGGAGACTCGTCCGGCCGCGGTCGTCGGTCGTCGCGACCTGCTCCCCGTCGCGCACGACGGTCGCGTCCCGAACGGGGACGGAGCCGATTGTCGCCACGAGCGTCACCGTCGCGTTCGTGCGCACTCGTCCAGAGAGCGTGATGTTCAGTTCGCCCTCCGTCGGAACGGTTGTCGTCTCGCCGTCCGGCTGTGTCACGGGCGACGCGACGGCGTACTGGCGGTCGCCTGGCGGCGGTACTCGGTCGGCCGCGAGTCTGGCGGGCGGCTGGATGGTGATGGTCAACTCCCGCGTGTACGGGATGGTGGCGACGACCGTCCCGTCGGCGTCGGTCGTGCCGACCGTCTCGCCGTTGAAGAGGACGGTCGTGTCCGGAACGGGAACGCTCGACGTGTCGTATATCCACTGCTGGTCGTCCGGCGCGAGTCGCTCGACCGTGACCTCGACCGTCGCACCCGGGACGGCACTGCGATTCAGGCTCACGTTGTACTCAGGGCCGTCCGTGGGTGTCGGCGTGGGTGTCGGCGTCGAAGTAGCCGGCGTCGTCGGCGTGGAGGTCGGCGTCGTCGGAGTTTCCGTGGCCGTCTCGGTCGGCGTTCTCGCCGCGGTCCCGTCTGGCGACTCGGTCACCGTCGTCGTGACGGGAATCGGCGTCTCGGTTCCCGTCGGCTCGTCGGCGTTGCGCGTGATTTCCTCGCCCGGACTGCCCGACTCCTCGACGGTGTACTCGCCCGACAGTTCGCCGGCTTCAGCGGCGAGTCGCTCGTCGCCCGGCGTCGGGTCGAACTTCACCCAGCCGACTCCCTCGAAGTACACCTCGACCCACGCGTGGGCGTTCATCCCGCGGACGGTGTAGCTCGTCTCGCCGGTCTTCTCGCCGCTGGTGTAGCCGACGACGTAGCGGGCCGGGATGTCATCGGCACGCAGCGCGGCCGTCATCGCGGTCGCGAAGTACTCACAGTACCCCTGTTCCATCTCGAGGATGAACTGCGAGGCGATATCGTCGGACGGCGCGGTCGTGTTCAGCGAGTACTCCTTGTTGGTTTCGAGCCACTGCTCGATAGCGACGGCCGTCTCGTAGGGGTTCTCCGTGTCCGGGGTCAGGCCGTTGACGAAGGGTTCGAGTTCGCTCTGTGTCGAATCGGGCAGTTGGGTGTAGCGGTCGACAACGTCGTCGGGGTACGCACGGTCGGTGGCCAAGAGCACGGACGGGTCGCGCTCGGGGACGATAGACCGGCCCGCGTAGACGGTTCCCGGCTGGAGCGACCGGCTCGCTCGGAGCGCGAGCGACTGGGACTGTAGCTGTGGGTCTCGTGCCGAGAACTCGACCGACTGGGGCTGCCAGCCCGTCGGCACTGCCTGTGCCGACTGGCGGAGCCGGACCCGGTACTGAATCTCCTCGCCCGGCAGCGCCGGCGGCTGTATCGGCGGGTCGTACGCCGTCGGCGGGGTAGTCTGGCTCCACGAGTCGCCGGTGTACTCGTCGTACGCTCCGGTTCGCCAGTAGGTGCTCGCGTCGCTCTCGACGGTGAAGTGCGTCTCCGTTCCCAACTCTTGGTACGGGTTCGAGCTGTTCTCGCCGGCGAGCGAGCCACCGATGCCGGTCGTCTCGGTCGGATTCAGCGCGCCGAGTCCTCCCGCACCGCCGGCGGCCGACTGCGCCCCACTGCTACCAGCCCCGCTCGTCGGTGCGCCGCCGGGTGTCGGTATCGGCAGTGCACGCCCGAACACCGAGCCAGAGAGTCCACTCCCGAGCAGGAGCGGCGCGAGGCCGGCAGCGAGGACGACGGCAACGACACAGGCGACGGTGAGTATCGACCGCCCGAGTTCGCGGCCACCACCATCGGTCGTCGTCCGCCCGCTCATCGTGACTGGCGACGACAGGTCAGTCGAAGCGGCTGCGCGTTCATACGCTACGGGAGACTGAAGCCGCAAAGAGTGTTGTGCCGCTCGTCACTCCTCGTCGTCGAGTTCGAGGTCGGCGACGATGTCGTACGGATGGCTCCCCTTTCGGATGCCGTCGAGCATCGCGAACGCCTCGCCGGGCGCGAGGAAGTGGCGACACACCGCGTAGCCGAGTCGGCTCGGCTCTAACCCCTCGATGAAGCCGAACTCCAACAGCTTCCCGAGGGCGTGTTTCGTCGGTATCTCGCCGACCATCCGGTCGTTGAGTCGTTTGGCCTCCGTTCCCGCGACGACGAGATTCGCCAGCGTCTCCTCGACCGCCGAGGACTCGTCGTACGTCGTCCGGACCGACTCCATTTCCCCTTTCAGGAGTTTGAACGCCACCTCGTCTTCGGTCATCTCCTGTGAGCCGTGATAGGAGCCGTCCGGCTCCACGAGCAGGTAGACGGTCCCCTCGTCGTGGTAGTCCGGTCGGCCGGCCCGGCCGAGCATCTGCTCGAACTCCTGGACCGAGAGCCACTCGATACCCATCGCCAGCGAGTCGAAGATGACCTGCGAGGCCGGGAAGTCGACGCCCGCCGCGAGGGCCGCCGTCGTCACGACCGCCGCGAGGTCCTGGTCGCCGAACTTCCGTTCGACCGTCTTCCGGCGGCCGTAGTCGAGGCCCGCGTGGTACGGCGCGGCGTCGTACTCGAGCTTTCGGGCGATCTCGTGACACCGCCGCCGCGAGTTCGTGAAGATAATCGTCTGGCCGCGGTACCCCTTCGAGGACTTCTGGTCGAAGGCGCGACGGACGAGCTTGTTCTCGATTCGGGGCTTCTCCTGGCCGTCTGCGAAGGTGACGTGGCGCTCGATGGGAATCGGTCGCTCCTCGAACTCGACGAGATTCGCCTCCAGCTGTCCGGCGAGCTCCTCGGGGTTACCGACCGTCGCCGACAGATACACCCACTGGGTCCCCTGATTGCGCGACTCGGTGTAGTGTTTCAGCCGGGAGATGAGCCCGTCGAGGCGGTGGCCGCGGCCCTCCTCTCCGAGCGTGTGTACCTCGTCGATGACGACCGTCCCGATGTCGCCGAGGTCCTTCCCGGTGCGGAGCGCGTGGTCGATACCCTCGTAGGTGCCGACGATGATGTCGGCGTTCGGGTCAAATTGGTTGCCGTCGTCGGCGATGCGCGAGGAGCCGACCCGGATGGACACGTTCGCGATGTCGCCGTACTCGTCTTTGAAGTCCTCGTGTTTCTGGTTCGCGAGCGCGACGAGGGGGACGAGAAACAGCATCTTCCCCTGCCCGTTGAGCACGCGGTCGAGACCGGCCATCTCACCGATGAGCGTCTTCCCCGTCGCCGTCGCCGAGACGATGAGCTGGTCTTGCCCGTCGGTCGCGCCGTGGTCGACGGCGAGACTCTGGACCGGAAGCAGGGTATCGAACCGCGATTCGAGCTTCGACTGGATACCCGGGTGAAGCGACAGCGAGTCGGTCGAGACGAGTTCGACCTCGTCGGTCGTCGCGGAGACGGTATCGAACCGCGTCACGTCGGGGTCGAGGGTCCCCGAGAGCAGGTCCGTAATCTGTTCTAAATCCTGTACGTCGAGCAGCAGGGCTTCGAGGCGGTCGCGCGCGCCTGACCGAAGGCCACGGAAGTTCGCCTCCCGGTCGAGTTCCCGCATCGCGCAGTCGAGACAGATGTGTTCGTCGTCGACGCGGATGGCGCTGTCTTCGGTCAGCGGCGAGTAGCGACCGTCGTTCGCACAGTAGCGGCAGGTCCGGACGGCTTTCACCTTCTCGTCGAGCTGGTAGCCGCCGAACATCTCGCGCAGGCGGTCACGGCCCTCGCGAGTCGTCTGTTGGGAGATGCGGATGCGTTTCGCGCGGCGCGCGATTTCGACGAACTGGTCTGGCGGGCGCGGCTCCTCGTCGCTACCGGCCTTGACGCGCAGGCGGGCGGGTCGCGGACCGGCGCTCGTCTCCTTCAGTTCGAGTCGGCCGTGGAGCATCCGCTCGCCGTCACGCTCGACGGCGACGGTGAAGTCGCCGTCGCGGCGTTCGTGACAAAAGAGCGTATCGACGCCGGCGACCTGCTGAGACACACCGGAACTGGGTCACCGGGCGGCAAAACGTCTCCGACTCTACCGCAGTTCGATGGTGTCGTCGCCGTTCGGCACCGCGCAGATGAACGCGCCCGGCTCGTCACCCTCGTTGCGGTACCAGTGGACCGCCCCCGCCGGGACGTGGACCGAATCGCCCGCGGAGACGGTGTACTCCTCGCCCTCGACGGTTTCACCGTCTCCCGGCGGCGTCTCCGAGGCCGGTTTGATTCCGACGACGTACTCCCCGGCCAGCACGTACTGCTCGTGTTCGATCTCGTTGGTGTGTTCCGGCACCGTCGCGCCGGGGGCGAGTTCGAACCGCCGCAGCGAGAGGGTCGGCGTCACGTCCGGGCCGAGCAGGACACCCTTCGATAACCCCTCGGCGGCGTCGACCGATTCGTACTCGATATCCGCGCCGCGAACGACGTGTCCGTCTGTCATACCGGACGGTCGCGGGCGAGCGAGGAAACGGTGTCGGCGGGCCGCGGCGGTAATTAAGTGACCCGAGCTACTACGTCGCGTATGCGAAGTTTCCGAATCGGGCGGCTGTTCGGTATCCCCATCGAGCTCGATTTGACGTTTCTTCTCATCCTCCCGCTGTTTGCGTATCTCATCGGGACCACGCTCGGCGAGTACGCCTCGCTCATCAACGACGTGCTCGCGCCGACGAACCTCGTCGAGGTGTCGGCGCTCACCGGCGACTCGACCGTCGCGCTCGTCGTCGGGCTGCTTGCCGCGGTCGGCCTGTTCGTCGGCGTCATCATCCACGAACTCGGCCACTCGCTCGTGGCGATACGCTACGGCTTCCCCATCTCCTCCATCAAGCTGTGGCTGTTCGGCGGCGTCGCCCAGCTGAGTGAGATGCCCGAAGACTGGAAACAGGAGTTCAACATCGCCGTCGCCGGTCCCATCGTCAGCGTTCTGCTCGGCGTCGTCTCCTACGTCGCCTTCACCGCCGTACAGCCGGGCGGTACAGTCATCGCGGCGCTGCGCTTCCTGCTCGCGTATCTCGCCGTCGTCAACGTCGCGCTCGCTATCTTCAACATGCTCCCCGGCTTCCCGATGGACGGCGGCCGCGTCCTCCGTGCGCTGCTCGCGCGCAGTCGCCCGTACGCGCAGGCGACTCAAATCGCCGCAGAGGTCGGCAAACTGTTCGCCATCGGGCTCGGCCTATTCGGGCTGTTCAGCGGCGGCGGGCTGTTCCTCGTCGCCATCGCCTTCTTCATCTACATCGGTGCCTCCTCGGAGGCACAACGCACCATCATGGCCGCGGCCTTCGACGGCGTCACCGTCCGGGACATCATGACACCCGGCGAGGATCTCAAGACCGTGACGCCGGACACCTCCGTCGCCGACCTGCTCGGTCGGATGTTCACCGAACGCCACACCGGCTACCCAGTCGTCGAGAACGGTCGGCCCGTCGGCGTCGTCACCCTCGGCGACGCCCAGTCAGTCAAGGAGGTCGAACGCGACGCCTACCAGGTCGAGGAGGTGATGAGCCGCGACATCGAGTCGGCCAGTCCCGACACGAGCGCGATGGACGCGCTCGAACAGATGCAGGAGGCCGGCGTCGGTCGCTTGCTCGTCATGGAGGACGGCGAACTGGTCGGGTTGCTCTCGCGCACCGACCTGATGACCGCCCTCGACATCATCAAGGAGGGCGGCGCTGTCTCGCGGTCAACCGACAGTCCGCGCCCGGCGCTCGGCCGCACGAACTAAATTACCGCCCTGAGGGCTCCGGAATCGACGCCCCCGTGTTCGACCAGTCGGTGGCAGTCGACACACAGCGAGCAGACGTTGTCGAGCGTGTGTGCATCCGCGACTGTGAGCCGTGGCTCGTCGAGAAACGCCCGTACCGGGATGATATGGTGTACGTCGGGGTTCTGTCCCAGTTCCTCGGCGTCGGTTCCACACAGCACGCAGGCGTAGCCGTCCCGTTCAAGCGCGAGCCTGCGAACCTCGCGCCACCCCGGACCGTACGGACCTGTGGGACCACCCCGCCAGTTCGGATGCCCCTCGCCCGTGAACGCCGCCGAGAGCCAGTCGGCTCGACACGACTCACCACAGAGATTCGCCGTCTCGTTCACCTGCGCTGGATACCGTTCGAACGGCTCGCCACACTCGTCGCAGGTGATGGTCGCCGGTCCGCCGGTGTAGTTTGGATTCGACTCGCCGGTGAGCGTCGGCGGCTCCTGCCACTCGTTCGTTGCGACACAGTCACCGCAGAATCGGCCCTTCTTCGCTGACGGGTAGTACTCGAAGGTCGCGTCGCATCGCTCGCAGGTCGTCTGCGCTTTGGCGTCGGAGTAGTTCGGGTTGTTCTCGCCGGCCATCGACGTGGCTGATTCTCGACAGGTATCAGAGCAGTATCGCTGTTCGTGTTCGTTGTAGAAATCATCACCACACGAATCACACTCACGATTCGGCAGTTTCTCACCATGGAGGTGTGCGTGATGGACGCGCATTCCGCGACTCGAATCGAACGCCCTACCGCATTCTGGACAGAATTCCGGCATATTGGTACAAATATTCTAGATTGTAATTAAGGCTCGCCAACCGGAGTGAAAGTGAATGTGAGCACAGAACTACTCGCCGTCGAAGATATGTAAGAAATTTGACATAGTCCAGGCGCGGGAATTGAACCCACGTCATCACCACCACAAGGTGATAGGATACCACTACCCCAGCCCGGACACGCAGTTACAGATTCGTGGCGGCGTTTGAATACCTTACGAAACGCCCCTCACTCGGGGAGGGCGTCGTCGAGCGCGACGGCCGGGTGGACCGGCTCCTCGTCGAACGATTCCAGCTGCGAGCGACAGGAGGCACCCGGCGCAACGACGCGGTTACACTGCTGGGCGGCGACCTGTTCGGCCAACTGCTCGCCGATTTCCCGACTCATCGAGTAGTGTTCCGTCTCGTAGCCGAAGGAGCCGGCCATCCCACAGCAGGTCGAATCGACGGGCGAGACGCCGTAGCCCGCCCGCCGGAGCACGCCGACAGCGTGGTGGTCCTTCTTCTTCGCCTTCTGGTGGCAGTGGCCGTGGTAGGCAAACCCCCCGTTCCCGGCCCAGTCGGCGTTCTCGTCGAGCCGGAAGGCGTCGAGATACTCACACAGCCCGTAGCTGTTGTCGGCGAGGGACTCGACGTGGTCGCGCGCCTCGTGGTCCGACGGGACGAGGTCGAGCGCGTCCGACTGGAACATCACGGCGTCCGAGGGCTCGATGAGGACGACATCCTTGTGTTCGGCGTCGGGGGCGATGGTGCGGGCGTTCTCGACCATCTCCTCGCGGGCGGTGTCGATGAATCCTTTCGAGTAGGCCGGGCGGCCGGAGTCGCGCACGTCGGCGAGTTCGACGCGGACGTTGGCGGCCTCAAGCACGCGCACGGCTGCCTTCCCGACTTCAGGGTGGTTGTAGTTCGTGTACGTGTCCGGAAAGATGACGGCCGTGCGGTCGGCCTCGCGTTCGGAGACCGTCGAGCCGCGGTTCGCGAGCCACGTCGCGAAGTTTTCGCGCTCGAAGGTGGGGAGGTCACGGTCGCTCTCGATGCCGAGTTGCGACTCCATCAGCGTGCGTACGCCGGGGAGTTTCGTCCCGAGATTCGACAGGGGCGCGAACATGCTCCCGAGCCGGGACAGCGAGTCGATGTTCGCGAAGATGCGGTCGCGCAGGCTCGCGCCGTCGCGCTCGTGGCTCGCGTGCTCCACCTCGGCTTTCATCTTCGCCATGTCGACGCCGGAGGGACAGTCCACCTCACACCCCTTACAGCCGACACAGAGGTCCATCACCTCGGCGCCGAACTCCGAGCCGAGGAGTTCGTCCTCGTCGAGCGAGCCGTTCATCGCCGAGCGGAGTAGATTCGCCCGACCGCGCGTCGACTGAATCTCCTCTTCGGCGGCCCGGTAAGTCGGACACATCACGCCACCGGTCGTAGACTGCGGCCCGCGACAGCCGCCACAGCCGTGACACAGCTCCACCATCCCCTGAAACCCGTTCTCGTTTGCCCACTCCAGGGCGGGGTCGAAGCCGGTCTCGAACTCGTAGCTCGGCGAGAATCGGAGGTCCTCGGTCATGTCGTGGGAAGCGACTGCGGTGCCGGACGGCTCCTCGTCGGGCAACACGCCACAGATGTTCCCCGGGTTCAGGAGCCACTTCGGGTCGAAGGCGGTCTTTAGATCCCGGAAGACGCCCCACAGTCGCTCGCCGTACAGCTTCCGGTTCCACTGGGTGCGGGCGCGACCGTCCCCGTGCTCGCCAGAGACGCTCCCGCCGTACTCGACTACGAGGTCGGTCACGTCGGCGGCAATCCCTTCCAGTTGATCGACGCCCTCGACGGTCTTGGTGTCGACGAGCGGGCGGACGTGGAGCACGCCCGGCCCCGCGTGAGCGTAGAAGGAGGCGTTGGTGCCGTGGTCGTCAAGCACGTCCTGGAACGCTTCGACGTACGCCGGGAGGTTCTCGACCGGAATCGCGCAGTCTTCGATGAACGAGATGTGTTTCGCGTCGCTGGTGCGCGAAAGCAGGATTGGCATCCCGGCTTTCCGCATCTTCCAGAAGGTGGCGCGCGCATCGGCGTCGTGAGCCTCCATCGCGTGGCTGGCGTACCGGCGCTTGTTCGTCGTCACGCGGTCGGTGTTTGCCGTGACCTCGGTCTCGACGTTCCCGACGCGGTCGGCTACGAGGTCGGCCACCTGCTGGCGGCCGTGGTCGGCGTTGTCAGCGTAAAACTCCACGAGCAGGACCGAATGGGTGTCTTCGGGAAGTAGCCCGACAACCTCCTCGAACTTCGGCGCATCGCGCGCCAGCTTGAGCAGCACGTCGTCCATCACTTCGACGGCACACGGACCGTGGTCGAGGATGGGCGCGACATCCTCCATCGCGTCGAGAAGAGAGTCGTAGGTGAGCAGGGCGACGGCCTTCGTCTCGGGTTCGGGTTCGAGCGCGACGGTCGCCTCGGTGACGACCGCGAGCGTCCCCTCGCTCCCGGCGAGCAGGCGGGCGAGATTCACCGTGCCGGCCTCGCTGTCGGGGTCGGTGCCGGTGCCGTCAGCGAGCGGGCGGGTCCCCCGTGCGTCCTCGACGAGGGCATCGAGGTTGTAGCCGGAGACGTTCCGCTTCAGTCGCGGGTACCGGCGGTCGATTTCGGCGCGCTCCTCCTCCAGTATCTCCAGCACGGACGCGTAGATCCGCTCGCGGATATCGTCGCTCGTCGGGTCACCCGCCTCGCGAAGCGTCTCGATTTCCACCTCGCCGAACGTCGTGACGGTGCCGTCCGCGAGCACGGTCTCGACTTCTTCGATGTAGTAGTCGGTCTTCCCGTAGACGAGCGAGTGGGCACCGGTGGAATTGTTGCCGATAGCGCCACCGAGCGCGCTCTTGTCACCCCACGCCGGGTCCGGGCCGAAGGTGAGTCCGTGCTCCGCGGCGGCCTCGTTGAGTTTCCCGAGCGTGATGCCTGCCTCGGCGGTCGCGGTCTCCGTCTCGGGGTCGATACTCGCCTCGTCCATGTACCGCGAGAAGTCGAGGACGACTGCCTCGTTCACTGTTTGGCCGGCGAGCGAGGTACCGCCGCCCCGCGGGAGCACCGGAATTTCGTGTTCGAAGCAGTACTCCACGACGGCAGACACGTCGTCGGTCGAGCGCGGGAGCACGACGCCGATTGGGAGCCGTTCGTACGCGCTGGCGTCGGTGGCGTACAGCTGTCGCGAGTAGTCGTCGAATCGCACGTCGCCGTCGACGAGGGGGGTGAGGTCGTCGACGAGGTCGGGGCGGTCCACCTCGCCGCCGGTGTAGTCGTACGCGTCTGTTCCGTCGGCCGGAACAGTGTCGTGGATTGCCATTACGTGGCCGTTAGTCGTCACCAGCATAAACGCCGGCCTCGCGGTGATGTCTCGGAGAGCGGAACGCTTTCGCCGCTGGCTCACCGAGTTCGGGCAACTGTGGCCATCACGGACAAAATCTATCTGAAAAACCACCGCCAGATCGCCTCCCAGCTGGAAACGTCCATCCCGAAGAGCGCGTTCTCCGGAGCCACGCTCGACCTGCTGTTTCAGGGTGAGAACCTCGCACAGCTCAACGAGACGACACAGGAGCGCGTCCTCGATTTCGCGACCGACTTCCTCGATTGCGACTGCCAATCGAACCCCCACTGTGGCCACCCCGAAGAGAAGTTCATCCGGTATCTGCTCGAACTCCGCGAACAGGGGCTCGGTCCCGACGCCATCGTCGACGTGATGGGTGACGATTACATGCTGTACGCCTACTCCGGGGACATCCTCTCGTTTCTCGACGACTCGGTCCGGACGCTGGAGGCGGTCGAGTCGCTCGCCGACGTGGACGGGAACCCCGAGGCCGCGAAACAGGCGCGGACGAAACGACACCAACTCTCGCGGTAGATGAACGGACGAGCTGCCCGCCTCGTCGTCGCCGCGCTCGTCGTCGCGCTGCTCGCGCCCGGTGTCGGCGCGTTCGCTACCCACGACCCGACGAACGCGAAGCCCGGAATCATCACCGGCGACCGGGGCCAGACCGTCGTCGGGATTCAGGGGTTTCACTTCCGTGGCGGCAGCGAGAAGACGCAGGCGCGGCTCGTCTCCATCGACGACGACACGGTCGACTGGCAGTACAGCGAGCAGACGTTCGGCGAAACGTGGTTTTACGACGTGGACCCGCTCGCGAACGGGAACTTCCTCGCGACCACGGCCCGCAACGGCCAGACGATTATCTTCGAGTTGGACCCCGACACGCGTGAACGCGTCTGGACCGAGCGGTTCGACATCGAGGACACCCACGACGCCGACCTGCTCCCGAACGGCGACCTCGTCGTCGCGAACATGCGCGCGACGACCGACGGCGTCCCCGACGACAAGGTGTTCATCTACAACCGGACGACCGACGAGCGCACGTGGGAGTGGCGGTTTCGCGACCACTACCCCGAATCCACCGACGGGGGCTACGACGAGGACTGGACCCACGTCAACGACGTGGATTACATCGGCGACGACCAGTTCCTGCTCTCGCCGCGCAACTTCGACCAGGCGATCGTCGTGAACCGGTCGACGGGCGATATCGACATGCGTCTCGGTAGCGACGGCGACTACGACACGCTCCACGAGCAGCACAACCCCGACTACCTGACGAACGCGGAGGGGACACCTACGCTGCTCGTGGCCGACTCCGAGAACGACCGCATCGTCGAGTACGAGCGCGAGGGCGACGGCTGGAACCGGACGTGGACCGTCGGCACCGAGGGGAGCCTGAACTGGCCACGCGACGCCGACCGGCTCCCGAACGGAAACACGCTCGTCACCGACTCGCTGAACCACCGCGTCATCGAGATCACGCCCACCGGCGAAATCGTCTGGGAGTACTACGTCACGTGGGGACCGTACGACGCCGAGCGAGTAGGTGCGACGGACGACGGCAACTGGACCGGCGGCTCGGCGCGCTCACCGACCATCGCTGACCTGAACGCGACCGGAAGCTACGCCGTCTCCGGGAGCGCGAACGACCCGCCGATTCCGGGCGAGAACGGACCGAGCGCGTTCCTCGATTCGGTCGGTCTCGACGGGCCGGCCTCGACGTGGGACCACGTCGTCCCGTGGGTGAAGCCGGTGTGGGCGAGCGGGTGGACGTTCCTCGCCGGCGTCGTCGGGCTACTGCTTGGGCTCGCGTGGGGGATAATCGAACTGTGGCAAAATCGCGACCGACTGCGACGGTTAGGCTGATTCGGCCTCGCGGTCGACCCGACCCTGTATCAGATCGCGGAGGTCGTCGGTGTCTTCCACGTCTTCGAGTTCCGAACGCTCGATGAGCGCGGTGTCGTCGACCGATTCGCGGCCGCCCGCGCGGTCGTCGACGACGTAGACGGACTGTATCCGGATGATAGTCCCGAGCGAGGACATGATCTCGGCGCGCTTCTTGGCCGTCCGGGTGAACGAGGAGTGGCCGGTCAACAGCGACTCCGCCGGGTCCTCGTCCTCGGAGACGGTCTTGAACGGGGCGCGCTCGGTGGGGTGCACGTCGTAACCGACCCGGGTGAGCACGGTGACGATAGCATCGTCGTCGGGGTCGTGTTCGGGCGGCTCGCTCGTGTCCTCCTCGGCGAGTTCGTCCGCGCCGTCGAGTACGTCGACGGGCGAGGAGAGCGGTTCGTCGAACACCTCCTCCAGCTGGGCGGCGACCTCGACGCTGGCGTTCATACCGTCCTCGTACTTCGAGACGGTGCGCCGTGAGACGCCGAGTTCGGAGGCGAGCCGTCCGAGCGACCAGTCGCGCTCCTCGCGGGCGTCGTGGAGCACGTCGCCGTCGATATCGACGTACAGCCCGCCGGGAGCGGCGTAGATGAGCGGCGGTACTCCCTCGACGAACATGTCGACTGCAGTGTCGGGAGAGATGGCGGGGACGCCGTGACGGAAGTAGACGACGCCCGGCTTGAGGTCCTCGTCGCGGGTGCGGAGCGCGAGGACGAGCGGCGTGGCGTTGAGATAGTGGCCGAGTCGGCGCATCTCCATCCCCGTCGCGGCATCGAAGGCGTCGACGTTGGCGAGCACCTTCACCAAAAGCACGTCCTCGCCACGTCGTGCCGCGAGGTCGAAGCTCTTGGGTCGGACGGCGATGCGGTCGCTGACGGCGAACCCGGCGTCCGACAGCATCGCAGAGATGTTTCCGACCAGTGCTTGCCGTGACATACAGAGGGTATAGTCCGTTCCCCACATAAGAGGGTTGTGGCGTTCTGACAGCGAAACCGCCTTACTCGCCGGCGAAAGAGGGCTGGTATGACCGTCGTGGGTATCGACGACACCGACTCCCGCGAGCGTGGGATGTGCACGACCTACGCGGCCGCCCGCCTCCGTGAACGGGTGGGCGGGCGGTGTCTCCTCGTGCGGCTGAACCCCGCCGTCCCGTACAAGACCCGCGGGAACGCCGCCCTCGCCGTCGTCACCGACAGCGACCCCGAGACGGCCTTCGATGCTGCCCGTGAACTCGTCGAGTCAGACGCCGAGCTCGCGGACGACCGGACGAATCCCGGCGTCGTCGTCGCGTCTGGCTCACCTGCGGACGTTCCGCCCGAGGTCGCAGGCTGGACCGACCGCGCGATGCGCGAGATACTCTCGCCAGAGGCGGCTCGCGACATCTGTGAACGCTACGGCTACCAGACCGCCGGCTGGGAGACCGAACAGGGTCTCGTCGGCGCGCTGGCGGCCGTCGGTGCCGAACGCGCCTGGGAACGCGCGGGAGTCGACACCAGCTACGAGACCATCAGCTACCGCGAGCGCGACCGCTGGGGGACCGACCGCCGTGTCGACGCCGACTCGCTGTTCGCGGCGGCCGACGCCCACTACCCGACGGTGTGGGACACCGTGGACCGAACGACCGGAGACCTCGTCGCCGTTCCCCACACTCCGGGACCGGTACTCCACGCGATTCGGGGTGACGACCCCGACGCCACCCGCGAGTGTGCCCGTGCGGTCGACTCCGAGGCTATCGAGCGTCGGTGTACCTTCGAGACGAATCAGGGGACCGACGCGCACCTCGCGTCTGGGACCCTTGAGACGGCTCGTGACGGCCGAAGCTACCGACTCGACGCCACCGTTTCGACTGCACCTGACACCCGGGAAGGTGGCCACGTCTTCCTCGAACTCGCCGACGGCGAGGCGCGGCTCAATGCCGCCGCGTTCGCCCCGACCGGGCGATTTCGCGACTGGGTGCGCGCGCTTCGAGTCGGCGACGACGTGACCGCCTGCGGCGAGGTGACCGACGGAACCGTGAAACTGGAGAAGGTCGCCGTGCGCTCGCTTCGGGAGACGGAGCGCGTGACGCCGGAGTGTCCCGAGTGTGGTCGCCGGATGGAGTCTGCCGGTCGCGGGCAGGGATACCGGTGTCGCGGCGACTGCGGGACGACGGCTTCCGGGAAGGTGGACCAAGAGATTGCGCGCGATATCGAGGTCGGCTGGTACGAGGTTCCACCCCACGCGAGACGCCACGTCGCTCGACCGCTGATTCGGGGTGGATTCGATGCGCCCGTGCATCCGGAGTCGTAGTGTGGAGCCGATTTTGCGTAGGCTGGCTACTCTGTTACTACCGGCCTGAAAGCCACGGCCGTGTCACGGTGCGGTTTCTCCTGAGCCAAGCAACGAGCGTGGTCGTATTGCCGGGGACGGACGGAGCACCAGAGAATAATCGAGAATCAGTCTCAGCCCTTCAGCCCACTCCCCGTGAGGGGAACGACCACGTCGTCGTCGGGCGAAACGACGCCGCGCGCACGGTACTCTTCAAGCGCCGTCGGCGCGACGGCACACGTCGGCTCGGTGTAGAAGCCGGCGGCGTGAAGCGAATCCAGCGTCTCGCTCACGCGCGATTTCGAGAGGGCGATAGCGTCGCCGTCGGTCGCCTCGATTGCTTCGTGAATCTGGGTCTCGCGGGCGGGGTCGCGAATCTGGATGCCGTCGGCAAGGCCGTTTTCCTCGTCGCTCGGGCCGTGAAGCTCGTCGGCGATGGGGGCGTAGCCGGCGGCCTGTGCGCCGAGCAGTCTGGGCATCGAGTCGGTCCAGCCGGCGCGTTGCAAGGCGCGGAAGCCGCGGTACGCGCCGAGGAAGAGCGTCCCGTGGCCCAGCGGCGTAACGATGACATCGGGAACCTCCCAGCCACGCTGGGCGGCGACCTCGTACGCGAACGTGGCCGTGCCGGCGAAGAAGGCTGGGTTCCACGCGTGGCTCGCGTACCAGCCCGCGCCAGACTCGACGGCCTCGACACAGGCGTCGGTCACGTCGCCGCGGGACCCCTCGACCCGGACGACCTCTGCACCGGCGCGCTCGATGGCCCGGAGCTTCGAGGCCTTCACCGACGCCGGGACGTAGATGCTCGCGTCGATACCCGCGCGGGCGGCGTAGGTAGCGATGGCCGCGCCCGCATTGCCGGAGGAGTCCTCGACGACGCGGTCGACGCCCCGTTCGGCCGCGAGCGAGAGCGTCGTCGTCGCGCCCCGGTCCTTGAACGACCCCGTCGGAAACACGTACTCCAGTTTGAACGCACAGTTCCACTCCGTGCTCTCGGTCAGGGGCGTGAACCCTTCCCCGAGCGAGACCGCGGGACCGGTCGGGAGGAACGACCCGAAGGTCCACAGCCCGCGCGTGGCGTCGATATCGGGTCCGGAATCGGGAAGCGGCTGGTCGGCGAAATCGAGCGGCCCACCGCAGTCACACCGCCACGCCGCGCCGTAGCGGTCGTAGCGGTCGCCACAGACGGAACAGACGAGCATACGAGAGACAGGGCTGTCGGCGGTTTGGTGGTGTCGGTACGCTGTGCGTTAGGGTCAGTACGAGTCGACGCCGGTCCCGACCGAGCAGACGTACTCGCCTTGTGCGACCTGCGGGAGGCGGCGTGCACGCCAGAAGATGCCGCTGCTGTCTGCCGTAACCGACTCTTTGACGGAGCCGAACACGTCGGTAATCTCGAACAGCGTGTCGCCGCGGGCCACCTCGTCGCCGAGTTCGGGATGGAGGTCCACGAGCCCGCCCGCGGGCGAGCCGTACTGGTCGAAGCCGCTGGCGCGGGTCTGTTTCGACTCCGCGACCGTTCCGTCGAGGAAGCCGTAGTCGGTGAGGACGTTCATCATCCCGCGCACGCCGTAGCGAATCGACTCCTCGTCCCAGCCGACCGCGCCTCCGAGTTCGGGATCGATGGTCGGGACGCCCTCGTCGGGGAGCGCGCGGGCGAGCTGGCCGCTCGGGCCGCGCTGGTCGAGGATGTGTCCGCAGTCGAACGTCTTCGCGAGGTCGAGACACTCGCGGTGGAGCCGGTGGCGGCGACCACACCGCACCCGCACCTCGTTGATCATCTGGCTGGTCGACCCCTGATGGAGGTCGACGGCGAGATCGGCACCGACGCCCGCCGAGAAGGTGGCGTGAGCGATGCGCTCGGACGTCGTCCCCGTCTCGTTGCCGGGGTACGCCCGATTCGTCTTCGTGTCGTCGATTGGGTTGCGGTGTTCGGCGACCTGGAAGCCGTACCAGTTCACGATGCCGACGATGAGAATCTCGCCGGCGATGTCGGCGGGGTCGAGCCGGGGGACGAGCCGCTGGACGACCCCGAGCCCGTTGAGCTCGTCGCCGTCAGAAACCGCCTGCACGTAGAGCGTCTTGCCGTCGCGCTCGCCGTTGATGACACAGACCGGGAGCGCGACCTCGGAGCCGTCGCGAGCCTCGCCGACGGTGAGCCGACCGGTGGCCTGCTCACCGGGGGCGGCCGTCGCGGTTCCGAGCGTCGTCATGCTCAAAAATCGGGACCCACGCCAGCATTAACTTACTGATAGCCGACGAGTTACCCGGTGACGACGGTCGCCAGGCACGGTCGTTCGTTCAGCCGCCGATAGCCGAGAGGACGCCGCCCGTACGGACGATGAAGTAGATGACGAACAGCGCGGCGAGTAGGACCTGCAGCGGCCGGATGTCCTCGAACTCGCCGGCTGCGGCCTTCACGATGGGGTAGGTGATGATGCCCGCCGCGATGCCGTAGCCGATGTTGTACGTGAACGGCATGATGAGGACGGTCATCCCTGCCGGGGCGGCGTGGGTCACGTCGTCCCACTGGATGTCGGTGAGGTTGCCGAGCATGATGACCGCGACGACGACCAGCGCGATGTGGCTGGCGTACAGCGGGATGAAGGCCGCGAGCGGGACGAGGACGAGCGACCCGAGGAACAGCAGCGCGACGACGAGCGCCGTCATCCCGGTGCGGCCGCCCTCCTCGACGCCGGTCGCGGACTCGATGTACGTCGTCACCGTCGAGGTGCCGAGCATCGCGCCGACGGTGGTGCCGATACCGTCCGACAGTAGAGGTTTCTCTATCTCGGGGAGGTCGCCGTTCTCATCGAGGAAGCCTGCGGCCTGCCCGACGCCCGTGAGCGTCCCCGCGGTGTCGAAGAAGTCCACGAAGAAGAACGTGAACACGACGAGCGAGAACGCGAACGCGTCGAGGTTCGCGGCCGGGTCGCCGACGAGGCCCGAGACGAACGCGCCGGCGAGCGGCCGGATGTCGTAGTCGGGACTCGTCAGCGCGCTCGCATCGAAGCCACCCTGCTGTATCGCGGGCGAGGCGACGACGCCGGGCTGGACGAGACCGGCGAAGGTGACGACGACGCCCGCCAGGGTGGTCGCGAGGATGCCGATGATGATTGAGCCGCGGACGCCGCGGGCGTACAGCGCGAAGGTGAAGAACAGCCCGACGACGGAGAGGATGGCGACGGGATCACTCGCCACCCCGCCGAGCGTGATGTACGTCGCCGGGTCGTTGACGACGATGCCCATCGCCTCCAACCCGATGATGGCGAGGAACGCGCCGATACCGGCTCCGACGGCGAACTTCACCGGCTCCGGGAACGCCTCGATGACGTACTTGCGGACGCCGGCGACCGTCAGGAGGACGAAGATGATGCCCTCCACGAAGACGGCCGCGAGCGCCGTCTGCCATGGGACGCCGAGCGACCCGACGACGGTGAACGCGAAGAAGGCGTTTAGCCCGAGGCCGGGGGCCTGTGCGAATGGCCGGTTCGCGTACAGCGCCATGACGAGCGTCGCCGTGAACGCCGAGAGGATGGTGATGACGGCGAGTTTCTGCTCGATCTGTCCCGCCGAGAGCCCCTGGATGGCGATGCCGTCGAGGAACTCCGTCTCCGGCTGGTCGGTCATGATAGAGGGGTTCACCACGACGATGTACGACATCGTCAGGAACGTCGTTATCCCCGCCCGTATCTCCCTGTCGAGGTTCGTTCCGTGCTCGGAGAACCCGAAGTACTCACCGAGGGTCTCGCGGATGCCCATGTGGGCAGCACTGCGGGCAGGGTCGTGTTAAGATTTCTCTTCTTATTCGCGTTATTATACACAAGTATGGATAGTCGTGCGGTAGCGCATGACGAGGTTCTCAGACAGCGCGACGACGCTTAACCGCCGAGAATACCGGCCGTCACCGGCTCACAGCGTCGTGAGCGCCCCAACCGGCGCATCGACGCGCGTCTTGGCGCGGTCGATACCTTCCTCACCGGCCGCGATGAGCGCGAACACGCCCGACACGTCTGCGCCGGCGCGCTCGGTGATGTCGAGGAGGAGTTCCTGCGTCTCGCCCGACCGGATGAGGTCGTCGACGACGAGGACGCTGTCGCCCGCATCGATAGCGCGGGCTGGGAGATAGTAGGTGAGTTCGATACCCGAATCGAGCCGCTGGCGCGATTCGATGAACTCCTCGACTGCGGTTTCCTTCGATTTCTTCGCGTACGCGACGGTCGCGCCGAAGTGCGCCGCCATCGCGGCCGCGAGCGTAATCCCGTCCGTCGCGGCCGTCAAGACCACGTCCGGCGTCTCGAAGTCGAAGCTCTCGCCGGCCACGGGCGCGACGAGTTCGAGCAGCGACTGGTCGAAGACGACGCGGGAGTTGTCGATGTAGCCGTCGTCGTCGTGGCGGATGCGCGCTTCGAGCTCGGCTTCGAGCGTGTCGCGGCCGACGCCCCCCACGACGGCTTCGGCGCGCTCGACGCCCGGCAGGACGTGCCCGTTGACGTAGCGATTCAGGTCACCCGCGGGAAGTCCCGTCTCGGCGGCGAGTTCGTCGTACGTCCGGGTCTCTTTCAGCGTCCGCAACACGTCGACCGCCTGCAGCTGCAGGGCGGCCTTCTCTGCACGGTTCATGCAGCTATGCGTCGTTGTGCAACTATGGGGGTTACGGTCTCTTTCAACCGTGAGCTATTCACTCTCGTGGTGTCAGAGCTCGTCGTCGGGGTCGTGGTCGCTCCGGACGCGCTCGACCTCGTGTCGGTAGCGCTCGGGGTCGTCCGCGGCCGAGAGGTCGGTCTCGTCCACGTCCGTGGCGGCGGTCACCGTCACGGCACCGTTGCGAATCGCGGTGATCGGCACCTCCTTGCGGTTGATCTGCTCGCCGTCCGGGGTCGCGTAGACGAGCGTGATGAGATTCCGCGAGCCGTAGTCCCGTTCGACGAGCCAACACTGGACCATACTCTTGGTCGCGCCCCCCGACAGTTCACCCTACCGGTCGCGACACGCTGAAAGCCGCCAGCCCCCTACGGCGGCTGTGAACACCGACGCCGTGCGCGAGCGGGCGAGCGACCTCCCCGACAAGCCCGGCGTCTACCAGTTCGAGCGCGGAGACGCGGTCTTGTACGTCGGGAAGGCCGTCGACTTGCGTGACCGCGTTCGCTCCTACGCCGACCCCCGGGGCGAGCGAATCCGCCGGATGGTCGCGCGCGCAGAGCGCATCGACTTCTCCGTCACGGAGACGGAGACGCAGGCGCTCTTGCTCGAGGCGAATCTCATCAAGCGGTTCCAGCCGAAGTACAACGTCCGGCTGAAAGACGACAAATCCTACCCACTGGTCCAACTGACGGACCACGAGTACCCCCGCATCGAGGTGACGCGCGACCCCGACGACGCCGCGACCGTCTTCGGTCCGTACACGGACAAGGGCCGGGTCGAGACCGTCGTGAAGGCGCTGCGCGAGACGTTCGGCGTCCGCGGCTGCTCGGATTACAAGTTCGACGGCCGCGACCGCCCGTGTCTCGACTACGAGGTCGGTATCTGTACCGCCCCCTGCGTGGATGAAATCGACGCCGACTCGTATCTCACCGACGTGGATTCGGTCCGTCGATTCCTGGACGGGGAGACGGGCGTGCTCGCGGAGCCGATGGAGCAGGCGATGCAGACGGCCGCGAGCGAACAGGAGTTCGAGCGCGCGGCGAATCTCCGCGACCGACTCTCCGTCGTGGAGTCGTTCCACGAGGGCGGCGCGGCGGCGATACAGAGCGACGCGCCCGAAGAGCGGGTCGCCGTGCTCGGAGTGAGTATCGAAGGGAGCGACGCCACCGTCGCGCGCCTCGTCAGCGAGCGCGGCAAGCTGGTGGACCGCGAGCGCCACCGCGTCGCCGCCAGCGAGGTGCGCGAGGTCGCCCCCTTGCTGTCGGCGTTCCTCCCGCAGTTCTTCGCCGAGCGAGACCTCCCCGACGCAGTTCTCCTGCCCGAGCGCCCCGACGACGAGGACGTGCTCGCGTGGCTGGACCGCGAGGGCACGGACGTTCGCGTGCCGGGCGCGGGCCGTGAGGCCACGCTCGTCGACCTCGCGCTCAAGAACGCGCGCCGACAGACCGGCCGCCGCGACGAGTGTGCCCGACTCGCCGAGGCGCTCGGTCTCGACGCCGCCGACCGAATCGAAGGGTTCGACGTGAGCCACGCACAGGGGAAGGCGGTCGTCGGCTCGGACGTGTGTTTCCTCGACGGCGACGCCGAGAAGTCGGATTACCGGCGCAAGAAGCTCACCGACGAGAACGACGACTACGCGAACATGCGCCGACTGCTCCGGTGGCGCGCGGAACGCGCCGTCGAGGGTCGCGACGACCGCCCCGACCCGGACCTCCTGCTCATCGACGGCGGCGAGGGACAACTGGACGCCGCGCGCGAGGCCCTCGACGCCGTGGGGTGGGAGGTGCCCGCTATCGGGCTCGCGAAGGACGAAGAACTCGTCGTCACGCCCGACCGCACCTACGACTGGGCGTCGGACGCCGACCACCTGCGGCTCCTCCAGCGCGTGCGCGATGAGGCCCACCGCTTTGCCGTCGCCTACCACCAGCAGGTCCGCGACGAGGTCTCGACCACGCTCGATGATCTGCCGGGAGTCGGCCCTGAACTCCGGAAGCGGCTGCTCCGTCGGTTCGGAAGCGTCGAGGGAGTTCGCGCCGCGAGTGAGTCGGAACTCGGAGACGTGAAGGGGGTCGGCCCGTCCACCGCGGCGACGATTTCGGCCCGATTGTGACGGTGGGTCGGATTAGTATACCGACCAGCACCGCGCTGTTTGGCCTGAATTCGACAGCACCACCCTGATAGCTTGGCATCGGGGAAACCGCACCGCGACCGCAGCGGTCGCGTCGCGCCACGAGGGCGCGATGGACCGCACCAACCTTTCCCCACACCGCACACGCGCCAGAGGCGCGGTGCGGTAGGCCACCGCCTCGGTTGCTCAATCGAGCGACGCGGTGCGGTGGCATGGCCCGAGCGCGCTTGTCGCGCGAGCCAGCGTGAGGTCGTCGCGAGACCACCGAGCGACGGCGTGTCGGCGCTCGCGCTGACAGCGGATGGGCGACCGTAGGGAGCGAATCGGTTGGGGAGGCGTGTGGGCGGTTCGGGTGGACTGAACGGAGTCCTGAAGGCTGCCACGGCAGACTTCAGGGTCAGCACGACGCTGCGCGTCGTGCCCAGACGGGTGTGTCGCGTTTACTCGGTCGGGACTTTCCGGCTGTTCACAACAGAGCAGTCAGAGCAGTCGAAATCAGAGCCGTCCGAACAACACAGATAGTCCCCATATCTCGGAACGTCGTACAGTGGACGTAGCCCTTTTGCCGTTCAACACCCCAACGAAGACAATGACCGACGAGCACGACGACCATCAGTTCTCGGAAGGTGAGGGATTCGACGACCCCTACGAGGGGTTCGACCTCGACCCGCCCGAACTCAGCGTCGACCCCGGGCAGGTGGACCCGGTCGACTCACGCGTCATCGCGGACACGCTCGACCGTCGCCAGACGGTCGCCGAAGACGTCGACGCGGACGAACTCATCGACGTTGGACTCTCGTACATGGGAATCCAGCGGTACGAGCAGGCGGTCGACACCTTCGACCGCGTGGCCCAGTTCACCGACGACGACTCCGTTCGACAAGAAGCGTGGGTGAACAAGGGAGCCGCCCACGCCGAACTCGAGGAGTGGGAGGCGGCCATCGACTCCTACCGCGAGGCGCTGTACATCGACGCCGAGGGGGAGCACGCGGCGGCCGCAGAGACGAATCTCGCGTACGCGCTCTGGGAGGACGGCCGCACGGAACAAGCGCTCGAACACGCCGAAAACGCCGTCCAGCTCGACTCGCGGAACCCGCAGGCGTGGTACAACCGCGGCTTCTTTCTGCTCGAACGTGGGCTGGCCGAAGAGGCGGTCAACGCCTTCGAGAACGCCCAGCGGCTCGGCTTCCGGTCGCCGGAACTGCTCGAAGAGCTCGCGCGCGCCTACGAGAAGACCGGGCAAGAAGAGCGTGCCGAGGAGCTGGTCGACGAAGCAGAGGAAGTGCGCCAGCAGCGTGAGGAGGAGATGGTGCGGTGAGCATGCTGCTCGTCGAGCGGGAGACGCCAGAAGGCGTGCTCGTGTCCGTCTGTGACGCAGACGACCTCGGCGAAACGTTCGAGGCGGGGGAGGTGTCGATTACCGTCGACCCCGACTTCTACGACGGCGAACCGGCCGACGAGAGCGAGGTGACGGCGGCGCTCGCCCGGTGTACGGTGGCTAATCTCGTCGGCACACGGACGGTCGAGGTGGCAATCGAGGCGGGTTACGTGGCCGAGGAGAACGTCTTGGAGTTCGACGGGAGCCGCCACGCCCAGTATCTCCAGCTGTAGTCGGCGATTATTTGTTATCTCGATGAACACTCCGCCAAGGGCCGCAGTCACCCCCCAGACGTATCTCGTCGCCTCCATCGCTGCGGCCCACGGCTGGGACGTCAAGGTGCGCGAGCGCGATGACGGTGGGACGCGCATCGAGGTGACGGGCGTCGAGATGCCACAGACGCGGCTCATGCAGACGAGCTGAACCGCTCGCCGTAGCGCGCGAAGACGAGGACGCCGACCAGTCCGACGGCCGTCGCGGTCGCGAACGCGACGGTCGGCGAGCGCGCGTACAGGATGCCGCCGACGAGCGCCGACGGTATCGTGAGCGTGTTCCGGATGAGATAGTAGCTCCCCGTCGTTCGACCGGCGGCGTCGCGCTCGGTCGGTCCCGCGATGAGTGCCTTGTGTGCCGGCAGGCCGGCGAATCGAAGCCCGGAGAAGGCGAACAGGAGGACGAACAGCGCCGCCGGCGGAACCCGCGTCCCGGCGATGACGAGTCCGTCCGTCGGCGCGAACACGAGCAGCGCCGGAAACGACGCGTACACGAGGAAGCCGAGACCGACCGCCGATTTCAGCCCGGCGCGGTCTGCCAGCCGCGAGACGGGGAGCATGCTCACGACCGCGACTGCCATCTCGACGGCGAGCAAGACACCGAAGAAGGCCGCCGGTGACAGCGACCCGACCAGCGGTATCGCGACCGGGCCGGCGAGTGCCGCTTCGACGTAGACGACGAAGAAGACGTACACCATCCCGTTGGCGAATCGGACGAGCGTGTCGGCCGCGAGCAAGGGCGGGAGTTCCGAGGGGAGCGAGCGAAAGTCGGCGAGGACGGTCCCGACGCCGGCAAACGAGTCACCCAGCGAGTCGGCCGACGCGTCGTACAGGAGATGCTGGACGAGCGTGCCGACGAGCGCGAACGCGGCCGCGCCGGCGAGCACGACCCGGAAGCCGCGCTCGAACTCGAAGACGGACAACGCGGCGGCGACGAGTAACGGGCCGACGAGGAAGGCGAGCCGACGCAGAGTCTCGGGGGCCGCAAAGCCCGCCGCAAGCTCGCCGGGCCCGCTCGCCTGCCGGACGACGGCGAAGGTCGCACCTAGGCCGAACGACTTCCAACACTGGACCAGAAACAGCCCGACGAACAGCAGGACGGGAATCGTCAGCGAGGGGACGCCGACGGGACCGACCGCGAGCGCGGGGGTCACGAGCGGGGGGATCGCGCCGGCGACCGCCCACAGCCCGAACCCGACCGCAGAGAGCAGGCCAAAGAGCGTGAGCGCGCGCCGCGAGCCGATACGGTCGCTGACGACACCGCCCGGATACGGGTAGACCGCCGAGATGAGATTGCCGAGTGAGCCGAACAGCCCGACGACGACTGGGCCGGCACCGAGCGCATAGAGGTACGCCGCCATGTACTGGTTCGTTCCCTGATAGCCGAGCGAGAAGGCAAACATCGCGAGCGAGAGCACGAGCACGTCACGTTCGAGCGCGAGAAACTGCCGCGCGGCCGCGAACACGCCCGTCTCGACCGTGACCCGGTCGTCGATATCGCCCATACGAATCCCTCGGACGGGTAATTACTGGGTTTTTCCCCGGAACTATCAGTGTGGCAGTCTGAAACCACGTATGGATTACGACCGGCTCATCGAACCGTCACAGAAGGGGATACATCTGGCCGAAATCGCCACCGCGTATATCCTCATGGGGCTGTTCATCATCGGGGTCGGCGACCTGCTCATCCGTATCGCGGAGGCCACCTACGACTCGGTGCAGCCGGGAGCGCCGGCCGGAATCGCCGACCCGCAAGTCGTCGTCGACTTCATCGACACTGCCCTACTGTTGTTCATCATCGTTGAAATCTACCAGACGGTCGTCGCCTACACCCGCGAGGGGGACGTGGTCCGTATCGTCATCATCGCGGCGCTCATCGCCGTCTCCCGGAAGATAATCAGCTTCCGGCCCGGCGACGTCATCGGCACCGACGACCTGATGTTCGCCGGCACGTTCGCCATCCTGCTTTTGGTGTTGACGCTCGCGCTTTACGTCCTCCGGACGACCGATGACGAGAGCGACGAGGAACGCGCGTGAGTCGGTAGCTGGCTCGTACAGGCCGTCTAGCTGTGGCCCGGATAGTCCCGCTCGAACCGATTTTCGATCTCCTCACGGCCCACCTCGATGACGACCGGTCGCCCGTGCGGGCAGGCGTAGGGGTTCTCACAGTCGTCGAGCGCGGCGAGCAGGTCCGTCACCGTCCCCTCCGTGAGCGATGTGTTCCCCTTGATCGAGGGGTAACAGGCGAGGTCCCCGAGCAGGTCATCGACGGCCCGCTCGACGGTGCGCTCGGGGTCGCCGTCGGCGAAGTCGTCGATCAGCGAACGGACGAGTTCCGGACCCGAAACGTCGGCCAGCGGCGCGGGCACCGTCGAGACGCGGAGGGTTCGCTCGCCCGTGAGCGTCGTCGTGAACCCCAGCTGTGCGAGCACCTCGCTGGCCGGGTCAGCGAGGGCAGCCTCCTTCGCCGTCAGGGAGAGGTCGACCGGCTCCGCGAGCGTCTGTGTCACCACCTCGCCGGCGAATCGCTCGCGCAGGCGCTCGAAGTTCACCCGCTCGTCGGCGGCGTGTTGGTCCACGAGCACGAGTCCGTCGTCGGTCTCCGCGACGACGTAGGTGTCGTGGAGCTGGCCGAGCACGTGCATCGACGGGAGCCGGTCGAACTCCGGGGCGGGGTCGCTCCCGTCGACCGTCGTCTGCGTCGCCGGCTCGCGGAACCGACGGCGCGCCGGCTCGCGTGACTCTGTGCTGTCGTCCGTCGGTTCGGCGTGCCAGGCCGGCGTTTCGGCGTCGTCGGTCGCGCTCGATGAAGCGGGCTCGCTCGCTACCGAATCGCTCGGGCTCGACTCGCGACCCTCCGACTCGGAACCCGTCGTGTCAGCGTCGACAGAGCGCGTCGCCGTGGTGTCACTCTCCGGGGTGTCGCGACCGTCGCGTTCACCGGGTGAAATCTCGGTCTGTGCGGCCTTCGACCGACCGCGGGGCGCACTCGTTCGGAGCAGGCCCGCGTCGAGCAGGGCCGATTCGACGGCCCCGCGCACCTGCCGTGTCATTCCGTCCTCGTCGGCGAAGCGAACCTCCAGCTTCCGGGGGTGGACGTTCACGTCGACGGTCGCCGGGTCGACGTCGAGGTCGATGACGGCGAAGGGGTAGCGGTCGCCGGCGAGCTGGCGGTCGTACGCCTCGACGACGGCGTCCCGGACGGCGGTGGCCGTCACCCACCGACCGTTGACGAAGACGTTGACGTACTCGCGGGTGGCGCGGTTCGTCTCCGGGTGCGACACCATCCCGCCCACGTCGGCGAGCGGGCCAGGCTCGTCGGTCCCGTCGACGGGAACCATGTTCGCGGCCACGTCGCGGCCGTAGACGGCCATAATCGCGGAGCGTCGGTCGCCCCGGCCCTCGGTCGCGAACGTCTCGCGGTCGCCGTGGGTGAGCGAGACGGCGATGTCGGCGTTCGCGAGCGCGTAGCCGGAGACGACGCTGTTGACGTGGCTGAACTCCGTCGCCTCGCTCTTGAGGTATTTCCGGCGTGCGGGCACGTTGTAAAAGAGGTCCTCGACCACGACGGTCGTCCCCTCCGGGCAGCCGACGGTCTCCTGCCGGACGACATTCCCCCCCTCGACGCGGAGCTGTGCACCCTTGCTCGCGCCCGGTTCGCGCGACCGGACGGTGAGCTTCGAAACGGCACCGATGGCGTGGAGCGCTTCGCCGCGGAAACCGAGGCTCGCGACCCCGCCTTCGAGGTCGTCGATGTCGCGAATCTTCGAGGTTGCGTGTTCCGTGACGGCGAGTTCGAGATCGTCGGGCGACATCCCGGAGCCGTCGTCGCGCACCTCGATGCGCTCGGTGCCGCCGGCCGCGACGGTCACGTCGATGCGACCAGCGCCGGCGTCGACGCTGTTTTCGACCAGCTCCTTGACGACGGAGGCGGGCCGTTCGACCACCTCGCCGGCGGCGATACGGTCCACCGTCGCGTCGTCGAGCCGGCGGATGTTGGTCATACGGGATGGGTGTGGCCCGCAGGTATCAATCCCGCGCCCGAGTTTGGTATGCGACAGCAAGGCTCACGGTAACGTATATATCGTTCGGTGGAACTGCGGATATGGCTCGACTGGCCGACCACTACGAGCAGCTACGGAGCGAGGACGGGTGTAGGCGAGTGACGTTCGGGGCCGGTGACCGACCGGCGTCGTGGCTCGCACGGAAATTCGTCGCCGCAGACGGTGTCACGGGCGGGCTGGCAGACGAGGGGACGCTGGTGACGACTGGTGTCGGGATGACCGGTCCACCACATCTGGGCACGCTCGGACAGTTGCTCACCGTCGCACAGCTACAGCAGGTCGGCGTCGATACTCAGTTCGTACTCGCCGACCTCGAACCGTACCACGGCGGCCACTCGCTGGACGAGGTCAGACGACTCGCCGAGCGGTTCCGTGCGTTCGCACACGACTGCGGTATCGACTCCGAGAGTGGGCGGCTTCGCACGCAGGAGGAGGCCCGGGACGTGATGCACACTGCACAGCTGCTCGCACCGGACTACGACGGGAGCCACTGGAAAGAGTTAGAGCCGACAGCATGGGAGCGTCGGGTGAAGCAGGCGTACGAACACTCCGCGAAAGAGCCATCGAACGCGACCTCCGACGCGGCGGTAACACACAGTGCAGTGTTACACTTGGCGGACTTCGTGCATCCACTGCGCGACGGGTACGACCGGGTCGTGTTGGCGCTCGGTGCGGATGAGCGTGGACTGCTCCCGGCGGCGCGATCGCTGCTGGCAGACGCGCCGGTGACGGGAACGATTGCTGGACTTCACGCTCGGATGATTACCGGACTGGGCGATACACCGAGGATGGGCCGCAGCCTCCCGAGGTCGGCGATTCACCTCGGAATGGACGAGTCGCGGATTCGCACGCGGCTCACGGAGCCGGAGACGGATGTCGACGAGCCGAGCGAGTCGCTGGTGTTTCAATCGATGTGTCTCGCCTCGACGCACGACGGCGACCAGCTCGCCGAACTGGAACAGGCGTGTCGCGAGAACACGAAGCTGTGGGAACGAGCACGAGCGCGCTACGCGGACTTCGTCTGTGACCGCGCTCGGGCGTGGCAGGCTACTGCGTAGCCGCTATGTGCGCCACCGCCTCTTCGCGGGTCATCCCGCGAACGCCACAGACACAGGAGAACAGCTCAGGTTCGGGCGGGTCGACGCGTTCACGCTCGGTTTCGACGAGGTCGCCGTCCTCGTAGCGGAAGCCGATTCGGACGCTCGCCTGGACGACCGACTCGATGCGGTGGTCGTCGTTCAGGTCGGGATTGTGAATCTCCGCCTCGTGGTCGGCCTGCATCGACGCCTTCCACTCGTCGAGCGTCGCCTCGGGGTCGCGGTCGTCAGTCATCCGAACTTGCCGGTGATATAGTCCTCGACGCGGTCGGAACTCGGATTTTGGAACACCTGCTCGGTGTCGCCGAACTCGACGAGTTCGCCGCCGGTAAGGAAGACGGCCGTCTTATCCGAAATTCGGGCCGCCTGCTGCATGTTGTGGGTGACGATGACGACCGTGTACTCCTCGGCGAGGTCGGCGATGAGGTCCTCGATTTTCGAGGTGGCGACGGGGTCGAGTGCCGACGCCGGCTCGTCCATCAGGATGACTTCCGGGTCGGGCGCGATGGCGCGAGCGATACAGAGTCGCTGCTGTTGGCCACCCGAGAGGTCGAGCCCCGACTCGTGGAGCTGGTCTTTCACCTCGTCCCACAGCGCCGCGCGGCGCAGCGACTCCTCGACGATTTCGTCGTAGTCGCCCTCGATGCCCTGGATGTTCAGTCCGTAGGCGACGTTCTCGTAGATGGACTTCGGGAACGGGTTCGGCGCTTGGAACACCATGCCGACGCGCCGGCGGAGCGCGACCGGGTCCACGTCGTCGTCGTAGACGTTCTTCCCCCGGAGCAGAAGTTCGCCCTCGACGCGGGCGGCGTCGATGCGGTCGTTCATCCGGTTGATACACCGGAGGAACGTGGATTTCCCACAGCCGGAGGGACCGACCATCGCGGTGACCCGCCGTTCGGGAATCTCCATCGAGATGTCGTCAAGCGCCTGCACGTCGTCGTAGAACACGTCGACGTTGCGCGCTTCGACGATGGTGTCCGCCGGTGGGCGGGTGGTGTCGGTGCTGGCGGCGGCGTCGGCGACGTTCGTCTCGATGACGGAGTCGTCGGTCGGGTCCGGCGAGTCCGAGTAATCTGTCGAGTCGTCCATTGGTGTGTCGTTATTGCTCATTCTGATAGCGGTTTCGCAGCACGATTGCGAGTGAGTTCATCGCGAGCAGGACGCTCACGAGGACGACCACGCCGGCTGGGACGGCCTTCTGGTAGAACGCCGGTGAGCCGTAGAGGGTCGCCCACGCGTACACCTGCAGGGGCATGGCGCTGACCTTCGCCGACAGTTCGGCGGGCAGCGAGAAGACCACGTCGGGGGCACCAATCATGATGAGCGGCGCAGTCTCACCGATTGCGCGCCCGAGCGCGAGAATCGTCCCCGTCAGGACGCCAGGGAACGCGCGGGGCAAGACGACGTTTTTCACCGTCTGCCACCGGGTCGCGCCCATCCCGTAGGAGGCCTGTCGCATCTCCTCGGGGACGCTCCGAATCGCCTCCCGCGAAGAGATAATAATAATCGGGAGAATCAACAGAGAGAGCGTCGCGCCGCCGACGAGGACAGTCCCGGTCGGCTGACCGGCGAAGCGAACGAATACGCCGAGTCCGAGCAGACCATACACGACCGACGGAACGCCGGCGAGATTCGAGATGTTCACGTCGATGAGCCGGGTGAGACGGTTGTCCGGCGCGTACTCTTCCATGTAAATCGCCGCGCCGACGCCGAACGGGAACGAGAGGACGATGACAGCGCCCATCAGGAGGATGGAGCCGCCGATAGCCGGGTAGAGACCCGCATCCTCGGCGATGCGACTGTGCGCGCTGGTGAGGAACTGCCAGTCGACCCACGACTGCGGGCCGGCGAAGCCGAGCGCCTCAACGGCGAACGCGCCGACGAACGCCCCGCCGACCACGACGGCCGGAAGCGCGAGCGCGAGTCGGTTCGTCTCCCAGCTGCGCCAGACGGCGAGCCCGGTCGGGACGCCGACGACAGTCGCGAGCAGCAGCGACGGGCCGGCGGAGATACCGAGACTCGGAGCCGCGAGCGACGCCGCGACGCCGAGTGCGACCGTCAGGCCGAGCGCGACGATACCGCCGCGGCGGTCGGTGTAGCTCGCAACGTAGCTCCCGGCGAGCAGTCCGACGGGGAGCGAAACGGAGACGACGAGCAACATCCAGTCGACTGGTAACACGGGAATCGAGCCGACGAGCGCGATGACGCTCGGGGCGATGGGTGCGAGTCCGACGATTCCGCCGACGGGACCGGGAACCCCGGCGAGTGAGATATATAGGAGAGCCGCGCTGAGTCCGACCGAGGTGCCCATCCCCGGCGAGAGAGTGCGTGAAACGAGCGCGAGCACGCCGGCCGGGAGCGCGAGCGCGAGCACGAAGCCGAACCACGTAATGGGCGAGACGATATCCACGAAGATGAGGACGACGCCACCAGCGAACATCGTGGTGACGGCGAGCAGACCGACGATTGCGCCGCCGGCCCGGAGCGAGTCGGGCGCGCGCCGGTAGAGATAGCCGGAGACGACGAGGGTCGGCAGGACAAACGAGAGGAAGAAGGTGAGATGCCAGCCCGGGTCGGCGGTGAGCGGCTGGATGGCGTCGACGGCGACGAACAACAGGAGGATGCCGAGCGCGACGACGCCGACGAGTGTGGCTGCGAGCAGCGCATACCGGAAGACGGTGCCGACCGTGCGGCTGACCTGTCCGAAGTCGTGTGTGCTCATTCAGTACTCCTCCCGGTAGCGTTGTGCGATGAAATCACTGATGACGTTCATGGCGAGGGTGATGGCAAACAGCGTGATACCGATAGCGTAGAGGCTCCGGTAGGCCAGCCCCCCGCCGGTGATATCGCTCAACAAGAGCTTAATCATCGCGGCGGTCATCGGCAGCGCGCCTTCGAGATAGGAGGCCGGATTCAAGACGTTGAGATACTGCGCCTGCGAGCCGGCGGCGACGGTGACGGCCATCGTCTCGCCGATGGCCCGCGAGAGCGCGAGGATGAACGAGGAGACGATGCCCGAGAGCGCGGCGGGGACGACGACCCCCGTCGCCACGTCGAACTTGGTCGCGCCCATCCCGTAGCCCGCCTGCCTGAGGTCCTCGGGAACGGCGGACATGGCGTCTTCGCTAATCGAGGCGACCATCGGGATAATCATGATACCGACGACGATACTCGCCGATGCGAGGTTGAACGCGCCCGTCTGCGGGAATACCCCCTGGATGACGGGAGTGATGTATATGACGGCGAAGAAGCCGTAGACGACCGTCGGAATCCCGGCGAGGATTTCGAGGGCGGGCTTGAGCCGCGAGCGCGCCGCGGGGGTGGCGTACTCGCTGAGATAAATCGCCGTGCCGACCCCGAGCGGGATGGCGACGACCGCCGAGCCGACGGTGATGAGGATCGTCGCGGAGACGAGCGCGAGCACGCCGAACTGCTCGGGTGGCTGCCACGCCGTCTTCAGGAAGAAGTCGGCCGCGTCGACGGTTTCGCCGGCGAAGCCGACAAGCGGCGCGGTCACCGAGAAGAACCGAGCCGCCTCCGTCGCCAACAGCACGACGATACTGACGGTGGTGACGACGGAGACGGCCGCACAGATGAAAAAGAAGAGCCGCGGGAGCCGCTCTTGGGTCGTCCCCTCGACGTTGCGCGTCAATTCGTCGGTTATGTCGTCGGTGCTCATTTAGCTATATAGGTATCCGGTGGTGTTGGAAAAAGCGCTTCGCTCGCGGTCTCAGTTGGTCGCTTCCTCGATGGCGGCTTCGAGGGTCTCCTGTTGGGCGGACTGCTGGTCTTCGGTCAACGGAACGTAGCCCACGTCTTCGGCGACGAGCTGCTCGTCGGTCGTCTGCTCGATGAAGAAGCGGGCGAACTCGGCGATCTGGTCCTCCGAGAGGGAGCCACGCGCCGGGTAGGTGAACAGCGGGCGCGCGAGGGGCTGATACTCGCCGGAGCGGGCCGTGTCGATGGACGGCTCGACAGCGCCGTCGCCGTTGTCGATGGCAACGGCCTGCACGCGCTCGCTGTTTTGCGTGTAGTAGGCGAAGCCAAGATAGCCGATGGCGTACTCGGAATCCTCGACGCCGCTGATAATCTGGCGGTCCTGTTCGGTCGAGGAGTAGTCCTGTCGGTGGCTTCCCTCCTCGCCGATGACCTCCTCGATGAAGTAGTCGTAGGTCCCCGAGGCGTCAGAGGGACCGAACAGCTCGATATCCTCGTCGGGCCAGTCGCTGTTCACGTCACTCCACTGCTGGGGCTGTGTCTCGGCTGACCAGAGCTGGTTCAGCTCCTCGACGGTCAGCTCCGAGGCCCAGTCGTTGTTCGGGTTGACGATGACGGTGAGCGCGTCGGTCGCGACCTGCAACTCGATCGGCTCGACACCGTTGTCGGCACACAGTTGTTCTTCCTCGGGCTGAATCGGACGGGAGGCGTTGTTGAAGTCCGTCTCGCCCGTACAGAAGAAGTTCTGGAAGCCGCCGCCCGACCCGGTGGACTGCGGATTGAAGTTCACCTCGGGGTACTCGTCGGTGAACAGTTCGCCGACGGCCGTGGCGAGCGGATACACCGTCGAGGAGCCGGACATGTTGATCTGGCCCGAGAGAGACTCCTCGCCCGAACCGCCGGTGTTCTGCGTACAGCCAGCGACGCCGGCAGCGCCGGCAGCGCCGACAGCCGCGAGTAGTCGTCGCCGTGAAACCGTGGCGTCGGAATCAGTAGACATCGACTGAGAATAGACCCAGTCGTAACTAAATGGATTCCTATGAGCGGCCCGTACTCCACCCAATCTCACCCGACTGATATATCTACTGCTGTTTGACTATATAGAACAAGGAGAGGATGGTCGACGGACCGCGCGCAAGCGGGGAGGACGGTTATCCGAACTTGCCGGTGATGTACTCCTCGACGCGCGTGCTCTGTGGGTTCTCGAACACCTGGTCGGTGTCGCCGTACTCGACCAGCTTCCCCCCGGTGAGGAAGACAGCCGTCTGGTCGGAGATGCGGGCCGCCTGCTGCATATTGTGGGTGACAATGACGACGGTGTACTCCTCGGCGAGGTCGGCGATGAGGTCCTCGATTTTCGAGGTGGCGATGGGGTCGAGCGCCGACGCCGGCTCGTCCATCAGGATGACCTCGGGACCGACGGAGAGACAGCGGGCCAGACAGAGCCGCTGTTGTTGGCCGCCCGAGAGACCGAGCGCGTTGTCGTCGAGGCGGTCTTTCACCTCGTCGTACAGCGCCGCGTCGCGCAGACACCGCTCGACGAGGTCATCGAGTTCGTCGCTGTCGGCCCGCCCGAGCAGGCGTGCGAGCAGTCCCGTCTGGATGTCGCCGTGTTTCTTCGGACCGTAGGCGATGTTCTCGCGGATGGACTTCGGGAACGGGTTCGGCGACTGAAACACCATGCCGACGCGCTTCCGGAGTTCGACGAGGTCGACGCCGTCCTGGTAGATTTCCTCGCCGTCGAGCCTGACGGAGCCGTCGATGCGCGCGCTCGACACGCGGTCGTTCATCCGGTTGAGACACCGGAGGAACGTCGACTTCCCACAGCCCGACGGGCCGATGAGGGCGGTGACGCTCTCTTTGGGGATGTCGAGCGAGACGTTATCGAGGGCGTGGTCGTCGCCGTAGTGGACGTTGAGGTCCTCGACGGCGAGTTTCGGCTCACCCTCGAAGGCGTACTCGCGCCACTCGGCTTTGAGCTGTTCGTCCGTCTCACCGGCTGTCGTCGTGGTCGTGTCGGCGGTCGTCGTAGCTGTGTTACTCATGGGTCAGTTTCTGTCGGAAGTAGTATCGTGTGGCGATACCGATGGCGTAGAAAGACAAGACAACGACGAGCAGCACCAACGCCGTCGTCCAGCGGAACTGGTCGATGTCGGAGATGTTCGATGACTGCCCGACGCCCGCAGTGATGAGCGCGTACAGTTGATACGGGAGCGCGGTCGTTGCCTGCAACAGCGCCTCGTTGGCCACGAACGGCGGCGTGGCGGTGAATCGGAAGCTCCCGAGCACGTTCAGCGACTGATTCGCCGGGAGCGCGACCGCGCCGGTCATCGTGAGCAGGATGGGGGCCGTCTCGCCGGCGATGCGCCCGACACCGAGTATGACGCCCGTCGTGACGCCGGGAATCGCGGCCGGTAAGACCACGCTGCGGATGGTCTGCCACTTCGAGACACCGAGTGCGGCGCTCGCGTCGCGGTACTCGTCGGGCACCGCGAGCAGCGACTCCCGGGTCGTGATGACGACCAGCGGGAGAAGCATGAACCCGAGCGTGATGGTGCCAGCGAGTATCGACTTCTGGTTCGCGAACCGAGGGACGAGGAAGGCCGCACCGAACAGCCCGAAGACGATACTCGGGGTCGACCACAGTCCGTTCGTCGCCACCTCAACCAGCTGGGTGAACCGGCCGCGTTCGGCGTACTCGGTGAGGAACACCGCCGCACCGACGCCGAGGGGAATCGCGAGCAGGACCGCCCCGAGGACGAGCCAGACGGTGCCGACGATGGCCGGCCAGACACCGTTCACGTCGTTCGTCAACGAGACGCCGGCCATCACGAACGGCCACTTGAACGGGAGATCGAACGCCAGCGAGACACCGGGCGCGAAATCGATGAACGGCAAGAAGAGGTAGTGTTCGACGGTGACCTGCCGACCGACGCCAAGACCGACCTCGACGCCACGGAACAGCCCTGGCAGCCCTTTGAACACCGTGAAGCCGATGAGGACGAGCAGGACGCCGACGATTGTTCCGGCGTTGAGATACACGAGCAGATACGCGCCCAGGTGGCGGCCGCGGGCACCGAAGCCGCCGTACGCGACAGCGGCTGCCCAGCCGCCGACGAGCGAGCCGGCGAGCGTCATCGCCGGCACCGTAATCGGGGCCGTGAGCGATGCGGGCTGTTGTTCCCAGCCGAGCGCCCACTCCCACGAGGGACCGATGGCGACGAGGACGACCAGCCCGATGAGTGCCGTGAACGCGCCCGCTGGCACCGTCGTTCCGACGTCCTCGCGCGTGAGGACGGTGAAGCTGGCAGCGCCGGCACCGACCACGACCGCACAGAGGAGCCAGCCGACCGTCCCGAGACCGAGGACGCGCGCACCGGCGAGTCCGCCGACGACGGCCCACAACAGCCCGGAGACAGCCCCGGAGAGGAGTCCGGCGCTCGCACGCGGCGTCGCAGAAAGCACGCCGGAGCGCGAGGCGACGCCGAGTCCGATTACCGAGAGCCCGAGCGCGAGCAGGCCCACCCCTAAAAAGCCGACGAGCCGGACGCCGGCGATGGTGTCGGTGAGCGAGAGCTGCTGGAATACGACGACCATCGCGAGGGTGAACATGATGCCGGCGAGACCGACGGCGCTCGCGGCCGTGAGGTCGCCGCCACTCGACTCACCGCGGACGAGCGAGCGCTCGGTTGCACTCGCCATCAGACCTCACCTCCGAGCTTGCGGCGCATGCGTGCCTCAATGTACTGTGAGCCAATCGAGAGCGTGAGCACCGTGATGAACAGTATCGCACCAGCCGCGAACAGCGCCGAGAGCTGATTGCCGCGAGCGCTCCCGTAGCTGCTCGCGATGAGCGAGGTGAGCGTTGCCTGCCCGTAGAAGACGTTGACGAGCGGCTCCGTCAGCCGCGGGGTGTTCGCCAACATCACCGTCGCGGCCATTGTCTCGCCGATGGCGCGCCCGACGCCGAGCAAGACGGCCGCCGAAACCCCGGAGAAGGCGGCCGGAATGGTAATCGAGACCATCGTCTGCCAGTCCGTCGTTCCCATGGCGAGCGAGCCGCTTTTCATCGATTCGGGAACGGACGACAGCGCGTCCTCGGCGACGGAGACGACCGTCGGGAGTGCCATCAGCCCGACGACCATCCCGACGAACAGGTAGGTCCCGCCGCCGTTGAGGTTGAACTGTTCGACAGCCCACGGGTTCAGGATGGTGAACCCGATGAATCCGTACACGATGGAGGGGATGCCAGCGAGAATCTCGACGCCGGGCTTGACGAGTTCGCGCACGGGGCGGGGCGCAATCTCGGACAAGAACAGCGCGGCGGCAACACCGAGGGGTGCGGCGACGGCCGTCGAGATGAGTGTCACCAGCAGCGTCCCGTGGATGAGCGGCACCATCGAGTAGCGGACAGGTGCGGAGACGGCGTCCCAGCGCGTCTGGATGAACATCCGGACGCCGGGAATCTCGGTCCCGTACACGGTCACGGACTCGTATCTGAGCACAGGAATCGATTCCCACAGGATAAATCCCGCGATGAGCACGAGAATCAACAGCGTGGAGACGGTCATCGTCCCGGCGAGCACCTTCGCCGTCAGCTCCTGGTAGCGAATCCACCCAGTGGCTGCCGCGACGATGGCGATAGCGAGGGGAATCGCCGTCAGCGACGAGACCAACAGGAAGCCGACCAGTCCGGCGAAAAGCGACAGCGCCATCACAGTGACGAGCGCGACCGCGACCGGCGACTCGCCGGCGACACTGTCACGGAGCCGTCGGGCAGTGTTGTGGGCGGCGCGGCTGTACCGTTCGATACGACTGAACCGGCTCATCTGTATCTCTCGTGGCTCATGATGAAAAGAGGATATCGCGCAGTTAGGACTGGTCGGGGAGCTTCGCGAGTTCGGACTCGATATCCGCCGTCGGCAGCGGGATGTAGTTGTTCGACTCGACGAAGACCTCCTGACCGAACGTCGTGAGGAACATATTCATGAACGCACCCTCACGGCGGTCGGTGCCGCTCGGCGTCTCCTCCGTGATAGTCGTGTACTGGTGGAGGTCCCGGTTGAGGGGGTAAGCGCTGTCGAAGATGGTGTTTTCCGCGTCGCGGTCCGGCTCGTACAGCGTCCCGTCGAAGTCGATACCAATCGGCTGGACCTCCGGGCCGGTAAAGGCGAGTGCCATGTACGCGATGGCACCGTCGTTCTGCTGGACGGCCTGTGCGACCTGCTGGTTCTGCCCGAATCGGGTGTCGACGTCCATCTCGGCGTCGGCGTCACCGAGCATGTTGAGTCGGAACGAGGTGTCCGTCCCCGACCCTTCCGCACGCCCGATGACGTAGATGGGCTGGTCCGGGCCACCGACCTCACTCCAGTTCGTGATGTCTCCCTGGTAGATGCCACGTACCTCCTCGCCCGAGAGTTGGGTGACGCCCGCGTCGTAGATGCCGGAGCTGACGACGACCGGCTGGCCGTCGCGGCCGAGCACGTGGTCGACGACGCGCTCGTCGGCCTCCGATTCGCTCCAGCCGAGTTCCGCCGTAATCGGTCCCGAGGAGTTGCCGATGTCGACGAGCCCGTCGACGACCGCCTCACAGCCCGTGCCGGAGTGGCTCAGGCCGACGCGCGTCGAGAACGGCGGGGTCGCGAACTCCTCGGTCGGCTCGAAGCCGTAGAGGCTCGCGAAGTAGTCGGCCAGCCGCATCCCGTCTGCGCCGTTGCTCGCGAGCTCGTCCCAGCCGGGAACGGAGCCTTCGCTGTTTTCGCCCCAGTACTCGCCGTCGTCGCTCGGCGGGTTCGAGTTCCAGTAGGAGGACCCCGAGTTCGCGATGGGATACACCGTCGAGGAGCCCTCGGCGGTCACCGGCTCCGGCGACGAGCCACCCGACTCCTCGGGCGCGTCCGTCGCCGTGTCCTCGGAGCCGCCGGAGTCGCCGTCCGACCCGCCGGAGCCGTCGTTCGCCGCGTTAGAACAGCCCGCCAGTCCGGCCGCACCGACGACGCCAGACGTGACGAGGAACTTTCGACGTGATACGCCCGAGTTACCAGTTTCCGCTGTCATCACCAGATACGTATCCGAGTCCGAATAAAGCGATTTATAATATTTCACCTAACCGCCCTACAGCGGTACTGTACTGCCGGTATTCGACCCCTCGAGAACTCTCCTCGTGGGAGCGGTCTTGTCGGCTATATATCCCGCTATATCACGGGACGAAAGATACACCACCCGTCGGTGGCGAGCGACGGTATGGACGATTCGGACCTCGTTGGCGAGTCGGCCGAGTACGTCACCGAACAGGTCACCGAGCGGGGCGACCACGACAGCGACGACGTGCGCGCGGCCATCGACCCGTTCGTCGAGGACGGCCGGGTGACACGCGACGCCATCGACGAGACCGTCTCGGATACGGCGAAGCTTATCTCGACGGCCGAGTCGCGCGTCGAGTACGCGGAGGGAGCCGCCGAGACGATGTGGGAGACGCTCGCCGACGCACCGACCGTCCCGACCGTCGAGAGCCGCCGCGTCGCACTCGAGGAGCGACTCGACACGGTCTGTGACCGACTCGACACCGTGCAGGCGACGCTCGCGTCGGCCGTCGAACAGTCCGACGCCCCCTCGCTGTTCGAGTTGGGCGTCGACCTCCGGACCGCGAGCACGCACGCGCAGGGTATCGTCCAGACCGCAGACGACCTCCAGCGCGACATCGAGCAGTTCGAGTCGTGGCTCACCGACCCGGACCGTCGCACCCGGGAGTTGGGTGAGGACGTGGCGTTGGTCGTCGACTCGGTCGAGGAGTTGGAAGCGGCGACCGACAACGAGCCGGAGCCGGCGACACTCGCCAACGTACACCTCCAGACCGACGTGTTCGAGCTGCTGGTGGCCGATATCCGGGCCGAGCTCGACGACCTCACGGCCTTCGAGCCGACTGGCGACCTCGACTCCCTCCGTGAGGGGGTGGACGCGCTCGACGACCGACTCGCCGCGGTACGCGCGCGCCTCGACGATGCGCCCGCGTACCGCGCGCAGTTCGACGACGTGTTGGCGAGTCTCGCCGAGACGCTCGCCGGCCGCGAGCCGCCCGTCGAGTGGGCGGTGATACAGGAGACGCTGTCAGACCACCGGAAGCAGCTACGGGCCACCCGAACGGATATATAGACGGCGACCCCGGCTTGATGTATGCTCACAGTCGGCGACGCGGCACCGGAGATTCGTACGAAGAACCAACACGGCGAGGACGTGGCGCCCGCCTTCGAGGAGCCGACGGTCGTCTACTTCTACCCGAAGGACTTCACGGGAGGGTGT